>Ga0209597_1000348_pt1 | contig 31057 bp, 27 predicted proteins | sample M_140625_MF_Meta_FD_187316 | JGI IMG/M metagenome (GOLD analysis project Ga0209597, IMG submission 187316) | Freshwater microbial communities from Lake Montjoie, Canada to study carbon cycling - M_140625_MF_MetaG (SPAdes) (version 2) | ecosystem: Environmental > Aquatic > Freshwater > Lake... | reverse complement strand
AACGCAGACGAAGACCTGCGTGGAGGCAGACGAATCCGCCAAGCAGTCAAAAAAATCTTCCCCAAAAAAGCACCACCAGCACCAAGACCCGCACCACCAGTCGTCAAAAAAGCACCTGCTCCGCCTCCCGTTGCCCCTGCCGTATTACCCGTATCGGTTGCTACTCACAAAATAATCAAAGTCCCGCAGACCCAGTCAGCAAAGGCAGACAAAGTCGCCCACTACATAAGTGTCCTCAACACAGATATAGACAAGAATCACCAAGTGTTTATGAAACAGTATAACGCTGAACTCGCCAAGTTGCGAGAGATTTCCAAGAAGAAACTCTACACAGAGGAGGAATATCTCAAGGCACAGCGGGAACTCAACGCCAAATATAAAGTGTGGAAAGATACACTCCACGCATTCAGCGTCAGCAACTCCACCCTGTCCTCTCTGCGCCACCACAATTCCTCATTCACAGAAGAAAAAAATCTGCTTACACACCTCTACGAATATGTAAAGATGTTTTCCACCAAGCAGGGTTATTATAAGCACAATTGCGTTTGTAATGCTACGATAGTAGGGGACTTGCGGAGCGTTCAGTCGGCAACTTCACTCCAGTAATCCTCTCCCTCATAAACAACCACATCAGGTCTTCCTCCGCCTAAAGTGAAGCGGAAGTAGTTGATTTTGAACCAAGTGATGTGTGTTTCGCCTTCAGGCACAGGTTTAATCGCCACAGAGTCATATTTGTCTATATAGCGGAAACCCAGTTTCAAATAGAGTTGAACGAGGTCAGGTTTGCTTGAATCAAACATCACCTTAAAATTGGAACACACGCAACACTCGTCATTCACAAACTGGTCGTAGAGACCCTTGCCGATTCCTTGACCCCTGAACTTCTTATCCACCAACCAGTATTCCAGCGAAATCAGGTTGAACTCTCCCCAACACTTACCCCAGCAACCTTGTCCCAAATCGTAGATGATGAACCCAACAACCTTGTAATCCTTTCCCATCTTCTTCTTCGCCACGCAGATTTGGTATGACCTTGCCCCCAATTGCCTACAGGTGTGAAGGGGGTTGAGAACAGATTTGATTTGAGGCAGATAGAACTTGTGTCTCCTTGCGAGTGATAAGATGCGCTTATTGAGTTTCTCATCACCCCTCTTTCCAAATGTGTAAGGGTAATTCTCGTATGTGATTTCAGACATTCTTGACTTGATTTGATTTCTTGGAGTATGTAGATACTTAAAGATTTGATTTCAATTTTTTTTAAAATGTGTGAAAAATCCAATATCATAAATCTTTTTTTTAGCAATTCAACTTTTTTTATGATATTAGCATTTTAAGTGATTTCAAAAAAAATTGAAATGTTTTTCTTGAAATAAGATAGGAGACAAGCGACAAGCAACAAGACGATTACATAATGAGCGAATCCGCAAACAGAGCATACAACTTCAAGAAGGAACTTGACGAAATCAAGGTAAGTGAGGGCGTTCTTGATAGAGGATATGAGGCAAAGGTTCTATCCCTCATCAACGAGCATTTTGACTTGGAGGACATCTTTGACGACGAAGACCTTCAAAACTACTTTGAGGAGGAGATTGCGAACGGAGGCAATCTCTCGGCGATTGCTTACGACCACATTCAAGAGCAGATTGACGACGGTGAAATTAATGGTTGCGACCTGATTGACCTATCTACTGACGACCACCGAGCGCAATTCACCGCCTTCGTCCAAGCAAACTTCACCAGAGAAGAACTCTTCCCAGAGACCAAACCAATCATCACCAGCGACAGCATCAGCGGAGAGGTAAGCAGACAGGTTGAGACCCTTGAGGCGCAGAATGCCCGACTGGTTGCCGAGAATCAGCGTCTTAAACAGCAACTCCAAGCAATCAAATCCCTTCTACACGCCAATTGAGGTTCTTGGGTTGTTTCCACACAGCACTACGAGGCACACAGGTAGGTTCAGGTAAGGGGTCTTCCATAAAAGGAGACCCGAAAGAGACAGCGGAATTGGTCTCTAACTTTTTTTTCAACAAAGCATTCTCTGCTTCTAATTCTTTGATACGATTGTAGAGTTTATTGACTTCATAAAAAGCAACAGCACCTTCCATATTACAATAACCAAGTATTTATTGTAATAAAAGGAGAAAAAAACACCCTTAATCTTCACTAACGGCAACCAAAAGTGATTTTAGGTGGTAGAGAAATAGACACATTCGGGTTCGGGCAAAGCGCAGGTAGAACCTTTTTTGCTAAATCTACGACTGGTTTAACAGGAGGACGAGGAAGTTTGATAGGCATTTGTTTCTATAGTATGTGGAGATTTTAATTTCTAAAGGTGGGGTGAAAGGTGGAGAGGTGAGGTAAGGTGGGGCATTTTGAGGTATTTTTCGTATGTCCCAAACACCCAATATCGCCTATAGGAAAGAATGGTGGATTCACCTCACCTCACCTCACCTCCCCACCTTTGCCTCACCTCACTTTCAAAATCGTCCAGATGTCCCCCCCAATTTATAGTGAAAACAAAAAAAATTGAAAGCAAAAAAAAATTGAATACTAATCTATCAGCGTTTCTACAAAGACACAGACACAGACAAAATGACGACTACTATTCAAGAATGCCCCAAGTGCGGTTGCGAGATGTATTGGAGATGTTCTCCTGAAGAAGAAGAAGGTTGCTTCTACGACCCCAAGCGTGCCTCTCACGAGGAATTGGATTGGGCGATTGGGGTCGCACTCAAGACCAACCTGCCCTCCAGAAGAAACCCACTCCCTTTGATGTTGAAGAAGAACAAGACAATTGAAGAAAAACTTGAACTCTTGGATATTCTTGAAGATGTTGAAGATGAAGAGGAAGAGATGCCTGAACCCATTCCATTCAACCCCTTTGATGTTGAAGACGAAGATGAAGAGATGCCTGAACTCATTCCAATCAGCGCCCAGTAAGTAGGCAATAAAGAAAAGGCAGGGTAAGACCTTTTTTTTATTGTAGTGTAATAATACCGCCTGTAGGTTCCGACCCTACGACCTCTGGATTATGAGTCCAGCGCGCTTCCTCTGCGCCAAGGCGGTTTCAGTAGTGTTTTACACACAAGAAATTATTAGGGGTCTAAACAAATTACATACCCAAGTGCTTCGCCATCTTTCCGCCAGAAAGACCACCACCAGAGACGCCACCACCAGAGAGACCACCGCCAGAAGAACCCATACCAACTGCCTCCATCAAAGGTCTCGCCATCATATTCACCTTGTCCTCAACGCTTCCACCGACGATACGGGCAAGACCAGATTTAGCATACTGGGGACGAGAAGAGACAGCAAGAACATCAGCACGGGACAGAATTGCCGTGTAAGTTTGTGAAGTCCCTCTTTCTATCGCCAGAACGCCTGATGAAGCAGTAATCAGCACCAATTCATATTCGTTAGAGGCAATATTGAGACCCGTGTGATTCTCCAACTCAACCCTAAATTGTAATTGAAAAGCACCAATAGAACCTGGGGCATAAACATCATCAAGTTCAATATGACGACCGAACTCAAGTGCGAGAACAGAACCAACAAGAGGAAGCACCTGCGGAAGAGCAGTAGCAGAAGCAGGACCTGCCTGTGAAGATTTATAGGCACGACCGCTAAACTCCGCCCAAGTTTGATTTGAACCGCTTTCAACAGACATACGCCACAAATCCCACTGTGTAGCACCAGACAAAAGACCTGCCTTGTTGTTGAAGTTGATGTAAATCTTCTTGATAGGCAAGAAGGCGTCAGCGTCGGCGGGGGTCTGTGAAGCAAGAATCTTACGAGCGACGATAATTAGTTTGTCGGGGACAGAGTTCAACTGAATACTGGCGAAGTTCTGCTCGGCACTTGCGCCGTTTGCGATTGCCTGTGAAACATTCGTCAAGTAGCGGGGATACTCCATAAAAGGCACAACATTTCGTGCGCTTACAAGGTTGGAAGGTTGGCGAGTAAGGAAGAGCATAAGCAACTGGGAAGAAGCAACATCACTAATGTAAGGTTGAGTGCCGATAGAGAACCACGGGTCCGCAACAGTAGCAGTAGCAGTTCCAGTAGGTCCGTTTGCGAGACGAATAGCACGATTAGCAGAACCCAAGTTGAAGACAAAGTTGAGGGTCTGGACGCCATACAAACCCTGATTATTGGTTTCAGGGTCAGTCCAAATAAAAGGAGACATCATAAGAGGTTCTCGGGTTCTGTAGCGAACGACGATAGTGCGCTCGTTAGTATCACCAGCGTTTGCTTTGGGAGTATTACCAGTAATGGAGGTAATCACAAATCCACCTCTACCCTGAAAATCTTGGTCTAAAGCAATATCATTCCAAGCAGAGTTGGGGTTGTTGTTCGCACCTTGAGCGTCGGTGTAAGACCAGTAAGAGTCATACTGGGTGGGAGTGGCGTTGTTGTATCGGGCAACTTCACGGCGGTCGCCAAAGCGGAGCAACTGGAACATAATATCACGCTGGTTCTGGGATACTGTGTTGTTGTTGATGGTTGCCTGAATGGTGGAACAGCACGAGTGAAAGGGGAAAGGACCAAGAGCAGAAGCATATCCTAAATTAACGACCGATTGACCGACGGGCATATCAGCAGTTGGGGTTGCTTTGAAGGTGATAGACATATCTGTCTCAACCATCACACGACGGGAGAAAACTGTGCTTTCACTCGGCAACTGGATATTAAAAGTGATAGAGGAGGTGGAACGGGAAATCGCCTCATATTGCGAAGGGGTAATGTTTTGCGCTCCCTTAAAGACCGCATAACGGACCTTGTCGGTAGTCAGTAGCAGGTCGTCTTGGACGCAAATCTTCTCAAAATCAGCACTCGCCATTTATCTTTGTTTATAATTATAACAAAGATAAAAAAAATCGTAGGATTGCTTATTTTCCCTAAAATTACATTACGCCACCATCTTTCTTACGGAACATAATTTTCAGGGAACAAGAGCAACCATTTTGTAAGAAGAAGTCGTGGGTGATTCCATAAACATCTTTCCACGCCACGCTGATTTGAACTCCGTAAAGTGGGGAATTAGAATTGAGGTCAATCAAGCGGTATTCTGCGGTAGGCAGGTAGAGGACATTCGGGAAATATTCAGTTCCAGTTGTTAAATTAACCACTAAATCTGTGATTTCGTTGCTTAAGTTGTCGTTCTGTCCTATACTTCCATTATTATTGCTTAATACTCTTGGAATGCTTACCAGTTGAGGCAAAACAGGCAACAAGGTAGTTGTGAATACCAGCGACTGAATAGGACACATAGTCGCACCCGTGCTATAAGGTTGTTCCATAAATATAGCATTATAGGGCGGACCAGTATTCGCACCAAGCGGAATATAATTGTTCCCAGCACCTCCCCTTTTGTTAAACACCTTAATTAGATAGTTTGCCTCGCCATCATTCACGCTTTGAGGGTTGGGGTCGTAGGTGTAGTTATGAAATGCCTGAAAGGAGGAGAACAAGAGGAAGAGAGGGTTATTGAAATAGACAAACCCTTCAGCAGTTCCAGTATCTAAACAATCTTGGGTGAAGAGGTCTGCTTGTGCTACTAAAGTTGCGACTGCCCTTTCAGCGTTCCACAGCAAATAAGGTTCATTACCAGCAATCCAAGTAGCAGGAAGCGTGATAGAACCTGCGGTTGCCTGTGCGATAATATCAGCGTAAGCGTCCTTAAGTGCCTCGTTAATCATACAGATAAACGCCTGAATGTTATTACACCAGTAGTAAGGGTTGGTTGCCTCTACAAGTGTGGGTGGGGCAGTAGTAGGAGGAGGCAAAATGTTTGACTGCGGAACATAAATCACACGCTTCTTCGCAATCAATCTGTCGGCAGGAGTAGCAGGAGGGTTATACTCCACGCTCACATAATAGACAGTATTGTTCCAAGGATTCGCTCCTACTGTATTTTGAAGTTCAATCTGGGGGATAAAGAGGGGCATACTTCCTGCGGTGTCTAAACTAAACCTTATGATACTCAAGAAGTAGTCGCTGGGATTGTCTAAAATTGGACTGCTCCTAACCTCTGTGAAGGTGAGGCGATTTGGTTGTGAGGTTTGAGATGTGGTGAGCGAAGGTTGAATGGAATTAACCACATCTAAATCATAGTATATCTGCGTTGGTTGCGTCATATTAGTTCTATATCATACCCCTATATAAAATTATTGAGAATATCCCTAAATAATCCTTGTAAATAATCTTGTGCGACCCGTATCCTTGTAATAATCTAATTAGGGTGTGTATTAATCTAAAAAGAATACACTATTCCAGTAAAAATAAATTTATTTTTACGAATAATAGTGTAAAATGGTTAGATTATTAAGGTATTAATCTAAATTAGGGGTGTAAATAATCCAAATAGGCGTGTAATAATGTAGTATATGAGTATTTATATACTTAAAGCAGGGGAGGTGGGGCAAGGTGGGGAGGTGGGGCAAGGTGGAGTGTTTTGGGGGTTATGTGCTATATACCAATAGCGCATATTGGAATATAGAAATGATATGAGATTCGCCTCACCTTGCTTCACCTCTCCACCTCACCCTAAAGTTTTTAAGCAGAGGCAATATTAACATCAGGGAGAGAATTGGCGAAGACACAATAGGCAACAGTTCCCGCATAAGCAACATCAAGACCGACAGCAGTAAAACCTGTGCCTGCGGTGATGGCGACTGTGAATTGATTATCAAGACCCAAGTCAGGATTGGTTCGGGCGGTGATTGTGCGAACATTCAGGAGAACAACATCAGTAGCGGTGATAGAAGGGCAAGGCACAGTAGCGGTCTGTCCTGCGACGAAGGTTAGAGTTCCCTGTTGCTTGATTGCTGAACCAGCGACTGAATACGAAGAAGAAGACGCAAGAGACATTTTGACTTTGTTTATAAGATACAGATAGATAATATTTTTGCTAAAATGTCTTAATTATTGAAAAGCAACACCTCCGTTTGTTCCTCCAATTACAACCCAATCGTTCGTATCTGCGGTTGCTACGAAACTTTGAGATGTGTATGATTGTAATAAAGCATTATTAAACCCTGCTAATTGTTGTGGGTTGCTTGTCCTAAACTTTCCTGTAGGAAAAGAAAAAGTTGCTGAAGCACCTGCTGGATAATCAACACCTACAACTGTAATATTGCCTACATATGAAGTTGGGTCTTGTGGGTCTATATAAAAGTTTTGATAAGTATCCCCTGGTCCTAATGTTATTAACACATAAAAGGAATATTGACCTCCTCCTCCTGCGACCTCGTATGGTAGATTATCAAAGTTAATAAAATTATATATACCTTGGGCACCGACAGTTGTAGGGTCGCTCGTTGAATATATAGTTGTAGGGTCGTTGTAAGCGGTTAAGGCAACCGACATCTGCGTCCCAGCAAGGTTGGAACTGTCTAATTTAACATTTACATTCATACTTGTTATTGATATATTAGAAGGAGGCGACCAAGGGAAAAACTGAAATGAAACGGTGGGGGAGGGGAAACCTCCAACGAGTGGTGGGTTATAAATGATTTGATTAAAAGCAGTAAATACCCTATCGCTTGTTAAAATCATAGTATCACTTGCGGTTGTTGGTTTTAGTATTACTAATGGTGTATTATCTTGACTATTCCTATTGATAATCGGGGAACTACCAGCACCAGAAGCAACCCATTCTAAACCCGACGCTGTATTTGAATTACATATTAATACTTGGTCGTTTGCCCCTACTGGTAAAATAACACCAGCGACTGGATTGCCCCCTGCCTGTGGTCCTCCACCTACTACTAAATCACCTTTTGCTGTGAAATCAATAGCAATATTAGAAGCACTCCCAACAGCATATTCAGTAAGCGGAGCGAGTGCGGTAATAGTTCCACTTCCACCTGCTGGAATCCAAGTTGGAACAGCAGGATTACCCGCTATACCTAATATCTGTCCTGCCTGTGGAACATTTGTTAATGCTCCTGTTCTTGCTGTCCCGTTTCCATAAGGGATTTCACCTACATTTGCCGAAAAATTAATACTGATTGTGCTTACATTTGCGACCTCTTGGTCGTAAAGAGGTTCGTTGGTTGAAATAACTCCTGAACCTGCTACTGCTTTCCAAACAAGTCCTGTTGGGTTTGTTTGTGGGTCAGTATTATCACTCGTGAGGACATAATTATTTTGTGGTGATGCTGGGACTACGGTGATATTGTTTCCTGCTGTTGCTGAAAAGAGTTGCTGGTATTCAAGTGCTAATGCGGTAGGGTTGTTCGCAATATATCTTAATCCTGTATCTGTTGTTGCGTCGTAAGAGAGAACACTTCCGTTTGCTGGTGGAACATCAGGGAAAGCAACTTCATTTTGAGCGGTTGCTGTGATGATTTGACCTTTATCAAGGTTAATACCTCCACCTTGCCCTATTAAATCATCATAGATTTTACCAGTTGTAGGGTCTATAATACTGGATACAGACATCTAAATCTTTGTGTTTAAAGTATATCAAGATTTTATTTTGATATATTTTAATGTGTATCTGTGTGATTGTTAAAGAGTGTTGTATCCGTATATTGACGCTTCCAGAGTCATATTATTACCAGAACCAAGAATAGATTGTTGAATAACCAAACCAGTAATCGTCGCCCCACTAACAGTCGCACTACAAGTAATCGTTCTATCACTCGCACCGCTGACGCCTGGGTTTCCATAAACAGATTTACACATTAAAGAAACTTGTTGTGATGCGGTGATAGAATACCCTACATTTTGAACATCAAATATTACTTCCTTATTCGTGTTTGAAGAAACGGCGAATGTTAGAGGAGCAGAGGATATTGTCGCACCAGAAGTATATACTGGACTAACAACACTTGTAGAGGAAGAAGTCATTTCAAATCCATACAAATTCGCAGTTGTTGGTAAAGTTCCACTCCCCGAGAATGCTTGGAGAGCATATGAAGGATATGCTGTGAAACTAACTTGGGTTGTAGGTCTCAAAATAATCTTGTAATTTCTATATGTTGAATTGAATAGATTTGCGAAGGAGAGGTTTTGAGTGGAAGCAGACCCAGTAATAGCAACTGAAACTCGCCCCAGCGACACCAAACCAACCTGACTTAATTTAGGAGCGACTGACGCTGTTGCTGGTGTCCCTGAAATCGTAAAAGAAGTCGCAGTAGCATTACCACTCGTATTAACTGAAAAGTATGTAGTTGCGAGAGCAGGGTTCGGTGTTCCAATTGCGTATATTCCAGCAGTTCCAAGACCATATGCTAATACTCCAGCATCATTCAAGCGTAAAATATAAGGTGAAACACTCGCAAATTGGTCGTTATTGTAAAACATATCAGCATATCCACCAAAATCACCAATACTCGTTTGAAATCCAATAACAACACTATTCTCACCTCCGTTTGGAGTTAATACTGTCGCCATATTACAACAAGAACCCAGCATATAATAATTACCAGTTGAATATGGCGAACCTGCTGGTGAGGAGGGTGTTAGGAGGGAACTTGATAAACTCCAAGAAGGATTAGCAGTAATACCACTACCACTACCATTACCACTTCCAGCACTTCTACTATCGTAAATACCAGTATTTGCGTTTCCGCTGTTTTGAGTTATTATTTGAAGAGCATTATTTGTCGCACCTGTGCTATTTGATGAGGTGATTGTTTTTGAGGAAACACCGCCTGTAGAAAGCAATAATCCACCAGTAGAAGATGTTTCAGTTCCGTCGCTCACCAAGAAGTTAGGGTTTTGAAATTGATTTGTGTTTGGATTGTATTTTAAATGCTGACTATCTACTCTTACTGGAAGATTACCCGTATTTGAAGAAACAAAGGTAGGATAATAAGTTCCTGCGGTGGTCGTTGTATCTGTAATACCAACATTCGTAGCGTTGGTTGCTGTCGTCGCAGTTGTAGCAGAGGTTGCTGTTGTAGCGTTTCCACTCAACGCACCTGAAAAGGTGGTTGCCGTAAGGGTTGATGTGCTTGGATTGTAGGTAAGTGGCGTAGTAATATCGTCTATAAAGAGAGGTTTGTTCCCTGTTCCGCTCGTTTTTGCGAAGGGGACATAATATGTTCCGTTCGTATTATCGGAGGTGAGAGAAACATTCGTTGCGTTGGTTGCCGTTGTAGCAGAGGTTGCTGTCGTAGCAGAGGTTGCTGTTGTAGCGGTTGTAGCAGAGGTTGCTGTCGTAGCATTTCCACTCAACGCACCTGAAAAGGTGATTGCCGTAAGAGTTGATGTGCTTGGATTGTATGAAAGTGGTGTAGTTGCTATATCTGCTAATAATGATTGACTTGCTCCTGCTCCTGATACGAAAGTAGGATAATATGTCGCATTTGCGTTTGTATCTGTAATAAGAATACTTGTAGCGTTGCTCGGTCCTGTCGGTCCTGTCGCACCTGTTGCCCCTTGCGGTCCTGTGTCGCCTGTTGGTCCAGTCGGTCCTGTCGCACCCGTTGCCCCTTGTGGTCCTGTTGCCCCTTGCGGTCCTTGCGGTCCAACTTGAGTAGCAATTATTATAATCGGGTGATTGTTTGTGAGTGTTGCGAAGTTAAAACTGCCTGATGCTAATGAAACACCATAATTTATATAACTTGGTGTTCCTGCGACTAATGTGCTTGAGTTGATGTTCCAATTTTGAAAGTTTGCTGATACATTTTTGTCTTGAATAATAAAACTATCACCTGCCGTGAGATTGATTAACAGGGTTGTTAAATCATCACCATTATCGTCCAATACACAAACATATATGTTTGTTGCTGTTGTAGTATTCACAGCATTCCATATTATATGCCCGCTTGTTGGTGGTGGAGATTGAGTTGTAATTGTTGTTCTGTAATTGTAATAGGAAGATGATGCCCCGTTTGCCCCCTGCGGTCCTGTCGGTCCTGTCGCCCCTGTTGCTCCTACTGGTTGAACTATCCACTCTACGCCAAGAGGTGCTGACGAGTTTGCCGAGAGAATGTATGTATTTGTTCCTGCTGGAAGTTCTTCTGTATTCACACCATTCCCCACCAGCATAGAACCCAACTGGGTTGCCCCTTTAATTTGAAGTATATCTCCTGCTTCGCCTATTACGAGGGCGGGTTGATTTCCCATTCCTACTGTGCCTGTCTCAATCTTAACACAACCAAGAGTGTTAAAATCAGTAGCATCTTGCGGGGTTGTAGTGTTGGGAATATATGCTGAATTGCCGTTTTGAAGAACTGCTCCAAGCGTCATATCACCACGAGGGTCTGCTTCCCACGGAATTAGGTCAGGATAGAACCTGTCTCGTAAATCTGGATTAGCGTTGGTATGGTCTATTCCACTTGAAAGAGACATATTTGCTTTTATATATAGATAGATAAGATTTTTTATTTTCTTACTTTATATATAAAAATGAGCGTTAATGCGAATACAACCGACCCCAATCTTCAAATCCCAGATAAATCAATCCTCTACCAAATAGCAGGGTCAGCATACGACTCCAACTTTACAGATACGATTGAAGGTTTCACTTTGCTAAAACAGACCCCTACACTCAAGTTCTTCAAGAAGATTGATTACCCTTTAATTGTAGTGGGTGTGCGTGGAACTGCTGACCTGACTGATTTTCAAGCGTGGTTGCCTGTTGTCCTCAATAAGATTGCGGGGACTGAACGATATGCGACCGATACTGCTGTCCTGACTGATTTTCAGCAGGATTATTTACCCAATCTATACTATTATTACGCTACGGGTCATTCTATCGCTGGGGTTATTATTGACGAGTGGTTGAAGCGAGGGTATATTTTAGGAGCAAGGACATACAATCCTGCGATTCAAGAAGCAGATTTGGTGCGCCCAGACCTAAACAACTATCGTGTATATTCCTCTACTGACCCACTCTACAGAATGTTTGGTTCAAGAGCAAAAATAAGACCTGAAGTTCGCAAATCCATTAACCAGTTTGGAACAGAACAAGCAAAACAATTCTTTCTATCGCCTCTCTACTATTTCGGTAAAGATACTTTGAGAGAACATTCTATTCGCAACCCTGTATTTATCGGTGGTAGGTTTCAGGAACTTTGAGTATTTTCCTACGAGGTGGAGCAAAGGTGGAGAGGTGAGGTGAGGTGAGGTGAATCTACCATTCTTTCCTATATGCGTTATTGGGTGTTTGGGACATACGAAAAATACCTCAAAATGCCCCACCTTGCCTCACCTCCCCACCTTTGCCCCACCTTTGCTCCACCTTTTGACCCAAAAAAAAGTAAATTGAAAATTGAAAATCTATATCCTCATTCTGTAGTTTCAGGCAGAATCAAGATATAATGAGTATGCGAGGCAAGTGTGCGTTGTATAAGGAGGAGAAAGAAAACAAACCCTTTCTCATCACCAAAGAACTTAATAAAAGTGGGCGCAGAATAATAATACACAAGCAGACAGGTTTGACTGCGGGACAATATGTGAAGTTTATCGCCTCCCACAAAAAACTCTGGGCGGAGGTGATGGACGAGATTGATGAGATGGAAAAGTGTTTTGTGTGTGAAAAACCTTGTTGGGAATGGTGTGAGAGTAGAGATTGGTGTAATACTTGTAAAGACCAAAATATTTGGAGATGTGAATATTGCGACGAAATCCAGTATAACAAAAAATATCGCACAGACGACAACGGCGAGGCGTGGTGTAAGAAATGCTGTCGCAAATACGAGGCAACAAAGGCAAAAGTGATTGCGGATATGAAAAGAGGCATCTTTTAAAATGTCCGCTTGCTGATTGCGTTGGAAGCAATCGCATCATAAGAGAGTCCTGTCTCTTTTTTTATCTCCGCAATCCACTCGTGAAAATCTTGAAGGGACATATTATCACGCAGGTTTGCCTTTATCCAAAGGGTCGCAAACGCACCACAGGTCGCAACAGGCGAGGTTTTGCTCTGGTATTGAACCTTGTTATATTGAAGATGCTTCCCTGACTTTTGGAGGAGTTCTGTGAGATAGGGGCGGTCTTGTCCCAACTCACGATTCTTTCCTTGAGAGTTCCAGTAAAGAGGTCCATCAACCTTACTGCCGTAAGAGCAGAAGAAACAGATTGTATCCCTACCATTATCCATATACCTATTTACTACTACCCAGTGTCCCGTGTTAATTGCCTGTTCGTATAACAGGAAAAAAAATGACTTGTTTTGGGGTAAGAGTTGCTTGATGTCTTGAATATCCGCCAACTCACTATATTTCAGGATTTTCGCATTCGGGAAGTATTTGCGGATATTATCATCACCCATAGGTGTCTCGCTAATCGCCTTGACTTCTGCGTTTGCTTCACCTGCGACCTTATTCATAATCTGCTTGGCGACTTTGGTCTCCTCTGCGTCTGTCTGCGCCAATCTGCCTCCAGATAAACCATTACCTACTGGTCTTGGTGCTGGTGCTTGTCTTGGTGTCGCAGGTCCTCTATTATCTTCGTCCCAATCACTTTTTATTTTCTGGATTTGTTCTGTAGATGGATTCATTCCCAAACTTCGTATATCTCGCAAAATATTTTGTAGTAAAGTCATATGTCCTCTATATTCTGGACTTGCGTCATCAAAATCTAAAAGAGAATCACGATTATAAATAACTCTACGCTCCAAACCTTCCAAAGCAGTTCTTCTTGTGTGGTCTTGTGGAGATGTTGAAGCGTCCAAAGCAGTTATTTTTGCTAATGCTTCTCTAATTGCCCCTTGTAATTCAGGTGAAATTGTATATCCGCCACGCATTACGAAAGGTTTAAGATTCTGTTCTCCCTTGATTTTTTGCTTCTCCTTGATTTGAAGTTGGAGATTCTCTGGGTCAATCTCCTTTGCGGTCAGCGGTGTATCCTTTGAGATACGCTTGGTGGGGCGAAGCACAGGATACTCCTTGTTGCCGACATCTTTCCACTCTTCTTTGAACCAACGAGCAAGGGGTCTTCCACCTTCGTTGTCCTTGAACTTCCCGCCCATATCCTTATACATTTTCACAACTGCGCCCGAGCGATAGGCGGAGGGTTTCTTGTATTTGGGATACACGATTGCTTTTGCTCGTTCGTAGAGTTTCTTGTTAAGAGGGATTGCTCCGCCCACCATATACATTAGGGGATTGTTAGGGTCGTAGGGTTGCGGTTTGAATTGTGTGGGGTCGCCTATAAACTGGGGTTGCTCTGGTAGGTCTGGTTCTTCAGGTTCAGGTGCTGGGATTTCCACCTCCTCATCATATCCCCAATTGCGAGGGTCATCACCCTCCTTCTTTAGATTGAGTTTCTTATCTTCACCGCCCCTTTTGGACGACCCGTCCCAGAGAATATTGATTGCGAGTGAATTAGGTGAATATTTATCCTTCGCCCAATCACCCTTGATTTTACACGCCCTCGCTAAATACTGCTTTCGCTTCTTCTCGGCAACTGCTGGGAAATATTGCTTGTAAATAATGTAGTCATTATTGTTGATGCTTCCAAACTTGACTCCACGCAGAACCAGTTTATGCTTCCCGTCGTCCGCCAGTTTCAGCGAAGAGGCATCTTTGTATCCTGCCTTTTTCGCATATACTTTCGCCTGTTTCAAATATTCAGGTTCGCCTGTTGCCTCCTCCACATCAAAATCCTTCACTTCTTTATCCAGTTTCAATAGTGCTTGGGTGTCGTCGGGGAGTTCGGCAGGTTTGCCTTCCTCTTCATCATCAGGTTCAGCACCGCCAAACAGTTCTCTCCAATCTGCGTCATCAAACCCGCCAATCATTCCACCACTCATTTTCTCCTCGTCGTCAGCATTCGCATATAATGCTTTAAGTTGCTCTTTCGCTCGTGTAAGAGTCAGGGGTTTATTGCTGTGTGAGCGGTCTGTTCCTTTCGTAAAGACCTTCCACCCCTTATCCATTTTGCGTATCTCGTAGGGCATCTTGTATATTTATATGCGAATATAATATTATTTCAGTTATTTCGTGTAAATGTATTCTTTTTGTTGAGCGACGCTGTGTCCCATTTTCTCTGCGTCCTCCACCTGCTCCTCTGTGAGTTTCCCATACTTATCCGTCAGGTATGCGTGTCTCAACTTGCTACTGCCTGTCCCCTTCCCAAGAGCAGAATTAAGAATGCGTGTAATGGCGTTCAACTGCGACACGGGTTCGCCGTCAGCATACACCAGAAACTTCACAGCGGGAGTATCTTTGGGGAGTTTGCCTTTGACGAGAAGCGGGTGGTGTTTGTAATACACCTGAATCACCTTCTTCAACTCTGGGTCAAGGGGTTCAGTATGCGTTCCATACACTTTATCGGTCTTGTATTTGTGAAAGATGAACTCCTGTGGGTCTTTCAGGGTGATATAGTTGCGGTCTTCGGGCAACTGGGGTGAGTTCTTATCCACAATATAGGCATTCAGGTAATCGCCGTTGCGACGGGGTGCTTGGAGCGTATAAAGTGAGACCACCACCCACTTCAGCAGGGTTTCATATTGCGGGGGTGTGAGTTGCTTTGCGTCGGCGAATGCGACCACCTGATTCCCGAGTGTGTTGCGTTTCTCGGTGATTTCACTCCACTTGGGGAGACCTTCTGGGTCGTGCTTGATTTCCTTCACTTCCTTATTCTTATTCAACATCAAGTCATAATACTTGCTGTATAACTTCTTGTGCTTGGGTTGCGTTCCACCCAGATTGAGCGCCGACACAATCGCAATATAAAAGTTGCGCTGGGTTGTTGGTGCGTAGTCCTTCAACTTTTCGGCAATCACCTCTGGTTTATCCAAGAACTTAAAATCAGTCAAAGGTGCTGACCCATTCAACCTGCGTAAATTGCTAAAATACAATTTCTGCGAGGAGGCGGAGATGTTGGCGTCGCTAAATCTCTCGGCAAGATTATTCTCAAAGGGATTCATATTATATCTGCTTATAGTATATACTGATATAATATTTAGATTATTTTGACGATTTAGATTATTTGGGTGAGTAGATTAACAGGGATATAAATGTAATCCTGTTCTACATCAAACCCTACCCTGTCTTGTCGGCAGTAGGGCGCAATCGTGAAATTGCTAAAGGTTTCTTGGTCGTAGGGTATATAAAATAATCCGTCGGTATATTTGAAAAGAAAAATATTACCTGTTGGATTTTCCGCCAGTAGTTTCCCGAGTGGAAGCATAGTTGTTGCGAACCTGTTGCGTGTTAATCTGCGTGTCTTGAGTTCATACTTTGCTGTTGCGCCTTCATAATCATACCTGCTGTATTTGTCTTCTGTGGGGGTGATTGTGCTGTCGTTGAAGAACCTGCGAATAGTATCAAGAATGCTTACCTCTGCGGAACGACCAAACTCATAATCCTTGTTGAATGCCTCTTTTTGCTGAATTGCGACCGAACACATTTTTATTTATTATATATTCCCTAAATATAATAAATAATCCAGAATTACCGCAAATAATCTAAATTGGGGGCGTTGCCCCCAGTCAAACCCCCACTCTGCGAGGCAAGGAAGGGGTCGTAGGGGAAACCTTGGTTCCCTTATTCGCTTTCATTTTCACTTTCAACTTCTTCAAGGTATTCGTAGAACTTCAAGTATTTCTGTCCGCCTGTCTTGGTGATTGGATACTCATTATAGTTGATTGCCTGTAAGAGCATCTGTGGAGTCATCTTTCCTCCTGTATGAGCGTTGTATTTCTTCAAGAGGTCGCCTGTGCTGTGCGTATGCTCCTTGCGCCAATCTTTCGTCTCTTCTTGCGTCATAGGAATCATTCCCGAATAGAACAGGTTTCCTTCGTCATCTTGGAATGTTTCTTGTCCTTGTAAAACTATATCTGTTGGGATTTTGGCGCAGAAGATTTCCTTTTGCTCTGGGACTTTCTTGAAGTGCCTCTCAAACCAAATCTTAAACTGGTTGTTGTCTTCCACATATTCATTCACCGCCTCCTTACACTCTTCAGGCATATCCAGCGATTTAATATACCTGTTTTCGTAGGCAGTTTCAATCAGCAGAAGCATAAACTCCTTTTGAAGTTCTGCGATTGTTTCTGGTTCTTTGAGTGTATTGTCGCCCTGCTTCTCGTATTTTGAACCATCTGGGTTGCTCTTGAACGAACACAGGAAGGGGTGGATACTCAACCTGCGAAGCAGACCCTTATCAAGTTTGCGGATTTCAGGTTTGGTATTACACGACAGCAGGATTGTAAAGCGAGGGTCAAATGTCTTACAATTTTGGTGTAAGAACCTCGCACAAATCTCATCTCGCCCTGTGATTGACTTGACGAACTCCACATTCATATATGATGATTTCTCACCATTATCAGGTTCGCTCACAAGCACAATTCGCACACCATCACACGAAGCGAGTGCTGAATTGGCGACACCACCCTTGTAGATTGTGGTGAGGAAGGTGGTCTCTGCTGTGAATACATAATCACCACCACACGCTTTCAGTAATGAAGTCAGCACACCCTTTCCATTACCGCCTGTGCCTGTGAGAATGTGAAGCACCTCAAAGCGGTTGGTGAAGAACGCAAGTGAGGCGCAAATCAACCAGTATTTACGCAAAGGTTCATCTGGGAATATGTCTTCAAGAATCTTAATAATTCTCTTGCGTTTCTTTGTGTCGCTCTTGTGGTCGCCCATACAATACCGAGTGGTCTTGCTGATAAAGTCGCTGGGTAGGATTTGGCGGTATTGGTTGGTCTTCAAGTCATACACGCAATCCTTAAACGCCATCAAGTAGGTATTCGCATTCATCTTCTTATCAAAATCCTCTGCTTCAACCATACACAGTTTCGGCAGGAAACTTGCGATATTCTCAAGGGGTTTGCGGTTTCCAAGTCGGCGATATTCAGCGAGGAGTGTCGCACTTCTTTCTTTTGTTTTTTCGTCAAGAGGATTGAGGTTCTTGCGCTGGTCTTCCAAGATTTCACGCAGGACATCACTAATCACATTTGTAATTCCAACAGGTATTTTCTTGCCTGTGTTGTAGTAGCGATTGTTCTCCCGAATCTCCCACCACTCGCTCTGGTCGCTGTAGAAGTAGCGGTCAGGGCGCACAGAGTAGAACATCTTGGCGTATTCAATATCCGCAACACCAGAATCCAGTTGTTTATAGAAGTCCTTGCGTTGCTTTTGGAGTTTGCTGAATAGTTCCTTGTTGTCTGCCTTCAACCAGTTCCAGAGTGTCGCTTGGGTAAGACCACCCTCTTTGCGAAACTTGATTCCATCAAAGATTGCCTTGTTGTTGCTTTTGGTTTTGGTTTTAGAGTAGTCATATTCAGTTCCTTTGTTCTTCTCCTCGCAAACTTTATCAAACATTTCATAATCCCAGCGCTCCTGCCTTACAACAATCGCCATTTTGAACCAATCATCATAACTTTTGTAGCGTTTGGACGCAAGTCCTTTTAAGAGTTGCTCTGCGAGATTGTTGTCTGCTTCTTCTGCGACTGGTTCTGCTTCTTCTGCGACGACTGCGACCGCTTCTTCTGCGACTGCTCCTCCTTCTGCTTGTGGTGTTTTCTTAACCATTTTGATTTTGAGTTTGGGTTGAGATTTCTGGGTATTTATCTCTTCAATTTTTACTTCCTCACAATTCGGCGGAATATATTGAATCACATTATCCAACATAGAACCTTTAACAATCTTGCTGATGCGTTCAGGTTGCTCTTCATATTTGTAGGCGTTTATCGCCCTCATCTTGCCGTTTGTGCGATAAACTACTGTATCTAAAGTGAGACAGTTTTCTTTTTTTTCGGCAGTAATTTCAATCACATCAGCGAGTATGGTCTGGAGTTCAGGCAAGACATTTGCGACAGCATATTCCTTAATCATTTCGCAAGTTGGGAAGAACTTGTTATAGATTAGGGTGAAACTAATTTTCTTCACAATTTCACAACTATCATCTTGTTTTATATCAAGCGCCTTGAAATGTGAAGAGTTTCGCACACCAATTATGCGGTCATCAGCGCAGAACTTCTGCTGAACTTCCGCTACAATCTTGTTGAATGTGCCTTCTTCTGTATCAGCAGACATCTTCCCATCAACATCAACAAACAGGCGACAAGGTGTGCCTTTCATCAACACCTCAAAGGCATTCGTGGGTTGCTTCAAAACATCAAGACCAATTGTGATATGGTTGCTGGTATTGGTAATGCTGGTCTTAAGACCTTCAATCACGACAAGGTCGCAGGAGGCAGGAGGGTTGTCGTAGGGCATCTTTTAGTATGTATATACTTATATGAGATAATAATCTTTTGGTTTTAAACCCTTTTCTTAATATATTGATTTTTGGAATAATCTTGCTTCAATTTCCTAAACTCTGGAAATCCCTGCTTTAAGTATAAATCTACTAATTCTAAATCAATTTTTTTCAATTTTGTTTTTATTCGCTGAAATGAAAAATCTAAAGTGCTAAAGTTTGGGACTTTAGATTATTCCTAAATTATTGAAGGTGGGAGGCGATTTTTTGGGCGTGTTTTTCCGCCTGTTGTTGTTTTATTTTCTCCTGATACTGAACTGCCTTAATATGATGGGCGGTCTTGTTGTGGTGGGACTTGTTGAAGTAGGTATAACTACCAAAGCACACGGGGCAGGTGTGCGTCCCCTGCTCCTTACACTTCTCGTAGAACTTCTCATAATATTTGTGCTGATTCTCGGCACTTCTGGAGGGGTAGGTTGCGGTCTCTGCGGACATTCTTTGAGTTATATAATACTAAAAGATAATAACTGATTGTGTTTAAGTTGTTTGAATATATATTTACTATTTAATTGTTTCAATTTTATATCCCCGTGTGCCTGCTTTAAGTATTTTACTACGAGGTGGAGCAAAGGTGGAGAGGTGAGGTGAGGTGAGGTGAATCTACCATTCTTTCCTATAGGCGATATTGGGGGTTTGGGACATACGAAAAATACCTCAAAATGCTTCACCTTGCCCCACCTCTCCACCTTTGCTTCACCTTTTTCACCTAACCCCTAACAACGAGAATTAAAATCTATCCTATATATAAAGATGCCTATTAAAGAAATTGAATACAGTCCTGAACTGGAGAACCTGTTAAAAGCACAGGGAGAACAAGCGGAGTCGTGGAGCATACTACACAATATCGCATACGAGAAGTATCAGTTTAGAAGCAACATTATCAACATACCCGTTATTGTGCTTTCAAGTGTGATTGGATTGCTGACGGGTATGAATATCCAGAATGACGATATGTTTATTATTTTAAGCACGGGGTCAATATTCGTGAGCGTAATCAAGAGTATTGATAGTTATTTCCAATTACAGAAGAGGAGCGAAGGACACAGAATCTGCTCTCTCCAATTCTCGCAAATCTTCAAGAAAATACAGATTGAACTTTCGCTTCAACGAGAGATGCGAACCAACCCAAAAGATATGCTGGCGTTGATTAAAACAGACCTGAAAAACCTGTTTGATATTGCGCCCCTGATTGATGAGGATATTATACACAAATACAACATTCTCTACAAGGCAGAGAAAGATGTAAGCAAACCGAGCGTCTGTAATGGATTGACGCATATCCAAATATCACAAGAACACGCACAACCCAAAGACCCGTATGGGACGCAGAAAATCAAAGACAAAATCAAAATATCACAAGAGTTGGGAATAGCATATGACCCAGATATTGACGCACTTGGCGGTGAGGAGCGAAGCGACCCAAATGTGATAATGCGTGTGAAACCACTCGGGGCGCAGGAGTTCCAAGAAGTCAGGATAGATGATATACCCGTTGATGATGTTGGAAATATGTGAAGTCGCAGACGCTCCTAATCACTTTCGCCATCTTCACCATCTCCGCCCACAAACCACATACTCTTTTCAGTCATAATAATTTGGGGATAATTTTTGAATATACAGCACCAACGGGTAGGCAATTTTTTAATACCCTGTATTTCCTGCTTGGATAATCCCACATATTCAGTCAGGAGATAATTCACACCCCTAACACTCCCGCTGTGTGGAAAATAAACGACAATATGACTTTCATTTAAAATCCTGCGGGTCTCACCCTTGTTCGTGGGAAGGTGATTTGTATTGATACAGGAGGTCTTCGTATGCCTCCCTGTTTCAAGGATAGAGTTCAAGATTTTATATACTGCTTCCCTGTGCTTCTTGTCGCTGATTACATCAATATCATCAAAGACACAGCAGGAATCTTTGAAGTCATCAATCTCCAACGGGTCGCTAATCAGGTTCGCACCAATCTTGATACGCTTGACCCCGTTGATTTTATCAAGGGTCTCATCTTCCTTGAGGGCGCTGAAAATATAGATGGGATTCTTCGGGTATTTCTTCTTGTATTGCTCCAAGTATCCTGCGGTGAAGGTGGTCTTACCAGACCCCGACGGACCAGTAATATACAGAATATCCCTTTCCTTTTTTGAATCAGGAACTACCTGAAACTTGGCGTCTTCAGGTAGGTTAATAGAAGTGAATGTCTTGTCTGTCTGTGGATTCACCTCACCAGCGGGTGCGACACTTATCAAGCGTTTATCCAATTTTCCACCCATAATCTTCGCAAGTGGTCTTCCAATATTCGCAACATTTAGTTCGTTCATATTACAAGCAATCCTATAATATAAACAACATATAAAAAAATCTACGGCAAAACTGATTTATGCGATTTCAACCATACAACCGTGTCTTTTTTGATTCGCCCGTCTAATGCTTTGATTGCTTTATCAATCTCTCGCTCCGTGCGTAAAGGTTTCCCGATTGTCTTGGTAATGTCCTGTAGATTCACTCTAACCTTATCTGCGAGATTTTTCCCTGATACGCCAGATTCTAAAATGAGTTTGACTGCCTTGAGATTGCTGGAGATGGAATACAACTTACCCGTCTCACTATTGAAAAGTGAGGAGAGTTCCACCATCTTCTCTTTGTTCCCGTCCAACCTATATACACTAAATAATCTCTTGAGCGCCTTGTAGGGATTTCCTGATGACTTGTAATGTTTGTAATCCTCGCTGATTGTTTTGATGAGGATTTCATTAGCGGGGACATCTTGGAATGCGTAAATGATTGAGAGTTCAGTCAATTTGTTTGTATCCCGTATGAAGATGACTGCGTCAATTTTAATGTAATCAATTGTCTTGATTGCCTTCGCAACCTTATCACAATCAAGAGGGGAAATATCCTGCGGGAAGAACTTCTCCTTTGACCCGTCTGTGTTTTGGATTTTTAATTCAATAAACCAGATGTCGTCCATATCAGCGACAGATTTTAAGATGCGTTTGAGTTCATCACAAATCTTCTGCGCCGAGAGATTGCGGTTGCTTATTGGCGACAGTAAGTCATAATCACTAAAAAATTGCTGGGTCTTGAATGAACTTGTTCCCAGTTGAACTACAGGCGAATTATCCAGTTTCAATACAGCAACAAACTTGCGAATCGCCTCATCTATACCCTCCTTTGTTTCAGCAATATCCATTTTGGTTATATAATAGAACACAGAAAAAAAAGTGAAGGACTTACCCTGCCTTACAATCTTACCTGCGACTTACTGTTTCTTCCACTTTGCCTGTTTCGCCTCCTGCTTCGCCAGCGTCTCTGCCCTCTTTGCCTCTGCTTTTCTTGCTTTCTCTTCCTTCTCACGCTTCTCCTCTTCTTTGCGTTCCGCCTCCTTGACCTCAAGTGCCTTGAGGCGCATCTCAAAGTCCGCCTCACGCTTCTTGGTCTCCTCTGCGTCTCTTGCCTTGCGCTCCTCTTCAATCTTCGCCAAGCGTTCCTGCTCTTCAATCATTTTCCAGTAGCGCTCCTTGCGCTCTTCCCTGTCTTTTCTTTCTTTCTCTTCCTGTTTGCGTTTGTCTTTGTGTGCTTTTTGAATGACTTCAACAGGGCAGAAGGAGCAAGTCATTCCCTCTTTTAAGTTTCTGATGTGATTTTTCAAGACATTCCAACTCCACTTGCGGATAGAGGGAAACTCTTGAATCATCAAATGAACTCCTTCGTAGAGGTCTGTGCCTTCCTCATCTTTGGTTCTGCGAGCAAGATACACAAGTAGATTACAACCACCACAGCACCTCCCATCATACACAGGACGAGCGTTATGACTCTTCCTGTCCTTGACCTTGTCTCCGCACATACAGCATTCAATTACCTTTTCATCTTTCTTCTTGTCGCCTCCGCCGAGAATGCTGGAAATGAAACTTGCCCTGCGCTCCTCGTCCCACTCGCCGTATGCCCTCGCACCTTCTCCATCAAGGTTGATGAATGTGTCGTTCGGTCCAACATCAACTCCAGCATCAACGCACATTCCAATATTCTTCATCAGTTTTTCCATTATTGCTTTGTCTGTCTGCTGTCTGGATTCTTGTCCGCAATTCATTTCAATTTTCCGTTTGGCGTAAATGTCTGTCTGTAAATAATCAATAATAGAAAAAACATTTCAATTTTTTTTGAAAATAGTGAAAAAATCCACATCTTGATAAAAATTGAAATGCTAAAAAAAATTGAAGGACTTACCCTGCCTTCTACTTGCCTGATTTTTTATTCTTTCTTTTTGAGTGTGATTTTCTTTTTGGGAGGAAGTGCGAGGGGTTTGAGGTCATCATCACTTTCTTCGCTGGAGGCAACCTCTGGTTCTTCAGGAGCGACAAAGAGGTCATCTCTTGGGAAGAATATCAGCGCAAGGTTGTAGTGTCCTTTGATGACTTTTCCTGTGGTGAGGTCTCTACCAATTTTGTCCCTCTCCAAGTCGCAGAGGCGCTGAAATATAATCTTGAAGTTCTTCTTGTTGATTTCAAAGTTGCCGTCGTAGAACACAGGTTGGTCGCCGAGTTGTTTGGTTGAACCGTAGTAGTATCCTCTCTGCGTGAAGTGCGCTGGTTTGGTTTGACCTTTGGCGTTGGTGTAGTCCTTGAGAATGGTCTTGAGTCCAAAGTGAGATGAATTGACCTTCTTGCTCCAAGTCGCAGGTCCTGACTCCATAAACGCCCAGATTTTGTCTTCAAGGGTGGATTCCCAGCGCCTCGCTCCTGCGAGCGAACCAGAGAGCATATTGTAGCAATCCTGATATTCCTTCCACATCTCAACCAAGCAATCTGTGGTGTGGTCGCACTTTTGATGCTCCCAATTTTTCAAACCTGATTGACGCTTGATTTCTTTCTTCAAACCTACCTCCATACTCTGCTTTGCGTTTTGTGCGCTCTGTGCGACTGCCGATTGACTCATTATTGACTGGGTGCTGTGGTTGGATTGTTGTCCGCAATTCATTTCAATTTTCCGTTTGTGATAATTGACGCTGTAGATAATCCATAATAGAAAAAAGATTTCAATTTTTTTTTTAAATAGTGATAATCGGCGCAAAAAACACATAAAATAGATTATTCTTTCAATTTTTCAACTTTTTTATGATTTTTGCGCCGATATTGATTTTCCACTATTATTAAAAAAAATTGAAATGATTTTCGGCGAATAGAAAATTGAAGTAGATTAATCACATCAATTGGAATACAAGCATCAAGCAATATGTCTATCGCCGTTCAATCAATCGCCGTCAAGTTCAACGCCCCCAAACACAGAGGAGAGTGTGGTGTTGTTGGAAACAAACTTCACTTCCCATTCTTTATGATGGGTTGCTGTGGAGATGCGTCTGCTGTTGTTAAAATCCAACAACTCAACGCCCCCACCAAAATCAACAAGGAGTTCTTCAACAAAATCGCCACTCTTCTCAAACTCATTCCCTACTTTGACTGGGACTGGGGCAGTTTTCGCAGGAACATTCTCTTACCCAACAGGGCGCACATTCAAGCAGAAATGGGTCTGGACGACAACATCACCGATAGGGTTATGAGCGACCTGCTTGTTGTCCTTAACAATTGGGACAAAATGAGCGAGGAAGAGGAGCAAGCATTCACGGAGGAAACAGGTGAAAAACCAATCTCACACAGGACATTCTTCACAGACGCAAATCTTGACTTTTAAGGTAAGTCGCAGACGCAGAGGCAGGGTAAGTCCTCAACTTTTTTTATGATATTAGCATTTCAATTGATTTCAAATAAAATTGAAATGATTTTCGGCGAATAGAAAATTGAAGTAGATTAATCCCATTAATTAGAACACAGCAATAAATCAAGAATGAGCGGAATCCCAAACTTTCAACAAATCCAAGACGCACTCGCACTCTTGGCGGAGTATCACACCTCCACTTTGGATTATGAAATGCTCTTGAAAGAGAATGAGGCACTCAAGAAAGAGGTTGAACGACTGAACGCAACGAGAATGGGCGTTTATGAGCGTGAGAAGCGTCTGGAAGAAGCGGAAGCGGAACTCAAGGAACTCAAGGAGAAAATGAAGTTTCTGGATTTGGACGGAAAACCTTGCGACAGGTGTAATGAACCTGTTTGCTACGAGGGAAATGAAGGTAAGATTTCCAAGAGAGATGATGCTGTGATTTGTGGTGAATGCTCTTGGAGAGAAGAGGAGGAAGACAAACCAGTCAAAAGATATAGGGGTATAGGCAGAATATTAAAGGACAACTAAAGGTAAGCAAACAGTAGAGGCAGGGTAAGTCCTCTTTTTTATTTTTGATTATTAACACGGGTGCGTGGATTTTTGCGGAAAGAAAATTGAAGGAAGTTAATCCCACTAATTGAAACACAGTAAAAAGCAAGAATGAGCGAAGAACAGAAGAAAGCAAGAACCCGCTTGGAATTGTTGATGGAAATCAAGGCACTCAAAGAGGAACTGGAAGACCTCAAGGAAAACAACCTTATCCTCCCTCTTCGCTACTATATTGATGAAGAAACTGAAAAGAGGGTAATTGATACAGACGAAATGGAGAGTGAATTTCACGACGCTTTGGTTGATTTGGGGGCGTATGGTGAAGAATGCGAGGAAATATGGGAGGGAACTGGAATCTGTTCCAAGTGTGAGAAACCTTTGTATGATATTTTACAGAAAGCAGGGACTGAAAACTGCTCCTGTAAAGATTAATACATTAAGGAACAATTAGGGTAGGGGTCGCCCTTTTTTTTCTGTTGTAATATTATAACTATAATGTCTTCGTATTTAACGCCTTACAATATCGCAATTGCGAACAAGCAGAAGGGTTATGATGTAGCAAACATCAAGCACGACGCTTATGAAGCATCTCAAACGCCTCTGCGTGGAGGTCAAGTCAAAGGTGATGCTATGCGTCAAGGTGATTTCCAGATGGACGGCGGTGATTTTTGGAGTGATTTCGCAGACGGGTTTATGTCTGTTATGAAACCTGTGGGTCAAATCGCACAGGCAGTCGCACCATTTATCCCGAAGGGTGCTGGTGTTTCAGGCGGAATGGCGTGTAGGTGTCCGCCTTCTGGTGAGTGTATGTGTGGGTCAGGTCTTTCTGGCGGTGATGAAATTACTGACGCAGAACACCCCATTCTCAACCCTGACCTCAACTCCACAGGTTTATTTCACGGATACGGGCAGTCAGGCGGGGACTTCTTCAGCGATTTAGGAAGCACCTTTCAAACTATAGCACCCTTCCTGCCTCTTCTTGGTTTAGGTAAGAGTAGCAGTTCTGCCGACAGAACCAAAGCAGTTGGTCGCTCCCTTATGGGTTGTGGATTCTTTGATGACTTGTTGGACGGAATTAAAAAGGCGGGTGATGTTGCCTCTTCTCTTGCCCCGCATATCAAGACGGGTGTAGATTTATACGGACAGTTCAAAGGCAAAGGATATTCAGGTGGCGCAAAGGAGAAGATGTTAGGCAAGAAACTCCTCGCAGAGTTGAAGGCACTACACGGAGCAGGTCTGTCTGGCGGTGGTCTATCGGGTGGAGATTTTGACTGGTCGTCCCTTCTCCCCCTCGCACCCTTGTTGCTGGGTCTTGGTATGTCGGGCGGTCAGGCAGAACCAGATATGTCCTTCCTTGAACCCTTCGTCAGCGGATATGGAATGTCTGGCGGTAGTTTTGTTGATGACCTCCTTCAAGGCATTAATTCTGCTGTAGGCAAAGTGGGCGATTTTATGGAATCTGGATTGAATAAGGTGAATGAAGGGTTTGATAAAGTGATGCCCGTTGTTGAGAAAATTGGTAAGGTTGCCGAAACTGCTGGTAAGGTTGCGTCCTTGTTCTCGGGCAAGAAGGGCGAGGGTATGTCGGGCGGTGCTTTGTCGCTGGAGCAGAATATGAATATGGCGGACGCTATGGGCGACATTTTTAGCGGAATGGGAATGTCTGGTGGTTCTCTGGGAAAACGCACAGGCAGGGCAAAAGACACCCGTGTTCTGTCGGGCAAACAGCAACTCTATAAGGGTGGTAATATTCCAAACGGTGGTATTCCTCCCTTCAACGGACCTCCCAAAGCAGGTATGTCGGGCGGTGATACGAGCGTGAATGCTCCTTATATTGGTTGGAATGAAGCAAGCAATTCTCCTTTTGCTCGTCCTGTCGGCGGTAATAGTGAGGCGTTGGTCGCCCAACAACTTCGCTCAAATGTAAATCAACCCTATATGACGGGTGATGGTGCGAGTGGTGGTAAAAGGAAGAAGTTGAGTGAGGGTCGCAAACCTGCCTACAGAGTCAAGCAGGGCGATTATTGCTGTATCAAGAGTGATTCAGGTGTCCTGCCTTGTAATGGAAAACCTCTTACCAAAGCATTTATGAATGATTTTAAGAAGAAGAGCAAGGATTTCAGCACTTATCGTCAAGGCGCAGGTCAGGCGGGTAATAGTGAATCTTTAGCAGAAATAGAAATGGTTGATGCTCTTAACAAGGCACAAGCGGTCAATAACCCCGCAGTCAATTCCTCTCCTGCTTCTGCTTCAGGCGGTAAGCGTCCTGCTTCCAAATGGATAGAACACGCCAAAGCATACGCCAAAGCACACGGGGTCTCCTATAAACAGGCACTCAAGGACGCAAAGGCAACCTATCGGGGAGCAGGTCAGTCAGGCGGTGATTTCTGGAGTGATTTAGGTAATGTTGCCTCCAGCGTTGCCCCATTCTTGCCCCTCTTGCTTTAAATAAGCGTCGGGAAATAGATTATTTTTTCTCTGTTTAGATTATAACAGACAAAAAATGTGGTATTATCTTCCAGAGTGGTTCAAATGGTTCAAGGGCAGACCTAAACCTTCTCCCCAAGAAGAAGCATTAAGTGAAATTATCCAGCGTAGAGCATTAGAGCAGAATGCGATTATTGAACGCAAGAAAGAGGAGGAAGAGGAGGCGAAAAAGGTGGAAGCAACACAGACGGGCAAAGTTGCCGAAAAAGATTTCTTTGAATAGTATAAAATGTGGGTAAAAATTGCGAGTGGTTTGCTCTATTATGTTCTTCCTACTTTTGGTGATATTGCTGTTTATCTTCTCATTAAAACTGTGGTGAATAGGTTGATAAAGTGAAAGGTGGGGCAAAGGTGGGGAGGTGGGGCAAGGTGAAGCATTTGGAGGTATTTTTCGTATGTCCCAAACACCCAATACTGCCTATAGGAAAGAATGGTTGATTCACCTCACCTCACCTCACCTCCCCACCTTTGCTCCACCTTTGCGTCCCACTACTTTAAGTATATTCGTTAGAAATTATTATCTTTAAGGAATATATAATCAATATGGATAGATTGAAAGCACTTTTGGGCGACCAACCTGCCCGTCAAAGAGACAAAGATGATAGTGGTGGCGACAGCAGGGAGCGAGAGCGAAGCATTTTGAATCACGCAGACGCAAAGTATAACAAGGCAGTATATGAGAATGAGAAGCGACAGGCGAATCTCTACGAGCAGAGTCAAATGCCCGAGAGTTCCAAAGATGTTGGAGTCAGTTTCAAGATTGGGTCTTTCGTGAATAAAATCTCGCAACTCTTGTCCTTCAAGAATGACCTGTATTCGCAACTTCAGGCGTTGGTTAATTTAGGCACTTCACCCTCCCGTCTGCTTACGGATAGTCGGTTGATTTCAATCGCAACAGATTATTTCAAGATGACTGATATTATCGCCAACTTTAATGAACTGGTGAATTACATTAATCTTTATGCTCCACAGATGAAGAGCGACGAGGATTTCAAGACGGGTGTGAATACTACCTACTTGTTGCCCCTGATTGCCTTACTGGAACAGACCGCAGAGTTGTATGTTGCTGGATACAATCAGTTTCCTAACAAAGAGGGAACTTTGGTGGTAAAGAACCAAATAGATAGAGACGCTTATGAGCGTATGCGGAATGCTTCAGCACTTGCCTACTCTACGGTTATGCTTATGAAAGACAACCTGAAGAATGCTATATACCAACCTATTACAAAACAAGCAGTAGAGAAGTATGAAAGTGATAAGGGTGTTAGGAGGCAGACATTCAACCTCAATCCTTTCCCTGTTGTCCCCGTTCAAGACCCACTCGCACAGCAACAGCAACAACAGCAGGGCGCACCAGCACAGCAACAGCAACAGCAACAGCAACAGCAGGGCGCACCAGCACAGACAGGAAGATTACCACAGGCGGACATATCACAAGTCCTTCAGCAAATCGCCACTTTAGCAGGAACAAATGCGAGAGTTCCTTATTACAGCGACGCAACAAGAGTATATGACGCAACTGATTTTGGGACAAGAGGTTTAAGAGTAAAGGGAGTAGTGGCGCAGATTATAGGAGATGTAAGAGAATCATTAGGACTTGCCCGAAATACCAAACCTTCTGCGAGGAACGACCAGATTTCATCACAGGCATACGCTTCTAATCAGGCATATTTTCAAGAGTTGGCGCAGGGGCAACCACCTCAAGAACTCATACAATTAGCAGGATTCCAGAGCAGAGTCGCACCTCAAGCACCCACACCACCCGCATCACCCCAACAGCAACCAGCACCCGCACCCGTCTCCCCAGTTATTCAACCACAACCCGCACCAGCACCACCTTCTCCTCCTCAACAAGGACAACAAGGACAAGCAGGACCAGCACCAGCAGGATTTAGTAGTTTGGTAGATATTCCAGCAATCGCCAACGGGGGAGCGCAAGTCCAAGCAATCGCCCAACTTATTATTGATAATGAGAGGCGGAATGGTGCTTTGTTTGATGAGCGAGACCCGAAGGATTTAGCAAAGATTCTGGCGGTTATGAAACAGACACAACCACAGTTATACGCTACTCTACGGGATAGAGATGTCGCCAACGGCGGACAACCTTTGGGTGATGATTTGATTATGAGTGATGAGATTGACCCTGTTATGAGGAATATCCGCATCTACAAAGAAGGAATCGGCGGTGTCGCCAATATGAACCCTTTTAATGGTGTGGATTATCAAGATGTGGATTCTATGCTTGGTCTGGGTCGCCGTCCGTTTGAAGCACGAAAACTTCTTGCGGAGAGGGCAAGAGGCGACCCCCGTGTTGTTGATATGTCGCAGGGTAGAGCGAGGCGTGAGAAAATGATGCCCTTTATTAATGAGTTTTCAGCACCAGCAGAGTTCCTGAAACGCAGGGGCGAAGTGATGGCGGGAGGTATTGAATATGGAGTGAATGAGAATATTAATGACCTGTTGCCGTATGAGATGTATGGCGGGAATGTTGATATGGACGACGCAGAAGAGCAGACACCATTCAAGCGCAGGATTGGAATGCCTAACCCCTTTGCCTACAAATCCAAGATGGATACTCTGCCTATTCGCCCTGTCCTTGCTTCTAATGCGACCGATATTGACGAGACCCTCCTACCCTTCCAACAGATGTTCTCTACTGCTCGTTCAGGACACGCAAAGGAGCAGGAGAAACCAAAGGATATGGACGAGAACCCAGACCCTATTCGCATCACCAACGAGAACTACAAAATATTTACGGGCAAACAGAAAGCACCCAAATACAAGATTTCCTCATAAAAATAATATTAGGGTATAATATAAAGATGCGTCCCTACTACCTTTTAGCACTCCTGCCCCTACTTTTTTCTGCGTCCTGTGTATATACCCTGCCGATAGATGATGTTTCATTATCCGCATCTACCGATTTGGATTTCGCAAACGCAGAAGAAGCAGACGACTACTCGCTTGGATTTGATGATGTCGCAGAAGACAACGCAGACGAAGACCTGCGTGGAGGCAGACGAATCCGCCAAGCAGTCAAAAAAATCTTCCCCAAAAAAGCACCACCAGCACCAAGACCCGCACCACCAGTCGTCAAAAAAGCACCTGCTCCGCCTTCCGTTGCCCCTGCCGT
>Ga0209597_1000347_pt1 | contig 31142 bp, 22 predicted proteins | sample M_140625_MF_Meta_FD_187316 | JGI IMG/M metagenome (GOLD analysis project Ga0209597, IMG submission 187316) | Freshwater microbial communities from Lake Montjoie, Canada to study carbon cycling - M_140625_MF_MetaG (SPAdes) (version 2) | ecosystem: Environmental > Aquatic > Freshwater > Lake... | reverse complement strand
TCATGGCGATGCTTCGTGTGAGTCGCAGAACAATCGACAATTACATCAAAGCGGGCAAGCTCACCCCCACTCCGATTGGAAAGCGAAATTACTTCACCATCACCCAGGTAAAGGGATTGATGTATACTCCTCCAATTCCTAAAACCCAATCCTTATATGACCAAGTTCAAATCATGATGCAGCGCTTAGCACAAATTGAAGAAGCCGGCGAGGACTGGTAGATCACCATTTAATCAAACAATCCACCATTCAACAATTTTACCCTAAATAGGTATGTTTACTGCCATTTATTTGGGGTGTTATTCTTTATCATTGTCACAGCACATTTCCTCAAATGCAGGACTATCGTTTAGCAACTGATGAGTTAGGCATATATTCAAGTTAGCAGTTAATTAAACAGACCTCGAAAAAGTAATGAAATTAGAAGACGCAAATATTGATATTGAATCTATAAAGAATATTTCAGAAGAATTGACCTCAGACAATTTGAAGTCTATTCATAGAAAATATTGTGATTCTATTGAACAAATCTTGACGATGATTTCAAGCCCTTTGATATTAATGACATTTGCAATGGCAAAGGTAAAAGAAGATCATTTGTCAATTCAGAGCGCGGTAAAACTTGGATTCTTCTTGAATAATCCACCTAAGGAACCTAAAGATGCGGCACAACACTTAGTTAAATTCTTTGAAGAAGAATTGAAAAAGGCAAATGAAAATATTGTTGAAGATGCTCAAAGTGAATCTAATAAATTGTATGAGAAAAGCGAGGAGATTAGAAGTTGTTTTCACAACATTGGACTAAATGCACTTGTAAATTCTTGGACATTATTTGAAGCCTATTCGAAAGATATTTGGGTTAACATTTTGAATGACAACCCACAGCTGTTGAATCAAAAAATAATTAGCACTAAAGGTGAAAATGACAATGGAGTTAATGGCAAAACTATTCAATTGAACATATTGTCAAAATACAACTATGATGTTTCAAGACATTTAGGAGAAATCTTATCCATTAAATATGACTTCACTGGAGTTGAAGGGGTAAAAAAAGCTTTTAAAGACTTATTCAATTTGGAAGACGAAGAAATTAGTTTTTTCAATGAGACAAAAATCATTCAACTTGAAATTTGCAGACACATAATCGTACATAATGCGGGAATTTGGTATCACCCCCTAATTTCAGGACAAAAAGCGTAAAACAGTTTGACTGATTAGTGATCAAAAATAGCATTTTTTAGGTTATTTCCATCATCTTTTGATCGGCGAAGTTTGCCACGCCGATTTGATAGTCAAGGTTATATGGAATTTTCTCAAAACAATTTTTGTTTTTCCTTTTAGATAATGGCAAAAATTCTTTTTCAAAAAACCTTGCCTTATCAAATGGCTTTGCGGCAATTTGTGGCCTATCAAAATCCAATGGCAGAGCGCATTCTTTGTAATAGTTGGCCAATTTCTGCGCCGGTGTTTGGTGCTTGATTTTGCCGTGTCTTCTCATGTGGTTGTAAAAGTGCATCCACTGCGCCATTTTAATTTCAGCATGGCCGAAGGAATCGAATTCGTAGCGTGACACCAGTTCTCTTTCCATGATGCTATGAAAGGCCTCTATGTAGCTATTTTCTTCCGGTGTGGCAATATGAGTAAACTCCTGGTTGATTCCCATTTCGTTCAAATATATCCGCACTTTATTGGCTAAAAACTGAGATCCATTATCGTTTCGGATACTGATTCCTTGTGTCTTTTCGTTGCCAACGATGCTGCTCATTAGCCAAATTACATCGTGTTGTTTGATGGAGTTTTTAAAGACGTAATTCAACACCACCCTTGAGTAAACATCGATCACCGTTAGCACATAAGAGAATTTCCCTGTGGCGTCAATTCGGATAAATTTGATATCCATACTCAGATATTGCAATGGGTATTCAGCAACGATTTTTCTGAATTGAACAAATGATCGTTTACCGGCCGAAGTGCTGATGATTTGACCACACAACAGTCTTTCATCCCGCATAATTCGATATACCTTTTTGTGGTTTATCAAATAGCCAAGTCCATTCAACTCTCTGGTCATGGGCAAATATCCGTAGCAAACAAACTCGATTTGCAAAGTCCGTTTGATGTCGTTTATCACCTCTTCATTCGCAACCACAGTGTCATCCTCTTTCAATGTATACATCGTGGGTTTACGGCCTGGCCGGTTGGCTTTATGCCGATAATAATAAGCGCTATTACTCACCTCCGCCCACTGGATTATATTACTCACAGATGTCCGATGACTAAACTGCCGGCAAACACTCATTTTAAGTGGTTTGCTCAAGGATTTTTTTTTAGCAATTCATTCTTGAATTCCAGTTCCAAACTCAATTTCCCAACCAGTTGTCGCAGTTGTTTGATTTCTGTTTCTAGGCTTCGTTTCTCAGGATCGATGCGCTTGTAATTGTCATTCAAGCCGGCAAGGCCGTTCAAATCAAATTGCTTTTTCCATTTGTGGAACAAAGACTGAGATACATTGTGTTTACGAATCACGGGTGTGACCCCTTCAGTCACCGATTCTTGGATCATTTGAAGCTTTTGCTCAACGCTCCATTTTCTTCTTGTTTGTTTCATTTATAGTTCAAATTAATTGGTTTTTCAATTAAGTCAAACTGATTTTACTTTTTTCTCCAGTCTATTAAGGGGCTAGTACAGGTCAAATAAATTGAGTTTAAAAAAATCCAATCGATGTTGCTCAATTCGGATATTAAAATACTGTCTAAATGTGTATCGATTGAATTTATGGATTTTTTAATGTAAGCATCAAACTCATTTTTATTATTTACGAGAGTCTTCTCAGCAAGTCTAATTAAAGCCTATTATTAGTTTGATGATGTAATTTGCATTATCTATAAAAAATTAGTCAATATCTAAATTTTTACCGTCTTTATATGCTTTGAGTTCTTCATCTGAAAGTTTATCAGTCACCCACCACCCGTTGCACATGCGTTCAATTGTAAATCCGCAATGCGGACATCTTATTGCTTCTTTTTCTTTTGTACCAGGCATTGCCAATTTGTGTTCCCAAACTTTAAAAGGTTCTTTGCAATCTTGACATTTTTCGATTCCCATAATTCTAATTTTTTAGCTTCAATTTTATGTAAAATTAATACTACAATATTTAACGCCATAATATAAATTTATCACGCAATAACATTTATTCAAATTTTAATTTGGCTCAACAAATACTTTATGTGTTTCAGTATTGTTCTTTGATTTATTCGTCAAGTGGATTAAATATGTACCTGTTTGTAGGGTCTTTGTTGATATTTTCTCTAATTGTCTTTTTGATTCAAATACTTCTTTACCAGTTAAATCAAATATTTTAAGTTCCCATTGGTCGTTGTTTTTTGGAAATTCAATATTAATGAACTCTTGAGCTGGATTTGGATTGATTTTACAGAGTTTTTCAGGGAGTTTTATTTTGACAACTTTATCGAAAGCGTTACAACCAGGTTCGAAACATCCATTACTATCAAGTTTCAGAAGCATTGCTGCTTGTGGAGCATGGGGATTTCCATTCAATGATTGGTATTCTCCTGATAAAAGAAACCCCTTGTCCGAAGTTTTAATTACGCTATAAGGTACAAAGCCTCTATCTGTATTGTCGTCAGTCCATAAATCATATTCTCGATACCAAATTGAATTCCCATGAAAATCAGTTTTATATAAAAATGGAACTTGAGAGTAGTTTTGTGGTGAGGGGCGATTTACAAATCTGAAGCCACACCAAATAATTCCATTGTTTTCCATTATTACTTCATTGATATTGCTAAATGTAAAATCACTTTGACTTGTTCCCATTTTCCAATCTAAAAACTGTCTGTTGTTTTTCGTCCATATTTTTTTGCCCGTTTGGTAATCAATTTCTGCATACCAAAGTGTGGCATTTAAATTTCCTGTAACAACATTATTTGATGGATCTTTTGGGTTTTTATTTGGACGAAAGTAAAGATCTAACCACGAACAAATTATATTTCCATTTTCAATTTGTATCATTTTAAAATTGCTGGTATTTATAGAGTCTTGGTCGCCTGTTGGTCTGCATTCCCAAATCAAGTTGCCATTCGTGTCTATTTTTTGAATAACCCCTTCGTATTGAGTTGGATCACCTCGAAAATCCCATCGATCTAATATTTGTAAAAATAAATTGGCTGCATTCTGATTGTCAGGAAAAATATTTTCGTAAAGTGGTTGTTTGTAACTGGAAACAGTAATCGAACCATATTTTTGCTCTTTGATTACTCTATAATTGTTTTCTGTAAATTGTATAAGATGACAATAATTAAGTCCGCTTAATTTGTTTATCATTTCTTGATCCCTTAGAATTCCATAGTTTCTATTGTTTATTTTTTTATTAGCTATCCAGCGAGTGGTTGCCAATGTGGTTGTGAAATTGAATTTCAAAATTTCGCAATTTGGGTAACTCATGAGTTTAGCAATCAGTCTGTTGTTCTCACCCAAAATTAATGGTATTGTGAATTGCCCATCTTTTAAAATTGGAATTACTTGTCCGTAGCCATCAATTCCTGACAAATAAACGGAATCTAGAAATTTTTTTGTATGATTCAATGTGTCTGAAATGGCAAATTCACCCTTTTGACTTAATCTGTTCATGACTAATGCAATATTGTCTTGATTGTTTAAACAATTCCCAAAAGTCAAAATTGAATCATTTATAATAGTACTTTGAGCCACTTGGTAACCAGGAATGTATTTAATCCAAGTGTTTTGGGCTATCGCACTCGAAAAGGATAAATATGTGATCAGAAGAAAAGTGATTTTTTTCATTTTTTAAAAAATAAATATTACGACCTCTATTGGTAGAGGTCGTAATATAATGTGAAAATATTTATTTATTTACTATAATTTTTTTAATTATCGCTGTATTTTCTGAGCTAGAAATAACTCGAACAAAATAAACACCATTTGGCCATTTATCAGTTGAGATTTGACATTTTTCATCTATCAGCCAATCTTTCGTTAGAACAATTTTACCTTGTAAATCGGAAACGGAAATATATGATGGTTTCTGACTATTTTGCCATTCCAAACTAAATGAATTTTGAACGGGATTGGGATACAAGATTATTTGAGAATTTTGTTTATTATTTTCAATAGTTTCAGAATTAAGCGTCATTAATATTGAAGTCACTCCACTGCTTTCTGGAATAAAGACATTCGGACGATTAATAAATGTATCATTTACTGCTAAAAGTGCATGTAAGCGAGCAGGATATTCCAGATGAGAATTTGCGAAATTCAATAAACAATTTTTTCTAGTTAAATTAGGCTCATAAAGAGAAACACCTGTTAATTGCCAATTATGCAATAAATTGTAAAAGCTTGTAAATGACACATGGTAAGCTAATTGCTTTGTGTTTAGATTCAATTTTGCTGGAATACTGTCTCTAGTGGCTATGAAGTTTGACCAATCACCATTTTCAAAATATTTCTCAGCCAATTGATAATAATATGTTGGATTCGTTGGATGTTTCAAAAAGCAAGCATAATTTGAAATATTCATACTAGAATCAGTTTCATATGCAAAGATCAATTCATGTAGTTTAAAGTCATAATCTTCCATTATTGTAGATAATTCTGCTCCTAATGTATCTCTGTTTGAGTATATGTTAATATTGCTATCAATTTGATTACGATAGGTTTGAGGGAGAGGGTTTGGTCTCGCATCTAACATATTTTTCGTCAATAAACATCGAGCTGAATGTGGGTTTGCAAGCAATATATCTCTAATCATAGTTTGAGTGAACGGCATATCTTGTGTTGCCACTAATGCAAGTACCTCGTTACCTAAATATGGTGAATAACTTAACAATTGACTCACTACAAATGAAACATTGCTGGGTGTTACCGTTAAAATTAAATTTTTTAACGAAGTAGTATTCCCACCATCTGTTAATGATTTAATTTGTTGATTTTTAGCAATTAAAATTGGTCGGGCACTAATTAAGCTGGAAATAAGAATTTCTTTATTTTGTCCCCAGAATGGAATTCTACTTTCACAAGTTCTTGCGGCAGTACCAAAACTGTTCAAACGAGCTACAGTTGCATTCGTAACAATATTGGGGAAAAATGTATTAGTTGGATTCGGGCTACCAGTATGTAAGTATTGTAAGTAATTTCCTTTGTTTTCAATATTGAAATTTAAAATACTACTGGAATTGCCAAAAAAATTAGACGGTGGTAAAGGTAGCATTCCAGCGTATTGTCCCTGTAATTCTTTCATCCCTAGAAAACTGCTATTGGTGGCTGGGTTAGTAGTGTCATCTCTTACATCTAAGTCGTTGAAATTGTTTTCATAATCATTACAAATAAAAGTTAATCCTTTAACAAGTCCATTAATGCCAGCATCGCGATTTTCACTCAAAGCTTGAGAAGCTACTTTTAAATTATCAAAATAATTTCTGTAAAACTCATTATTGTTAGCTCCAGTATTTCTAATAACTAATCCAGCAGCTCCACCGTTAATTACATTTGTTGAATTTGTAGTGCCTGTAAATTGATTGTCTTCTGTATTGAATCTCTGGCATTTGTCTAAATAGGCCCCGTATGGGTAGTTTGTAGATAAAGGAATTATAGGGTCATGAGTAATTGTAAAAGTATTATGTCTAATTAAAGTGCCATCTGTTCCTTGTAAAAATGCACCTTTATATGAATTAAATTCGGAGTTTTCAATTGAAATTACTCCCTTGCTTCCATTTCCATAACTCTCAATTGCTGAATACAAGTTAACAAATTTTGATGGGTTGTTATAACATGGTATTTGATTTGGATTGGAACAATTGTTTGAAACAATATAATTAGAATTTGCAGTATATATACCAATTCTAGATAATTTATCATTACGGCTTATATAAATTCTATTATTTTCAAAACTACAGCCAAGAAACTGAACACCATTTACATCCCACATAGTAACATGAGCGTGGCCATTGTTCCAAAATTTCAAGTTGTTATTTGTTATGAAATTGCAGTTTTTGAAAAACGAACGATTTGCTACTTCATTTCCTGAAGATGTTCTCGGATGATAACTCATAAATTCAACATCTCTGTAATTATTGATGAATTGTGAATTTGTTGCTTGTATTAAACCACCAGATTTGGACCAATCAATTCCGCCTGAAGAATTTAATCCACTTAAACTAACTGCATTTAAAGCGTCTGAAATTTTTGCATTATTAATCATTTGTAAAAATCCAATGTTAGCTAAATTAGATTGATTTTGTAAATAATTACCTTCAACTCGAATACCTTTCCAGCTCCCACAAATACTAACTAATTCACCACCGTCTATTATCAATTTGCCACCTGATTTAACGGTAATAGAGGCATTATTATAACATAATACTTGAGACTTTATCGTAAGAGTTTTACCAGATGGTACAATTAATTCACCACCAAGTATTTCTGTTGTATTCCATGTTTCATTAGTTGCGAGTATCCCACTTCTACCTTTAGCAAATTTCAATGCAGAATAGACATCTAAGTATCCCGTTCCAACTAGCCCAGAATATGTTGCTGCATCTTTTATTGGTTTTGTTGTGTTCTTTAGAATATATTCAACTTGAGCTGGCGTAAAACATGGATTTAATGATAGAATTAATCCAGCTGCAGCAGTTACTTGTGGTGCTGCGTTAGAAGTTCCCCACGCTCCACCGTAAGAATTATTATTCTTTGTACATGTAACATTTATTGACATGGCACATAAATCGACACGATTATTTCTTGCATGATTCGTTGGTCCACAATAACCGTCTTGATCAACCCCACTTACAATAATTACCCCAGGAATATCACCTAAATCATAGTGGCAATTTGCATTTGGATTATTGCCTGCTGCAACTACTAAAATAAATCCTCTGTTTATTAAATCTTGAACTGCATCGTGAGAATAGGACATACCAGTCCAACTAACATTAATTACTCTAGCTCCTTTATTTACCGCATTTGTAACACCAATATCAGGGTAACCACCAGCACTACCATTTGTATTTATCTTGTGGGGCACTCTTGCGCCATCCCACATTAAATTATAACCGGTACCTACAATCCCGATATTATTTGGTTCGGCTCCAGCGGTTCCTAAAACGGTTGTTCCATGTTCATGTTGGCCAGTAATTGGACCATAAACTTCTCGAATTCTATTTTTTAAGTCGTCGTGTGTAGTTTCAAAATCAGTATCTGCTATTGCTAATCGAATACTAGGATCTCCTTTTGTAATAGTCCAACCACATTGGGCATCACACAAATTAATTGCATAATTATTTGCCCAGCCCAATGAAATAAGTTGATCTGTAATTGGAATTGGAGAGGTACATCCCAATGAATCGGGCGAAAGTATCTCTATTTGATTTGTAATATTTAAAGCCGCCAACTGTAATTTTAATGAATCCGCATTGCCACTTAAATATACTGCATAGTAATTTCTCAAAGATGAATCTAATACATCCTTAGAGTAATATGGAGCATAATAACTTACATTATAATTACCTAACAAACTATTTAAAGTGTTGTTATTCGTGTAGGTTGGTCCTGAAATACCTATAGGATTAATATTCGTACCAAAATTATTGTGCAGACTAGACGCGTTTAAATATTCAATTCGAAGCATTTTATTGCTTTGACCAAATATTTTAGAAATGGAGAAAAACAAAATAATCATCATTACAGTGTTTTTCATAAACAGATTTCTTTTGAAATTTGAATTAATCCAAATTTTTAAATTTAATAACTCTTTTCGAATTCGTTCTTCAAGTATGTGCTTCAAGCCCCTACTTGTAAAAGAACTGCCAAGTTGTTTTTGTTTTTCTAGTTTCATTTTATTTTTTTTAATGGTTTTATTGTCAATCATTTAAATAAAAAACTAAAACAAAACTAACATGGTTGAAAATTAACTCGATGATACATTTATATCATGACTGTTGTTTTTTTTATATTTTCTTTGTGCATTAACTTAAAAATAACAAATATGACAACCAATCCACATCTGATTTCATTGGCAGAAGCTGCCGTAATGACACATGCTTATCAAAATGCTACTCAATTTCAAGGAATGACCGTAGCTTGTATGATGGACAACAATGCTTATCAACAAGTAATGACTCAACCAGCTTGTACTAGTGTTAGAACGTATTTTGCTCTTGATGATCTGAATAATTTAACCATTGTTGTAGTCGGTGTTGATGCACAAGGAAATGATATTGCCAGCGGTATAATTATGGAAAGAGCTCATCGATGCCCAATATTGTGCAATAAAAACTCTCCACTTATGAAATGATTATCTATTCGTATTTAGAAATTTTCCAATACATCAATAAACAAATAAAGATAAACGCTGTAACCCTTACACACAAAGACTTTTCAGAATTATTTCGAGCAACAAATGAGCAACTACTCATCAGATTTCGAAATTATTGAGCAACACAACAGCAACAAAAAAGAACGGTAAAACGAAGATATTATAAAAACTTGATAGTTGTATTTTCTTATCGAATTTTATCGTTTTTTACATTCGCCCTCCTATTCAAAACACACCCCGATGAACAGTGAATATTTGAATAAATGAACATTTGAAGGTACTGCAGTTAAACCCAGTTAGTCACTTGATTCCTCCCTATTACAATGGAGCGAATTAAACTCTTAGACAGAAATCAATTCTCCGACGGTGCTTACATATCATCACGAACTGGCAAAAAACCTTTGTCGCCTAGCAGTTTTATTATGCTTCTGATCAAATAACTGTTGTCAAATCTTAAAACATATTTGCGAGTACCATCTTTCTCAGGAATTAACATTTTACGATCGATTAGCTTTTTGATTTGCCTGGATACTTCAGCATCCGCTTTTCCAGGGAAAATATCTTTTATGTCGGATGCTGAAATCACTTGTTTTTCTATGACCCTCTTTAGAATCTTAGCCTCTACATCTGTAATAAACTTTCTCTCTAAAGAATGATTGATAGAAGGAAATAAAATCTCTTTACGGAGAAAATCATAGTCTAACAACTTATCAATCTTTACAATCTCATCTTTCAACCCTTTTAAAACATACTCAATCCAAGCTGTAAGGCCTTCATCCGACCCTTTATCTGCTTCAGATAAAAAAGCATAATAGTCATTTCTATTACTGCAAAACACTGCAGTAGGGTTAATAATCCTACCTACATTCACGTTAAACCCAGCTTTTACTAGCATCGCATAAGTAAACAACCTCACCGTTCTACCATTACCATTACCAAATGGGTGAACCCAAACAAACCGATGATGCGCAATTGCTGTTTTAAGTAAATCATATTTGGGGCTATCGACTTTATTTACAAACTCAAACAATTCATCCATATAATCTTCAACCGCCAACCACTCTGGGGGCTTATGTGAAGATTTGTTTATTTTCAAATTCACTTTTCGATAATCCCCGGGAGTTGCATCACCCTCACCAATGGGTGGTGCATCTAAACCATCAACAATTTGTTTGTGTATCTCGCTAAGAAATGCCCTATTTATTGGGTAATCGTTAACATTTTTTTCAATAAAAGCCATCGCTTTTTCAATATTCTGAATTTCACGAATACTTGGAGTAACTACCTTTATGTCCGATAATTTTGTTTCTATGTACTCAGCGATAGTAGTGTTATTACCTTCAATTCTTGCTGATCCAATACTCTCTAAAGTATGGAAGATATGCTTGAGTTGAAAAAATACTCCAGGATGGGTTGAACCGACCAACTGCTTCTTGCGTAGATAATCTAACTCGATTAAGAAATCAGTTAATGCAGAGTCAAAAGTTGGCTCCACCAATTTCAAATTATGATGTTTGAATACAGCTTCTGACATTTGAAATATTTCTTGAATGAATTAACAGATACGTATTGAATTAATTAACAATAAAATTTGAAAACCCTTGTTTTTAAACACTTTACAATTTTACATCAATTTTCAACAATTAACAAACACCGGTCATGACATTTGCAATATTCATGGTTAACAATTGAACATCGAACAACAATAAACTGGCAAGTCTCCTTCAAAAAAGTAATACAAATCAATTCCTAAAAGGAGGCCAATGATCCTCCTCTAATCCACCAACCATTTAACCTGATTTCGAACACCTTCCACTTCAATGAAGTAAATACCAGGTGAGTCTGCGAATAGTGTAATTTGGGTTTGTCCTTTTTCGATGTGATGCGAGGACACTTTACTGCCCACAGAATTGTAAATCTTAATGTTCCTAGATTTACTATTGCCTTCAATGCTGAGCACCACTTCGTTGCCCGCGCCGCTGGGGTTGGGGTAAAGGTTCACCATAAGATTCTCACCCAATTGTTTCGTGCTGAGCAATCGTGCATTCACCACACCCAAATTGATGGTGTCTCGACAACCAGTAGCCATCCCAATCAATCGGGGGTAAAACTTGCCCGTATCCTTGTAAGTATAACTCACCGCAGCGCCCCAAGCCGTGTCCTTGGGTGACTGCTTTGTATCACCAAAAATCCATTTGAATTGCGTGGCGCCTGCAATGCCGTTCTTGCCATCGAAATTCACAATCAACGGCACTTTGCCCGCTGAAGCGCTCAACGTACCGCTGATGCTCAACACCGCAGGAGCGATGCTGATCTGTCCTTCACTCTGGTAATCACAACCCGAAGCATTTTTATAGTGTTTGTTCACCTTGAACGTTCCCGCGCTAGAATTCCGGGGGTTGATCCTACCCATGCTGTCGATCGCCAAACCCCCAGTAGGCGAGTACCAAACACCCGCGCTGGAAGACTTGAATGCAACTGGCGCATCCCACAATTTAGTCTCCTTGCAAATGCCGTTCACGATGCCCAAGTTTGTTTTTACGGTATCGGTCACCCAGAATGAATCGGTCCGACCGTATAAGCATTTAGTGGCGGTGTTGTCGTAGATGTAGGTCAGCCAAACGCGACTTGGATATTTTGCGAATTTATCGAGGCTGATGCTATTTCCATTGCCTTGGCTGTGAAACCACGTTCCACCAGAGGGCGAAGCCCCGATGTCAGATAGTTTTAGCGTTTTCATGCCCTTGCACAACTGCTTGGGCATAGCCTTGAAACGCAATTGCGTGGTGTCGATGTTTATATCCGTTTTGAATGATGTGTAGCAGCCGTTATTGGAACTAAACTCAGACAAAACATAATACCGAGCGTCTTTGTAATAGTATTTGAAAATACTGTCGCGCACTGTGTAAATCGTGCTTCCGTTGACATCAATCACCGAATATTGACCCATCCAATAATTGCTGGAAAAGGTCGATGTCGCCGCCAACGTCAGCGTATCCGGTCCGCAATTCGACAAGCTGCTGGCTTGCTGCAAACTGTAAATCGTATCAACGGGCAAAACGAAAGTCTTGGACGACATACAACCTGAATCGTCGCGCAACGTAAGTTTGAGCGATGTGGCGCCCGTGAAGTTCATCGAAAGGGTGTCTTTCAAACCAAACATCGCTTGGCCATTCACCTCCCAGCTGTAATAGACTTTGGATTTGAAATTCTTGACGTTGCTCGCAAAGTATACTTTGGAAGAATCCTTAAGACAAACCGTATTGCGATTAAGTCCAAAATCCAAGCCTGGCCAAAGTTTTTTCATATCCAGCGAATCGATCACCGTTTTGCCGGTGCATTTGCAACTCGATGCAAACGGCATCACAAAGCACTTTACATAGTATTTTTTCGGCAGGAGGCCTGAATAAAGCAGGTCCGTGGAGTTCGTGGTATAAATTGCTGGCGCCGACAATGAACCTTCATGAACTGTCCATGTAATCTTGACAGCCACATCAGAATTTACCGTTTTTAGCACACCCTTAAGGTTATTACAACCATTTGCAGTAATAACAATTTCCGGCTTTAAAGGCTTGTGAACGTATACCGGCACAGAACGAGCGGCTTCGCCGCGGGTCCAATTGGAATCGGCATGAACGCGAAGGGTCACAATGCCTGGGGTTGGAGAATAATCGCCAGTGTGAGCAACAACTTTGATCTTAAAAGTTGGCGTTGAATTTCCAGTGCTGTAGTCAGTCGTTACGGAAGCATCAGGAAAGTTACCATCCACGGAGGCGGTGTATTTATTCAACAGTTGCGTTACTTGGGTCTTGATACTCGTGGTGGATTCATCTCCCTCACACAAATCGATGGATGCTGGCATCACGAATGTGGGAAATAAAGTACACTCAGATTTATTGGTAATTTCAATCCAAGTATACATAGCATGGTGGAGTTCGGTATATCCCAAATACCGCCACCGTCCAGATGCATTTTTTCTGTAATGATGGGCTTTCATGGCATACCGTCCCAATTGTCTTTCACGTGCTGACGCGAAAACAAAATCTCCATTGGCCGGGTTGAAATAAAAACCTTGCGGCGGGGTGGCATTGGGTTTGGGGGTACAGGTATTTGAACTATCCAAACAGTATGCATAAAAAGGTGCGGCAGCTGAATATCCCTTGGTATAGGCATTTGTCTTGCCCGGTAATTCCTCCGGTTTTACCAACTCCATCACCACAGAATCTCCGTATTTGCCATAGGCACCGTGATTCATATAATTAACTGCGCGGTAGGTGTAAGTATTATAATCTAGTAGCTTGCTAAATCCAACGTGAGAGTACACCAAGCTCGTTTCATTGATTGGGAGCTCTTTCAGGTACACACGTGTCCGTGAAATGGGGTTTTCGTAACCCCTGTCCATATTGAAAGTAGATACCGCGTAAAGGCCTAAAATAGTTCCAGTGTAATTACAATAAAACTCTAAAAATGAGGAATTTACATTTATTTTTGACTTGATATAATTTGAATTCAAATCAACCGTGCATCTAAAGGTGTTTTTATAGTGATTATTCCAAAGGGCCTGGTTGGGATCCATCAACTTGTTGGCGGTGTCTTTTTGGGTGTAAAAACAGCCATCTAACAAGTGTGTAGTAATCGTAACATAGTTCTGGGCAGAATCATAAATCCGCAATTCAACAGAGGTATCACGCCTCACCCTTTTATGGTGGTTGGGCACAATCGATAACGCCCCACCCAACGACATTAGCAATTGGCAGTCAATTCTATATTTTGCATTTCCCAAAGGTGTAACTTCAATCCAGCCACCAACTGTGTTTACTGTTCCAGCAGTGCTTTGCGAATACCCTTTTTGGGCAAAAAGCAAGAAAATCAAAATCCAAATAGTGCGTAGTTGTTTGATCATAGATTTAAGACGTAAAAACCAACAAGTTGCATACAATAAATTCATTATCAAAGTTATAGAAAAATATAAATAATCAAACCAGTTACAACATTTATTAATTGAATCCTAATCAATCATACAAACCATCACATAAGACTTTCGAAAAATCATTTACGATTATACTGTGATTTCCTTGCGGGAGCTCAATACAAGGGACATACTGCCAGTTGACTGTTCTGAGATCTGAATACAAAATATGATTTCCCGAGGTGACTTCTAATCTCGACGGTTTGCACAACATGGGACCATCGCCCTGACCAGAAACAGAACTCCAAATCCTCATTTTGTGATTTAGTTGAAATGGAATAGAATCAGTACTAAACCATACAACAACATCCTGATCCACACCATTTGAATCCAAATAACTAACCAATGAATGAGGGGTAAAATAAACGCCTAAGCTATAAAATCGGGAACCCTCAGAATAACCAGTATCTGTAAATGGACCATAAAAGTCATTTGGCTGCGTGCCAATGTATGCCAAACTATTACCAAGGACAAATTTCATTGAATCAAAAGTCAACGTAAACGGATTAAAATCCACTTGATAGAAGTTATATCTATCGTATACCGTTGAGGGATATGAATAATTAAATGCCAAACAACAAACCTTTACAGTAAGAATTCAAAAATTCAACCAGCCTACGAATACACGTTGGACCTGGTGGGACGGAAGCCAGAAGAGCAATGACAGTATATGGAATAAAACCTATGCAATCCCTGGCCGTTACCCTATTCTACTAATTGCAAACACTGTTGCAGGTTGTGCGGATACCAATACTTTGCTTCTTACCGTTAAGTCCTTACCCAAAGCAGCCTTTTCAGTCAATCACGACACCTTATGTTACAGGAAAGGATCGCTTCAGTTGTTCAATTTCGCTAGCTGCGCAGATGACACAATCTCTGTACATCGGTTTACAACGAACAAAGGAGATACCTTGCATACAAAAACGGCAACGATCAGCCAACCCAGCATAGGCAAACACACAATTAAACAATTTGTTAGCACGAATGAAGGATGCTTCGACACCCTCACAAAACTTGTTGTGGTAAATGCCAGTCCAATTGCCACTTTTCAGATTTCCCAAAGCCATATCTGCGACGGACAATCATTCACTGCAATCTCAGATAGCACAAGCTTTGGCGATTTGGGCCATTGGAACATTCCACAATTAGGAATTTCAATGCCCGTCGATGGGCGAAATGGAAACATCTCAGTTACTGTCACCGGCAAGCAAACGGTGAACAAATCTGGACGCTACACCCTTGGCTACTACTTGGTCAACGCCGAAGGATGTCGGGATTCGATGCTGCGTAGCATTACCATTAACCGGCGGCCAATGGCCAACTTTACGGTACCTAGTATCTGTGTTGGTCAGGAAGTCGATTTTTACAGCAACAGCATGATCGGGGATGCGCCTTTGCGTTTATACCAATGGATCAACGGACTGGACCAACAACAAGGCCCTGACGCCCAATACACATTCAAAACTCCGGGCAATTATCCCATCACACATCTGGTATCAGACACTAACGATTGTGCAGATACGATGTTACAATCAGTGGTGGCAAAACCCATCAACATACCCCAAATCTCGTGGGCGCCGTCCCGTTACAACAATCCCACCTATACCTACAAATTCTCTGCTGCACCTGAAGGCATGAAGGAATATAATTGGACGTTTGAAGAAGCCGGGAACTTTCAGGGCATCAATGTGTTTCCGTCTTTTGTCAGCAGACGCGACAATATAAGAGCTCAGTTGAGTATCACTTCTCCAAACGGATGTGTATCTGATACTACTCTGTTGTTCAACATCATGGGAATCACCGGATTTTATTTTCCTAATGCCCTCACTATCAATCGCGATGGATTGAATGAAGGGTTTGGGATTGCAGGTCCCGAATATATCAAAAAATACGAATTACAGATTTACAACAAATGGGGGGAGATGGTGTTCAAAACCAATAATCCCTACGAACAATGGATGCCTGAGAATCCCATTCCTGGCCAATATGTATATTATTGCAAAGTATCAGACATATACAATCGTTTCAAGGAAATCAAAGGAACAGTTTTGTTGATTCGTTAATTAATTTTAAGCATTTTGAAATAATCGGATAAATTGATACCAACGAGCGGTTTCCAATGCCAAGGAGATTTTTAAATCATTACATTTTTCGGAAATAATCAAGGTTAACCGTTATCGTAATAAGTCATTCCAGTAGCATGAATTTCACAATTTCTAAGTGACACTTCCGTTTGATACTCAGCAATTCTTCGATCATCCCACTTACAAGTTGGCACATATCGGATTTGCTTTCAACCGCCCATCGTAATCAGCCCTCGCCGAGCAGTTAACAGTTGAATAAATGAACATTGGGGAATAGGGTTTTGTAAGATATTTTCGAGTGTTCTGTCGAAGGCCGTATATATCCGTCTAATTTTTTGTATCAAAGTGTACCAATTTGTAAAGCCCCTTTTTCTTTCGAAATAATGATTTTAATTTAGTCGCCAATGGGACCAAACACTGCGACAGAAATCACCAATGAAATGCTCATGGAACAGTTGATTGAAATGAAATCGATGATCATGAATTTACAGTCCGAAATGGAAAGCTTGAAGAATCCAGTGGATGATTTCACAACCAAATGGGTAAGCACTTCAGACGTCATGGGGATGCTTCGTGTGAGTCGCAGAACAATCGACAATTACATCAAAGCGGGCAAGCTCACTCCCACTCCAATTGGAAAGCGAAATTACTTCACCATCAGCCAGGTAAAGGGATTGATGTATACGCCTCCAATTCCTAAAACCCGGTCCTTATATGACGAAGTTCAAATCATGATGCAGCGCTTAGCCCAAATTGAAGAAGCCGGCGAGGACTGGTAGATCATCATTTAATCAAACAATCCACCATTCAACAATTTTACCACAGAAATCAAAGTTCCATTGCCATCACAACCCTAATTGGAAAAAACGCTGCAGTTGAACCCAGTTCGTCGCTTTAAGGTCCCCACTTCGTCGGAGTAATTTGACCCCATTAAAACATTCAATTTGGTCTATGTTTAACTCAGAAGTTTACACATTTAACTGTCGCATAAATCGGGGGTCAATTTTAGTCCGACAAACAGAGGTCAATTTATCCGATTATTCTACCAATAATGAACAATAAGGTTTTTTAGACTTTCAAATGCTCTTAGACTATTTCAGGGCAAATAATGACACATAAACAATTTCTTAGGCTGAATAATCTATTCCATTTGCATGAATTTTTTCATTTTTTGCATGCATATTAAAAAAAACACCATTACTTTTGTATCAAAGAAATGGATTTACTCCGTCAACATATCAAGCCGGGTGAAGTATATCGCCGTTCTGACCTGGAATATTACTCCACGGCCATAGACAGGCATTTGGCGACGCTCACTAAAGACGGCACATTGGCAAAATTGAACCAAGGTTTATATTACGCACCAAGGCAATCAAAATTTGGTATTGTCCCGCCCGATGATCGTCAAGTAGTAGAACGTTTTTTAAAAGACGATGACTTTCTTTTGGTGTCCCCAAATACATTCAATTTACTGGGGCTTGGCCTCACGCAGCTATACAATACAACTTGGGTATATAACCATAAACGAAAAGGCGAATTTCAACTCAACGGTAAGACATTTGAATTCAAGTTGAAGTCGTCGTTTCCCAAGAATATCACAAGAGAATACCTACTTGTTGATTTATTAAATAATATTGAAGATCTTGCGGAAGACCAATCGCAAACTTTGGATAAATTACCTAATAACATTGGCAGCTTTAATGCTGATGCTTTAATGAAGGCAACTCAGCTTTATGGAAATGGTAAAACAAAACGTAAATTAAAATCAATCGTACGAAACGTATTCAAGCATGGAATAATCGGACAAATTGAAAAAAAATGAAAAGATATAATTCAATCCAATTTATCGAATCGAATTAGCTACCAGTAATTCTACCAACTGATACACCGTCGTTACACTCTGATTAAAAGCATTTTCCGGTTGCTCAAATTTTGAATGAGCCTTTTTTGCATTTGCGATACCAACGTCTTTGATTTTGTCTAGCTGCATCCACATTCGTTCGCCCTGGCTATGACCTTTTTCTCTGAATTTGTATTCGGGCAAATGCTTCTGTAGTTTCTTTTCATAATCCTTACGTTGAATAGGCGCTGCTATTTCCATGAAATGAAAAAGCCACCATATTTCAAAGGCTTCACAACTATATGTAACATTCAATCCGTTTTCAGTAGCTAATTTGATTGCTTTCAAAAAATCACTTTTCGAAGTTTCGTCTTTATCAAACACCACCCAATATTCATCTACATGCTTTTTGATATTGTTTTTCTGAACGATAGCCTCTTCTACAATACTGAGCGCATTTCCTCCCGTAATTGTTCTACAACGAACCTTAAACTTTTTAAAATACCCCTCCTCCGTCTGGCCTTCCGTGAAAATCATAAAAGTTTTTCGCAAATTACGCGGATTCGCAACCTGACGACCATTCATTGGACCTTTATGGATTAATTTCCCTGCCATCTATCAACGATTTAAACGGTTATCAAAATCACCTAAAAATGGCAAGGCGCCATATTTACCCTTGAGATAATTCAGCTCAATATTCTCATCATTTCTAGTTGCTTTTCCATCTTTCTTAAAATCTGCTAAAGAGTACAAATTCGAAGCCCCAAAGGAATCTTTTTCTACAAAAAATATTTGATCCCTTCTAAGAATTTTCGCATCCAACAAATTCGTATTGTGGGAGGTGAAAATCAACTGCGCATGGTTCTTATTAATTTCCTTATTGTGAAATAAAAGCACCAATCTTTCTGTCAGTTCTGGATGAAGTTTCGTATCCAATTCATCAATCACCAATACACTACCTTTTTCCAACACATCCAAAATTGGGCCCGCGATATGCGCAAACTTTTGTGTCCCAGCTGATTCAAATACACCAAAGTGAAATTCTTTCAATTCCGGCAGCCCATTTGAGTTAATCACAAACCTTTTCGACATCAAATCATCCATGGTACCTGGCTCAACTTCAACTGCCGAGTTATCGCCTACAGTGAACTTAATATTTTGACCTGGTATTGAATTGATTGAAATATCTTCAATACCGAAATCTGCGAACTTGATCAATTCAACAACCTTTTGGCTAAACTCTCTACTCTCTTTCATTCGCCTAACCGTATATTCTTTGTAAGCGTGATCTTCGATGCCCGAGATAATATTAAAATGGTTAATCCAGTCCAAAAATCCTGCACAAGAAGCATCGTTAAACTGCGCACCAATTGTAACAAGAAATGCCTTGGAATGAACCATCTTTTTTGATGTCAATTCATGTAAAATCTTATTTTTTGCTTGAATCGTAAAATTTTGTTTCTGGCGATAAAAGACTTCCGACTCACGCTTTTCCTTTACGTACAGCCATTCTTCTTCTATCCCAGAATTAAACAGGCTAAATCCATATCGATAGCTTTTACCTTTCCAATAACATTCAACTTCGAATTGCACTGGTAACTTTGCTTTTTCTGCGTCTAATTGAAAATTTGGAATGGCAAATTCTCTGCTATCCAAGTTTTGATTACCGAAAAATATAAAGTTTCTAAACTGAAGTAACGCCTTTATTAAATTGCTTTTACCACTTGCATTGGCGCCATACAAAACGGCCGTAGAAAGTGTTTTGAGATCCTTCATTTCCTCTACGTAGTTCTGACTATCGTCAAACAATCGCTCTTTTTTTGCAGAAGCGATCAATGAAAGCGTTTGAGCCTCTTTAAAGGAAAAGACATTTTCAAAAGAAAACTTATTTATCATAAAACATCATTTTTGTGATTCTTTCACAAATATACATATCAAAAAAGCGAAAAACTGCCATTTTTTAGTTAAAAAAGTGAAAACATTGACAAAATACGCAGATAAGAATAAGCTTCTAATGCAAAATCGAGGTCATAAATACGAATTGCACTGTGAAAAATACCGCATTCATTCATTTCATGGTAATTTTTAGTACTTAACGAGTAATTCCACGGTAATTCCACGGTAATCCCACGGAATAAAAGTAATTCCATGGGAATTTTGCGGTAATTTCGTGGTAAAATCAGCTGAAAAAATCGGAATTTTCTAGATTTTCAATGAATTCAATGGAATCATCGTCGTATTCATAGGAAACGGTGATATCTGAATCCTCATCATCCTCGTCCTTTTCTTCCATTGCATTTTCCAGTTCTTCATTAAGCATTTCTATGAGGGACTTCAAATTGTCATATCCCATATGCGATTCCGTATCGATGCCGTATACTGCCACGTGCTGCTGAACTTGTTCCCATAATTTTCTGAGCACCTTGTGATGACGTTTAAAAGTAGCAAGATCCATTTCAATCTCTTCGTCATCAACTTCTTCCAAGTTCGCACGCTCCTTCTGTATCCAAACCTTTAAGCCATGATTGATTTTTCGTTCTTCAATCTGTTGCTGTCTGGAAATCGCATCTTTCTCTATATGCTTCAGCTCCAATTCTCGTTTTCTTAGCTCCAGTTCCTTGTCCTGTTGGACCAATTTGCGCAATTCGAGTTCGTGCTCCAATTGCAATCTCTTTAAAGCGATTTCACGCTCAAATTTGTTGAATTCGTTGTTGTTTTCCATATCGTATGTATTTTTTTGGTTGATTGATTGTGGTGTGTTGGTGGCTATGGCAAAAAGGTCAATGGGCAATGCATTGCCTCCATTGCCTGATTGGCCATTTAGCCACCGAAATACTGTACTCTTGCTAGTTTTAAGTTCTACTGCAATCTGTCTGATGCTATTGCCCATTTCATGTAGTTCAAGGGCTCTTTTGATTAGTGCTTGGTCTTGCATCGATGTTTTCTCTTATGTTCATTTATTCATATGTTCAATGTTCACCGGCTACCTCTTTGATTACTTTGCGATATTGCCCCTTGCCTATTCGTTCAAATTCACCCCCCAATAAATATCGTCTTACAGATGAAGGAGACATATTCAGTTTTTGTCCCAACCCCACCGCCAACGTCCAATTAAACTCAACGGGTAGAATGTCAAAAAATCGTTGCTGTTTTGCCTGCTGCTGTATATACTTACTGCCATTTTTCATGTCTGCAACCAACATGTTTGCATGGTACAGCAGTGTGTAAGCGATTTCACCAGAAATCTCCAAGTCGGTAGGTTGTATTTTTATTTCACTTTTCTTGTCCCGCTTTGTTTGAGAGTAATACCTCATAATGGTGAACACCATCGACATTCGAAAACAAATCAATCCCAATCGATGGATTGTGGCCAGGATCGGCGTCCCGGAATCCTTATGTGCCACATGGGTTAGCAATTGAAACTGCTTGATGAATCTATCTTGATGTTCCTTCACCAAATACAACTCTAAAGCTTGGGTTTGTCCCTGTAAAAACAAATACAGTTCTTTCACCAATTGTCCCACCTTACGAAAAGTGTGGCCTGGATCTGTCCCGCGATGGTCAAATACATTTCTAAAGGTTGGGACAGCAGGAAACGAGTAAAACATGAATCTGCTAAACAATCCATTCTCTGTATCGGGTATTAATCTAATGACTTGACCACGTGTCCCAGTAAGTAAAACTGATAAGCGGGGGCGCTCCACGGAAAAGTGTTCTCGATTTTGCCTTCGTTGCATCTCAACGGGTTCATGGTGAAATGCTGCACGAAGCACATCGCTAAAATTCCCCCAGTCTTGCGCCAGGGCATTGGCCAAAGTATCCGCTTCAGTTGAAAACAGAATCCCTGCCCCATCATTTTCACTGAGTGTTTGAACAACAGAACTAGCGCTGTTATTCGCAGGAATAAAAAGTAATTTATAAGGCGGTTCTTTTAGCGCAGAAACATCCGCATCCTTCTGTTTTATCTTTTCGCGCTTCAACTCCTCGAATTGCTTTTTTGCAAGGGTTGTTTCTTCCAACAACATTTTATGAATTTCCATGCCCACCAAACGGGTCCAACTCAACACCCCTTTTCCCGAACCAGCCGGTGCTTCAATAAATGTATACAAATTGGGCGATACCCATTTGCGGTCGTAAAATCCTATTACATTGGGCATACAACCAGAAAGTACCGTGAGCGTACCCAATAGCAAAATATCCCGCTCATACGGATTATCAATGGTCGTAAATAAATCTCTCAGCGGTTCAGGTAAATTATCATAAATACTATTCGATAGCGTGGATCTCAGCTGATCCTGATAGCCTGGCAATAGGAACAATTCCTCCTCAGCCACTGTGTTATGCTTTACACTGTGCATGATCATCGCTTTAGTGGTTTATCCTGCACGTAGCGTGATGCCGCCCGATGAATATTTTTCTCTTGCTCGTGTTTGCCTGAATTCAACCAATCCTGAAGTTCACCTTTGCGAAATAGAATCTTCTTTCCATTCTTGTAAAAAGGAATTTTTCTTCTACTCGTCATAGAGTACAAAGTCTGTTTGGCGATGTGAAGAAACTCCGCAGCCTGATCTGCATTGAGTATTTCCGATTTTAGATTGTTCTCTGCCAATTCAGTGATGGCAATTTCTTGATGCTGTTCTAACGCAACTTGAACAGCTTCATTCACCAACTCTGTGATGAATGCTTGTAAGTGAGTAATACTTTCTTTCATATGAAACATTTACTCACCCTTCATCAAAAAAAGAACCATGCCAAATTTTTTGTTACCTTTTTTTAGTTATCGATTTTTCGAGGGTTCATGTTGCTCCAACCTCCGTGCATTTTCAGTTCAGAAGTGTCCGAATTTGTCTAAAATTGCGCAATGATTAAGTGAACTGCGCAAATTCAAGCAAATTAGGTTCGAATCCCTAACACACTGACATTCAGACAATTTGTCACTGACATTTTTCATTTTTCCTGTCAATTATTGTCAGACTTTATACCCAATTGAATACTCTTCATTGCTTTTGTTTTCGTTGAATCCATCACCTTACCATAAATCTGTGTGGTATGAATGTGTTTGTGTCCTAAGAGTTTTGAAACGGTATAGATATCGGTACCTTCCGCTAGCTGTAACGTGGCAAATGTGTGTCTGAAATTATGGAATGTGATCTTCTTGCGAATACCTGCCCGTTGCAACCAACGATTCAAGTTTGCATAGTCGCGTTGAAAATTGTAATCTCCAAAAATCAGTTCAGCACTCTCTTCATATTTCCCCAATAAGCTCAATGCTTCATCCGATATGGGAAGAGTCTCCATCGCTTTGGTTTTACTCTGTGTAAAGCGAATGAAATAACCCATATTCTCAGAATGCTGAATCTGTTCACCACGAAGTTTGGTAACATCACCCAGTCGCAATCCAGTGAGTGCAGAAAACATGCAAGTGCGTTTTAACAATTCAGATTCAACAGGTGTGTTGTAGAGTTTAATCAGCTCCTCCTTTGTTAGAAACTCTCTGTAAGTTTCAGGCTGCTGCACACCTTTTACGGTATCAAATGGATTACTGATCATGTGACCAAATACCATAGCCTCCCTAACCGTTGCTCGCAGCTTGTTGTAGTAGGTATAACAGGAATTCTGAGAGATGCGCATTTTAGGTGAATTAATACGCGTGGCTTTTTTCTCTAGAAACTCTTTGTACTCATTAATAAACTGCGGTGTGATATCACCGAAATTGCATTGCCCTTTACAAAACTGAAGGAAGGTTTTGTAGGATGCCACCCATCCACCATGATTATTGGGATTGTCCTCCCATTTTTTAAGCTGTTTTTCATAGAAAGGCAAAAAATCGTCAAATTCCGAACTTCGCTTTATTCCAAACCTACCAGCCAACCTATCCACTTGACGATTGGCGGCAATGGTGCGGGCCAATGTTTCCAAATCGCGATTGTGGCGCTTTTCTATCTCGTCTCTCGGGGGACTGTAGAGATACATATTGAGGTATTCCCACCGGGTAATTTTACCACTTTCGGGATGAATAATTGGTGGACAGTGATCTAAGTAAAGGCTGATCCGGCCTGTCTTTAATAGACGTTTTCTAAGTGTAACTTTCATAACTATTTGTTTTTTAATAATTTATCTAATTCTTCACGGAGGATTAATCGCCTCGTTCCAATTGTAATCGTGCGTATTTTATTGGTTTTATAGATGCGCATGACTGTCCATCGGCTCACTCCGAGCAACAAACTCACTTCATTTATGCTTAAAACCTCCCTCGCTTGCAGCATCACAACGGGAGCTGTTAATTGGCTCTTTAAGAGTGTCTTATCCTGGAGTAATTTCTCCTGTCTTTTGTTCTCTTTATAGCCCCTGGAGCCACATTTGTGAGAGCAGTACAAAGTGGTGCTTTTCCTTGCCAAGAACACTTCTTGACAGAAAACACAAATTTTCGAATATGGGTATTTACTAGCAGTCATCGTCATTTCACCTTTATGTAGCAGCATGTAGCAGTGTGTAGCAGCATGTAGCAGCATGTAGCAATTTTTTTTGTTACGTTCAGAATTTGTTGCTGAAATGTTGCTCAAAATATCTGGTGTACAGATGAGCAACAAAAGTGGTGCAAAACACCAAAAATGACGAAAAATGTCAGTTACCCCAAAAACGCGAAAACCCTTGCTACGCAAGGGTTTCATTTATCTTTTGTTGTTTTTGTTTATCGTTGATTATCGGCCATTACTTGCCGATACAAAACTTAGAGAATATCGATCCAAGAATTTCATCCACGCCAATATCACCTGTAATTCCCGATAACGCCCGAATTCCCTCGCGTAAGTGAAACGCCAATAAATCGCCCGAAAGACCGGATGCCATCCCGTCCAATACCTGTTGCATTTCAATTGCGCAGTGATTCAACGACTCGGCATGACGTACATTGGTCACCACCGTTTGATCACCCAAATCAGCCAATCCGCCCATAAATCTAGATTCCAAGGCCAAACGCAATGCCTGCACTGAAACCTTATCCTTGGCTGATACAAACCAAGGCGAATCCAACCCCATCGCCGCAACCATATCAACCCAAAGCTGCTGGCTAACCTTAACCGCCAAATCCACCTTGTTGCAAACCACCCAAACGCGCGAAGTTTTCTGCTTCAACATCGATAAATCTTGCTCAGCATCTGCCAAAGAACAACTGCCCATATCCAACAAATACATCGTAGCGCCGGCCTTTTCCACGTGTGAAAACGTGCGCGCTATGCCCTCCTGCTCTATCACATCCGTTGCCTCACGTATCCCAGCCGTATCAATCAAACGCAAAATAAAACCCTCAAAATTCAACTGCGCCTCGATGGCATCCCTTGTAGTTCCAGCAATCTCACTCACAATCGCTCTATCCTCATTCAACAAAGCATTAAACAACGTGCTCTTCCCCGCATTCGGTCGGCCTGCCAATACCAAAGCCAGCCCTTTTTTAATCACATTACCCAAGGCAAAAGAATCGCGGAGCGACACTACCTCTGTCTGAATGCGATCAACCAATAACTTCAATTCACTGCGCGAGGCAAACTCTACATCCTCCTCAGCGAAATCCAATTCCAACTCCACCAAACTAGTGAAATGCAAAAGCCTATCCCTTAGTGCGGCTATATCCTTCGAAAAGCCACCTTTTAGCTGTTTTAAGGCCAAATCATGTGCGATGCGATGCTCAGAAGCAATCAAGTCGGCCACGGCCTCCGCCTGCGCCAAATCAAGTTTGCCATTCAAAAAAGCCCTTTGGGTAAATTCCCCTGGCTCTGCCAACCTCGCACCCTTGTCCATATAAGCACGCAATACCCGTGAAACGATGTATTCGCTACCATGAACTGAAACCTCTACAGTATCCTCCCCCGTGTAACTTTTACTTCCTTTAAAAATGGTAATCAACGCCTCGTCCATCACCCCGTCACCATCATAGATCGTGCGCAAATGTGCCGTATGGGTATGTTTGTCGGCCATAGGCATTTTCAACAATTCATCCGTAAGCTTTAACGCAGATGGACCCGAAACCCGAACCACTGCGATGGCACCAACTCCAGCAGCCGTAGCCCGTGCAACAATCGTGTCGCTATGAAATAAATTTTGATTTGCCATTGCGTTTTTTGTTCCGTTTTGCGTTCTAAATAACATCCATCCTATTACGTCAATTATAAATGCTCAGTGTAAGGCATTGGTTGAATTACCAAAACGACATCATATCTGTTTCCTACAAAAATAAAGAAAGCCCCGCAGAACCTGCGGGGCTTTCTCAGCTTTATTCTAGTTTTAAAAATTAAGGGGCTTTACGAATCACGTTCACAGAACCATTTACCTTGTTAACCTTATCTTTTCCTTTGAATTGATATGTCAACTGGTAGAAGTATGTACCAGAAGGTACTTCAATACCGTTGTTGTTCACAGTACCATCCCATTTAGTTCCAGGATCCGATGTTTCAAACACACGCTCACCGTAACGGTTATAGATGCGCAATTCAAACAATGATTGGCCTGCAATGGGGACATTGAAATAATCGTTTTTATCGTCACCATTTCCTGGAGTAAAGACGTTTGCCAATAAGATAAATTGGTTCACATACACTGGCTTACAGATGGTATCCTTACAGCCTGTAGCATTGGTTACTTCTAAACAAATCCAGAAAGTATCAGTACCACTATAAGACGCACTCACCACTTTATTACTTCCAGCATAATCAACAACCAAAGGCTCTTTAGTTAGCTTAATGTTGCTTTGATGATTATAACCCCAACGCCATTGAGTTCCATTGATATCTGTTCGAGTATAGGTATAATCCGGTGATTTCGATGTGTCAATGGTAAAGTCTGACTTCACAGAATCCACTAGGAAAATGATATCGCCCATGACAGTAGGACACCAAGGTCTTGGATGGTTTGGATCATAGTCGGCAAAGTGTGACACCCTAATTTGACCTGGTTTGGTAAATCTCCATGCCAACTTCTTTTTTGCCGTTGTTATAGTATCCACTTGACCCGTACTTAAATTCTGGAATCTCCACTTATACGACTTCAAAATCGTATCTGAATTGTCGGTGAAGTAGTTACTATCACCCACACATATCGCCATTTTGAGCACCAATCCTCTGACCGAATCACGTGGCAATACTGTTACGATAAATGCCTTCTGCGATGGAGTATCAGGGAAAGTAGCAGGACAGAACTTGCGGATATTTGGAGGCAAAATCAATGAGTCGTACTGCTCCAAGAACACCCAATATTTACCCGGCTTTTTGTAAGTATGCCATAAGAACTGATCTTTCTTATTGTCGATTTTTCCATCACCCCAGAACCAAGTCCAATCAGATTTTTTCGATGCCGTATCTGTCAAATTGCTAAACTGCAAGCTATCGCCTTCACAAATGGTGATTTCATTTCCTGCTTTTGTGGTGAATGAGAACTTAGGACGTGGTCCAGGGATCAAAATCCAACGACTAAAGGTATCCTCACAACCTTGATCAGTTTTTAGACGATACTGGATTTTAAACCATCCGTTACGGGTGTATTTGTGTCCAATGCGATCAGGCAAACCAGATTGATTAGATGCTGCCCTCTTGAACAAGTTGTTCGATGAATCACCCCAATCAATATACCACTCTTTGATATAGTCACACTGCATTGGCGTTGGACCATTACAGTTCTTCATCGCCCATCTGCATGGATCATACAATTTAGAACTATCAAAGAATTCAATTGTAGAGTTACAAGAAGGAACCTGAACGTTCAAATTGAACCGGACATCCAAACGCGTAATAAAGAGCTTACGAGTAATGGTATCCATACAACCTGTGCTATCTCCAGCAATGTTTCTAAAGACATATACACCAGAATCATCTTTATAGTATTTAGCTACGGATCCACCGCCTCCTAAATCAACCCAAGGAGAAATAACTGACCCTACACCGGTACCACCCCAAGGCTGACCACCGAAAATTGTGATTGGCTTGCTTTTGTCATCATCGGCTTTATTCCAATCCCACTTGGTGAAAGCCTCGCGATTGGGTTTACCCTGCGCAGTTTCAGCCTGACGCGTTGGATCTCTCCAATAGTCTGTGAAATCCCATGTTCCAAAGTTGATTGGATCTGGGTGGAACATTTTGTATTTCGGCAAAGCCTTTAATGTAGTGGCCTGATCTTGGCAAACAATACTATCTGGCAATTCCAATTCCATCGCGAAACCAACCAATACTGGGAATGCTGCGATATCGTCACACTTACCATTCGATGAAGTCATAGACAAGCTAATCAAGTGATATCCAACCCATTTCGGAACAAAACGATATGAATCATAATTCACTCCATTGATCTTATTGATTTCATTAGGGCGAATTGATGTATCGCGATAATTCAAAATCTTAGTACTATCCTTATTTGGGATAATATAGTAGCGAATAAATCGACCAAATCCGGCGGTATCAATACAACCGTAAGCGCCTGTTGCTGGCTGACCAATAATACCTTTATTGTTCCAAATCATTTGGGCTATTTGCGCACCTGTTAATGAGAATGGATCAAATCCGCGAGCATCCAAACGCTCTTTCATCTTATCCCAAACCGCTGATACGTCGGCTCCAGTCTGCCAGGCACGAATCTCCGCAGTATAGATAGTATCTCTTTTAGTTATTTTGGTATTTCCATCATTCCAGATGTCTGTACAAGGCACTTGAACCGGATCTTCACCACCACGGGTTTGAATCACGTAGCTATACAAACGATTCTGGTTTTTTCCAGGAACTTTTTGGTATCTGTAATAGTCTTCCTGAATGTAACGGCGCCATCCTCTAGAATAAGTAGGACAAGCATTCCCTGTTTCAAATGACCAACGAAGTGTCTTCAAATCATCCGTACGAGTTTTATTTCCAGGGATAGGTCGAACGATTACTGGATCTCCCTTACAAATCTTACGAATCCCTACCGAATTTGGCTTTGGAATGATTACCTCAAACGCAGGATCAATCATTGGGAAACAAGCAAACTTCCTGTACCACTGCGTATCGCTACAAATTGGACGATCCTTAGTTGGAGGTGAGAAAGTACCGGGCTTACGTACACCATTACCCACAATGATACCTACAGTGATACATCCACTTGGATCACATACTTCTGATGCAGAATACTGCTTAGAATATCTACTTGGTGGATTACCGGCAGGCTGGTATCCCGGGTATGGAGGTCCTGGAGGACGTGAACCGGGACTCAAACCACTCAATGAAACCCAACCATTTGGATTACATGTTGAATCAAAGTTGATTTGAACTGTAGAGAAAGTACAGCCAGGTTTCAAATCACTCAAGATAAAGGTAATACCATATTGAGGGTTCTTAGCACCCAAACATTCAATCGCATCTTTTAACAAACCTGATCCCACACCACCTGCATTCGCATGCAACATAGCCAACGACTTAGTTGCTTCGCTTTCACACTTCATTGGATGACAAGTGTCTTTATGATTCAATTTTACGTTGTTACACTGAGGGATTTTCGCATAATACAAATCACGATATCTATTGTAATTGATAATATAATCTGTTCCATAAGTAAGTCCATTGAATCGACCCATTTTGGACATCAGCAACATTTTAATTTTTGTAGGCTTTTCCCCTTTTGCCAAACGAATCTTCAATAAGGGCAACGGCAACGTATCACGTCGGGTGTACATTGAAAAATTGTATATAATTGAATCCGTTTTACTCGTCAATCTAATGATGTCTTTATCTTTAGCCAAGACAGTCTTTGGACCTACATACAAAATCTTATTAATATAAACAGAATCCTTAGCCCCCAATGTGATTGAAATTGAATCTTCAACCAACCGCTCACCAATTCCCTTCATTTTATAGTAAGGCGCATACTTCTTGATTGAATTCTTATACTTTGTAGTCGCTGCAGTTGCAGAATCCGCCTTAGTCTTTGGTACAAATACAATCGTATCTAAAACAACCCACAAAGTATCAGAAGCCCAAACTTGAATCTTTTTACAAAGACCAGTAGATGTAATGAAAATGGCATCCTCCATTGGAGATGTTTTAAATTTCTCCAACAAAATCAAATCCCATGACTTGTAATAGTGCGTTGGCAATGAGTCACGCGAGTATTGACAGTTTACATAGACGTTTTTATTTCGCGTCACATCCGTAGTACACTTTGGCGCATAAGTATCGCTGAAATCCCAAAGTCTAACAGCACAAACACGCTCACGCTTTAAGTAATCATTTCCACCAGCCGGTGAAATTGTTCCCCCTGCATAAACACTCTTTGTACCGTTTGAGTTTTTTTCATTTCTCAAAGGCTTCTGCCATACTTGCTTGGGTGTACCATTCGCGTTTTTCTGGAAAGTATGACCTAGGGTCCCGTTCCACTTATAAAAAGTACTATCATCATCCGTGAAGTCACGATCATTATGATAGAAGGTAGAGAAGTTCTTGAAGTGCACTGTATCCATCACATCCTTTGGACATTGGAAAACTTCAAATTCTGCCAAACGATTTCCTGCTACTTCAATGGTAGAAGCCGGACCCAATACAATAATGGTATCGAAAGCTGATTTATTACCACAAATTGGGTGAGAATATGTCAAATTAATCAAGAATGGTCCAAGACCTGAGAATGAGTGACTAGTTGTCCAACTCTTGTTATCAAAGTTCTGAGGACCGGTATTAGGATCACCAAAATTCCACAACAAACCGGTAGCACCTGCAGGTATTTGGTCTACACCAAAATCTATCTTGGGATCAGATACACAAACAGAATCTCTGCTGGCCCAAATTGTAGCTTTTGATTTAAACACCGAAGCCGAAGCGGTAACCGTAAACGAATCCTTACAACCGTCTATTGTTTCTATGATAACCTTTGAATTGTATGTTCCCTGAC
>Ga0209597_1000343_pt1 | contig 31243 bp, 35 predicted proteins | sample M_140625_MF_Meta_FD_187316 | JGI IMG/M metagenome (GOLD analysis project Ga0209597, IMG submission 187316) | Freshwater microbial communities from Lake Montjoie, Canada to study carbon cycling - M_140625_MF_MetaG (SPAdes) (version 2) | ecosystem: Environmental > Aquatic > Freshwater > Lake... | reverse complement strand
CGCCTGCAGCGCCGCGGCACCAACCTCAACGCCGCCCAGCGGGAACAGCTCCATCTCATTGAGGAGGAGGCCGGCCGGATGGGGCGCATGGTCACCGATCTGCTCGATATTGCCCGCAGCGACTCCGGTCAGCTCACCCTGCGGCGCAACCGCTTCGATGTGGGGGATGCCTGCCTGCGGGTGATCGACCGCATGCAGCCCATGGCCTCCGGCCGGCTGGCTCTGGCCCCGCAAGCGGCGGAGCTTGAGCACCCCGTGCACGCGGTGGGGGATCCCGAGCGCCTTGAGCAGTGCTTGATCAACCTGGTGGAAAATGCCCTCAAGTACAGCCCGCCGACCGGCCAGGTGCAGCTGGCCTGGGAGCCCCGCGGCGATTCCGTGGTGCTGCATGTGCTTGATCAGGGGCCTGGGGTGCCCGAGGAGGACCGGGCCCTGCTGATGAAGCGCTTCCAGCGGGGGAGGAACACCGGCGATGTGCCCGGCAGCGGCATCGGCCTGGCGGTGGTGGACACCCTGATGCAGGCCATGGGCGGAAGCGTGCAGATCGGCGAGGCTCCCGGGGGAGGGGCCGATTTCCAGTTGGTCTTGCCCGCGGCCCCTGGCCAGGAGCTCAGCTCGCCTGCTCCATCATCGCCGCGAGCAGCGCAGGAAGCCCCGTCTTGACCACGAAGCCATCGGCTCCGGCCGCCTTCACCTCCTCCTCATCGGCGGGATCCCAGTGGGCGCTCATCAGCAACACCTTCGTGGTGAGGCCCTGCTGGCGCAGCAGCCGCAGGCAGGTGAGGCCATCCATCTCCGGCAGGCCCACATCCAGCAACACCAGATCGTGGCCGTCGTTGCTGAGGCCGTTGAGGGCCTCCTGGGCCGATCGGAAGCAGACCACCTCTGCCCCCAGATCCTCCAGTTCGAGCTGCAGCAGGGTGCGGATTCTCACATCGTCATCCACGATCGCCACCGACCGGGGCGCTTGGGGGTTGGCGTTGGACTCAGCCACGCGCTTCACCCTCCCGCAGCATGAAGCCCACGCCGCGCACCGTTTGGATCAGGGTGGGGCGACCGGCCTGCTCGAGTTTGCGGCGCAGATAGCGCACGTAGACATCCAGGAGGTTGTCGTCGCCGTAGAAGTTCTCCCCCCACACGGCCCGCAGGATGGCCTGCCGCTCCAGAACCCGGCCGGGTGATGCCATCAGGTGGCGGAGCAGCTCGAACTCCCGCACCGACAGGTTGATCGCCTCACCGCCGCGGCTCACCTCCCGGGTGGCCGTGTTGAGGATGAGATCGGCGTAGGTGAGGCGTTCGCCGTTGTCCTCCTCCTGGCCGTAGGAGCTGCGGCGCAGGTGGGCCCGCAGCCTGGCCAGCAACTCCTCCACGGAGAAGGGCTTGAGAATGAAGTCGTCGGCGCCTGAATCGAGGGCCTCCACCCGCTCCTGCACCCCATCCCGGCCGGTGAGCATCACCACCGGGATGTTGATGCCGCTGGCGCGGATGCGGCGGCACACCTCCACGCCGCTGAAATCCGGCAGCTGCCAATCGAGCAGGATCAGGTCGCCGGGGGTCTCACGCAGGGCGACCAGGGCACTGAGGCCATCGGCGGCCTCCCGCACGGCGTAGCCCTCCACCTCCAGCTCACCGACGAGAAATTGCCGCAGCCGGGGGTCGTCGTCGACGATCATCACCTGCAGCTGGCCGCTCCGCGCCTGGCTGGGGCCTGGGTCCTGGTCCACCGATGGGGTCACACAAGCTCGGGCGGTTCCCCCGTTCCGGGAGGAGGCTGCGGCCCCAGATTACGAAACCGACAGCAGGCAGACTGCGGTTCCCTGCCCTGCACCCGGTGCTGCGTTTCCCCTGGCTACCGGCCGGTGCCACCCTCTCGGCGCGGATGGCCCGCTGGGGTGTGGCCATCGTGCTCGCCTACGGCCTGGTGGCCCTGCTCACGCCGCTGCTGATTCACCTGGGGGTGCTGGCCGATCCCAATGCCGGCCTGGCCAATCCGATCTATGCCCCGCCCTCCCTGGCCCACTGGTGCGGCACGGATCGCTTGGGCCGGGATGTGTGCGTGCGCACCCTGGCCGGCAGTGGCGTGGCCCTGCAGGTGGTGGCGATCGCCCTGGTGCTGGCCCTGCTGATCGGGGTCCCCCTCGGCATGGTGAGCGGCTATCTGGGCGGCTGGGTCGACCGGGTGCTGGTGCTGTTGATGGACACCCTCTACACCCTGCCGGTGCTGTTGCTCTCGGTGGTGCTGGCCTTCCTGCTGGGGCGGGGCCTGCCCAATGCGGCCGCCGCCCTCTGTGTGGTGTATGTGCCCCAGTACTTCCGGGTGGTGCGCAACCAGAGCGCCCAGGTGAAGGCCGAACTCTTCGTGGAGGCGGCCCGCTCGCTCGGGGCCGGCCCCCTCTGGATCCTGCGCCGCTACCTGCTCCGCAATGTGATCACCTCGGTGCCGGTGCTGCTCACCCTCAATGCCGCCGATGCGGTGCTGGTGCTGGGCGGTCTGGGCTTCCTCGGCCTGGGACTGCCGGAAACCATCCCTGAATGGGGCGGCGATCTCCAGCAGGCGCTCACGGCGGTGCCCACCGGCATCTGGTGGACCGCGCTCTATCCCGGGCTGGCGATGTTTGTGCTGGTGTTGGGGCTGTCGTTTTTGGGTGAGGGGTTGGAGGATTGGTTGAGTGGTCAGACCCAGCGCAGTTCATGAGGCTTCCATCGACGGTGGTGCGCAGGTAGTGAGGTGGGTGCCTCTAATCATCAGCGCATTACAGAAGATCTTTGGCCATGAAAAGCTCCTAAATAAGCGGCAGGCTCATATCTTCCCTCTTTGAGTGCCCAACGCCTGAACCAAAAGCATCCATCAAGGCGACCTTGTTCTCAACCCCTATGGTCCAATTTGCGTGATAAAGAACAGGGTCTTCTTGCCCTTGCATCGCTACACTACTTGAGTCAAAATTGCGATAGATTGGAGCCATGTAGCCAACCGGAAAAAGACTCTGCGGCAAGAAGTAGACTAGCTTGTAAGTTTCAATGCTTTTGGAAATGTGCTGAAAGAATATGCTCTGATCGTGCTGGCCTTCGGATGATAAAATGGCTGCAGCCTGTTCCTTGTGAAGCTTGTCTAGCAGCGTGATATTCTGGTCCCCGAATTTCATGCCAACAAAGCCGGTGCAAGGATGTTTTGGAAATAAGCTGTTTCCTTCGTCTTGCACAAAAATTTCATAATGTTCCCATATTTCATCAAAGCTCGAAAACGGTAATGCACGCATCAGGAGAATATCTGCGTCAATGAAAATTATGTTGTCCAAGTGGTTGGCCATTGCCCCTAGCATGGCTAGCCACTTAAACGAGCTTCTAATGTTAAATGACTGAGTGTTGTAATCGCTGTACTCGCTACTTGTTCCTAATGAAAGGAGGCCTGGAGTGCCGATGTCAACATTGTCTACCTGAAGACTGTCTAGTGTCTTGAGAATTTCTGTTTTATTGCTAGATAGTGAGTGGTAAGTTACTATCCTAATTTCGGGATGAAAATCACGGATTGAACGAAGGCTCCGTTTTTGCAGCTCCCAAGTTTCATCGCCAATCAATAAATTTACTAAGATAGTCATGGTTTTGAAGGCGGTTGGTCTCGTGTGATTAGGGAAATTCGGGATTAGGTGCCAAGGTTTTCCAATAAACTAGAAAGCGAAGGTAGTAGTCTGTTCAAGGCGCTTACGAGTGGATCCTTCGACTGGTCGATCTCGAGGCGGTAAGCATGTATATATTCTGCTCCTTGGACGACGCCCACTCGCTGTAGGCCCATCAGTTGTGCTGCCAGTGGAAATGTTTGCCTTAAGAAGAAAGTGCTTGGCAGATGACACTTTATTACGGGAAAAAAGCAATTTCCAAAAAAGAACCAAGAGCCCGGCTGTGCATTGTCCACGAGTGCCTTTGTGAACATTAGTGGGTCTGGTAGGTGTTCAAGTACGTCTAGTAAGACATAGCCTTCGGTTGATGCAGGGGGAGCTGGGAGGCAGTTTATGTTGTTTCTTAGTAATGAGTGCTTTGTTTCTTTGTTAAGGTAGGGCTCGCAAAGGTAGGCGCCAACTGCTGGATTAATTTCTTTGAGAATCCTTAAAAACCCTCCATAGCCTCCTCCTACGTCAGCTATGGAGAGAATGCCAAGCTCGCTGATTGTGGCCGCTAGTGCCTGTCTGTGTTTTCTTGATGTTGGATCATGTTCGGCAAAGACGGAATTCAATGCCCATACGGGATGTTCGTAGTATTCAGTAAAGAACTCTTGACTTGTTTCCCCATTGTGTTTTGCAAGCGTATTGTCCCAAGCGGTATCGAGTTGGTGGAAAAGGCTGTCGATACTTATTGCTTCGGGAAACAAGGCGAGAAAATCATGTGTCGATGAAGGGAACAGGCCTGTAGTGATTGTGCTGCCAAGGCACCTGATTTCATTCATGAGACTATTGTCACTTGTGGCCCCATGGTATCGCAATATTGGCTATGAGGATCTTTGTTGCTTTTGGGAGTTTCTTTGTTGAGCCTGCTAGGGCACTTAAAGTATTGAAGGCTACCTCGGGAAGTGGTTTTATTCGCTCCGTGTGCCATGGTCGCCGACTGAATGGATCCCAGCTGAATTCCGACATCGGTTGCGCAGAGCTGGAACTTGCATGACTCAACACCGCAACCGCAAATTCCGCGGCAACTCCTCGCTGATCGCCCCCTCCTCATCGAGCGCCGGGTACGGCCGCCCCTCCCGCTGGCACCAGGCGGCCACCTGGGGGTAGGCCCACTCGAACAGGAGCTTGTCGTAGAGCCCGGGTGGTAGTCCTTCGCCATGGTTGGGCAGCAGCCCGGCCGCCTGGCGTTGCCGCACCGCCTCGAACAGCAGGGTGGCCGTGGCCACCGACACATTCAGCGATTGCACCATGCCCTGCATCGGGATGAAGATCGCTTGATCCACCAGGGAGGCGGTGGCCTCACTGAGTCCCCATTTTTCGGCGCCCAGCACGAAGGCGGTGGGGCCCCGGAAGTCGCATTGGCGGTAATCCACGGCCTCCTGGGCCAGGTGGGTGCCGTAGATCCGGAAACCCCGCTCCCGAAGCTGGGTCAGCACCGTGGCCGTATCGGGATGCACGTGCAGCGGCACCCACTTCTGGCTGCCCAGGGCGGTGTCGTTGAAGGTGGGCATCCTTCCCTTCAGGCACACGGCGTGGGCCTCCAGCACCCCCACGGCATCGCAGGTGCGCAGGATCGCCGAGAGATTGTGGGGTTTATCCACCTGCTCCAGCAGCACCGTGAGGTCGGCCATGCGGTGGTCGAGCACGCTTCGGAGTCGCTGGTAACGGCGCGGCAGCACGGGCATGGGGGAGATCTCCAGTGGCCTCAGCGCGTTTCCTGGATCCGCTGGCGGGATGGAGCGCGATCTAGCGCCAAAACTGCCACGGCTTCGGCGGCCCCTTCTGCCCCTTGGGTCGGCTGAACTTGGGCGATTTGGGCATTTTGGGCGATTTGCTCTTCGGCTTCGTTGCCTTCTGTTTGAGGGAATCCAGCAAGGATGCATGGCCAAAGCCCCCTTCGGCGCCGCTGGCGAAGCCCAGGGCGAGAAGCAGGCTGGTCAGGGCTGTGCGGGCGGTCTGACGCCAGATCTCCAGCTTGTTGGGGCCCCGCCGTACCGTCTTGACCCCCTGGCGGAACTGGGCTTCGGCCTGATCCAGTTGCTGCATCAGCCGAGCCCTTGCCTCCGCATAAGGAATCTGGGAGACCTGATCAGGAAGGGTGGGGGCGCCGGGGATCGCCTTCAGTTGGGCCTTGAGATCCGTGAGATTGGCGGAGCCCATCAGGGCCCTGCGGTAGGCCTTGAGCTGGGCTTCGCTCTTGCTGATCACGCGATCGCTCGTGTTGCGCGTGAGATCCACCCCCACCCAGGTCGCCACCACTTGCAGCGGCGCGATCAGCAGGTAGCCCACGGCAGCCAGGGCCGCCAGGCGCCGCCACAGCATCAACCGCTTGTTGAGGGCTGCATTGCTCGGCTGCAGCATGGAGGCCAGATGCAGCAGCACCAGACCAATCAGCATCCAGCTGCCATTGGCCACCAGGTTGTTCAGCACCCCCAGCTGCCATTGGCTGTTGCTGAGCCGAATCGGGAACAGGGCCAGCACCATGGCGGCGATGCCACCGATCAGGAAGGTGGTGGCCCCACCGCTGGCCAGACTGGCCATGCGGTCGGTCGGGGACATGGCGATGCGGGGCCTCTCGGGGCCCGCAGGCGCTGGGGCGCCGGATTCAGGCCTCGCTTTGCCACCGGTGGCGGTGGAGACCTGACCTTCTGCAGAGCTCATCAGGGCCAGGAGGGGAGGATGGGGACTAGGTCAAGGCGGCCAAGTTATCGCAAGTGCCGTGCCGCAACGCCATCGCGATGCAGGATTGTGAGATGGGGGCACAGACCCCGGCCTTCGACCTGTTCCACCTGGGAGTGATCGGTTTGAACCCTTGGTTGCTGGATGGTGGGGGCCTGGCGCCACCCGGGGCGGATGCCGCTCCGCTTCGTGAGCCACAGGATGCTGGCGCTTTGCCGGCTATGCCCTGGGATCAGCGGGTTTGGCAGCTCGTGGCCCGGATTCCAAGGGCCCGCCTGGCCACCTACGGCCAGGTGGCCGAGCTTCTGGGGGCCTGGGGGCGGGCCCGCCAGGTGGGCTGGGCCCTGCGCCGACTGCCCCTTCCCTCCGCCATCCCCTGGCACCGGGTGGTCAATGCCCGCGGCTGCATCGCCATGACCCCCAGTCGCGAGGGGAGTGACTGGATTCAGCGGGATCTGCTCGTTGCCGAGGGGATTCCCGTGGATGCCCAGGGCCGGGTTCCCCTGGCCCGCTTCCGCTGGGATCCATCCCTGCCCCTGGTGTTCTGATGGCGAAACCGGATGGGCAGCGCCCCGATTCGCCAGGCACTCATTCCCCAGGCACTGATTCACCCCCAGGCCTCGAATCCCGCCACCGCGCCTGGCGCGTGCTCCAGGCGGTGGCGGCCGGAGCCTATGCCGATGCGGCGCTGGAGCGGGAGCTGGCCCAGGGATCGCTCTCGCCCCTCGACCGGGGGCTGGTGACCGAGCTGGCCTACGGCGCCATTCGCCAACGGCGTCTGCTGGATGCCTGGATCAACGCCCATGCCCGCATGGCCGCTGAGCGCCAGCCCCCACCCCTGCGCTGGCTGCTCCATGTGGGCCTCTACCAGATCCTGTTCAGCGACCGGGTGCCGGTGTCGGCGGCCGTGAGCACCAGCGTTGCCCTGGCGCGGCGCATCGGACTGGCCCGGCTGGCCCCCACGGTGAATGCCATCCTCCGGGCCGTGCTGCGCCGGCGGGAGGCCCTGCCCAGCCCCCTCGCACCCTGGGATGGCCTCAGCCTCCCCTCCGATCCCGCCGAGCGCCTGGGGCTGTGCCACTCGCTGCCGGCCTGGCTCGCCACCGACCTCCTCGAGTGGCTGCCGGCGGAGGGGGCCGAGGCCTTCGCCCAGGCCGCCGCCACACCGCCGCCCCTCGATCTGCGGATCAACCCCGCTCGCACCGACCGGGCAACCCAGCAGGCGGCCTTCGCCGCGGCAGGGGTGGCCGCCGAGCCCCTGCCGGATCATCCCCTGGCGCTGACACTGCCGGGTCGTTCCGGCGATCTCCGCGCCCTGCCTGGCTTCCGGGAGGGCCACTGGTGCGTGCAGGATCGCCATGCCCAGGCCGTGGTTCCCCTGCTGGCCCCCAGGCCCGGTGAGCGGATCCTCGATGCCTGTGCCGCGCCGGGTGGCAAGACCACCCAGATCGCCGAATGCCTGCGGGGCGAGGGTGAGCTCTGGGCGGTGGATCGCTCCGAGGCCCGTTTGCGCCGGGTGCGGGCCAATGCCGAGCGGCTGGGGCAGGCCGATGCCATCGCTCTGCTTGCTGCCGATGCCGGCGATCTGGCCGCCCTGCGTCCCGACTGGGTGGGCCACTTCGACGCCATCCTGCTGGATGCGCCCTGTTCCGGCTTGGGCACCCTGGCGCGCCATGCCGATGCCCGCTGGCGGGTCACGCCGGACTTGATCGATGAACTCGTGCTGGTGCAGAGCCGTTTGCTCGAGGCGCTCGCCCCGCTGCTGCGCCCCTGTGGGCGCCTGGTGTATGCCACCTGCACGGTGCATCCCCACGAGAACCGCGGCCGGATCGACGCCTTCCTTGCGGGCCATCCCACCTGGCAACTGGAGCAGGAGCAGCAGTGGTGGCCGGGAGAGGGCGGGGGCGATGGCTTCTATGCCGCCCGTCTCGCGGCCCCGGCCCTCAACGGGGCGTCGGGGTAGGCAGGGGCGGGGGAGGCGCCACCGGCAGGCTCGGGAGAGCCGGCATGGGCGCTGAGGGTTCCGGTGCCGGGCTGGGCGGCGCGGCTGCCGGAGCCGCAGCGGGTTGGGGGGCGGCTGGGGCCTCTGGAGCGGCCTGGGGCGGCGCTGGCTCCGGAGCGGGTTCGGCGCTGCGCCGGGGCCGTTCCCATGCACGAGGTTCGACGGGAGGGGCCCAGCGGGGGCGGTCCTTCTCGGGCTCGGGAGGCGTCCAGCGGCTCTCCTGGCGGGTGCGATCGGCCTCCCCGGTGCTGTCGGCCCAGCGGGAGCGGCCCGAATCCTGTTCTTCCACGGTGGTCTCCCAACTGCGGCGGCTGGGGGCCTCTTCGGTGGGTGGGGTTTTGCTGCTCGGAGGAGTCTTGGGGGGGACGTAGGGGATGAAGGAACCGGTGAGCACCGGCCGGGGGGGGAAGTTCTGAACCGGAATGTCCTTCAGGATCCCGATCATGTAGCTATACCAAGCCGCCGCAGCGGTGGCGCTGCTGCTGCCGGTGCGCCAGTTTTGGTCGTAGCCGAACCAGACGGCGGTGGTGAGCTGGGGAATCGAGCCGATGAACCAGAGGTCGCGGGCGCCCTCGGCGGTGCCGGTCTTACCGGCGGCGGGACGGTCGGGAAGGCTTGCGGGGCGGCCGGTTCCCGCGTTCACTACGTTCTGCAGCATCCACATCACGGTGTCGGCCACATCGCTCGGCACCGCCCGGCGCGGTGGCTTGGCATCGACCCGGCGGCTCCAGAGCAATTCGCCATCGGGACCGTAGATCTCATCGAAGGGGGTGGGCTGCACGTACACCCCCCGGTTGTTGACCGCCGCGTAGGCAGCCACCATCTCCAGCATGGTTTTTTCGTTGGAGCCGAGAACCATGGCGGGGTATTCGCCGATCTCGCCGGTGATGCCCAGCTGACGGGCCACACCGATCACCCGGGGGTAACCCACCTTCTCCGCCAGCCCCACAGCGGCGGGGTTGATGGAACTGGTGATGGCCGACAGCATCGACATGCTCGTGCCCGATCCGGGGATGCAGAAACGCTTGTAGCCGTCGCGGTAGCAGCGCTCCCTGGAGGTCACGCTGTCCTCCGGGCGCATGCCGTATTGGATGGCGGCGGTGTAGGCGAACAACTTGAAGGTGGAACCCGGGGAGCGCACCGCCTGGGTGGCGCGGTTGAACTGGCTCTTCTGCCAGTCGGTGCCGCCCACCATCGCCCGCACCAGGCCGGTGCCGGGTTCCATCGACACCAGTGCCCCCTGCAGACCGCCACCGCCGGACACCTGGCTCACCACAAACTGGGCCCGCTCCTGCCAGGCCTTGTTCAGGCCGGTGCGGATCGTGAGGCCCCCCACTTCCAGCTGCTCCTTGCTGAGCACCTTGGGAAGTTGCTGCTCCATCCAGCTGATGAACCAGGGGGCCGGATCGGAGTAGTACTTGGGTTCGGCCGGCTTCAGCGCCAGGGGCGTGGCCTGGGCGCGATCCAGCTGGGCATCATCGATGAAGCCCGCCTCCCGCATCCTGCGCAGCACGGTGGCGCGGCGCTTGAGGGCCAGGTCGGGATTGATGAGCGGCGAGTACACCGAGGGGGCCGGCGGCAGGCCGGCGATCAGGGCGGCCTCCGGGAGGGTGAGCTGGTCGGGGGTCTTGGAGAAATACACCCAGGCGGCATCGGCTACGCCGTAGGCGCTGGAGCCGAGATACACGAAATTGAGGTATTGCTCGAGGATCTGCTCCTTGCTGAGCTGGCGCTCGATCTTGCTGGCGAGGGCGGCCTCCTTGATCTTGCGCCAGAGGGTGCGGTCCTGGTCGAGATAGACGGTGCGGGCCAGCTGCTGGGTGATGGTGCTGGCACCCTCCTCCACCGAACGCTCCTTGAGGTTGCGGACCATGGCGCGGGCAATGCCCACGGTGTCCACACCGGTGTGCTGGTAGAAGCGCCGATCTTCGGCGGCCACGAAGGCCTTCTCGATCAGTTTCGGCATCTTGCCGCTGGGTAGCCGGTCCCGCGTGGCGGGCCCGTTCTTGAAGATCACACCGCCGTTCGCATCCAGCACGGTGAGGGTGCCGGGGCGGTTGTAGCCACTCAGTCGCCGCGCATCGGGCAGCAGCGCATCAACGCCAGCCACAAGGGCGGTCTGGCCGAAGGCCGCCCCCACACCGACGCCGGCGGCCAACAGACCGGGCAGCAGCATCTGGCGGGCGCCTGCGACACGATCGCCACCGGAGCGTGCCCGTTGGGTACTCCTGGACTGTCGTGGCGCCCGTAGCTGGGTCACAGCGGGATGGGCGGGCTCACCGCCAGCTGGCTGAGGCCACTGTGGCCGATGGCCAGGGCGGTCACGAGCATCCCCAGCACCAGGAAGGGTTGGGCGCTCGCCTGATACTTCACGTCAAAGGCCACGGGGTCACGCAGCAGCCAGATGTCCTGAAAGGTGATCTGGGGAACGATCAGCAGCACCAGCAGCACGGCGGCGAAGTGTTGGCCGATCGCCACCAACACCACCACCATCGCCAGCTGGAAGAGATCGATCATGGCGGCGCTGATCCAACTGGCCTTCTCGATGCCGAAGGCCACAGGCAGCGATTGCAGTCCGAGGGCCCGATCGCCCTCGACGCTCTTGAAGTCATTCACCACGGCGATCCCCAGGCCGGCGAGGCTGTAGGCGAGGGTGAGCAGGGCGGTGGTCCAGGTGAGCTGGCCGAAGAGGGCCTGGCCGGCCCACCAGGGCAGGGCGATGTAGCTCGCACCAAGGGCGTAGTTACCGAGCCAGCCGTTCTGCTTGAGCTTGAGGGGTGGGGCTGAATAGATGTAGCTCACGAAAGAGCCCCCGAGGGCGAGCAGCAGCAGCACCGGGGTGGTGTGGCCGGCCCACAGGTCGAGGCCCCAGGCCACGGCCAGGCCGCAGATCAGGAGCACCCAGATCTGCACCTGGACCTGGTTCAGCGGAATGGCGCCTGAAGGGATTGGCCGGTAAGGCTCGTTGATCGCGTCGATCTCGCGGTCGTAATAGTCGTTGAGGGTCTGGGTGTAGCCGGCCAGCAGGGGACCGCTCATCAGCATGCAGGCCAGGGAGGCGAGCACATCGGGCAGACGCCAGTGGAAATTCCCCGAGGCGGCGGCTCCGCAGAGCACCCCCCAGATCAGCGGGATCCAGGTGACCGGCTTCATCAGCTGAAGCCGGATCTTCCAGAGGGTGGTGGTGCTGCTCGCCCCCTTCATCCCGAGCATCTGGCGGGCGGCGCCCCCTTCGGAGGGATTCGGCGGGGCGGGGGTGGGGGTATCGCTCACGGTGGCGGGGCTGGGCGGCCGGGGTGATGGGGCCGACTCAGGCGGCAGTGATCTCGTCGTCGAAGAACCAGCTCTTGGTGCCGTCAGCCAGTTCCACCACCACACCCACACCGGTCCCGTCGGTCATGCGGAAACCCGTCACCGTTCCGGTGGGATCGGCCTTCAGGGAGGCGACCAGCCCGGCTGGAATGCGGTCCCGCACCCGGGTGACCCGCACTTTCGAGCCGATGGAGATGGCGGCTGCGGCCATGGCGCACGGCGTTGCAAAAGTGGCGTAACCCTAACAGGGACATTGGATCGTTCCCTCCCTCTGCTCGCTCCGGGGATGGGAGACCTGCTGGTGGTTCTGCCATTGTTGGTTGTCAAAGTCCCGAGTCGCCGGAGCGATGGTTGCCAGGCGCATCATTCCCTGCCTCGACGTGGCCGAGGGCCGGGTGGTGAAGGGGATCAATTTTGTCGGCCTGCGCGACGCCGGCGATCCGGTGGAACTGGCCTGCCGTTACTCCGCCTCCGGTGCGGACGAACTCGTGTTCCTCGACATCGCCGCCAGCCACCAGGGCCGCTCCACCCTGGTGGATCTGGTGCAACGCACCGCCGAGGCCGTGACGATCCCCTTCACCGTGGGCGGCGGCATCGTGAGTGTGGAGGGGATCACCGATCTGCTCCGCGCCGGGGCCGACAAGGTGAGCCTCAATTCCTCGGCTGTGCGGGATCCCGACCTGGTGAGCCGCGGAGCGGAACGCTTCGGCTGCCAATGCATCGTGGTGGCCATCGACGCCCGTCGGCGCACCGCCGAGGAGTCGGCCGCCCGGGGAGAGGGCTGGGATGTCTACGTGAAGGGCGGGCGTGAAAACACCGGCCTCGATGCGGTGGCCTGGGCACGGCGGGTGGTGGAGCTGGGCGCCGGCGAGATCCTGCTCACCTCCATGGATGGCGACGGCACCCAGGCCGGCTACGACCTGTCGCTCACCCGCTCGGTGGCTGAGGCGGTGGAGGTGCCGGTGATCGCTTCGGGTGGCGCCGGCTGCATCGACCACATCGCCGCAGCCCTCGGGGAAGGGAAGGCTTCCGCTGCCCTGCTGGCTTCCCTGCTCCATGACGGGGTGCTCACCGTGGAGGAGATCAAGACGGAACTGCTGCAGCGGGGTTTGCCCCTGCGGCCGTTGCTGCTCCCGCGGCCCCCGGCTATCTCGTTACATTAGGCAACGTGGACTGTCCAGTCGCCGCTTCCCCTTGTCCCCCCTGGTCGTGCTGCCCGCTCCACTCGTCACGGCCTTTGCCCTGGTCATGGTGGGCGCCGTGGTTGCGCTGGTGGCCTGGGCCCTGCAACTGATGCAGGCCGCCAGTGACCGACGGGAGTTCTCCCTGATGCTGGCCGGCTGCATGGTGTGCTCCGCTGCGGTGGGTCTCGCCACCGTGATGGTGCTCACCCTCTCGGGAGCGAACCGGCTGGAGGCCCGGGGCCTGCCGTCCAAGTTCCCCGGTATGGACAGCGGCGTGAGCCTCGATGCGATCGTTCTTCCCTGGGATGGGCCGGCCCCATCCCGCTCCATTCCTCCCGGATGAAGCCCGGCGATCCGGCCGCGGTGCGCGATCTGTTTGAGGCGATCGCCCCCCGCTACGACCTGCTCAACGACCTGCTCAGCTTCGGGTTGCATCGGTTTTGGAAGCGCCAGGCGATCGCCTGGTTGCGGCCTTCCCCAGGCCAGCGGCTCCTGGATCTGTGCTGCGGCACCGGTGACCTCGCCCTGCTGCTGGCGGAGCGGGTGCGTCCCGCCGGTGAGGTGCTCGGCCTGGATGTGGCCGAGGCGCCCCTCGCCGAGGCCCGTCGCCGCGCGGCCGAGCGGCCCTGGTTGTCCGTCAGCTTCCGCAGCGCCGATGCCCTGGCCACGGGCCTGGGCGATGGCTGGGCCGATGGTGCCGCCATGGCCTATGGCCTGCGCAACCTGGCCGATCCGGCGGCGGGCCTGCGGGAGCTGCGCCGGCTGCTGCGGCCGGGCGGGCGGGCTGCCGTGCTGGATTTCAACCGGCCGGAGGGCTCCCCGGGGCTGGTGGGGGCCAATCAGGTGGCCGCCTTTCAGCGCTTTTACCTGCGCCAGCTCGTGGTGCCTGCCGCCACGGCCTTCGGCCTGCCGGAGCATTACGCCTACCTGGAGGCGAGTCTGCGCAGCTTTCCCACCGGGCCGGAGCAGGAGGCCCTGGCCCGCGGCGCCGGCTTCCGGCGGGTGCGTCACCGCCCCCTGGCGGCAGGACTGATGGGCTTGCTGGAACTGGAGGCTTGAGGCCTGTCCGGGCTGAATCAACACTTGCTGGCCATTCCAGGCAGCCCGCCTAGCCTGAAGCGTCGTTTCCCATCGATCATGGGCGTTCCACTTTTCGACTTCGCCGCCAACATCGGCAAGAAGGTCTTCAACCGCGGTGAGGACAAGGCCGCCGAGAAGCTCAAAAAGCACATCGAGGCCAACAATCCCGGCATCAGCGGCCTGGATGTGGCGATCGAAGGCGACACCGCCGTGATCAGCGGCTCCGCCAAGGACCAAGCCGCCTATGAAAAGGCCGTGCTCCTGGCCGGCAACGTGGAGGGCGTGGGCAAGGTGGAGGCCGGTGCATTGGCAGGCGCCGGTGGCAAGGAGGCCGAGTTCGTGCTGATCCAGTCGGGTGACACCCTCTGGGGCATCGCCGAGCGCGCCTACGGCAACGGCGCCCGCTACCAGGAGATCTTCGAGGCCAACCGCGAGGTGATCCAGAACCCCGATCTGATCTACCCCGGCCAGAAGATCCGCATTCCCCGCTGAGCGGAAAGCCCAACCGTTTCGGGGGCTGGGTCTTCCCACCCCAACGGCACGAGCCCGCCCCCTGGCGGGCTTTTTTCGTGCGCACCAGCGCTGGGCATCGGCGTACTCCCACCAAAAAATGCCTCCCCCCTAAGGAGGGGGACTTCATCCAGCCCCCCCATCCTCAGTGGGTGGGCAGCCCGGATGGGCGCTTTACTGGGTTCTAGGTGTTGGTACCTGACCCAGTTGTCGCCCCGCGCTTCAACGTCCCAGTTTCGCCGCGGCGTACCAACAAAAAACAGCCGCCTCGCCTAGGCATACCAAGGGATTTGCCGCAACATGCACTTTCAGGACATCATCGCCACCCTCAACGGCTTCTGGGCGGAGCAGGGCTGCCTGATCCTCCAGCCCTACGACACCGAAAAGGGGGCCGGCACCATGAGCCCCCACACGGTGCTGCGGGCGATCGGGCCAGAGCCCTGGGCCGTGGCCTATCCGGAGCCCTGCCGCCGCCCCACCGACGGCCGCTACGGCGATAACCCCAACCGGGCCCAGCACTACTTCCAGTACCAGGTGCTGATCAAGCCCTCGCCTAACGGCATCCAGGAGACCTATCTCGCCTCCCTGGAGGCCCTCGGCATTCGGCAGGCCGACCACGACATCCGCTTCGTGGAAGACAACTGGGAATCCCCCACCCTCGGAGCCTGGGGCGTGGGCTGGGAGGTGTGGCTCGATGGCATGGAGGTGACCCAGTTCACCTATTTCCAGCAGTGCGGCGGCATCGACTGCAGGCCGGTGTCGATCGAGATCACCTATGGCCTCGAGCGCCTGGCCATGTACCTGCAGGATGTGGAGAGCATCTGGGATCTCAGCTGGAACGGGGTGCGCAGCTACGGCGACATCTGGCTGCCCTTTGAAAAGGGCCAGTGCACCTACAACTTTGAGGCCTCCAATCCGGCGCGCCTGCAACAGCTTTTCGCCATCTACGAGGCCGAGGCTGCCGACCTGGTGGCTGCGGGGCTGCCGGCCCCGGCCCTCGATTTCGTGCTCAAGTGCAGCCACACCTTCAACCTGCTCGAGGCCCGCGGCGTGATCTCCGTGACGGAGCGAACCGCCACGATCGGACGCATCCGCGCCCTGGCCCGGCAGGTGGCCGAGGCCTGGCTGGCGGAGCGGCGCGCCCTCGGATTCCCCTTGCTTGAGGGGGAACGGCGTCAGGCCTGGCTGGCCTCCCGGGAGGGCCAGGAGGACGCTGCCGCGACGGCGGCCGGCTGTTCCAGCCCGATCACCGGTTGACCAACGGTGGTGCGGATTGGAGGCAGTGTCCATCATTGAAACTGACCTCACGCTGGTTTGGTGTTGAGCACGCTCACCAGGCCCCTTCGCGGTGCGCCCCTGCCGGGCGCCCGCCATCGTTGGCAGCGCTATCGCCGTGATCTGGCCCGCTGCGTGAACTGGTGGGCCTGGATTCCCGGCATCCTGGGCCCCACCACGATCAGTGCCGGCCTGCTGCTGACCTCGGCCCTGCAGACGGAGCAACTCAAGAACCAGCTGCTGGTGCGCTTCGCCCAGGAGCGCCTCAACCAGGCCAGCCAGAGCCTGATTGCCGAAACCAAGGACTACGCCATCTGGGATGAAACCCATCAGTTTCTGCAGGGCAGCAATCCCGATTACATCAACAAGAATTTCAATGCTGTCACCTTCGTTCGTACGCCGATCGTCGCTTTGTTTGACAGCAAGGGAGAGCTGGTCGGCGATTTTTACTTCGATCCCACGCAACGCCAGATCAAGCCTTTGCCGATCGCATCCAGACTTGATCTCCTCGATCTCCTTCCGCCTGGAACCTCTCCTCTGTCGCGGGCCTTCCTCGGTGCTGTGGGCGGCAAGCCCTACCTGCTCAGCCTGGAGTCCGTGTTGCCGACTGCGGGTCAAGGAACTAGTAGCGGGCGGTTGATGTTCGTGCGTGGGGTGGATACCTTTCAGAGCCTCACGCTCAATGAGGCGATCGGCATCATCAGTGAGCAGTTCCAACGGCCGCAGCCGCTGAAGCGAAGTCTGCTTGGGCCGATCGAACTGGAGATCCCCCACCCCCAGCTGGCGGGCCGCGAACCGCTGCAGCATGTGGTGATCCGCAGCCCCCAAGAGCGCATCCAGGCCCTTCAGGCGATCCTGCTGCTGTTCCTCTTTGATCTGGTGCTGCTGGCGGTGATTGCCACCTACTCCTATCTCACCAGTCGTCATCATCGCTATGTGGATCTTCAGCTGCTGCGCCAGCAGAAACGGCTCAGCCGCGATCTGCAGCAGCAGGAGTCCACCGATTCGCTCACCGGGCTGCTGAGCGAGGTTGGCTTGCGGCGGGGAATCAGGGATCAGCATGAGCGCTTCGCGGATTTCCGCCAGCTGGTTCTGCATATCAATCTCGATCACTTTGCCTTCATCACCAGTGGCATGGGTCGCTCCGGCGGCGATGTGGTTTTGATCGGTCTGGCGCGGGAGCTGCGTCGTTCTATGCACCCCAGTGCCCTGATTGCCAGGACCTCCGCTGATGAATTCGCCTGCTGCCTCATCGGCACCAGCGAAGCAGCCCTGCTGTCAGAGTTGTCGGAGTTGACGCAGCGGATCAATCAGCTAGAAATCGCCGTTGAGGGCCACAATCCGGTCAGCATCAGCGCATCGGTGGGGGCCAGTTTCGTCGATCCGGCCGATCCGATCACGGCGATTCATGAGGCATCGGTGGCATGCCGCATCACCAAGATGGGTGGCGGTGGTGGCTATCAGCTCTATGGCGACTCCCATGGAGCCACCTCCACCTATCTGGCGATTCAGCATTCCAATGAAGAACTGCTTGCTGCCATCCGCGATGACAGGATTCGTCTGCACGCCCAGCACGCCTGGTCCCTTGAGCAGGGGAACCGGCTCCCTTCGGTCTACGTGGAATTGCTGGCCCGCATCGAAGATGCCGATGATGGCCATTGCTATTGGAGTGAGAGCCTGATTGAAGCAGCCAATTTCTGCGGCAGTCTCAGGCTGCTGGATCTTCATATCCTGGAGCGGGCGATCCCGGCGATCAGCGACATCGTGAAGGCCGGCGCACCAGGGTGCCGGGAGCTCGTGTACGCCATCAACGTGACGGCCGATGTGTTGCTTACCAATGATTTCGTGACCCAACTGGACCGCCAGCTTGAGCAGTATGGTCTCGATCCTCACTTGGTCTGCCTGGAGCTCACCGAACAGGCCGCCCTGCGCAATCCGCCCCAGGCGATCAGCACGATGAAGCGTCTGCGCAAGCTGGGTGTGAAGCTGGCCATGGATGATTTTGGCACCGGCACCACCTCGCTGGGCTATCTACGCGATCTGCCGCTGGATTATGTGAAGATCGATAAGTCCTATGTCTGGAAGCTCCGCACGGAGGCCACCAGTCGTCTGATCATTCAGTTTGTTGTTGAGCTGGGCAAGGAGATCGGTTTCAGCACCGTTGCCGAGGGCGTCGAGGATGAGGAGCTGTTGCGTGAGCTCCAGGAGCTTGGTGTGTCGATCGGGCAGGGCTACCTGGTGACCCGCCCCAAACCTTTCTCGGCCAGGAATGATGGGTGGATTTTCGCTGAATCCGGTCAGAGCCGCAACATCTTCGGCCATGTCGAAGCGCCTGGCTAAGCCGATGAGGCTTTTTTCTGGCATCATCCGCCCACATCCGCTGCTTCCCCGGTGTGGAGCCTGTCCCTGCTGATCAGGCGCCCTCTCTTCAGGTGTCAGCTTCGCGCTTCGGGCTGGGGCTCTTCGCCACCCGCGCCTTCGATCAAGGGGAGCCCATCCTGCGCTTCAGCGGACCGCTGCTCAGCCTCGAGCAGGTGATCGCCATGGGTGAGGCCCAGGCCAATCCCCTCCAAGTGGATGACCAGCTTTACATCGATATCGGTTACCCGGGTGTGTATGCCAATCACTCCTGCCGACCCAATGCGGGCATCCGCGATGACGTTTGGCTGGTGGCGCTCGAGCCGATCAGCCCTGGGCAGGAGATCTGCTGGGACTATTCCACTTCGATGTGGGAGGACTATTGGGTGATGGACTGCCAATGCGGTGAGCCCGGTTGTCGCCGCCAGATTGGTGACTTCCCTTCCCTGCCTATCTGGCAGCAGTGGGAGTACCTCAGCCGCGGTTTTGTGCAGCAGTTCATCCGTCGCCGCCTCGATCGCGAGGGTGCCTCAGGCTTGCGCTGACCGCCAAGAAGCCCGGCTGCCCCGGCCATCCCCGGCTGGCGTTGGAGGCTGTCGGCGCTGGTCGCACCCGGGGAACCCTGGGAGATCCGCCCTAGTTCCGGCTTGGCCTCCCTGCCCTTGACAACGCCAGCGGTGACTGCGGCCTCGGCGTTAGCCACTCCCCAGCCATCGCCCTCCCCAACCCCACCGAAGCTCACCCTGGCTCACCGAGGCCCGGGAGCTTCCACACTGCCGGTGCTGGTGGCTCTGGCCAGCCTGCTGGTTCTGCTCGCCTTCCGCGCGGCCGCCCCTGGTCCCCGCGATCCGCTGCGCCTGCTCGATAGCCCCGATGCCCGCCAAAGTGTGCGCCTCCGCGGCCGCCTTCAGGCCGACCTGCGTCCCTCCCCAGAATCCTGCCGGGGCGTGTTGCAGCTGGAGGGCGAGCTTGAGGGGGCCACTGCCCTGCGTTTCCCCAGCTGCCCCGCCCTGCAGGAGGGCTGGCGCCTGGAGGTGGGTGGCCTGCTGCGGCGACCGCGGAGCGCTCCCCATCCGTTGCTGGCCGGCGCGGCCGAGCGGCTGGCCCAGCGGGGCATCCACACCGAACTCCGGGTGCAACAACTGACGGTGCTGGAGCGACCCGCCACCCCCGTGGCCGATCTGCGGCGCCGCATCGCCGATCGCTTCCTCGAGGTTTCGGGACCCGAGGTGGGCGGGCTGCTGGCCGCCCTGGTGCTCGGCAGTGCCGTGGTGCCTCTTCCCGATGCGCTCACCGCCGACTTCCGGGCGGCGGGTCTGTCCCATGCCCTGGCCGCGTCGGGCTTCCATCTCACGGTGCTGCTGGGCTCCGTGCTGGCCATTGCCAGGCCCTTCGGAAGGAGCGTTCGCCTGTCCATGGCGGGCGGGGCGATTGTGCTGTTTCTGCTGTTGGCGGGGGCCCAGGCTTCGGTGGTGCGGGCCGTGGTGAGTGGTTCGCTGGCCCTGTTGATCCTTGAGAGCGGCAGGCGCGGGCGGCCGGTCGGGCTGCTCGGCCTCACGGTGGTGCTGATGCTGCTGCTTCAGCCCCTCTGGTGGGCAGACCTGGGCTTTCAGCTCTCGGTGGCGGCCACGGCCGGCTTGCTGGTCAGTGCCGCTCCGCTGGAGGGGTGGCTGGCCGGCGCGGAACCCGGCCGCTGGCGCCGGATTGCGGCGGCGGCGGTGGCGGTTCCCCTGGCGGCTTCGCTCTGGACCCTGCCCTTGCAGCTGCTGCATTTCGGCGTGGTGCCCCTCTATGCGGTGCCCGCCAACCTGGTCGCTGAACCCTTCCTGACCCCCCTCACCCTGGGGGCCATGGCGATGGCCCTGGTGGCCATGCTGCTCCCGCCCCTGCTGGCGCCCCTGGCCTGGCTGCTCAACGGGCCCTCGCGGTTGCTGTTGCTGGTGGCCCACGGCTTCGCCGCCCTACCGATGGCCCAGTGGCAGACCGGTCGGCCCCAGCCCTGGCTGGTGCTCTTCTTCACCCTGGCGCTGCTGGCGCTCCTGGTGCCGCCCCTAGCCCGGCGATGCCGTTGGCCCGCCCTGGCGCTGCTGCTGCTGGTCGCCGTGCTGCACACGGCGGCCCTGCGGGCCGATGTCCTGTTGCTGGTGCATCAGGGGGGCGGCGATCTGCTGGTGGCGCGCCACCGGGGTCGGGCCGCCCTGGTGGCCAGCCGCGCCGATCCCTTTCTTTGCCATCAGGCTCGGCGCCTGGCCCAGGGCCTGGGGGTGGGGCGCTTCGACTGGCTGTTGCTGCTCGATCCGGTGGCCCCGGCGGAGCCGGCCTGCTGGAGTGACCAGGCGGGCCTGAGCCTGCTCGGTGGCGAGGCCACCGCTCCGCTGGCCGCCGGTCAGCGGCTTGCCAGTGCCGGCCTGGAGGCCCGGGCCCTGGCCATGGACAGCCGGGCCCTGGCGCTGGTGGTGGGGCGCCAGCGCTGGCTGCTGCTGCCGGATCGCCAGGCCCTGCGCTCGCTGGAGGCCGTGGAGGGGGAAGGATCCACCCCAGGATCCAGCCAGGGGATCGGAGCACGGGATCTCCATCCGGATCCCTTGAGCCGGCCAGGACATGAGGGGGGCTGGGCCCAAGGCTCAGGGGTCTGGCTCGGTTTCGTCCCCCGTCCTTCCGAGCTCCGCCTGCTGCAGTCCCAGGGGATTGGCTCCCTCTGGATCAGCGGAGCCCCCCCCGCTGCCGCTCCCCCGCTACCCGCCGGCTGGCGCGCCACCGGGGCCAGTGGTTCCCTGGCCCGGGCCGGGGGGTGATGGCTGCGTACGATGCCACGGTGATCAGGCCCTGATCCGCATGGCGGGCTGGGTGGATCCTGGAGAGGTGGCTGAGTGGTCGAAAGCGAACGACTCGAAATCGTTTGAAGGGAAACCTTCCGTGGGTTCGAATCCCACCCTCTCCGTTTCAGGGTCCGAAGGGATCCGAAACCATCCGAAGGGCACATCGCTAGGCCTAGCTGATGGTCGAAGCGGAATTAGCGGAATTGAGCCAGCTTGTTGGCATCAAAACTCCGCCGCAGCGCTTCGCCAATGCTCAGGCCAACAGGCAGATCCCCCGAGAAGGCGCTGCCGGTGATTCGCTTGTAGAGCTTTGATTCGACTAGTCGCTAGGTGCTGGCAGGCAGAGAAATATCCCCGGCCGTTCCGGCAAGGCGGAGGCCCTTGCGTAGCTTAAAAGTGGTGAACTTCTGTACATCAGATCTGCCCTTAAGATCCTAGTCATTAATGTAAAGAACCGGCGGGCGTGAAAGGGGTTGATAGCGGTCTGCCTGGACATTGGTAACGGAGGGATTGACTGGGCCCGATGGTGTGACGACTGCTAGGGCTCTGAGCTTGTTTTGATTGGCTTTGTAGTAGCTAAAGTCGATGGGATGGAGTGTCTGGCAGATGTCTGTATGCAAGGCGTTTGACCGACGACACCGGTTGATCAGGCCCAGCTCGACCGCCTTCATCTCCAGCTGGGTTCTGGGCCTGTTCGCCGGACCACGGCCGCCGGGTGATCCGCTCAGGGCCTGTTGGCCAGTCGTTCGCTCGGCACCACCTCCATGCCGATCGGGGTGAGGGCGATGAGGGCGAGCTTGAGGTGCTGGAAGCCGAACGGGATGCCCACGATCGAAACGAAGCAGGCCAGGGCGGAACTCACGTGGCCGATGGCCAGCCACCAGCCCGCCACCAGAAACCACACCACGTTGCCCAGCAGGCCCAGGGGGCCATGGGCCAGGTCGGGGCGGCCGGTGAGATCGCGGCGGTTGATCGCCTCCCGCCCGAAGGGCCAGAAGGAGAAGCTGGCGATTCGGAAGCAGGCGCTGGCCCAGGGCAGCCCCACGATCGTGATCGCCGCCACCACCCCCGCCAGCCACCAACCCAGCCCCATCACGAATCCCCCCAGGACGAACCAGAGCACGTTCAGCAGGAAGCGGAGCATGGCGAACGGGAGGGCCCGGTGATCAATGCCAGGGGCACCGTAGGAGGGCTGAAACCCTCGCTACCGGGGGACAACCGAACGCTCGTGGACAGCCGGGAAGGGCGCTATTCCGGGAGCGGTCCTAGGCAGGCCCCAATTTCGGTGCCTCAATCCACGAAGAAATACACGATCCGAATCCCGCCACCCTCGTATTCGTTGCGATAGCCACCCTCATAGGCAAGGCCGCGATAGGTGGCCGCCACGGCCGAACCGAAGCCATTGCGGGGGGTGATCGTGGCCGGGCATTCGCTTCGGGGCCCCCGCTGCTGGCAGCGGGCCTCTTGCTTCACCAGCCGGAAGGCCTGGCCATCGGTGTACATCACCGTGAGGTTGCTGGTGGTGGGAAGGCCGCTGGCGGCCGGGGGACCATCGGGGCCCGGCGTGATGGCACAGGCCAGGGGCCTGCCATTCAGCTGGCAGTTGGGGGAGATCTGGCCCCAGCTCGGATGGACAGTGAGCGCCAGCGCCATCAGCACGCAGGCCCGGGCCGCCCCTATCCCGCAGGCCCTGCCCCGGCGCTGGAGTTCGTGGGGGCCGCCCCGGCCCGGGGCAACCGCGGCGCCATGGGATCGGCCAGGAGCCATCTGGTTCAAGAGTGGAACAGCAGCACCAGGCCCGATTTCACCTGGTGGAATTCCCGTTCCTCCCGGCTCAGGTCGAGGCCCACCTCCAGGCCCTCCTTGAGGGCCATCTCATAGGGCGGCGCGGTGGGTGCGGTCCCGGCGCACCAGAGGGCCGCAATGCCCACAGGCGTGGCATGCCAGCTGAATCGCTCGGTGGTTCCGATCGTGGGTTCCTTGAGCGCATCTTCAAGGAGCTCTCGAATGGCCATCGCTGCCGGCTTGCCCCATTGCACTGGCCACAGTTTCCGTCGCCCTTCCAGGAGGGAAAGTGACCTGAGAGCTTTCGTGATATCCCCAGCCCCGCTGTCCGGGGGAATCGCGGCCTAATCTGCTGGCAGGCAAGGGTCCGTCATGAGCGCGCTACCCGGCCCGATTGCCCTGGTTCACGAGTGGTTCACCCCGCGCTCGGTGGGTGGGGCAGAAGCGGTCGTGCGGGAACTGGATCGTCTGCTGGTGGAGCGGGGCCGCATCCCCCAACTGTTTGCCCTGGTGGATGGCGAGAGCCGCAGCCCCGGCAGCTGGCTGCAGGGCCGCCCGATCACCACCAGCTTCATTCAGCGCCTTCCCTGGGGCACCAGCCATGTGCAGCAGTACCTGCCGTTGCTGCCCCTGGCGATCGAGCAGCTCGACTTGGCCGGTTACCCCCTGGTGCTGAGCAGCAGCCACCTGGTGGCCAAGGGCGTGCTCATCGGCCCAGACCAGCTGCATGTGAGCTATGTGCACACCCCGGTGCGTTACGCCTGGGATCAGATGCACCCCTACCTCGAGCGTTCCGCCCTGGCACGGGGCCCCCTCGGAGCCCTGGTGCGGTTGCAGCTCCACCAGCTGCGCCAGTGGGATGCCCTCAGCGCCCAACGGGTGGACGCTCTGGTGGCCAACTCCCGTTTCACGGCCCGGCGCATCCGCCGCTGCTGGCGCCGGCGGGCCGAGGTGGTCCATCCGCCCGTGGCGGTGGATCGCTTCCGCTGGAATCAGGACCGCGAGTCCACCTATGTGAGCCTCTGCCGCCTGGTTCCCAACAAACGGGTCGATGTGGTGGTGCAGGCCTTCAACCGCACCGGCCTGCCCCTGGTGGTGATCGGTGATGGGCCGGAACGGCGGCGGCTGGAGGCGATGGCGGGTCCCACGGTCCGCTTCCTGGGCCGCCTCGGCGATGCCGAGGCCAACGCCTGGCTGGAGCGTTGCCGGGCCTATGTGTATGCGGGCTTGGAGGATTTCGGCATCGCCCCGGTGGAGGCGATGGCGGCGGGTGCTCCGGTGATCGCCTACGGCGCCGGTGGCCTGCGGGACAGTGTTCGCTGCCTGCTGGAGGGGGAGAGCCACCCCACCGGTCTTCTGTTCCCGGAGCAAAGTGCCGCCAGCCTGGCGGCGGCGCTGGAGCACTTTGAGGCCGCTGCCCTCTGGCGCCGGCTGCAGCCCGAGGGTCAGCGCCAGTGGGCGGAAACCTTTGCTCCCGAGCGTTTCCGGGAGCGCATGGCCGCCGTGCTGGAACGTCACTGGCATCGCCACAGCGAGCGGTTGCGGCGGGAGGGGGCTGCCATCGCCCCCGCCGCGTCTGTGCCTCTGGGATGAGTGGCCCCGCCGGGTGGAGTCTCAGCGCGACTGATCCTTAGATTCGTAGGCCTGAAGGGTTCTCGATGCTTTCATCCCTCGGGCCTGCTACCGGAAGCCGATCGCCGCGAACGGTTCGATCGCTCCGCACCGCCCCGGTGGTTGAGGCAGAACCCCATGGCAGGCCCGGCCATGTGTTGCGAGCTGATCAGCTGATTCAGCTGCAATCGAAGCGCTCCCGGGTGATCAAGCGCAGCGGTGACATCATCTTTTCTTTGGCCGTTCTCGGCCTGGGTTCGCCAGTCTTTATCGCCCTGGCGCTGCTGGTGAAGCTCACCTCCCGCGGCCCGGTGTTCTATGTGCAGCAGAGGGTCGGACGCGATTATCGCAGTTTCGGTTGTATCAAGTTCCGCACCATGCGGCGTGATGCTGATCGGATTCTCTCACGTATTCTCTCGGAATCTCCCGATCTTCAGGAGGAATTCCGCAATGATTTCAAACTCAAAAACGACCCCCGCATCACCCGTCTGGGGAAATTCCTGCGGCGTTCCAGTCTGGATGAGTTGCCCCAGTTCGTGAATGTTCTGCGTGGTGAGATGAGTGTGGTTGGTCCCCGCCCGATCGTGCGGCAGGAGCTACCCCGCTATGGCAACCGTATGGAGGAAGTTCTTGCTGTTCGCCCTGGCCTCACCGGTCTTTGGCAGGTTTCTGGCCGCAACAATCTCAGTTATGAAGAGCGGGTCGCCCTCGACCTCCACTACGCCAGCCACCGCACCTTCGCTCTCGATCTTTCCATCATCGTGCGCACCCTGGGGGTGATCTTCGATCCCCGCGACCGCGGCGCCTACTGAGGCTGTCCCCATGGGGGACCCAGGCTCACCAGCGCAGCGCACACCACCAGCCCCACCGCCAACCAGCAGACCTCCAGTCGGTTGCTGAGGCCCAGGATGCGTTCCACGGCGGCCCGGTCGGCAGCGGGGCAGTCGGCGGCGAGGATCGGTTTGGTCTTCGCTTCGCCCCCGTAGTGGTTTACGCCCCCTAGGAGCACGCCGGCGGCCAGGGCGTAGGCCGCCTGGGAGACCCCCGCATTCGGTGAAGGGTCCGGTGCCCCCTCCCGCAGGGCCCTGCGGAAGCTTCGCCAGCTCCCCACCAGCCCGGCACCGGCCAGCGGCGGCAGGCTCAGGGCCACCAGACGGCAGGGCAGCCAGGTGAGCAGATCGTCGAGCCGGGCGCCGGCGGTGCCCAGCCAGCGCAATCGGCCGCGGCGGTATCCCAGCATCGAATCGAGGGTGCTGGAGGCCTTGTAGGCCCAGGCCAGGCTGAGGGGCCCCGGGCCCCCGATGGCCCCCAGCACGGCCCCCACCAGCATCCAGAAGAGGGGGCCGAACAGCCCATCCACCCCGTTTTCCGCCGCCGTTTCGGCCAGGGCCCGCAGGATGTCGTTCTCCTCCAGCCCCTCCACATCTCGGCCCACGATCCAGGCCAGCCGGCGGCGGGCTTCCTCGAGTCGTCCGTTGCCCTTCCCCTCGAGGGCCGCCAGCACCGCCCGCACCGCCTGTTCCAGGCTGCGTCCAGCCAGGGCACTGCCCAGGCCGATCAGGAGCAGCGGGAAGCCCAGGGGCGGCCAATGGCGGGCCAGGGCTTCCAGGCTGGCTCCGGCCGCGGCGCTGCCCCCCACCAGCACCAGGGTGATCAGACCCCCGGCCAGGCGCAATCGGCCGGGGTGATCACCGGCCCAGCGTTCCGCCCCGGTGCGGAGGCCCGCAATCCCAGCTCCCATCACCTGCACGGGGTGGAGCAAGCCGTGCGGGTCGCCCACCAGCCGATCGAGGCCACAGGCCAAGGCCACCAGGAGCCAAAGGCCGAGCGTGCCGGAGGCTATGCTCACTTGGCGATGCTCCGTTCCATCGGGCGACCCCGCAGCCCCAAGGCCAGCAGACCAACGAGGCTCCCGAACAACAAGCCCCCTGCGCTGAAGGGGATGGAGGCCGCTTCGGCCCGGGATTCAGGGCAACGCTCCACGAGGCTCTGCTGCATCCGCAGGCTGCCGTTCCTGGTGGCCATCGATGCTGCTCCTTCGGAGTCCCAGACCCCAGGCCCATGCCGGGGGTCGGGCTCGACACGGGTGAGATCAGGCCGCCTTCAGCCAGCTGAACATCGAGCGCAGGCCCTTGCCCACCTGTTCGATCGGGTGCTCGGCATCACGCGCGCGGATGCGGTCCATCTCCGGCTTGCCGGCGTCGCATTCAGCCACGAAGTTGCGGGCGAAGGTGCCGTCCTGGATGTCGGTGAGGATGCGCCTCATCTCCGCCTTGGTGTCGGCGGTGATCAGCCGCGGGCCGCTCACGTAGTCGCCGTATTCGGCCGTGTTGGAGATCGAATCGCGCATGGCGGTGAGGCCGCCCTTCACCATCAGATCCACGATCAGCTTCACCTCGTGCAGGCACTCGAAGTAGGCCAGCTCGGGCTGGTAGCCCGCTTCCACCAGGGTCTCGAAGCCCGCCTTCACGAGTTCGCTCAGGCCGCCGCAGAGCACGGCCTGCTCGCCGAACAGGTCGGTTTCGGTTTCTTCCTTGAAGTTGGTCTCGAGGATGCCGGCCCGGGTGCCGCCGATCGCCTTGGCATAGGCCATCGCCAGGCCGCGGGCGTTGCCGGAGGCGTCCTGCTCGATCGCGAAGAGGGCGGGAACCCCTTGGCCGTTTTGATATTCCCAGCGCACGGTGTGACCGGGACCCTTCGGGGCGATCATCACCACGTCCACATCGGTGGGGGGCTTGATCAGGCCGAAGCGGATGTTGAAGCCGTGGGCAAAACTCAGCACCTTGCCGGCGCTCAGGTGCGGCGCAATCTCGGCGTCGTAGACGGCCTTCTGAAACTCATCGGGCAGCAGCACCATGATCCAGTCGGCCTTGGCGGCCGCATCGGCCACGCTCAGCACCTCGAGGCCGTCGGCCTGGGCCTTGGCAGCCGAGCGACTGCCTTCGTACAGGCCCACCACCACGTTCACGCCGCTGTCCTTGAGGTTCAGCGCATGGGCATGGCCCTGGGAGCCGTAGCCAATGATCGCCACCGTCTTACCGGCGAGGAGGGACAGGTCGGCGTCCTGGTCGTAAAACAGTTGGGCCATGGAGGCGTCGGGTCTCGGCTGAGCAGGGATCGAGCTTACGCAAGCGTCCGGCCTGGCCAGGCAGCACACCACCGACACTCAGGTCTGTACGGGGCGCGCGCGGGCCGGCAGGCGCTCCGGCCCCCCTACGGTTGGCGTTGCCGCCTTCCGAGCCATGGCCCACGAACCCGCTGCCATCGTCACCACCCCCTCGGCCGCAACCCTGTTCGAAGCGCACATGCAGGCGGAGCTCCATGCCGATCTTGAGGCCACCATGGCCACGATGGTGGACGAGCCCCACCTGCTCAATCTGGCCTCCGGCACCGGTGGTGAGGGGGCGGCGGGGGTGCGTGAGTTCTACGCCACGAAGCTGATCGGGCAGTTCTTCCCGCCCGATGTGGAGTTCATCGCAATCTCGCGCACCATGGATCAGGAGCGGCTGGTGGATGAGCTGGTGATTCGCTTCACCCACACCCAGGCGATCGGCCACCTGTTGCCCGGCGTGGCTCCGACCGGCCGGCGGGTGGAGATGGCCTTGGTGGTGATCGTGGGGGTGAAGGAAGGAAAGGTGGCCTACGAGCACATTTACTGGGACCAGGCCGGACTGCTGGCTCAGCTGGGCCTGCTCGATCCAACTGGGCTGCCGGTGGATTCCCAGACGGCCGGCCGGTTGCTCGCCTTCACCGGCAAGGGCTGAGCGACGAAGGGCTACCGCTCAGAGGCGATCGGTGTGGTGGTGAACCGCCCGCCAGTGACCCTTCTCCTTGCGGAACACGGTGGTGGAGCGGATGTCCACCTTCAGCGCAACACCTTCCCGGGTCATGCCGCTGGTGCGTTCGATGCAGACCAGCAGGCCCATCTCGGGCGATTCCACGTAGCGGCGGTCATCGGCCACCAGGGTTCCCGCAAATCCCATGGCGGCCTCCTTGGCGAACTCCTCCATCACGGCCTGCCGTCCGGTGCAGATGGCACCGGTGGGACCCAAGTGGCTGATGTCGTCTGCGTCCGACCAGATCTCGGAGAAGGCGGAGGGATCACCGGCCAGCAAGCGGTTTCCTGCCGCATAGAAGGCGTCGGCGGCATCTTCAAGGGTGGTGGACATCGGTCAGGCCTCGCTGGGATGGGCGATCACCCGGTCGATCAGGCCGTACTCCTTGGCCTCGGCGGCGCTGAGGAAGTAGTCGCGGTCGGTGTCCTTGGCGATCTTCTCGAGCGTCTGGCCGGTCATGTCGGCCATCGACTGGTTGAGCATGTCCTTGATGCGCAGGATCTCGCGGGCCTCGATCTCGATGTCGCTGGCCTGCCGCTGGCTGGTGCCGCCCAGGGGCTGGTGGATCATGATCCGGCTGTGGGGCAGGGCCAGCCGTTTGCCCTTGCTGCCGGCGGCCAACAGGAAGGCGCCCATGGAGGCAGCCAGGCCCACGCAGATGGTCACCACCTCCGACTTCACGTATTGCATGGTGTCGTAGATGGCCAGGCCGGCGGTCACCGAGCCGCCGGGGGAATTGATGTAGATGTAGATCGGTTTGCTGTTGTCCTCGGAATCCAGATAGAGCATCTGAGCCACCAGGGCGTTGGCCACGCCGTCGTTCACCTCGGAGCCGAGGAAGAGAATCCGCTCCACGGCCAGGCGGCTGTAGATGCTGATCCAGCGCTCGTACTGGCTGCCGGGCAGGCGGTAGGGAACGCTGGGAACACCGATGGGCATGGCTTCGGGAAGGGGTGGAGCCCTGGTGGGGCTGGTTGGGAGGTGGTGCGCCGCCGGGGAGCGGGGCCTTGGGGGCTGGAAAGGGGGGGCCGGAGGCCGAGGCCTCAGCCGATGCCGGCGGCCGTGGGCAGCGGCGTTGGCAGTTGTTTCAGGCTGGTGAGCACCCGGTCGATCAGGCCGTACTCCTTGGCCTCCTCGGCGGTGAGGTAGGTCATGCGGTCGGAATCACGGGAGAGCTGCTCCACGCTTCTGCCCGTGTTGCCGGAGAGGATCTCGAGCATGGTGTGCTTGTTGTGCAACACCTCCTTGGCCCGGATCTGGATATCGCTGGCCTGGCCGCGGGCGCCGCTACGGGGCTGGTGCAGCACGATCGAGGCGTGCGGAAGGGCAGCCCGCTGGCCCTTGGTGCCAGCGCTGAGGATCATGGCGGCGGTGCCCATCGCCTGGCCGATGCAGATGGTGTGCACCGGCGGCTTCACATAGCGCAGGGTGTCGCAGATGGCGAAGGCCTCGGTCTCGAAGCCGATCGCATCACCGGAGTACCAGCTGGTGCCGGTGGAGTTGATGTAGAAGAAGATCGGCTTGTCGGGGTTGTCGAATTCCAGGTAGAGCAGCTGGGCGATGATCAGTTCGGTCACATCCACGCCCATCTGGCGTTTGGCGTCGTCGTCGGAGAACAGCGGCAGACCGAGATACACGATCCGCTCCTTGAGCAGCAACGACTCCAGGTCCGGAGGCGGAGTTCTCATCACGGCGGAATCCCCGTAGTAGGGGGCCGACACCGTCATCTCTGGAATCATCCGTGCCGTCTCCGCTGGTCACCAGGGTGATCAGGGGAGCCTAGCCGGGGCCGGTGGTCTGCGGTCCATCGCTGGCCACGGGTTTTCCGCCCTGCCGGCCGCTGGGCTTGTCGCAGCGGGCGAAGACCATCCGTCCTGTGGGGGTCTGAAGGGCTCCCGTCACGGTTACCGCCAGCCGGTCGCCGATGCGTTGGCGGGCGTCCTCCACCACCACCATGGTGCCGTCCTCCAGGTAGCCCACGCCCTGGTCGGCCTCCTTGCCTTCCCGCACGATCTTGAGCTGCAGGGCATCGCCCGGCTGCACCTCGGGCCTCAGGGCGATCACCAGTTCGCTGAGGTTCATCACCTTCAGGTCCTGAACCTCGGCCACCTTGGCCAGGTTGTAGTCGGCGGTGAGCAGGGTCCCGCCGGTGTCCGCCGTGAGCTTGAGCAGCTTGTCGTCGGCGCCGTTGCCTTCGTAGCGGGTGCTGTTCACCACCAAGCGTCGCCCGTAGGTCTCCCGCAGTTCGGAGAGCAGCTTCAGACCGCGGCGGCCCTTGCCGCGCTTCTCGGCGTTGCTGGAATCCGCCAGGGCCTGCAGTTCATCAATCACGGCCTGGGCCACGATCACCTGGCCCTCCAGCAGCCCCGATTGCAACAGGCCGCGGATGCGGCCATCGATGATCACGCTGGTGTCCAGGATCTTGGCGCTGGCCGGCTGCAGCACCCCATCGGCCACCAGCAGGGCTTCGGTGCTGGTGGGGTTGAACAGGCGCAGCAGGGTGCGGCCGTGGACCTCGGCCAGGTTGTAGCCCAGCACCCCGAAGAACACATTGCTCAGCACCGCTGCCAGGGGCTTCACCAGCACCACCTCCCAGGGCAGCGGCAGCAGCAGGATCGGGGCCAGGAGCAGGTTGGCCACGAGCAGCCCCAGGATCAGCCCCACGGCCCGGCTCACGAGCAGATCGGTGGGCATGCTGCGCACCTGGGCCATCAGGCTCTTGCGCAGCTGTTGGAAGAAGAAGCCGGCCAACAGGCCGAAGAAGGCCCCGAACCCGCCCAGCACGGTGCGCAATCCTTCCAGGTTGGTCACCTGCAGCAGCAGTTTTTCCGGCAACAGGTCCACCCCCAGCCAGCCGGTGGCGGCGCCGGAGATCAGGAACAGCAGCAGGATGAGGGAGTCCACCATGGGTCCAGGGGGCCGGATTCGCGTGGCTGCCCATCACGTCAACACGGCAGCATGCCCGATCCCGGGCGATTCGGCTGCAGGGGGTTACCCCCCGTGACTGAGAACCCTCACCAGTCGGCACCCATTTCCCCAGCCCCGTTGAGTCCGCCGTCGTTGGTTCAACCCCCCCCCCGCAGCGCCTACCTCCACATCCCCTTCTGCCCCCGCCGCTGTTTTTACTGCGATT
>Ga0209597_1000341_pt1 | contig 31293 bp, 22 predicted proteins | sample M_140625_MF_Meta_FD_187316 | JGI IMG/M metagenome (GOLD analysis project Ga0209597, IMG submission 187316) | Freshwater microbial communities from Lake Montjoie, Canada to study carbon cycling - M_140625_MF_MetaG (SPAdes) (version 2) | ecosystem: Environmental > Aquatic > Freshwater > Lake... | reverse complement strand
CATGCGTTACAAAGACGATGTGGCAAAGATTCCAGCGGCTGCACTGAGCAGTCTCGACGCACATTTCCTGCACGAGGCCCTTCAATCCAATAAAAAAGTCCTCTTCGAAATGCGCATGGAATGTGAGCGTTTCGACAGTGTCATGCAGTCGAATGTAATCGGAGAAATCAAAGGAAGTTTGTATCCTGAAAAAATTATTGTCGTGGGCGGACACCTCGATTCATGGGATGTGGGTGAAGGCGCGCACGACGATGGAACGGGCATTGTGCAAAGCATGGAAGTGTTGCGTATTATGAGGGCAACCGGATATAAGCCAGCATGCACCATTCGTGCAGCGTTATTCATAAATGAAGAGTTCGGAAACGACGGCGGGGAGACCTATGCAAAAGTTGCCAAAGAAAAAGGTTGGGAACACGTCGCTGCCATTGAAAGCGACGGCGGTGGATTCACACCCAAAGGGTTCAGTTGCGATGCCCAAGACACTCAGGTGGAATGGGCGAAATCACTCATGCCTTTCTTCGAACCTTACAATTTATTTTCCTTCAAAAGAGGTTGGAGCGGGGTAGACATTGGACCCTTGAAAAACGGAAGTACGATGCTGTTTGCTTTAATGGTAGACGGACAACGATACTTCGATTTTCATCACACGGATAACGATCGTTTTGAAAACGTAAACAAACGCGAATTGGAGCTAGGCGCAGCGTCTATGGCTTCCTTGGTGTATTTCATTGATTTGAAAGTCCAAAAAGAAAACGCTCAGAAGTAATTACCTGCCGTACATATCCTTGTGCCAGGTCTGCGCGAATGGCTTCCACTTTGAGGATTCCCATTCACCGAGAGACGCCACAGTTGTATCAAGAACCAGTGTGTCATCTGTTAAGCGATTTGCTTTTCTGAGTGCCCAAAACTGAGCAATGCCTTCCGTTTGAATCTCGTTATTTTCTTGGAACAGAACGGTTAATCGATCGAACAAGTTCACACCCAAAGCATCGCTAATGCGAAGCACTTCTCGGTTCAATTTATCTATGCTGCACCCCGAAGCGAGCATAATGTTTTCATCGGCAGCAACAACTAAAATACGGTTCATTTCAATCCAAGCTTGTCCCGCCATCGCCTTTCCATGATTGTTCCAACCTTCAAGAAATTGTTTCAATTCAGATTCAATGAACGAGCCTTGTTCTGATGAAAGCAATTTGTTTGAAGTGAAGACCCAAAGTCTAGCATGAGGCGCAAGTTGAATTTCCATAATTAGAAAGATCGATTGAATAATTTTTTTGCTGGAATGAAAATCAGCACCAACACGGGCGACTGCACAATACCCATGATACCGCGCACGGCCGGATATACAGCTTCGTTCTGATGAGTGATCTTCCCGAGAATGAAAGCCATTATAGCGAGAATCAGACAGACCCCTTCCACCAATAAAAACAATTGAATTTCTTTTTTATTGAATTGAAGAAAGCGAAGCGCGAGAATATTCAAAAAAGTGAATGCAGCAATAGAAGCGAAAGTGATGATCCATTTTAATTTCGTGAGTTCACCTTGGTTGAAAGAATAAAGCCATTCTATGGTTTCGTGACTGTAGTAATAATCGAAATTCGATTTGCTTTTCTCGGCACTTAACCATTGAATCTTGGTCTCAGTGTTTTGTTCGAAAAAGCCGGGAAGTCGAGTGCCTTTTTCAAGAATGAAATTCACATTCACCTTGGCTTGCTCTTGGTAAAAGCCAAGACCAATCATCGCGATAGCTATCGCAACGAGTATGAATTTATTTTTCTTCGGAATTGCCATTTGCAGGGACATACATCTTCGACCACCACCACCAGAAGGCAAATACAACGGCGTAAACCAAAGCGGTGAACGTGTAGTCGTGATTGAATGCGAGATAGTCTTCGTTCCAATAAACAATGAAAGCAAGGGCCATAATGCGCAGAACATTCATGAACTGGATAACGAACAGTCCAAGCGGAAGAAACCAAAGTCTGTTTTTATTGGTTCCAGGATACGCTACAACGAAAATGATAAAAAGCGCCATGAGTATCATTCCGTCGCAAGGAGCACCTACAGTTACACCCGCTGTTCCGTCAATAGCAATGTGATTGCGATAAAGGCCATCGTCGAAAATACGCATGGAGAAGTTGAGCAGTTTCAATAACGCTTCAGCGGATTGAACAAGAAAATCTACAAGTATTTCGTCAATGGCAGTAGCAGGCAATAAATAAAGCTCATAAAAAAAATACCATCCGAAATAAAGGATGGTACCAATGACAAAAAATCGGATGAGTGGATTTTTCACTGAATATTTTAAGAAGCTTTTTTCTTTTTAAGGTCGAAGGCTTTTTTTCCTCCAAGGGCTGCTCCTGCAGCGATTAACAGACTTACCCCGCCATCGATTGGACAAACCGTGCCAAAGGGACCACCACATGGCGTAGCTCCACCGCTAGGCGGAGTTGGGGGTGCCTGACAAATCCCAATCGCTGCAATGCAGAAAAGGAAAAATGACAAAACGAATAATTTTCTAAAACGAATCATACCACAAATATAATAGACTTTAATTATTTCCACCCCCATTTGGGCTAAAATCTTCATTATTGCCTCTCTTCCTTTATATTTGTCGCTCTCGAGAAAACCCATGGCAGAAACTAATTCGAATTTTCTAGACGCTGACGACCTTAGGCCGATAATGCGGTTCCTGACTAAAAGTTGGTTTTGGATTGTGGGTTGTTCCCTCATTGCATTTGTAGCCGCGTATTTCTATACGCACAGACTTCCGAGTATATATGCTGCGAAGACTGAGATTTTATTGCGTTCTTCAGAGACATATGATTATCAAAAAAGTATGTACAGTGAATTGGGGTATATCTCGCTTATGCAAGACGTTACTAACCAAAAGAGAATTATTGCCTCGTACGACATCGTTGAAAAGAGTCTGGATAAATTAGATTACACCATTTCTTATTTTCTAGTTGGAAGGGTAAAGACCTTACAAGTAGACGAGTTCGATGCTATTAAAATTACATGCGACTGGAAAAAAATGGCTTCCGGTATGTACAACGTACCCTTAAACATTAAGGCTTCAGACATTGGCCATTATGAACTCAGTTATGAATATGCAGGTAAACTAACATCCGCTACATATGAATTTGGGAAGGAGTACGCGGAGCAATTGTTTACTATTCAGTTAGATCTCGCTGAGCATGTCGATGAATCAAGATTTTCAACAGTGACTGATCAAAGCTTCCAGATTCGGGTAAGGCCTATGAAGCAGTTGGTCGACAAATACATGGGAGCTCTTGCCATTGAGAATGTAGAGTATACGAGTATTCTCACCTTGACTTGTCAAGATGAACTGCCTTCACGGTCAAAGACGTTTTTGGATACGCTTGCAAAAGTGTACATCGATTACACATTGTACAACGAAATTGCAATTAATGAAAATACTCAATCCTACATTGACATTCAGATCAATAAAATCGTAAAAATTATTGATTCGTTGGAATTGGCAATGGAGCTGTTTAAAGATGCTCGAGATATTCTCGATTTAAGTAAAGAGCAAGATGCGGCATTTGCGGCGTTGACGACTTCCGATGTTACGCTGCGTGATTTGCAATTGAGAAGAGAGTCGATTCAGGGTCTTGAGAATTTCTTGTTGAAAGAACCAGATCGCGCTGTTATTCCTCCAATGAATTATTTGCGAGAAGAAGACGTAACCTTAACAGAATTGGTGAAGGATCTCTTCCAACTGAAACAAAAAAGAAGCTCGTTATTGGTAGATGTTAAAGCGCCGGACAAACGTGTTCAACGCGTAGATTCAACGCTGCAAACCATTCGGAATAGTATTTTCAAATACACCAAGGACACCAAGGTGGCCATTGATCAGCGAATTGCAGATTTGAAATTGCAGATTTTAGATTTAGAGGCTGAGTTAGCAAACATTCCAAAAAGTGAGCGAGACTTAATGTCTATTGAGCGCAAGTTGAAAGTGAATGAAGAGCTCTATACGTTCTTGTTAGAAAAGAAAGCCAACACTGTCATTGCTCGCGCGGCGATCATTCCTCAAACAAGTGTTATTGAAGCAGCGCGCAACATGGGAGTTGTAGGCCCAGATCGTCAGAGCATAATTTACCTCTGGATTGGTATCGGGATATTAGTTTCGTTGATTATTGGACTTATTCGTATGATCTTCTTTGAACATATCGAGCACTTACGCGAATTGAAGCAATTGACGAAACTTCCTGTCATTAGTGGTATTCCGAATTACGAAGAAATTGAAAGAGACCCTATCGCCATCGATGCTAACCCACGTGGAAATGTAAGTGAGGCTTTCCGAACCCTTCGAACGAATTTGCAATACCTTCTTCCAGATGGTGGACACAGTCTTATCTTGATTTCATCGCTCCACCCAGGAGAAGGAAAAACATTTATTTCAACAAACCTTGCGGCCACTTTGGCGAAAGCATCGAAGAAGGTGCTGCTCTTAGACTTTGACTTACACAAGCCAAAAGTCCATAAGATGTTCCGCACAACAAACGCACAAGGGGTGAGTACATATCTAATTGGAAAGGCTAGCTTTGACGATTTGGTTTTCCAGTCCGACATAGAGAATTTGGATATTATTCTTGCGGGACCGGTTCCCCCAAATGCTTCTGAGCTTTTGCTAAACTCCAGAGTAGATGAACTTCTAGCGGAAGGATTGAAGCGTTATGACTACGTAATTATAGATACTCCGCCGATCATGCTTATTACAGACAGCTTGGTGCTGCTGTCGAAGGTAGACCGCGGTATATTGGTAATGAATACGCTGAAGGCAACCAAACAAGGTGTGGGTTATTTGGAAGATATTCTCTCGCAAAACAGCATTTCGAACACGAGTATCCTTTTGAATAACATCAAGCAAAAGCGCTGGAGGTACTACTACGGTAAGTACGCTTATCGCTACGGCTATGGATATGGATATGGCTATGGCTACGGCTATGGCTACGGTTATGGCTACGGTTACGGTGAGGAAGGTAAGGCCAAGGGTAAGAAGAAGAAAGATAAAGAATAGCGTAAGCCATGGTATCGCTCATTATTACAACCTACAACTACGCACAATTTATTGAACGAGCCATTCGAAGTGGTTTAGATCAGTCGTTATCAAAAACCGATTTTGAAGTAATCGTTGTCAACGACGCTTCCACCGATGCGACTGAAGCAATTTTAGAAAATTATTCAGATGTTGTGCGCGTGTATAACCTGAAAGAGAATTTGGGTTTGTCTGGGGCTCGGAATTTCGGAATTCGTAAAGCGCGCGGACAGTTTGTTGCATTTTTAGATGCAGACGATTATTTACATTCTGAATCTCTTCGCGTACTGAATTTATTCCTCAACGAGAACAACGCCTTTGATGCGGTAGCAATAGATTATTATGTTGTGAATGAAAGAGGTCAACACATTGAGCATATCTCTTCCAACGAGAAACCCATTGCTTGTGGAATAATGTTTCGCAAGGATCATCTCTACAGCATTGGTTTGTACGACGAGACTTTTGTGGCACGTGAAGAAGAAGACCTACGCATTCGCTGGGAGAAAGCAGGTTTCGGTATTTATCACATTCCACTTCCTCTGTATCGCTATCGCATGCATGAGGGCAACATGACCAAGGACAATGAGCGCATGTTGAATTCACAAGAACAACTCAACGTGAAGCACAAATTATGAGCAGAGTTTACTTGAGGCCGTTAGATTTTTCAGATGTCAACGAAACCTATCTCGAGTGGTTCTCAGACGAAGAGGTAACAGCCTTTCTGCACGTGAACGGCAAAAGTCTTACAATAGAATCTATTCAAAGCTATATCGAAGAAGGAAGGTCGACAGGTGCTTATTTCATGCACGCCATCTGTTTGGTTGAAAACGATAAGCACATTGGTAATTTGAAAGTGGGACCTATTCATCCGAAATACAGAATTGCAGATCTGCCGTGTGTTATTGGGGATCGAAATGAATGGGGAAAAGGATTGGCCACTGAAGCCATTGCGTTGGGTTCTCAACTAGCGTTCGACAAATACGATATTCGGAAATTAACTGGCGATGTTCATGCCGGAAATATAGGCAGTCTGAAGGCATACTGGAAGGCAGGTTGGGTGGTTGAAGGAGTGAACCGCGGACGTTTTTTTGTAAACGAAAAAAACATGGATCAAGTGTTAATCTCTTGTTTCAACCCGAAATATTTTCCTGCGGAACAAACAGATTACACCGTTGGAAAAACCACGGAATATATCCAAATGCGTAACGATTTTTTAAATTCTAATAAATGAATTTAGCGTTGCTTCAAGCCCGCATGGGTTCGACCCGATTGCCAGGAAAAGTCCTGAAGGAAATAAACGGCATTCCAATTATTCAAACTCTCATCAATCGTGTTTCTCAAGCGAAATGTATCGATAAAATTGCAGTGGTAACATCCACGAATGTTGAAGACGACGCACTTGAAAATTATTGCAATCAAAACAACATTTTAGTCTTTAGAGGTTCCGATTGGGATGTGCTTGATCGATTTTATTCAGCAGCGAAATATTTTGAAGCGAAAGAAGGCGACAACATCATTCGACTTACTAGCGATTGCCCCACACATCACGGAAGTGCCGTCGATTGGGTGTATGAGCAATTTGTGAAATTCGGTGTAGACCTCTTTTCCAACAGCAATGAAGATCCAGATTTTTTAGAAGACGGATTCGATGTGGAAGTGGTGAAATTTCTAGTTTTGGAAAAAGCTTTTCAAAATGCGAAGCTTCACAGCGAACGGGAACACGTTATACCGTACGTGAAAAATTCAAAAAAATTCAGTTTGGGTTTCCGCAAGATGAACGACAACTGTAACTTTAAGTTGTCTGTCGATACTCCTGCTGATTTTGCTCTTGTTGAAGCAATTTTTACCGAATTTAGCACTCGTGATTTCAACATTCACGATGTTGTACATTTGTTAGAGACCAAACCTGAATTATTAAAGATTAACGAAGAAAGCATTGTCAATGCTGGATACGCAAAATCATTAAAAGAAGATAAAATTGTGAAATGAAAACGATAACACTTCCACACATTACCAACTTCGCTAAGAGCGATGAGTACAGAAAAAAAATTCACGATTTAATCCCGGGAGGTGCGCACACCTACTCCAAGGGAGACGATCAATTTCCTGTTAAATCTCCAGCAGCAATTACACACGCAAAAGGTGTTTATTGTTGGGATTTAGATGGAAATAAATTCTTAGACACTCTCATGGGTTTGTATTCTGTTTCTTTGGGACACGCCTATGAACCTGTTTTGGAAGCAGTGAAAAAACAACTCGAGAAAGGTGTAAACTTCACACGTCCGAGCGTCATCGAAATGGAAATGGCAGAGAAATTTCTCTCGCTTGTTCCGCAACACGATATGATCAAATTCGCGAAGAACGGTTCTGTTGCAACAACGGCGGCCATTAAACTTTCTCGCGCATACACTGGAAAACATTTAATCGCCCGTCCTGCAGAACATCCGTTCTACAGCTACGACGATTGGTTCATTGGCTCTACTGCTTGCGACTTCGGTATTCCGAAAGAGATAAAGCAATTCACTGTTACCTACAAAGAAGATTCGATTGAAGATTTAGAGCGACTGTTCAATGAATATCCTGGACAAATTGCTTGTGTGATTTCAGAACCAGAAAAGTGGAATGTCCTAGAACCGGATTTTTATAAGAAAGCCATTGACCTCGCACACAAGAACGGTGCAATGTGGATCATGGATGAAATGATTACAGGATTTAAATCAGACTTCCCAGGCTCCATTAAAAAATTCAATGCAGAACCCGATTTCTGCACGTGGGGAAAAGGTATCGCAAACGGATTTTCTTTCTGTGCGTTAACAGGAAAAAAAGAAATAATGGAATACGGCGGTATTCGCAGAAAAGGCCAGCCGAAAGTGTTTTTGGTAAGTACCACACACGGAGGCGAGACACACGGAATAGCTGCTGCTTTAGCCACTATTGATGTGTTTGAAAACAATCCAGTTATTCAACATAATCACGCCATTGGAGATTATTTCATGAACGGTGTGAAAGGAATTTTATCTCGAAGAAAATTGGAAGATTATTTCGCGTTTACTGGTTTCAATTGGTGCGTAGGTTTGGTGGTGAAGAATCAAAAGAAAGAACCGTGTTTGTTCTACAGAACATTGTTCATGCAGGAAATGATACAACGTGGTGTCCTATATCAAGGAATTTTATCGCCATGTTTCTCGCACACTCAAGACGATATTGATTTCATGTTGGCTGCTTTCGATGAAAGTTGTGAAGTGTTTGAACGCGCATTGGAAGACGGCGTAGAGAAGTATTTAGTGGGTGATGAAATTAAGCCTGTCTTCAGAAAAATAAACTAAGATGGAACCAGTTCGAACAACAGACGCAACGCAAATCGACTTCAAGAAAAAGTTCGATTTAACAGATAAAGTCATTGTTATCACAGGTGCTTGCGGTTTGGTGGGTAGAGCATTCTGCGAGGCCGTTGCGCAATTCGGAGGAGTGGTTGTTGTAGCTGATATTGAACTAGCGAGCCCAGTTCAATTTGCGAGTGAACTTGCTGCACGCAACAATACAAAAGCACATGGTTTTGTCCTCGATGTTGCAAACAGATCTTCTGTTGAAGCATTGAAAGAAAGTGTACTTACTTCATTCGGAAGAATAGACGGATTGGTGAACGCACATCAGAATAAAACGCATTTAAAATTCGAACCCTTCGAAAGTATTTCAGATGAAAACTGGGATACCGTTGTTGATGTGAATTTGAAAGGCACGTTTTTAATGTGTCAAATTATTGGCTGCTACATGGCAGAAAACGGCGGCGGAAGCGTTGTGAATATTCCTTCCACATACAGCGTTGTTGCACCGAATCAGAATTTATACAAAGGAACTTCCTTGGGTTGTCCCGCCGCCTATAGCGCCTCGAAAGGCGGAATTGACGCACTTTCTAGATACCTTGCTTCTTATTGGGCAACGAAGAAAGTGCGTGTGAACATGATCACTCCACACGGTGTGTGGAACAATCATGAAGTGCAATTCGAAGAAAATTTCGCGCGCTTCTCTCCAATGGAAAGATTGAGCTACAATCACGAAGTGGCAAGCGCGCTCATTTATTTACTCAGCGATGCGTCTTCGTATGTGACAGGAGATAACATGAAGGTTGAAGGCGGTTGGACCGTTTGGTGATATGCAGGAAAAACTAGCAACATATTTTGAAAGACTTTGGCCCATCTGTCGAAGCATCACCGGAAACGGTTTGCGCGAATCGTTTCGCATTCTGCAAGAAATTGTTCCGTTTGAATTAACGGAAGTTCCAACAGGAACACAAGTCCACGATTGGGAAATTCCGAAGGAATGGAACATTGAAGACGCATTTATTCTTACTCCAGATGGAAGAAAAATAGCCGATTTCAAATTGAATAATTTACATGTGTTGAATTATTCAACGCCCGTTGATCAAGAAATTTCTTGGAATGAATTGTCGAAACACATTTTCACACTTCCAGAACAACCCACTGCCATTCCTTACGTCACTTCATATTACGAACAAAAATGGGGTTTTTGTTTGTCGCACAACGAATGGAATTCACTTCCGAAAGAAGGAACGTATCGCGTAGTTATTCAATCGGAATTAACACAAGGAAGTTTGACTTACGGAGAAGCAATATTGAAGGGTGATTCAGAAAAAGAAATTCTTTTTTATTCGTACTTGTGTCACCCAAGCATGGCGAACAACGAGCTCAGCGGACCTTTGGTCCTTGCCATGCTCTATGAAAAGCTCGCTGCCCTTCCACAAAGAAAATATACGTATCGATTTGTTCTTGCGCCTGAAACCATTGGTTCTATCGCTTACTTGTCGAAGCACGGACAAGCCCTAAAAGAAAAGCTTGAAGCAGGATGGGTGCTCACGTGTTGCGGCGATGCCGGAAAAATTCATTACAAAAATTCAAGAAGAGGAAATGCATTGGTCGATCGCATTAGCAAACACATCTTGAATCAACTTCCGCTTGAATGGAACGATTTAGAATTTTCTGTTGGCGGAAGCGACGAGCGTCAGTTTTGCTCTCCCGGATATAATCTTCCAATTGGATCTTTCATGCGCACGCCTTATCAGCGTTACGCGCAATACCACACGTCCTTGGACAATCGCGATTTCATTTCTATTCCTGCCATGGAAGAAGGGGTTGAAATTTTATTTCAAATGGTTTTGGCCCTTGAGATTAACGAAACCTATGAGGCGGTGGTTCAATACGGCGAACCTCAATTGGGTAAGCGCGGTTTGTATCCGAGTTCGAACATGCCGAACACAGACCAGCGACAAATGGTGCACAACATGATGCACCTCATCAATTGGTCAGACGGCGAACATGATTTGTTAAGCATAGCCGATAAAAAGGGAACCGCAATGTTTTATTTTGCCCCTTTGGCCAAACTTTGCGAGGAGAAGGGTGTTCTAAGAAGGAAATAACCCAATTGAATTGTACATTCGCATCTTAAATTTTTTAAAATGAAATCATTAGTAGAAGCTTTTCCAGCACATTTGAAAGAGGCCTTGGCGATAGGTCAAAGTGCTACATTCACAAACACCGACAAACAATTTGAGAATATTGTCATCTCTGGTTTAGGAGGTTCAGGTATCGGCGGAAAGATTGTTTCTCAATTGGTAGCAGACGATTGCTGCCTGCCTATTATTTGCACGAACGACTACGTTCTTCCTGCATTCGTAGGCCCGAAGACATTGGTTATTATTTCGAGCTACAGCGGCGAAACAGAAGAAACTGTTGCAGCATACAACGAAGCAAAAGCGAAAGGCGCAACCATTTCTTGCATCACTAGTGGTGGCAGAATTGCGGCAGCAGCGACAGCAGACGGATACAACTGCATTATTATTCCTGGTGGAAAACCTCCAAGAAGTATGTTCGGATATAGTTCTGTTCAAGTTTTATTCACCTTGAAAGCTTACAAATTGTACAACGGAAATTTCGAGGCGGAAATCAGCAATTCAATCGATTTGATTCACGCTGAAATCGCGAACATTCGCACCGAGACAAAATCAATCGCAGAGAAAATTGTTTCTCGCATTCCAGTTTTATACAGCGAAGCGAGCTACGAAGGAGTTGCTATTCGTTGGAGACAACAAATTAACGAGAACTCGAAAATGCTTTGCTGGCACCACGTTTTCCCTGAGATGAACCACAACGAGTTAGTGGGTTGGACAGGCGGAGACAACCGCGTTGCTGTGTTAATGCTTCGTACAGAAGATGATCACCAACGTTCACAAATTCGCATGGATATCTGCAAGAAATTAATGGGTGAGAAGTGTGATACAATTATTGAAATTCACGCGAAAGGTTCAAGCAGACTTGAAAGAGCGTACTACTTGATTCACTTAGGCGACTGGTTAACGATTGATCTTGCAGAGTTACGTAACGAAGATGCTACAGCTATTCCAGCAATTATCTTTCTGAAAAACGAGCTTTCGAAAATATGAGTAAACCCGTTGTTTCCTTCAGAGATTTAGGTCTTGCGCCTTACAAGGAAACATGGGATTTTCAGGAAGAGTTATTTGAACGCAACGTTCAACGAAAACTACAAAACAGATTAGAAGGAAAAGCCGACGGAGAGGGAACAGAAGATGTTCTCCTCTTTGTTGAGCATCCGCATGTATATACGCTTGGAAAAAGCGGTGACGCTTTTCACTTGTTGGTTTCGGAAGAGAAACTGAGAGAGATTGGCGCAACTTATTATCCCATCAACAGAGGCGGAGACATCACCTATCACGGTCCCGGACAAATAGTGGGTTATCCACTTTTAGACCTCGAGCATTTCTTCACAGACATTCACAAGTACATGCGTTACTTGGAAGAGGCTATCATTCGCACCATTGCCCATTACGGACTTGTGGGTGGAAGAATAGACGGGTTGACAGGCGTGTGGCTTGATATCGATGATCCGAAGAAAGCGCGCAAAATTGCTGCGCTCGGAGTGAAGTGCAGCCGTTGGTTAACCATGCATGGATTCGCGTTCAACGTGAATACAGATTTGAATTACTTCAATCACATCGTTCCTTGCGGAATTACAGATAAAAAAGTAACCAGCCTTTCAAACGAATTGGGACGTGAAATGGACATGGATGAAGTCAAACGTATTCTTCTTCAAGAATTGGCAGATGTATTTCAATTCGAAATACAAATTCAACAATAAGTATTAAAATTTCAAAGTGAATATAGTCCGCTCAAGGGCAGCGCTTTTCGTATTCAAAACCTTACATTTGTAGTATGGAATCATTTTTCTCTGCATTTACAACCGTCCAAGGTTGGATAGACTTGTTGACCTTGGTCATTATGGAAATTGTCTTGGGTATCGACAACATCATTTTCATTGCAATTGTCACCGGATTTTTATCTTCGAAATCTGATCAAACGAAAGCACGAAGAATAGGACTTTCATTCGCACTTATTTTTAGAATTGGATTGTTGTTCACGCTTTCTTATTTGGCGCATTTACAAGAGCCGTTTTTCACCTTAGGAGGTTATCCTGTTTCAGGAAGAGGATTGGTTTTAATGGCGGGAGGAATGTTTTTAATTATTAAAACCTTCAATGAAATTCGACATAAGTTTTTAATAGCAGACAATGAAGAATCTGAAAAATCGCGAAAGATCAACTTGTTTCAAGCCATTATTCAAATCACCATTATCGACATTGTCTTTTCATTCGATTCAATAATAACAGCTGTGGGTTTGGTAGAGCACGTTCCAATTATGGTTGTAGCGGTGGTCATTGCGATGTTTGTTATGTTGGCTTTCGCGCCATACGTGAGTGCATTCATTGAGAAATATCCAACGTTGAAAATGCTGGCGCTTGTTTTCTTAATTGTTATCGGATTGAATTTAGTTGCTGAAGCTTGCGAAAGCGCTCATTTGATTCATATTCCAGAGTACGTCAATGTGAAAATGTATTCCTATGTTGCCTTCGCTTTCGCAATTATCGTTGAGTTGTTAAACATTCGATTGCACCACGTTAAAGAGCGCAAGAGTAATTCATGATTATCATTGAAAACACACTTGTAAGCGAGGATTTATTCGAAGAACATTTTGTTTGCGATCTCTCTGCGTGCAAAGGAGTTTGTTGTGTGGAGGGGGACAGCGGTGCTCCTATTGGAGAAGACGAAATTCCTATTTTGGAACAAGAGTGGGAAAGCGCAAAACCCTATATGGTTCCGGAAGGAATAGCGGCTATTGAACGCGAAGGACTTTATCAAGTAGACGAAGACGGAGACATTGTTACCACGCTGGTTTCAGAGAAAGGTGCTTGTTCTTTTGTACATTACACCAAAGACGGAACAGCATTGTGCGCGTTGGAAACTGCATACAAGGCGGGTGAATCGAAATTCAGAAAGCCGATTTCGTGTCATCTGTACCCCATTCGTTTAACGAAGTTGGCAGATTATGTTGGTTTGAATTATCACCGCTGGCCCATTTGTGCGCCAGCTTGTGAGTGCGGATCGAAGTTGCAAGTGCCAGTGTACAGATTTTTAAAAGATGCAATTACAACAAAGTTTGGTGAAGCGTATTTTCAAGAATTAGACGAACACTACAAGGCATGGAAAGCACAAAGAGAAGCGTAATTCTTTTTCTTTTATTCTTTTTTTGCGCTCCTGTTTTTTCGCAAGAATGGGTGAAAGTCAAGAGCGTTTTAAATACTGAAGGCGGAGATTTACTCTCAGATTACAGAGAGGGGACAGCTCTTGTTGTAAGTGCGCGATTGAAGCAATCGTATGGACAAGGTACCATGCAAACCACACGCATCAATCGATTGCACAGGATTGATTTATTTACTGAAAGGGAAGAGACATTCTTTCCAAAAGATTGGAACTTCGATGAGGGTGTTTCATGCTTTGGAGATAACAAAAAGGAATTGTTTTTTCAAACTGAATTGGATGAACGCGGAACGCTTTCGAAGTCGTACAAGATATTTCTGTGGGATTCGACATTAACCTATAAAAGTGTTGGAGCACCGGTTGAAATGGCTGGTAATAGTGGAGAGGGTGGTTTCGATAACATTAATCCAACGTACGACCCAATTGAAAAACTATTAATTTTTTCGAGCAATCGCGCGGGTGGATTTGGAGCGCATGATTTGTACGGTTGTTATCGTGTTGGAAAGGGTTGGGGACCTGTTTTCAATTTAGGTCCAGGCGTAAATACTTCCAACAACGAATTGGGAGCAACACTCTTTCAAGGCACGCTTTATTTTTCAAGAATGGACATGGAAGATAATTTGAAAACGACCTTGTATTCATCAATTCAAAAAGAAGCGTTCCAAACCTCAACAACGCTTCCATCTCCTTTCAACAATGAAAAAGGAGATGCCTATAAAATTGTCTTCGTCTCAGCAAATGAAGCTTATGTCTCGCATGATCAGGAAATCGAGCATTACATTCTTCCACAAAAAAGCAAACAAGTTCAATTTAGATTGAAGGAAGGAACGCGCGTGTTACCAAACATTGGCCTGTCAGTTGTTTCTGTTGGAAGTGGAGAACGTTCAGATTTGAAATCGAATTCTGAAGGAATAACAGCATTATTTAACCTCTCGTTGGAAACGAAATACAAAGTCAGTATCGCTGAAAAAGATTGGGAACTTTTAAAAGCAACTGGAAACGGGAAGGGCTACAAGGCAGAACTCATTGATGAATTCGGAAATATTATCCGCGTGTTTAAGTTCGACGCAAATGGAAATTTTCAATTTGAATTGCTCGATTTTGTCTACACGAATTTGACTTTGTTGGAAGAAGTAGACCGAAGTAGATTGAATGTTTCAAAGGTCGAAGCGTCAATCAGTACAAGCGTTTCAACAAAGAAATATTTCTTCCCGGTGAATGAAAGTGCCCTGAATGAAATTCAGAAAATAGATCTGCGCAATTGGTTGAGAGATCAAACCAATTCAACATTCACCATTAGCGGATTCGCAAGTTCAGACGGAAGTTCAAAGCGAAATAAGGAATTGGCAAACACTAGAATTCAAGCGACTAAGCAATGGCTTGTAACAAATGGAATTCCAGAAAAAAGTATAAAAATCAAAGTCATAGGAATTAACGAACTTGGAGAGAAAGGTCGTCGCGTAGAGCTTCAAGCGATTCCATTATCTTCGCATTAACAACACAAAAAATAATGTTAAAAAAACTATTTCCAAACCACGAATTAAGAATAGTAAAAGGAAAACTTACCGAAAGCGGAACATCGCATCTCGACGGTCAAGAAGATAAAGGTGCCCAACGTTGGGTGAAGTTGAACGATGAAGTGATTACACGCGTTAGCGATGGGTTGTATCATGCACAGTGGGACGATGAAGTCGTTGTGGTTTGCGATAAGTACAACTTCATGGTTGGCTATTGGAACTTTTCAAAGGGTTCAGGAAGTGAACCGAACTACTCGGCCTCTATTGGTTCAACAGCTGTGGTTACTTTGATCATACTCACTTCGATGATGTTTAATTTTATTCCCATGCACGATCCGCAGAAGGGCGACATCATCACTTCCTTCTACAATTACATTTGGAAAGATGAGTTCTTTGTAACGCGCTGGTGGGCCACTGCTTCAATCATAGGTGTATTCGGTTTGTATGGATTTATCTGGACTCCCATTTACGCAATAGGACACGTTAAGCGAGAACGTCAGGCTGCTGTTATGTTAGCTCCATATAGAAACATTGTCGAGTGAAATTCGGGAAGTTAGAGAGCGTCGACCATCTTAAATTTTCTTTAGACGTTCCTGCACAAGATTATTCTTTCTTACCGAATGATCATTCGGGTAAGTTGGAAATCGTTATTGGCGGAACTGTTTGGGGCGTTCCGCAATGGAAGGGAATTCACTTTCCTGCCAAGACGAAACCAACAGAGTTTCTTCACTACTATTCAAGACTCTTTCCGTGTATTGAATTCAACGGTTCTCATTACCGCACTCCCCCTGTTGCACAAGTAACGAAGTGGGTGGAGCAAGTCCCGTCAAATTTTTTATTCTGTCCGAAATTTCCGCAGAGCATTTCTCATTGGAGACAGTTTCAAAATTGCGAGCGCGAGACGGATTTATTTATGGAAGCGCTTTTCGCTTTTGGAAATAATCTCGGAACGACATTCATTCAGCTGCCTCCGCATTACAGCCCTTCAAAGGCCGAACCTCTTTTACGTTATCTGGAAAAACTTCCGAGAGACGTTCGTTATTCTGTTGAAATGCGTCACCCCGATTGGTATGTTGGAAATGTGTTGGAAGAGTATGCCGAAGAATTAAATAAGTTGAACGTGGGCTTAATTGTATGCGACACTTCCGGAAGAAGAGATGCTGTTCATATGCGTTTGACGAGTGATGAGCTCGTGATTCGTTTTGGTGGAAACGATCTTCACGCAAGCGATGAATTGCGCATGAACCAATGGGCGAAGCAACTTGGAGATTGGGAAAAAGTTGGATTGAAAAAATGTTATTTCTGGATTCATCAGCCAGATAGTTTGCACACGGTAGAATCTATGAATCAATTCAAGGAAATTCTTTCCAACTACAAATAGATACAACCGCCACAAGAGTCTTTAGAGGCCCCTGTAACTTCTGAGAGTGCTGTCGGTTGCTCAGAGAGTCTGAGTGCGCCCAATAGAGCAAAAATGAGTGCCTCTTTGTATTGAATGGTGTCATTGTCTGGAACAACTACCGCCAATTCTGTTTTCGATTGAATCGACTCAATGAGGAAAGAATTGAAAGCTCCTCCGCCGGTAACCAAAACACTTCCTGTCCAACCTTCAAAAATCTGTGCTATTTGAACCGCCATGTGTTCGGTGCATGTCGCTAACAAATCGCGAATGGTCAATTGAGATGAGCCGAGCAAAGGAAGGAAGTGACGTTCGAACCATTCTTTTCCCAATGACTTCGGAAGTTCTTGCGAGTAGTAAGAAAGCGAATTTAGTTTTTCAAGAAGTTCAATATTCACAACACCGCGTCTGGCCATTTCTCCGTTCGCATCGAATGGATATCCGGTTTGTTCGGCCAATAAATTCAAAGCCATATTCGCAACACATACATCGAAGGCGTTCAGGTCACCCATGAGTGTGTACGAGACATTCGCAATTCCGCCAATATTCAAACAAAAATCGTATTCACTGAATAACAAACAGTCACCAATGGGAACCAACGGAGCGCCTTGACCACCGTGGGCTACATCGGTGGTTCTGAAATCGCAAATGGCTTTAATTCCTGCGTTTGCAGCAATGTGCGCACCACTTCCAATTTGAAAGGTAAGCGATTCACCGGGCTGATGAAATACGGTATGTCCGTGCGATGCAATTGCATCTGCAGTCAAGTTTCTTTCCTCTAAAAAACGCTTGACTTGTTTTCCAGAATAAATACCAAAATCGACATTCAGTTGGGCCAATTCGAGTGCAGACATTTTATGCGCTCTTCGAAAAATATCGCGCCATGAAGCGTCATAAACTATGGTCTCTGCCGCAACAATTTCGTATTCCCATTTTCCTTCGTTAAAGGAAAGATCACACAACGCAATGTCCAGTCCGTCAAGACTGGTTCCGCTCATGAGTCCAACAATTCGAAAGTGTTCCATAGTGCACAAATATAAAGAGGGCGGAATGTTCCGCCCTCTCAGTATCTAAATTAGAAGAAGATTATTTAATAATGATCGTCTTCGTCCAAAGGTTCGTGTCGTTTGAAACTTTACATACATAAGTTCCAACAGCCAATGAAGGCAATGAAACTTGATTCATTCCCGCGTTCAAATATTCGGTGTGAACCAATTGTCCTTGTGCGCTGTAAATATTCAAGATTGATTTTCCTGATTGAACCGGAACACCTACCCAAAGATTGTATGATGCAGGGTTCGGATAAACACTCATGTCGCTGTTCGTTTCATCTTCAACACCAACCAAACTCCATGTAGCCATGAACTCTTGAAGGTAAAGATTAGCAATGCGCGCATCGTGAACAACAACAGTGTTTTCGTCATTCACAGTTTGTGCAGCGCTACTCCAGTTGTGACTACCGGTAAGTACTGTTGGATCTGAATCTAACGAGCTATGATCTACAATGCAATACTTGTGGTGAAGGTCATACTGAATGGGCTCATGCGAACGAATGTCTTGTCCTGCAGCTTGTAAGTATGCATATTCTGAAGATGGATCAGAAGTTTGTTCCATCATACCGCGCACCAACACCAAGAACAAATCGTCTTCTGCAATAATGGCGTCTGCAATATCTGTGCGAGTGAAAGCAAGGATTGCGTAATCTAAGTTGGTGTCTGTTGTTTGAATGGTCTTGATAATTGCACCGTTTGCATTGTCGGTAGGAGAGAAGTAGCTTTCTACTTTAATGTCGTCTGGACCAAGCACGTATTGCAACGGAGTATTGTTTGTTTTCGCTGAAGAGAAAACACCGTTCGGGTTTCCTGGTTGCGCACCAGAACCACCCCACATTTCTTCAAACTCTAAACGGTAACCGCGAGCAACACTCTGATCTTGGAAGATGATAATGTTGTTGAAGTCATTGTACATGTTGTTGTCTGTCCAGTTCATAGATCCGGTGAACACCCATGAGTTTGCTGCTGAATCAGCATCAACCACCATGAATTTATTATGCATAATTCCTGTACCAGATGTGTTTACGCGTTGCACAACAGGGATATTATTATTCAATAATCCTAATCCAAGGTTTGCAGTAGATCCGTCAGAGATGACACGTACTTGAACACCCGCATTGTATCTGTCATTGATTGCGTTTGCAATAGTTGCGTCGTCTGTGAAGTTATAGATAGCAATATCCAAAGACTGCTGAGCTCTTAGGATGTACGCAGCAATGGTGTCATTTGAAGCTGTTCCCAAGGAAGAAGCGTTTTCAAATGTTGCATAGCTGTTATCTACCTGTCGGTTGAAGTACGCACGAATTTCACCAGAGCTTAAACTTTTTGTAGCGTATGGACGAACACTGCTTGTGCTAGAACCGTCAACGTTAGAAGAAGTAACAGATGCGTAATAAATGGTTCCAGGCTGCAATCCAGGGATATTCACAACGTGGCTTGTTACACTTTCATTTACATAAACGGTTTGACCTAAAGATGGAGTTAATCCGTAGTTCACTTCACTGTCGCCCGTGTTATTGGTTGCCCAATTAAGGTCGAAAGAGGAAGTGGTAATGTTGGTTTGCGTAACAGCTCCAATGATGGCAACACCCGGAGGAAGAATGAAATCATTTTCATCGCGAGGAAGAATTTGGTACCCAGCATCGAAAGGCGCAGTAGCGTCGAATTGAGAAACAATTCCTACAAGTGTAATTGCACTTGCAGGTAGGTTCGTTCCAACTAAAACACTTCCAGCGCGAATGTAAATAACGCCTGTTTGTCCATTTGCAGTGTAGGTATAAGTAGAGTTTCCAGAAATAACAGAACCCGCTAAATCGAAAACTACGTTGTCAACGGTTACCAATTCTCCTTCGTAGGATTCTGCAACAATATTTGGAGTAACCAATTGTAAAGTTGGAAGAGTGTTGTTTGAAGAGTTAACAGTAACAGCGGTTAAAGTTGAGCCTACTTCTAACAATCCGTTGTATTCTGAAAGCACACCTGATACAGTAATGATATCGCCTCGCAATGGAGTAACTCCCCATGCTGTCCAATCTAAACCAGGATAAATAGCAATACCTGCTTGGCTGTCTTGAATGTAGCGCACAGAGCTTCCCATTTCAGCACCGTTGGTTACAACACCGGTAACAGTCACACTTGCGCCAACGGCTTGTCCGCGAGCAGGAAGAATAGAACTTGCTCCAGATGGAGTTCCCGCACAGTTGCAAGAGGCATCATACACATCACCGGTAGTGCTTGCATTATTGTCGTTACAAGCGCTTCCAGGAAACGCACAAGATCCATCATCTACAACAGCCGCTGCATTGTAGTTGCATGCTGTATTATTCATACAACCAGAAATAAGTCCAACACATACACATGAAGCGTTATAGGTATCTCCAGAAGTAGAGGAGTTGTTGTCGTTACAAACATCGCCAGGAAATGCACAAGATCCATTGTCTACTGTTGCAAGTGCGTTGTAGTTGCATGCGGTATTATCCATGCAGCCAGCGATTGTTCCGCTGTTTGAAGCACCGGGTGTAGGCAATTGAGCTACATACGAAGATGTATTGAATGGAGCGCCACCATCGGGAATACGAGATGATGAATTATTCAATGCTGCAGTTGCCGCAGCTTCGTCGGCCTGTGGTTGACCTGGTGTAAGCACAGATATTAGGTTTGTTGCTGCTGCATCACCAGTTCCGTAAACCAAGGCATCTACTAATCCCGTTGCGCTTACAGCAGTACCATTGGGCCAAGCTGCAACCGTAGCGGTATATATTGCAATGCCGTCTGCACCGTTTTGCAATGTGTTTCCTGTGAATGTGATATTCACATTAGCAACCCCTGCGTTTCCGATAACGAAATAACCTGAAGCAGGAATTACGTTTCCAGATAGGTCAGTGGTTTTGTAAGAAGTGGCAGTAGCGCCGTTGAACCAAACCATTACCATTCCGTTCAATGATTGTCCGGGAGTACCATACAATTCAATGAATTCGGCAGCGTCGGTTCCAACTTGATCGGCATCAACTTCGTTGATAACAACCTGTGCTTGTATAGCTCCGAATAGAAGCGCTAACAAGAGTGTGTAGATGTATTTCATTTTTCTTTCTATTGTTCTTTTTAATTTTTCTAGAATGCCTGATTAGAATGTGGCCGATAAAGATACGTTGAACCATCTTCCTTGACCAAAGAAAACTCCGGCAGAAGATGCGTCAAAGTTGAAAGCCTTATTGTTGTAAAGTGCATTCAAGTCGTTGTTGTTCGCATCCGTGATATAAACGCTATTCAGCACGTTGAAAACACTTCCACGAAGATCCCAACGTACGTTGTGCCATTCCATTCCATATCCAGCGTGGAATTCTAGCGTTCCATAGGAAGGAATTTTCCATGACTCACGCGCTGCGTTTTCACCATTCAACTCGAATGGATTCATAGCAGCGAAGTAGCGATCGAACCAAGTGTAGCGAGACTTAACATAAGCTCCATTTTTCCATTCGTAACGCAACATTGCTCCCAATTGGGTTTGTGCAGCGTCACTCACATGAACTCCTTTCGCATCGTAAACAACGTTGTATTGTTCGCTGTCAGGATTGCCGGGGTCAGAAAGAACAGGATTACCATTATCGTCGAAAATGTAAATAGTATCCGAAGAAGTCCAAATCCAATCACCGAATGAAGCTAATCCTTCTAGGGTAATGCGATCATTAATTTTATACGCGAAATCGAATTCAGCACCTTGGTGACGTGCATGCATTCCTCGAATATTTACTGTAATATTTGAGGTTGGATCCTGTGGATCAGGAACCGAAAGCCCATAAGGATAAGGCTTGTTTTTCCAAGTGGTGTAATACAGATTTACATTAAAGGAAAACTTCTTTGATTTATAGTTCCAGCCGTTTTCAAAGCTCGAAATAATTTCATTTTCGATTGTTTTAAATCGTTCATTTGCATTCGTATAGATTTGACTAAAAAGGGGAGCCTTATTCAAGTAACCGGCATTAACGAAAACAGCCAAATTCCGAGAAATATTATATTTCACACCTGATTTTAATGTCACCGTTGGCCTATAATACCAACCAGTACTTTGAAATTTTGAACCAGCCATGTTGCTTGTTAAAGTTTGGCCACGTACAATTGTTGTGTCTGAAACAAGTGCAATTGCATTGTTAACATATGAAAATCCTACAGGGATTTCTACTCCATTAATTTCATATACTTTAGGTCGGAAATAATCAACGCGCTTGTAACCAGTAATTGCTGCAGAAACACTTAAAAAGGCAGAAATTTTATCATCTTGGTATTCGACTTGTCGAAACAATCCCCCCCAACGTATAAAGGCGTCGTTATTATAGTCTATCGTATCTCCTTCTCGTTTGACTAAATTCGGATCGTTGTAGTTGATTGAAGTACGAGCGATAATATAATCTGAGCCCATAAGGTCAATAATTTTTCTATAGTGCGACCCTTTATATGATCTGAGGTCAAAACCCTCTGCGTAACTCCACTTGTCATTGATTTTTTTATTAAAAGTACAAAGTACACCGTACCATGAGTGTTCGTTCATACTAGCCTTAATGTAATTGGAAACAGCATAGCGTTCAGTAGGACTCACGAGCGTATTTATGTTGTAATCAGGTCCTGAAAACAAAGGTGGTTTTGCACCTGCATTCGCGTCGTAGAAGGCTTGCATATTTAAAGTTCCATCGGATAAATAATCGTTGGCTGTAATGTTGTTGTTCCAACGTGTTCCGCCACCTCTTCCGAAAGAAGCGTAGGCCACTGTGCTAATGAATGTTTTTTCATTTAATGTCCACACATCTTTGAACGAGAATTGTGGCTTGTGATAAAAATTCACACGGCCATTAAATTGCTCTTCAGCTTGAATGTTTGTGCGCTGTCCGTTTACAAAATCGTAGCGAGTTAAATTACCGACATCAGGGTTGTAATTGATACCACCGTTAAAAATCGATACTTCAGTAGTTGGATTCGTATTGTACGTTGAAGGGGCCCCAACGGCAGTTGCCGTTTCGGCACTATAGAGTGCAATAGCTTCAGATCTTAGGCGCTGACCGTGTTCTTGAGGAGCACCCAATCCGTATAAACTCAAATGGTGATTGCCTGTGATTTTTTCAATTTTACCGTAATAGAAAAATCCTTTGGTAAAGGTTCCGTCAACCCATCCGCTTCCTGTTTTGAATGAAGTGGCCATTGAAAATGCCCACCCTTTTTTAGATTTTCCAGAGTTGTAGGCGAATGAAGTTCTTGAGAAAGCACCGTATGCGTATTCTTGACGCAAACGAACGCTTCGCTTCGAGTCAATTCCGCGCGTAATAATATTCATGGTTCCTCCAACAGCAGGAATAACAAGCTTTGAAGCTCCTAATCCGCGTTGAATTTGTGTGGTTTGTGTGGCAAGATCTAAACCGAACCAATTGCTCCAATAAACTGTTCCGTTTTCCATGTCGTTCACAGGAACTCCGTCCAACATTACAGCAACGTTGTTTCCAGAAAATCCGCGAATGGTAACGCGAGCATCTCCGTCGCCACCACCTGCGCGAGTCGCGTATGTGCCAGGAGTTGTGTTCGCTAGAGTAGCTAATTCTCTTCCCGCCAATTCTTCTTCAATTCGCTTTAATCCGATATTTGAAAAAGCAACAGGAACGGTTCTTCCAACCGCTAAATCGGATGAAATAACCACTTCTTTTTGCAGCGTTTGAATGAGATCGAAATCGATAGAATATTCTTTTTTCGTGATGGAAATATTCTTCTTCACCTCTTCATATCCAACGGCTGTTATTATAAATTCATATTCTCCGAATGGAAGTTTAATGTTGAATTTTCCTGATGGATCAACTGATATTCCTTTCTCCTTATTCGCCCACAAGACGAAAGCGGAAGGAAGAGTTTCTCCTGAAAGTCCATCACGAACGGTTCCACTTAAAATTCCTTCTTGAGCACTGGAAATAAGACTCAATGAAAGAAGTGGAAGAAGTAAAAAGAATGATTTTAAAATTCTCATTAGATTGAAGCTAAGGTTAAACAATTGCCGATAAAAAAGGGGCTTTACCGAAGTGAGCCCCTTTTTATTTGAATGAAGAAAATATTATTTGATGAAGTTTTGACGATTAACTGTTCCGTTTTCGGAAACCACCTCTACCGTGTAAGCTCCTTTTGAAAGATTCGAAGTTTGAATGCGAGTCATGCGATCTAAGATTGTTCCGTTAGCAAACACAACACGACCGGTGTTGTCATAGATTCGAATTGAACGAATAATGTTTGGAGAAACGACGTTCAAAATATCTCCGGTAACTGGATTAGGATAAATTGAAATTGGACGTTCAACATTTTCAGAAACGCTTACGTTGCAATCGCACGTGTGTGCACCTAGGAAAGTGAATGTGTTAGCTGGCAATGTGTCGTACTGAGCAAAAACATCGAACGTAGATGGATTCATTGTAATTCCAGAAGTTACGGTAGATTTTCTGATTTGAGTGTGGTCTGTAGTTGCGTAGAGAGTTGCTCCTGTTTCGTCAGTTCCATATGCACTCCATCCGCCGAAGCCAGTTCCTTCTCCAATTCTTCCGTACAGGTCAATCAACGTTTGTCCGTTGTTAGAAACGATTGCAATTGCGTCGTTTCCGTTGAAATACATTGGCCAAACACCTGCATCATATGTTGGGTTAATGAATACATCTGCAGCGGCAGCTAAATCATCCCATACTGGTGCTTCAAGGCCCGTGCCCGCTTGATCTTGTTTGTCAAGAACAACGACAATAACATCGTGCGCTGCAATAGAATATCCATCTAATAATGCAATGCTTCCATAAGAAGTGCTTCCGTTTGAAAAACGAACCAGACCTATTCCGTTAAGATTAACAGTATTTGCAGTAGGGTTATAAATTTCAACAGCTTTGTTGTTGCTCCATCCTTCAATAACTTCAGAGATGAAGATTTGATTGCATTGAGCTTTAGCCGTAAACAAGGCTAAAAAAGAAAAAGAGAGAAGTAAAAGTTTTTTCATTACCATTTTATTTTGAGGCAAATATATTCTACAATTGCCTCTCCTCGCTAGTCCAATGTGAAATGAATGTTAAAAGTTTCATGCACCTTTTTAATGAGTTTGTTGGTCTTTATTCTAGGAAAGCTATTTACAAACGTTAGCACCTTAACAATTTTCATTTTCCGCATTCGGAAAAGCCCAATGTTTAGGTGGTTATTTAGTAAATTGCAAGATTAACAGTACGAAAAATAACACGATGCGTTTCTTTGTCCGAGTTTTAGCAATTGCTGCACTTTATTTCTTGAGTTATTCTGCTCAAGCAAATCACGTCTTAGGTGGAAACCTAACATGGGATTGCCTAGGTGGTAATCAGTATACGATTACCATGCGAATCTACAAGGATTGTTTCGGCGCTAGTCCGGCTCTTTCTGCTGAGAATTTATTTGTATTTCCTACCGGTTGTGTCTTGAATCCACAGAATATAACCTTGAACTTGATTAGCACCACTGAAATTTCGAATTTGTGCGCAAGTGAGTTGCCAAGTAGTTCTTGCCTTGGTGGTTTATCTCCGGGCACTCAAATGCTCACATATCAGGCCACCGTTACCCTAGCACCCGGTTGTACTTGGGAAGTTATTTGGAACGAGGGGGATTGGAATTACTTCAATAATATAAATTACAGCACACTTCCAGACGCATACCTAGACGCGTTAATCAACACAAATTACTGCGCAGATTCTCCGGTGATTACCTCTATGCAAGTGCCATACGTCTGCAGAAACAACGGCATATTTGTTCATACCCCAACCGTAACTTTACCAGCTGGTGTTACCGCTTCTTACACGCTTTCAACGCCACAAACAACCGGAGCAACGTTAGATGCAGGAATTAATGTTCCGGGCTATGTAAATACATTGGGTGCAACAGTAAATCCAACTACCGGTGCGGTTTCCATCAATACCAACGCTATTGCGGTTGGAAATTATATTGTTACCGTTCAGATAACAATTTCGCAAGGTGCAAACGTAGTTGGAACATACTATGAGAATATGGTTTTTGTCATTCGCGATTGCGCCATAACTCCAACAACCTTCGCAACACCAGAAATTCAATCGATTAATATTCCTGCTAATCAGGCTGGTCCGGCTGCGATCAATGCTTGCTCCGGAGATAGTGTTTGTTTTACAGTATCGGCGTCGAACACTAATTTATACAGAGCAATTACAATAACCTCCACTTGGAGCACAGGTTTAAATGTGGGTACTCCTGTTTTTACGCAGAGTACCGTAAACTACAATCCGGCCTCTGCAACTTTCTGCTTTACGGCGCAGCCCGCAATGGTTGGAGTAGCCCACACCATAAATTTTCACGCAGAAGACAACGCTTGTACCGCTCCGCAATCAGATGATCAAGTAGTTACCGTAAACGTTTTTCCAAGTGTTACCCTAAATCCGACAACAGCGACCATTTGCGACAATGCCCCTGTTACAGTTACTGCATCTGGAGGCACGACCTACACATGGTCTGTATTAAGTGGAGATGCAACTCCGGGTTTCGATGGAAATGGCGCCGTTCAAGTTTTAGAAAGCATCTCAAGCAATACGGTCATAACAGTGTCTATGCCTGGTGTGCCCGCACAGTGTAATGCTACGGATACACTCACCGTAACTGTTCCTGATTTTACTCTTCAGCCTTTGACAACTCAGAGTTTGTGTGTGGGAGGAACGGTTACCCCGCTAACCTTCACACTATTGGGCGTTACAGGAACACCTACTTACCAGTGGTATAGCAATGCAACAAACGCAAATACAGGTGGATCTGCGATTGTGGGAGCCACATCAGCCGCTTACACTCCTTCGAGTGTCACTGCTGGAACAGCTTATTATTATTGTTTAGTGACTCTCTCTTCGGCCAGCTGCCCGAACATTACTACCAATCCTGCAGAAGTTATTGTTGTTGCAGATCCTACAATAGACACCCAACCTTTGGCAACTCAAACCATTTGCCTTGGGGGCACTGGAACTTTAAGCGTTGTCTATTCTAACGGCCTAGGAAATGCTACCTACCAATGGTATTCAAACACAACAAATAGCAACACAGGGGGATCAATTATAGCCGGTGCAACGAACGCGACATATACTACCCCCGTATTAACCACGGCCGCTACAAGGAATTATTATTGCATAGTTACGCTAAGCGGCTCGGGATGTGGTACAGCAGTTTCAGCAGTAGGACAAGTTGTGGTGGTCGCAGATCCCACAATTTCAACCCAACCCACAACTACTCAATCGATTTGCGTAAGTGGAACACCTGCTTCAATTTCAGTGGCATACATCAACGGATCTGGAACGCCAGCTTATCAGTGGTATTCAAACACCACAACGAGTACAATAACCGGAACAGCAATACCTGGAGCCACTTCAGCAACGTTTACGTTTTCTCCAATGAATACGCCTGGTACGTTTTACTATTATTGCGTGATAACTCTTAGTGCATCTGGATGTAACGTCATTACCTCCGCAACTTCGCAGGTCATTGTAGTGGCCGACGCTACTATTGCTACCCAACCGCAAGGTTCGCAAACCGTTTGTTTAAATGGAGTTCCGAACGCGTTAACAGTTACTGTAAATAACGGTTTGGGAACAATTACCTATCAATGGTACTGTACCACGGCGAACAACAATTTTTCAGGATCTGCCGTGCCAGGAGCTACTTCTGCTACGTTTGTGCCTCCTTCCAATGTTGTAGGAACACGTTATTACTACTGTAGGGTCAACGTAGCAAGTTTAACGTGCGGAGTTATTTTCGTTGTTACTTCAGGAACAGGGGCTATAATCGTTGTAGCACCTCCGACTGTAAATACACAACCTACTCCAACGCAAAGCATTTGTATTGGCGGAACTCCGAATGCCCTTACAATGGGTTACACTGGAGGAACGGGTATAGCCAGTTACCAGTGGTACAGCAATACAACAAACAGCAACACTGGAGGAACTGCAATTGCAGGTGCAACTTCAAATTCGTACACACCGGCAGGCGCGTCTATTGGGACATTTTATTATTACGGTGTTGTTACTTTAGCAGGTTTAGGATGTGGGAGTGTTTCAAGCAATGTTGCTAATGTTAATGTTATTGCCGATCCTATAATAACCACGCAGCCGACTGTATCACAAACCATTTGTGTGGGCGGAATTCCTTCTGCCCTTACAACAGCATATTCGGGTGGAGCAGGAACAGCTACCTACCAATGGTATAGCAATACTACCAATTCAACAGCAGGCGGAACATTAATTGCAGGAGCAACAACTGCTACCTACGCGCCAGCGGCTATTGCCACTTCGGGAAATTATTACTACTACGGTGGGGTTACACTTTCAGGTTCTGGTTGTGGCACAGTAACTTCTGCCACCGCGAATATTGTAGTGGTAGACGACCCGTCTTTTTCTGTTCAGCCGCTTTCAACTCAAACGATTTGTGCAGGTGGAACAACAACGGTTTTATCCGTGACTTCAATTGGAGGAACAGGTACATTGTCTTACCAGTGGTTTTCTAACGCTACCAACTCCTCAACCGGAGGTGCTGCAATTGCTGGAGCTACTGCCACAACGTACACTCCGCCAAACGCAGCCCTCGGAACAGTTTATTATTATTGTGAAGTATCAGCCACCGGAAGTGGTTGCGGAACAGCTGCTTCTGCAACAGCAGCAGTTATAGTGGTATCACCCCCAACCGTAAGTACACAACCTACCGTTACTCAAACCATCTGCAATGGCGGAACAGCTGCAGCTTTAACGGTTGCATATACCGGTGGAACGGGCACAGCGAGTTACCAATGGTATAGCAACGCAACAGCTTCAAACACAGGGGGGACGCTAATTGCAGGCGCAACCACTTCAACATACACCCCAACGGGACTTACAACAGGGACTTATTATTACTATTGTGTTATTACGCTTTCAGGTTCGTCATGCGGATCCACCACATCGAATATTGCAACGGTAATAGCCGTAGCTGATCCAACCATTACAACACAGCCAACTGCTACTCAAACCATTTGTGTAGGCGGAGCGCCAAGTGCATTGACTTTAGCTTATTCCAACGGAACAGGCACACCGAGTTACCAGTGGTATAGCAATACGACTTCAGCAACAACAGGAGGAACTCTTATAGCTGGAGCAACATCAGCAAGTTACGCTCCACCTGTTTTGAATATCGCCGGTAGTTTTTACTATTACGGAATAGCAACGTTAAGTGGATCGGGATGTGGAACAGCCACCTCTGCTTCTGCCGTTGCCGTTGTTATTGCCGATCCTACAATAACAACCCAGCCGCAACTCACTCAAACGGTTTGCCCAGGCGGCACACCAACAGCATTAGCCATTGTCTCTAACGGTGGAACAGGCACAACAAGTTATCAGTGGTTCTCGAACACCACCAACTCAACCACCGGCGGAACACTTATTGCCGGTGCAACGAATGCATCATACACGCCTACTGCTGTTGCAGTTGGAACAGTATACTATTACGGTGTAGCTACTTTAAGTGGAAGCGGATGCGGAGCAGCAACATCTTCAACGGGAGCTATTGTTGTAGTTGCTCTTCCAACCGTAAGCACTCAACCTACCCTTACTCAAACCATCTGCGATGGCGGAACAGCAACAGCGCTCAACGTTGCATACACGGGTGGAACGGGAACTCCTTCATACCAATGGTATTCGAATGCTACAAATAGCACTTCGGGAGGAACAAGTATTGCAGGAGCAACGGCTTCAACCTACACCCCAACTGGACTTGCAGCAGGAACATCGTATTACTATTGCATTATCACATTGTCAGGATCTGCATGTGGAACAGCCACTTCAAACACAGCCACTGTTATCGCTGTAGCAGACCCAACAATCACCACCCAACCTACAGCAACACAAACGATTTGTGTGGGCGGAACGCCAAGTGCATTGACTTTAGCTTATTCCAACGGAACAGGCACCCCGAGTTACCAGTGGTATAGCAACACGACAACTGCCACCACCGGAGGAACATTGGTAGCCGGCGCAACAGCTGCGAGTTATACTCCACCTGTTTTGAATACCGCTGGCAGTTTTTACTATTACGCAATAGCAACGTTAAGTGGATCCGGATGTGGAACAGCCACCTCTGCTTCTGCCGTTGTCGTTGTTATTGCCGATCCGACAATAACCACTCAGCCTATACTCACACAAACAGTTTGCCCAGGCGGTGCACCAACAGCATTAACCATTGTCTCTAGCGGCGGAACAGGCACAACAAGTTATCAGTGGTTCTCGAACACCACCAACTCAACCGCTGGTGGCACGCTCATCGCCGGAGCAACGAGCGCGTCATATGCACCCACAACGGCAGCAGTAGGAACCACCTACTATTATGGTGTTGCAACATTAAGTGGAAGCGGTTGCGGAACAGCAACATCTGCAACTGGAGCAATCGTAGTTTCTCAGCCGACGGTGAGTGCACAACCTACCGTTACTCAGACCATCTGCGATGGTGGAACAGCATCAGCTTTAACGGTTGCATACACCGGTGGAACCGGAACAGCGAGTTACCAGTGGTATAGCAACACAATATCTTCAACCACAGGCGGAACGCTTATAGCAGGGGCAACCACTTCAACATACACCCCAACTGGACTTACAGCAGGGACTTATTATTTCTATTGTGAAATCACCTTGTCTGGTTCTGCTTGCGGTACAATAACATCAAACGTTGCTACCGTAATTGCTGTTGCAGATCCAACAATTAGCACCCAGCCGACTGCAACCCAAACCATTTGTGTGGGAGGAACGCCAGCTTCTCTGACGTTAGCATACACTAACGGAATCGGAACAGCAACATACCAATGGTATAGCAATACAACAAACGCCACCACTGGCGGAACACTGATTGCAGGAGCAACAAATTCAACATATAACCCAGCTGCAATTAATGCCGCGGGTAACTTTTATTATTACGCAACAGTTTCTTTAACAGGCAGTGGCTGCGGAACGGCAACCACCGTTTCTTCAGAGGTAGTTGTTGTGGCAGACCCTACTATTTCTGTCCAACCTTTGACAACTCAAACGAATTGCCAAAACGGAGTTTCTACTCCATTAACAGTAACGATTGCAGGAGGAACAGGAACAACAACGTATCAATGGTACACCACTTTGGTTAACTCAACAGTTGGAGGAGTGGCTTCAGGTAATGGGGCAACACTTACACCGCTAACAGTGTTGGTGGGGACCGCCTATGTATATTGCGTTGTGAACACCACAGGAGCAGGATGTTCTTCTGCTACTTCCGCAACTGCAGAAGTAATAGTGTTGCCAATTCCATCTATAACCGCACAGCCATTGGCTACACAAACGGTTTGTCAGAATGGAACAACTTCAGCATTAACGTTTACAGTTGCCAACGCTTCCGGAACAACAACTTATCAATGGTATAGCAACAGCGCCAACTCTACCACGGGCGGAACTGCCATAGCAGGTGCTACTGCAGTTTCGTTTAATCCGGGAGCGACAACCGTTGGTACGACTTATTTCTACTGTGTGTCAACAGTAAGCTTAGGCGGAAGCGGTTGCGGTACCGTAACAACAGTCCCTGCTGCGGTTATTGTTGTTGGCCTACCTTCAATTGCA
>Ga0209597_1000340_pt1 | contig 31334 bp, 23 predicted proteins | sample M_140625_MF_Meta_FD_187316 | JGI IMG/M metagenome (GOLD analysis project Ga0209597, IMG submission 187316) | Freshwater microbial communities from Lake Montjoie, Canada to study carbon cycling - M_140625_MF_MetaG (SPAdes) (version 2) | ecosystem: Environmental > Aquatic > Freshwater > Lake... | reverse complement strand
CAGGACCTACAGGTGATACAGGTACCACAGGACCTACAGGTGATACAGGAACCACAGGACCTACAGGTGATACAGGAACCACAGGACCTACAGGTGATACTGGTACCACAGGCTCTACAGGTGATACAGGAACCACAGGTCCTACAGGTGACACAGGTACCACAGGCCCTACAGGCGATACAGGTACCACAGGTCCTACAGGTGACACAGGTACCACAGGGTCAACAGGACCAACAGGAGTCACAGGACCAACAGGCATTACAGGACCAACAGGCATTACAGGACCAACAGGAGTCACAGGCCCCACCGGCTACACAGGCATGACAGGGACGCAGATCTATGGTGCCACGGGTCCCCCAGGTCCCGCCTATGCGCGTGTCGGCGACTTCTACATCGACTTTTCAACAGGTATTATGTACCAACTCCAATAGAGCGCAGTTCTAATAGGAAATGAATAGGGTCTATAATCAAACATGAATAATTCCTATCAGTTGCAATGTGTAACTGATAGGAATTTTATAACGCTTATCGATTAGATATAGATGTCGTGGGCGCCCGTTCTGAACTTAGTAGGAGCCACAGGGTCTACGGGCACCCAGGGAATTATAGGGACAACCGGTGCAACTGGTTATACGGGTATCCAGGGATCCACAGGAACAACAGGAACCACAGGATCAACAGGAATAACAGGAGCCACAGGAGCAGTAGGTCCTTCCTTTATTTACGCGAACACCATTTTCGTCGATCCAAGTGGATCTGATACAACAGGGAATGGTGGAATCGGTAACCCATATCAAACCATTGGCAAAGCAATCACGATTAGAAATGGTCTTCCAGATACAGCGGAGATATCCATTTTTATAGCTTCAGGAACCTATGGCGATCCTTCAGGAACTCCGATCACCAAGTCCAATACCTTCTTATGCGGCTTCAACTCCTCAGGGGGCAACAAGTCCTCCGTGAATATCGCAGGAACCATCATAGTCAATATCACAGCCACTACAGCGGCTTTAACGCAGGTTATCTTCTCTGATTTTCAAATCACAGGGGCCATTTCCATGCCTGGTACCAACATCAATCAGGCCACCCAGTATTCCTTTGAGAACATTAACTTTATTAATTCTGGAAATGCTACGATGCTCCTTATCCTCAATGCAGGAGGAAACTATGATGCGACCAAAGTCACAACCATTAACAACTGCGTCTTTAACAACAGCGGGTCCTTTTCGTCTATTAACATCCAGAGAACAACACTGACTGTGACCAACTCTCAATTCATCAACACTCTGACAGGTTCTTGTATGGTTATTAACTATGCGGCTATCTGTTATGCCAGATTCTGTTCTTTCATCAACACCTCTTCCAATACAAGCTGTCAGACCCTGATTAACTTCCAGGGATCCTATACTGCTACGACGCTCTTCCCTTCTATTGAGAATTGTATTTTCCGCTATCTCTCTTCAGCGACAGATGTGGGGGGCAACAAATGCTGTGTCCAGTTTGCGGGGAACTCACTCTATCAGGCACAGATCTACAGCAACATCCTTTACTGCGAGGGAGCTATTACGGGCACACCGTTATTTCAAGCCGTTCAGAAGACAGGCACGGGTGCGGTCTCCTTACTCTATTATGGAAATACCTGCGGAGCCACGGCCTATAATATAGCCCCTGCAATCACATTATCATCTGGTATTTTTCTAGGGAATGTGCCCCCGAATCCAAATAGTATAACAGGTGGCACAGGGACAATTATGCTTCTAAATAACTCTACCGAATACATTGCATCCGGCCTCCAAGTTCTTAACTCGGCAACGGGTGGCACCTACCTATCCGTGTCAGGGGACATTGTACCGTCGAGGAATATCACGTATAGTCTCGGCTCTGCAACAAACCAGTGGAAATCCCTCTATGTTGGCACGGGATCCATCTATATGGGCTCGGATGTGGTAATATCGGCAAACTATTTAGGTTCAGCCGCAACAGGTCCCACGGGGCCTGTTCTGCAAACAAATTCTCATCTTGTTCCCACTGCATCGAATACTCTGTCTCTGGGATCGCCCGCCAATCCTTGGAAGGATCTCTATCTTGGTACAGGATCCATCAATATAGATCAGGTAACTCTATCCGAAACCTATTTAACAAACGACCCCGTTAGTCAGACGGGTCCCACGGGCTATGCGCTCCAGCTCAATCAGCATTTTGTGCCATCTCGCACGAATACATTTTCATTGGGTTCGAACCAATATCCATGGAAGGATCTATTCATTGGACCTGGTACAATCAATTTGGCAGCACCAAATTCACTCATTCCAGCAACGATTGGTGCTGATTTAGCAGGGGTTGCCTATTCTCAATACGGTTTTGCAGCTCCATTCTTGAACGTGGGACCGGCGATCGGCATACAGGGGGCCGTCGGCGGCTGGCACCTGAGTACACAAGGGGATCCTGGGGCAACAGGGTTTACCCTGATTGCCCAGCAAATCGTGCCAGGGGGATTAACGGGTTCCTTGACAGGCCCCATCTATACTATCGCGCCTTCCTTAACTGCAACAGGGCAGACGGGTGCAGCTTATACAGGAGCTACTGGATCTACAGGCCCTCAAGGAACCCCTGGCATATCTATTACATCTGCCGATCTGACATTCTACCTTGATAGTTCAGGAGGAGCCGTAACAGTAGGGAATCCTTCTATTTCATCGCTCAATCTAACGCCCAATCGTGGAGCACAGACTACAATCAGTTATGGACCAACAGTGGGTTCGAATGTATTAGTTGCCAAATTTACATCAGCAGTAGGCGCTCTTCCGACGACAGTTATATCGGCGGGTATCTGGGATTTAAATATTTATGCTGCTACGAGTAATGTAGGTAGTCCTCCCTCCTTTTATTACAGTGTGTATCAAGTGGATGCGGATGGCCTCAGCAACCCGATTCTTATCGCAGATGGTTCCAATGATTCGGTACTCATTACAAATCTTCAATCGAGTCAGACAATCTATGATGTAGCACTCTATGTGCCGGCCTATACATTGACAAATAGCACAAAACGTGTTCAACTACAACTCTTTGTAAATTCAAATGGGGGGGGTCGAACAGCATATTTTGAGTTCCGTTCTGGTGCGATATCCCATTTACATACAACTATCGCCGTAGCAATTGGTCCCACGGGTCCCACAGGCCCCAGTTCCTATCCAAGTGCATTCACAGGATCTACAGATCTCGTAACGCTGACCTCCAGTAATACGGAGCTCGCCACAACCTCTGTAAGTCAACCACAGATGGGATATATCTGGGGCCTGGGTACCGTTATGGCAACAAATAGCGGTGCTGCATCTGCCAACTATTATATTCAGATCGACGGATACCAGAGTCCTGTGAACCATATCCAGTACCCTGCTAGTTCTTCAAGTGTAACCACTCTCAGCTATCGCAGCCCGTCAATGATTGGTCCCACGGGTGCTGTCCCCATTACTGTCTATGGACAACAGGTCTCGGGAACTGTCTCGGTGACGGGCACGACCGTCTTTGGACTCGGCAGTCTCGTATAGGGTCTTGGATAATTTCAGGGAGCGCATTGGTCTAAGATTTTAATTGAACCTCCTTTTACACAGGTTTAATTAAAATCGTACCGCTTAGTATAAAATTACGCCCCCTGCAAATTGCAGGGGGCGTAATTTTATACTAAGCACTAGTGTTAAGAATCTAATTAAGCCCCCTTCACAGGAGGGGGCTTAATTAGATTCTTAACACGAGTGCTTAAATTTATACTAGGCTGTAACAATATTTGTCTAAAAACAATAAAAGACTAGAAATAGTATGCCCTGGGCACCCGTTCTGAATTTGATAGGCCCTACTGGTGCAATAGGCCCTACGGGTGCCCCTTCTGTCGGTTCCAATATCTACGGCACCTTTTCGTCTAATGTAACACAACCGGTAGGCATCACAGGCGTGGCCGATACAGAAACCATTGTCACCTACAATACGGACGAAGGAAGCCAAGGTATTACGCACGAAACACCAACAGGGGGGAATTGGAGTCAGATCACCGTGACCAAGGCGGGTGTCTATGAGATTGGTATTTCGCCTGAAATCAACATGACTCAGAGCACAAATTCCACAATCTCATTTTGGCTTAAACTAAACGGTACGGCGGTTCCGAGAACGAACAGTGATGTGAGAGTAGCAAGTAATGGCGACATCTCCTTTCCGTTTGTTCCGTTTATTCTGTCGTTGAGTGCGGGCGATTACCTACAGTTTGCGTTCAGTTCAGATAGGCAGTATGCGGAACTCTTTGCAATTGCGGCACGATCGGATCCGGCGAGACCCGCCACCTCGTCCGTTATCGTGACCATCAAGGAGATTGCGACCGACATTGGCTCCACGGGATACACAGGCGGCACAGGGCAAACAGGTACAACAGGAACTACGGGGGCAACGGGACCGACAGGAGCTGTAGGGGCTGCAGGAACAAATGGCATATCAGGAGGCCTAACGCTCTTTTTTGATACAGCAGGCGGGACTATATCAGGTGCCGCCCCTACTCCTGTTTCGGGCACACTCCCGACGATACCAAATCAGGCGGCTCAAACGACTATCGTTTATACTGCCCCCAATGGGGGAATCACTGGTGTCCGGGTCGGTTCGTTCATCACCGCCGCCGACCAAATTGTCAGCCCCATTGTGGCGGGACTCTGGTCGGCGAACATGTATGCGCGTTCAAATACCGCTAATCTTGTATATTTTTATGTCAATATATCCTCCGTGGATGCCGATGGAACATCGAACAAAACCCTAATTGTGAGTGGTTCGGCGGGTCCCGTCAATATTCCCACGGCTCAAAGCGTGGTTACCCAGGACGTGTTTGTACCCTCGACTGTTTTAGTGTCTGGCAAGCGCATCATCGTCGACCTCTTTGTAAATGTCACAAGTGGAAACGGCAGAACTGCTACATTTGAATTTCGTGGAGTAACTCAGTCCCATATTCACACGACGATTGTTGGAAATGTGGCGACGGGACCTACAGGACCCACGCTTCCTGTTCAGGGTTCTGGAACAGGGTCTATTCTCCTCCAAAATCCCGATAATTCCAATATCTATTCATCGTCGGTGCTCCAGGTTCTGAACACAGGTCCCACAGGATACATACAACTTTCGGGAGATCTCATTCCTGCAGCTGACAATGTCTATAATCTGGGATCCTCGGGTGCCCAGTGGAAGCACGTGTATATCAGTGGCGGAACCATCTATATGAATGGAGTCCCTATTGGCACGGATATATGTGGCAATATCACTATGCCGACTGTGAATGTAACAAATGGTTCTCTGCAGCTCGGAGGCGCTGTTATTATAGGGAATGCAAATGGCACTATTACAGTTACGAATACGGGGGGGACAGGATCCGCTGGATTTACAGGGCCTACAGGACAAACGGGACCTACAGGTCTTCTCTCCATTCAAGGAACGAATTATGGTGACTATGTGTACTGGAACGGTAGTGCATGGGCTCCAGGAAGTCAGCAAATATCTTTGGGAGGACAAGCGGGACAAACAGGGCAGGGTACAAACGCAGTTGCAATAGGCTATCAGGCAGGCACAACAAATCAAGGCGACGGCTCCGTCGCCATCGGCTACCAGGCAGGCTTCACAGGCCAGAATGCCTTCTCAGTTGCCATTGGCTACCAAGCAGGGTTCACGGGCCAAGGCACGGGCGCCATTGCTATTGGCTACCAAGCAGGGTATGCAGATGCCTCTGGGCCTAACTCAATTGCAATCGGAACGCAGGCTGGACTGTATGGTCTAGGCGCTAATTCCATTGCCATTGGCAACTTGGCAGGTCCGACGGGAGCCGCCTTCGATAACAATATCATCCTGAATGCCTCAGGAACTGGCCTTTCACCTAACACAGGAAACGCTCTCTACATTAATCCGATTCGGAACACCTTTGGGTCAGCAGCCGACACGTCAAGCGTTCTGTTTTACAATGCCTCGACGAAAGAAATCAGCTATGCGCCCACGTCTTCGACGAATAGTTTGACCTCGGAACAGTTCACGGTGGCAGGAGGGCAGGGCGCCGCTACACTTGCCTACAGTTCTGATGGAATCAATTGGACAGCGTCCACGAGTGGGAGTAGTACTATTACTGGTAATGTAAACGCAGTAGCCTGGAATGGCTCCCTGTGGGTCGCAGGGGGGGAGGCCGGGGGAGCGGACGACACTACACTTGCTTACAGTTCTGATGGAATTAATTGGTTACCGTCTGCGAATGGATTTAGTATTTTTGGCCCCTTTGGGGTAAACGCAGTAGCCTGGAATGGATTCCTGTGGGTCGCAGGAGGAGGGGGTATTGCTGGCAATCCACTTGCCTACAGTTCTGATGGAATCAATTGGACAGTGTCCACGAGTGGGATTAGTATTTTTGGTCCCACTGGGACTGTATGCGCAGTAGCCTGGAATGGCTCCCTGTGGGTCGCAGGAGGGGGGAGCAGTATACTTGCCTACAGTTCTGATGGAATTAATTGGATACGATCCACGAATGGAAGTATTATTTTTGGTAGTTATGGGATTATATACGCAGTAGCGTGGAATGGCTCCCTGTGGGTCGCAGGAGGGAGTGGCGGTCTCGGCACAAATACACTTGCCTACAGTTCTGATGGAATCAATTGGACAGCGTCCACGAGTGGGAGTAGTACTATTACTAATACTGTAAATGCAGTCGCCTGGAATGGCTCCCGGTGGGTCGCAGGAGGGATTGGCACGAATACACTTGCCTACAGTTCTGATGGAATCAATTGGACAGCGTCCACGAGTGGGAGTAGTACTATTACTAATACTGTAAATGCAGTCGCCTGGAATGGCTCCCGGTGGGTCGCAGGAGGGGTTGGCACGAATACACTTGCCTACAGTTCTGATGGAATTAATTGGACAGCATCCACGAATGGGAATAGTATTATTACTACTCAAGTATACGGAGCAGCCAGTCGTCGTGTTCTCCCCTACGTCGGCAACCAGCAAATTCCCCTCTATGTCCGATCGAACGCAGCGATTGCGATTGGAGGCGGAGCCGGCAACTCCCTACAGAAACCCTTTTCAGTTGCCATCGGCTACCAAGCCGGTTTCACAGGCCAAGGCACAGGGTCAATTGCCATTGGGTACCGACCCGGTTATTACGGGCAGGCTGGATCCAACTCCATAGCGATCGGAACGCAGGCAGGACTGTATGGTCTCGGCTCCAATTCCATTGCGATCGGTAACTTGGCGGGACCGACGGGGGCCGCCTTCAATAACAACATCATTCTGAATGCCTCGGGGGCGGGTCTTTCACCTAACACAGGAAACGCTCTCTACATTAATCCGATTCGAAACACGGTGGGGTCCTCTACAGTGGTAGCCGATGTATCCAATCTCCTGTTTTACAATTCAACTACGAAAGAAGTGACGTATGCGGCGACATCGGCATATGGGCTGACGGGCCCCACAGGCCCTGTAGGAACCCCCCCCGCCACTTTAACACGGTATAATTCTGTAGCTAGCAATACAATCAACGCTACATCAACAGCGATTCCATTTAGTGGAGTGGATGCCACTACTACCGTCGGGTCAATAGGATTAACAGTAGATGCATCAAGTGCTATATTTACAAACTCTACAAGTAGTACTCTTTATTTGAATGTAGATTATAATATACAGTTGGTTACTGCTACAGTAGGGTATAGATATCAAACAATTCTTTCAGCAAATAGTGCAGGTAGTCCTTCTGGAAGACTGTTTAGTACCAGTAAAGTATATACCGCCACTAGCACTAGTACCATTAGCCTTGGTATTACTCTAAATGATTCAGCAATCATTGCATTACAACCTGGTGCGAATGTATCATTATTTATAGTCTCGAGTACTGCAGGCAGTACTTATGCAGGCGGATTTACAGGGTCTGTTTACTATACAAAAATTACATTTACACAATTAATTAATGGCCCGTTGGGCCCCACGGGAAATTTCGCTATTTCAGGCACCAATTATGGAGATTATATCTACTGGGATGGTACAGCATGGGCTGCAGGAAGTCAGAGGGTGGTGATTGGCGGTCTGGCAGGGCAGACAGGGCAGAACAATTTGGCGGTAGCCATCGGCTACCAGGCGGGCAACTCCCTCCAAGGCACAGGCTCCATCGCCATCGGCTACCAGGCAGGCTTCACAGGCCAGAACCCCTATTCAGTTGCGCTCGGATACCAAGCCGGTTTCACGGGCCAAGGCACGGGCGCCATTGCTATTGGCTACCAAGCAGGATATGCGGATGCCCCTGGGCCCAACTCGATCGCGATTGGAACACAGGCCGGTCTGTACGGCCTCGGATCGAACAGCATCGCGATCGGAAATTTGGCGGGCCCCACGGGCGTAAACTACAACAATAACATTATTCTGAATGCCTCAGGGTCAGGACTCAGCCCCAATACGGGTTCGGCGTTCTACACAGCCCCTATCCGTGACGCAACGAGTGGTGGGACACAGCTAGCCGACATCAGCAATACCCTGTTCTATAATCCGAGCACCTATGAAATCACCTATGCGCCTTCGACAGCCAATACACTCACCTGGACAGCCTATACACCAACCTTCGATTCAACGCCTGGAGCCACCAATTTCGGTACAGGCGGTTCCATCACAGGAACCTATAAAGCTATTGGGAAAACTGTGTTCTTTAATATACGAATTGTGGTCGGTACGAGCCCCTCCTTTGGCACAGGTGTATTTAAAATCGGCCTTCCTGTTGCAGCCATTAACTCCAATACAGTGGTGGCTTCCGCAACCTATCTTGATAATGGTACAAACTGGTATTTTGGTGTAGCAAACGGTGAATATTCTGGTTCGGCTTCGACTGTAACCGCGCTCTATACAACTGGAACCGTTGTATCAGGAGCAACTGCAGCGGCTGCTGTGGATGCTACAAATCCTTTTACATGGGGCGTCACCGATACTCTCACCATCAGCGGCACCTATGAGTCCGCTTAAAAAATTGAAGTCCAAGTCCGCCACTTGATCGCCGAGCCAAATCCATATTACCATAACAAACAACAAAAATGTTCTGGTATCTTCCCGCCACTACGCTGTACTTGGAGGAGGAGGGCAAGGAGCGCCTGTACGTTCAGCACAGGGGCGGCGGCCATTTCCTCGTCAACGATGATCCAATGGACATGAACTGGAGCGACCTGCACCATCTGTACAAGCCCTGCGGTTTGTACACCGAGCGCGCCGTCTGCGACATCCTCTTTGTGGCCGCCGGCGAATTCCAAGACAACTCCATATCCGCTCTTACGGATATGAAGTTGCCCTACGAGACGTGGCGGACGATCGGTGGCACCGCAAATCCCTATAAGCGTCTCGACACCTTTCCGCCGAACACGAAGTGCTACATGAAGAGGCCCTATCTGCCGCAACTGGATGTGCTCCATATAGGCGGTGGACTCTTCCGCTTAACAAACGGCCCCAATCTGTGCGCAGGAAACCGCCATCAGCTCCTGACGTACTACGACGAGGAGCACGACTCTCACTCGCCCTTTACGGATCCCCTCGACGTCCTCTACGTCGACGAGGGGTTCTACAAGAACGAGACACTGAAGACCCTCTTTCTCAGGGGTTTGGACCAGACGGACTGGGTAGGCGTCAAGGCATTGGAGTCTGAGGTTCAGACGGTGGATCTCTTTCGCAATGCCCGCCATCTCCCCCAGAAGCTGCCCGTTCTGCGCTTCGGCCAAAAGGGTCTCCTGAGCCATTATATTGGAAAAGGGGATCCTGAGCGACCCGTTCTGCACTTTCAGGACGGCTGGGGTGGGAAACTCATCTGTCCTACGACGGATGCCTCCGTTCTGGAGGGGATTGTCCTGGATCGACCCGATCGGATTCCCTTGCGAATCCTTCTGGCGAGGCCGGTTGAAGAGATTGAGAGAGCGATTTGTGTAGCGGTTGCTGCACCTGTTTGTGTAGCGGTTGCTACACAAACAGGTGCAGCCCCAAATCACATGCAACAGCTCCAAGCCAAGGAGGCGGCCCTGCTCAGAGAACTGAAAGAGCTCGACGAGTACTTTGCTCTCGAATTGCGTGTGAAAGCGTTAGAAGAGGAAGTGAAAGAGAAACGGCGGCGCAAATTCCTAAATGGAACGACCTAAACACTCAATTCATCTAAGACCTAAATGGACGACATTAAAGTCATCGTTCTTTTAATGATCAAGAATGAATCGAAGATCATTCGCCGCTCAATCCTGGCCGCGCTGCCAATTGCCGATGCCATCTGCATTTCCGATACGGGCTCCACGGACAACACGGTGGAGCTATTAAACGATTTTTATCCCACGCTCTTCATCCCCGCCCGCACTTATCAGCACACGTGGACCAACTTCGGCATCAATCGTTCTCTCTCGTTCCAGGATGCCTCTTCTCTCTGCCAGTCCCTCGGCTGGAATCCCTCCAAAACCTATGCGCTCGCCATTGACGCCGACATGGAACTTGTTGTGGAACCGAGCTTCAATAAGCAACAGGATCTCGGTCTCAAAGGCTATTCACTGACCCAGAAGGCCGGTTCCCTCCATTATATCAATGCGAGACTCCTTCGTTTGGATCAGCCCTGGACCTGCAAGGGCTGTACCCACGAATACTGGGACGGCCCCATGGACGGCACGGTAATCGATTCCAAGCTCTGGATCAACGACAAGAACGACGGCGGCTGCAAGGCCGACAAGTTCACGAGAGATTTGGCCCTTCTGCAAGCAGAGCTCGTGGAACAGCCGACCAATGTGCGCACCCATTTTTATCTGGCCCAGACCTATAAGTGTCTCGGCCGGTTCGACGAGTCGATTGAGATGTACAAGCGGCGCATTGCCCTTGGCGGCTGGTACGAAGAGGTATGGTATTCGTATTATATGATTGCCTGGATGTACATGGAAACAAAGAGATTCGAGGAAGCGGAACTCTGGGTTCTGAAAGGCCATGCCTTCAACAGTTATAGGGCGGAGAACCTGTATCTCCTCGTGAAGCACTTCCGTATTATCGGTCAGCAGTGGAAGTCCATGCACTATTATCTCGAAGCCAAGAAGGTCAGGAAGCCGCAGGTCGCCCTGTTCTTGGAGTCCGAGGTCTACGACCACCTTCTGGACTATGAGAACACCGTTCTGCAGTACTATGTCAATCCGGCCGACCGAAAGGAGGGACTCCGTTCCTGTGTCCGCTATCTGCAGCACCCGAAGTCCACGCAGTTCTCGGATAATGTATTCAGTAATATCGAGTTCTATGCATCCGCCCTCGTGAACGAGGACAGGCCCCTCCAGTTTCCTCAACAGGACGAGTTCACGGCCTCTTCGTGTTCCCTGACGACTCATCAAGGGCAACTCATGATGAATGTCCGCTATGTGAATTATCATACGAGCGACAAGGGTGTTTATACGCCGCGCGCCTCCGACAAAATTGTGAGAACGCAGAACGCGTTCCTGCCGTCTATACCAGGGGCCTATCCGCCCATCACGCAAGTGCCCTATGTCAAAGAAGACCCGACGCTCCCACAATATCCCACGAACATTCTTGGACTCGAGGATATTCGTATCACGAGCCACAAGGGCACCCTGTTCTATACGGCCACGAGCAAGTCTTCGACCCCTGATACAAAGTACCGCATTGTCTTTGGCAAATACGGTGAACAGCTCACGAATTCCCTCGTTCTGGAGAGCCCCACGAACTCCGAGTGCGAGAAGAACTGGCTCACACTCTCGGATCTCGATCTCAGCAGCGACGCGCCCCTCTTCATTTATAAGTGGCATCCGTTCGAAGTCGGGCGACTAGAGGGAACCCGGCTGAACATCACCACGCGGTTCCAGACGAGCCCCTATTTTTCCAAGCTTCGGGGCTCGGCCAACCCCGTGCTCTACAAGGACGAGCACTGGTGCCTCGTGCACTTTGTCAAGTACGGGGAACCCCGCAAGTATTACCATCAGTTTGTTCTGCTGGACAAGTTCACGCTGAAACCGCTCAAGGTGTCGATGCCCTTCTATTTCAAGAACCAGGGCATCGAGTACTGTACAGGAGTCCATGTGGACGATTCGGGGGCGCAGTTTGTCTATTCATCCTTTGATGCGAATCCCTGCGTAGCAAAGGTTCCCTTGCATGCGTTTGAGTTCTTGACTCTGTAAGACGGAAAGGTTCCGTTCTGTTCTCGAAAGAACAGCTGACGCGGCCGCGAACACCACACCCTATAAGTCTTTTTTTTGAGCCAAGCCCTCTGTAGAACAGAGATTCGATCCGTCAAATCTACCGTGGGCATCGGATAATACCGCAAAATCCGGTACTCACTTAAATCGGGTATATTCAGAACGGAGATGCCACGGGCAATGCAAGTAAAATGGTCTTCATAATGACGGACTAGAAAATACTGCATCCTATTCATTGCTTAAACCTAATCAATGAATAAGAAACTAGATGCCCAAGATCGAGAAACCGAAAGAGGATCGTCTCAAGGAAGGCATCAGCCTTTTGAAACAGATGCGAGAACTGATTCGAGACAACGAGCATCCTGGCTTAGTTGAACTCCAGAAGGTTATTACAACCTGGATCGAGGACGGAAAGGCGTACGACGGCTCCATCGATTTCTACGATCATGATCGAACGGCGGAAGTGTCGCTGCCGAGAACGGCAAACAAGGCGGCGACGTTGGCATTCAAGAATAAAAAATAGAGTACCGTTAAGAATCTAATTACATCCTGTCCAGGAGGACGTAATTAGATTACAGAATATCATTTTTAGTAGGCGAACATGAGTCCCGCCCGCCCACCATACACGCGCAACATATTATAGGTCGCCGCCCAGCAATACACCACGTAACTCGGAACTGCATTCGGATTGTACGAACCCCTTAAAGGGGAGAACTCCAGCAACAGATCCCGTTGCGGAATTTTGTCCAGATTGGCCTCGCCTTTCGGAGCCGAAAAGGCGGTATATCCTGGCCAGAATCCAAACGTATAGTTGTAATAATAGCGATTGATCCAGGGGCTCTTCTTCTGTTCCCAGGACGGGAGAACAGACCGGAACAGGGCCGGCGTCTGAGTTCGGAATCGAACGAGAGACCCCTGGTACTGAAGGGCCACAGCCGACAGCGGTTCCGAATCGGCCAAGGCAAAGGCAGGCTGTAGAAATCCAGGCTGCGTCGTATACAATCCCATTGCATTTGGCCACCAGAGGGCCGACGATGCATCCGTCGCCGCCTGGAGTTCTCGGGTTGCCAGAAAATGCGCATTGTAGCTCGGGGCCTCCACGCGTTGCACCATCCAGAAGAGATCGCGGCACGGATTTGGGATGTCGAGAGGGATGCGAGCGCGCGGCAAGCCTCGGGTGTCGAACGGCTGGATCGTATAATGCTGAACAATGGGGATCTGGAGATCGGCGAGACGAAAGCGATTGGCCTCGGGCTGATCCAAATAAACGTATTCCACCATCATATAGGTGTCTCCTGGCATAAACACGGACGGCATCGTGATGCCAGGGATCTTCGAGACACGGCGGTCACTTATCCCTTCTACCACAGTACCCGACGGATCGAAAACATAGAAGGGGCTGCTGATCATGGGCCACAGGAACGCCCCGTCGGCCCCTACGACCCCTTGATTGGCAATCGGCACCCTGCTATCCGTATAATAGAGGCCGTTAATGCCCTTCAAGGTTATGCCGATGCGCACATCGTCCTGCAGAATCGCATCAATCGGAAAGGCGCACCCTGAGTCACCTCTCGAAAACCAGAACGGCAGGGGTGTCGTAGCGGTGGTAGGAGTCGGTGTGTTTCCAAAACTCTGTTGACCAAACCCGTTGTCCAGTCGCTTCAGAAGCCGATTGGCCACTGTGGTCTTTTCTAATGGCACCGTGAACTCGTCCAGCATCTCTAAGAGCCGATAGTCCATGGTCTCCACGATGTTGTTCCCAATGGCCAATTGCGCCTGTTGCACAAGGGCATGTCCGAGCGAGTTCGTCCAACTAAAATAGGGCCCTGCAAACGGCTTGCCCATGGCCCGCGCAGCTTGTTGAGCCGCCGCCTGGGCCGAATAGATATCAGGCATGGTCGTGACGAGGAACAGCCGTGTAATCAGATGCCCTTTGCGCAACAACCGTAAAAAAGTGGTGCCGCCGAATGACGGGGTGTTGTCAAAATCGAGTCGCACCATTTGCGTGGTAAATCGGCTCGTGGTCTTCCATAGACGAATGAACGGATAGAAGGTGGGCTTGGTATAGATGCGTTGATCCTGAATCCCTGTGGTCAGGGGCTTGAGAAGGCTGCTGACCATTACCTTGCTATAGCCTGCTATAAATTTAAGCCCTCATTTAGACCATAGCCAAACCTATGACTGCTGAGTTCTACCCAGTCCCACGGCGCATGGCGCAACTCGACAATCGTCTCGAGTCGCAAACAGGGATTCGTACTTAATGCGGACCAGTCCAGAATTGTATGCAACTGTCGAATATCGGCTGCCGTAAAGGCAAGGTGTTTGCTCAGCGCCCCGTTGTGCCACTTGAGATCGCGATTCTCTAGCACATCCCGTAGCTGCAGGGAGGGATTGAAGCTGAGCTTGACTGGATCACAGTACAATGCGCGCTTACGAAAGTTCGTAACGCCCTCCCTGAGAGGCATGGAATAGTTGATAAGATCCCAGTCCCAGGGAATCTCGGGATGGCTCCGTACATAGTCGAGGGTCAAATTCGGATTCTGGCTAACGCGGCTCCAGTCCCACGGAATCAGAGGGAAAGCGTCGATCAGGTCCAAGGTCACGGAGGGATTGAAGCTCAGAGACGAATAGTCCCATGGCAGCGCCAACAGCAGGTCCCTTGTTATCTCACAGCGACTGCTGACGGTAGGCCAGTCCCATGGCAGCTCAGGATGCGCCATGAGATCTGCGACGGTCCATGCACCCCTATTCGTCGTTAAATCATATCCGTTCCACGGATAGGTGGGATGTGATACTACGTGGTGGAATCGGAGATTGACGCTCTTGGATGCATTCGGCAACTGCTCGGCCAACAGCGTCTCCACGCGAATGTTGCGATTGGACGCCAGACCTGCGCGGTTCCACGGCAAATCCCTGTGTTCATTTATATGGTTCCAGTTGATAGCAGGATTCTCGGAAAGGGCGGCCCAGTCCCAGTCATACTGTTGAAAGGCGTCCTCCAAATGCTCCAACACAAACTCGAAGCGTAAACTAGGATTCATACTAAAGAACCGCCAGTTCCAGGGCAGATCCGGAAAATTCAGCACATCCTCTTGGTCAATGTTGGGATTCGCACTTAATCGATTCCAGTCCCACGGTTTCTCCAATGTCTCAAGCACAAGATAAATGAGTTTCGCAGCCATACCTGTCGTTTCACAGATGCGCGAGTCAAATTTAGCCGGAGAAAAAATTGAAGTCTTTGAGGCCTGAAAAGGGGGGCCGGCCGTCCCACACATCCATATTCAAATCCTCAAAATGTCTTGCAGCAAATCCAAGATTGTCGAGGCGTTCACCCTTCTCTGGAACTATGAGAAGGCGAACAAGGGGGGGTTCAAGATCAAGGCGTACAAGGACGTCCTGGACAAGCTTTCTCTTGTATCCACTATCACCACCCTTGAAGATCTGGAGCCCTTGAAGGGCAAGACCAAGGACGGCGGGGGCATTTACCAGAAGGCCAAGGAGATCTTGGAGACCGGCAGCTGCGAATCTCTCAAGAAGATCACGGGAGAACAAGAGGTATGGGCCGCCTACGAGGTCTTCCTCGACATCCACGGGATTGGCCCCAGTTTCGCCTATGAGCTAGCAGTTGACGGCTACAGATCTATCAAGGACCTTCGCACAGCCGTCGCCGACAAAACCCTCAAGCTCAACAAGACCCAGACCCTCGGCCTCCAGTACTTTGAGTCAATCCAGGAACGCATCCCGCACGAAGAGATGGTGCTGCACGAGGCCAAACTCAAGGAGGTCATCTCCGTGCCCTCGGACGTCGTGGGCTCGTTCAGGCGCCAGGCCGCCACCTCGGGCGACATCGACCTCCTCCTCTGCTCCGCCGACCCCAAGCAGCTCGACAAGGTCGTAGAGGACTTAAAGAAAAGCCATTACATCATCGCCCAACTGGCGCACGGCGCCCATAAGTTCATGGGGATCTGCAAGCTCGGCAAGCTCCCCCCCAGGCGCCTGGACATTCTGCTGACGCCGCCCGAGGAGTATGGCTACGCCCTGCTATACTTCACGGGGTCACAGCAGTTTAACATTAAAGTGCGGCATCATGCGCTCACGAAAGGGTATTCCCTGAATGAGCATGGGCTTTCGATCGTTAAACGCGATCGAAAGCCCCTGCAAGCTAGCTCCAGCCCAAAGGCTGGAGCTAGCGAGCACACCCTTTCCGTGGATCCGAAGTGGAAGGGGGCGCCTCCCAAATCCATTCCTCCTCTGAACACAGAGGAGGCCATTCTGGCGTTCTTGGGCCTCAAGTTCGTGCCGCCGACCGAACGGTCCGTCGACAAGCCAGTCGAGATAGTCTAATGCAACAAAAACAACAAAAATAATAATCATTCTTTTATTTTATGCGTTTCGCCTACGACCAGTACGAGGGATCGTCCCATCCGTCAGGAAGTGGAGCTTCATCAACTGTTGTTACTGTTACTGTTGTTACTGTTGTTTCTGTTGTTTCTGTTGTTTCTGCTGTTACTTTTTTTTCTGTTGTCGCGGTTACTGCAGGCACCCTTTCCGTCAGTACAAAGGCCTGGAAGGCGGCAGAATCAGTCGCCACGAGTGGCCGCAACAGTTCAGGGTCGTTTCGGCCCATCGGATGATAAGTCGGCACCAGAAGAGGTTCGATCTTCACACCGCTGAAGAAGTGCCGCGCCTTCTTGTCAAAGCCTCGGCGGCCAGCCCTATACAGACCCTGGGTGCCGAGGGTCGGATCGATCTCTTCGACAGGAGATCCCTTGAAGGAGCCGTGGAGCATGGTCGCCTTAAAGGGGCAGTTGATGCCTGTGGCCATCCGGTAATTCGACACAACGGTGAGCGGATACTGGTTCATCAGCATCATGCAGACATGCTGAAAGGCGGGCGGGAAGGCGTCGCTGTAGAAGAGGAGACCGATCTCTAGGCCACGGAGAAACCAGTTGTCCCAGGGAATCTCGTAGCTATACTCCATCCCAGGGAGGCCGTCGGGAATGTCCGAGGCCCACGTCTGATTCATGCGCCGCGTCTCATTCAGGCCGAGCCGTGACCATTTACGGGTCTCGTAGAGGTGGTTGAAGACATCGAAGGCGGGCCCGAACTCCTTGGCCAGATCGACCCAGTCAAACCGCTGGTGCACGAGTTCTTCCCCGAGCTGCTGCCGAACATCGCGCAACAGATCCGCGCTCAACGAATGGGAGATGCGGCTCTTCGGATGGAAGACATATTCGGTCGTGCGCAATCGCAGTGTATCGGGTTTCAACATCGCCAGCTGCTCGCGGGCGTGGTCTGCGCGGAGTCGTCGTATCTCGGCCTCGGTCAGGGACGCCCCATAATCCTTGCAGAACGCCTTCAGGATCGCGAGATCAATAGGGGCGGATTCGTAGGCTGCATAGAACGCTTTCAGACGAGGATAGTAGTCCTTGTAGAAGAGGGCATCGCGCTTCAACGACAACAGCAGTCTCTCCTTCTCTTCTGTGCCGTCGTCGGGCTCGAACTCCTCGGCTGCAATGCAATAGGCCTTCACCAGCGGCTGGTCGTCCTTGAAATCGGCGTAGACGAGTTCATTGTAGCGGACGACAAGATTGCTCAGCAAGAGCGAGAACTCCAGGTGGCGCTTGCGATCCATGACGAAGACGAGCAGTGGCTTCTCCGTATCGTCCATTGCGCACAGGACTCGGTACAACTGATAGGGTGTGAGGGACTCGCTGTCGATGTCCCCGCCTTTCAGTGACGTGGTTGCGGCAGCCGACGCTGAACCCACATGCTGGAAGAGAGCGGCCTCTAGTTCAGCCACATCGTCCTGGCTCGGCGGGGCCTTGAACACGGGCTTTGGAAAGCTCGGCACGGCCTCCAAGAGCCGTTCGACGTCGGCCGGCGGTAAACCAGGGGGTCTGAAGGTGGAGGACTGGACAGTCTCCAGGCGCAGATGGTTCAGCACCTGGATCGGTATTACGCGCACCTCCTGGGTCACCGGGTCGACGCGGAAGGTGAGGCGCTCAGGCTCGAAGAACCGGCGCTCCTCTTGCAATGCGAAGAGGGGCTGCGACAAGAGCGTGCGCAGCCAGGCGCAGAACGGCTCGAAGTTGCGGCCCACCGTGGCCGACAGGGCAATGATCAGGCACTTGTGAAAGGCCGCGAACTTGAGGAAGTACTCATAGGCCGATCGCGTCTTGACATCCCCGCTGCCGATGCAGTGGATCTCGTCCAGGATAATGCGCTCGGGCATCGGCAGCTTCGTCTGGTGCAGATGGAGCCAGAGCTGATGGGGCGTGGCCACGATGAGATTGTCGGGCTTCGACGGAAAGCGGACATAGGACGGCACGGTCTCCCCGTCCAGCGCCAATCGAATGTTCCGCGGCGCCACGCCCCTCTTCTCCATCTCATAGACGCTCGACACAAGGATCCCCGTCAGCTGCTTGGCCGTCTCGGGCGTCGGCACAAGGAACCAGACATTGGTAGCGCCCTGAATGGCCTCCGTGGACAGCATGGTCTTGCCCCAGCCGGGCGGCACGGCTAGGAAGACATTGGCCTGTCGCGCCCGAATCACCTGGAGCACCCGACGCTGCGACGGATCGAGCACCCACCCTGTCCGTTGAAAGGGGTCGTGGGGGGCCAGAACAGCTCCCATGTGGAGCAACGAGTGCTTGCGAATATCGATTATGTCGGCATAGGCCTGCACGGCAGGCTCCACCGTGGTCACGAGCTCTCCCTCGACAAGGCGGCCGTATAGCTGCAGAAACAGGGTGACAAGCCGTTTCGAAGACTCCTCCTTCAGCACCTCGACGAGGAGGCCAAGGATCCGATTCAGGTAGAGATTCCGCTCCAAGGGATCGGAGAGGCCCTTGAGTGCGTCCCAGAAGGTGCCGAGAACCTTGTCGCTCTCGAAGTGCTGCCCTGTAAGGAGCGCGTCCAGGCCCGAACGGAATCCCCCCTCCGCTCTCAGTCGCTCGGTCTGAATCGTACGCTGGGCTGCGTCGAGATCGACCTCGTCGAACAGGCTCTCCAACACACCCTCTCCGATGTGCAGAATCTGCTTGGCAATGCCCTTGTGTTTACCAGGAATACGGATGTCGCGGAGAATGAGCCGCTTGAGCCGGTTGTTCCTGGATTCTCGTCCAATCGACTCCAGGGCGCTCTGGATAGAATCAGGTGCATTCCGTTCGAGCACATAGCGCCACAAGTCCAAGAACGCGGGCGTGAGCCGCGTGTTCACGGAGGACCAGATGGACTCGATCTGCCGCCATAATGACTCCTTCTCCGAGCGGAACTGTCCTGGGCTCATATGTCGCGTGATGACGTGGACATCCTGTTCCGCCCTCTTCAAAAGGTAGATCTGGTCAACAAGGGGTTCCTCGATACTGATCTGGGTCAGGAGCCGTTGGAATCCCGCCAAGCGCATCATTCGTTCAGTAGCTGCAGAGGACATTCTAAAGTAGAAATATGGATAAAAGACTTAGGTAGGGCAACCAATCTCTGCTCGCCGCCCAACTTCAATTTTTGCTAGACCGCTAAAAAAATAGAAAGCTGTGTTTATCGAAACTGGTGAATTTCGACGGTGAAGGGGGCTCTGTGGCGCAAGCCGAGGTGGAGACCGGGCTCCAAGTCGATTCCAGGCTCAGACTTGGGATAGGACTTGGCATTGATCTTATAGCCCAGAATGGCCATAACTTGTTGCAGTAGAAGGATCAGGAATGCAAACATTTTGGATAGGATGTGTGGCGCCAACGCATTATCTCTCCGTGCACACAGAACTTCAATTTTTTCTACAGAGACAAAAATAGTGTTAGAGGCCATTACTCGTCTAGCTTGGCCGCAAGTTGACGAATAGAGGCCTCTATGAATTGATTGCGCTCTTTTAAAGTGGCGGCCTCTGTGAGAAGGTCAAAGTGAAACTGCAGCTCGGCGTTCTTGGCCTTGAGTCGCTCAAGGATCGCCTGGGTGCTTGTGATACTGAGAATGGTGTTGGGGTTTGGCTTGATTGCTGCCGCAGGTGAACACTCTATAACACAGACGCTTGGAGGCGGACAGTGAAGGTTCTGAATCTGATGCACAGAGAATGTGCGCAGAATAGTAGCCAGGGATTCCTTGTGATGTGCAATCTTGACATACTCGAGCATGGCGTCGAAGGTCTCCATTGGCCACAAGCACGCCACAGTTTTGCGATACGTTCCGAGAAACTGACAGAATGGTATGGGCATATCGCTGTCCTGAGTGATCGCCCAGAGGGTCAAGTCCTCCTTTTTCAGGAGTGTTGCGTGCCAAGGGATATTCTTGCCCATCTGAAGCGTACACGGAAGCAGGGAGGGGAGATACTTGATTGTGTCGAATGGCATGTTGTTATGTTGTTATGTTGTTATGTCGTGGATTGTCTCTGCCTCTCCAGTGTAGCCACCCTCCTCTTCAATTTTAAGGGCGACTAAATTTGAGCCCATCCTGCCTACTTAAAGAGAGTCGCGTCAAGAGGACTTAAAGACGCAGATCCATACTCTCAAAATGATTCCTCTGCGCGTGCGCGACCTGCTGAGCCACATGGACGGAACGGAGCGCCGCGCCCTGAAAGCGCTGCTGCCGAAGTGCCCCGTCCCTGAAGTCGACACCTATCCGTACCCGAATGCATTGCTGAGCGTGCTGCCGAAAGACGAGCGCTACTCGCTCCTCGGCTGCATCGCCGAAGAGGTGCTCCGTTCAGAGCCGACCATTGAGTCGTTCCTGGCAGGTATCAAGAAGTGGTACCCCGCGTTCGACAAGGAGATGGAAGCGAAGTTAATGAAATCCAAAACAAGCGCCGCATTCTTGGATCATCTAACGGCGACGAAGGAACAGTGGGACAAAGTGACGAGAGGCCCCGTCACCTTCGACACAGAACTCGCCCACGGCTTCGTGCAAGGCCACCCCGACGCCGAGACGCCGACACAGGTCTTTGAGGTCAAACTCACGGGGCAGCTCGAGAAGAACTGGCTCGATTTCCTATTCCAGGTGTTTGCCTATGGATCGCTGAGCCCTGCGACCCAAGATCTATATCTGGTGCTTCCCCTGCAGCGAACGGTGTTCCATCACGACATCCGTGGATGGACGAATCGTGTCGCATATCGCGACTTCCTCCACACCCTATCCGTCAAACGTCAGGACGCGTCTGTGCTCAAGTCACCTATACCAGGTCAGATGCTCCAAATCGCCTATGGCATCGGCACCCATATTGGCAAGGGGAAACTGGTGGACACCTTAAAGGGACTCTCCTCCCCCGCTTTTAGCGGGGGAGGAGCATGCCTCTCTGGAAGCGAGGGACTGAAAGGGGTCGATTATCCCATTCAACTGTTCTTGGGCTCAACGCTGAGCAGCAAACTCAGCCTGAAAGACGAGGATGTCGCAGCCGGCTGCGAAGCGCTAAAGGCGTTCAAGCATTCGGCCTATGTCCACAGCCCTTATATCATTAACCTGTCGATGGAGCCAGGGACCAAAGAGGATTACGGGGTCACTTTGCTGGTCAAGAATTTGGACTACGCCAAGCGAATGGGCTTCCGAGGTGTGGTGGTACATGTGGGCAAGTCCGTGGACCGGCCCATCGGCGAAGCGTTGGAGAACATGCGAACAAATCTGTTGACTGCGGCTGAATCGGCGACGGCTTTGTGCCCAATCCTCCTCGAAACACCGGCCGGCCAGGGCACGGAACTGCTCACGGAATACGACGACTTTGTAAACTTTGTGGCGGACTTCAAAGACGAACGGATCCGAATGTGCCTGGACACCTGTCACGTCTTTGCCAGTGGCTACTGTCCCTATGAGTACCTGAAAGGTGTCGTCGAGGACCACGTGGACCTGCTCAAATTGGTGCACTTTAACGATAGCCATGGACTCTGTAAGTCGTGCGTGGATCGGCATGCATTCATTGGAACAGGGGCCATCGGAATTGAGACCTTAACCCAAGTGGCCCAACTATGTAAGCAAGTGAATATCGATATGGTAATAGAATAATACAATAAAAAAAGCTATTTTTCTATACTAAACACCGTTGATCAAAGAACTTTACTAGCAACTCTCGCTTGGCCTCGGCTACCTCATGCGTCATCTCATCGATATTGAGGCCCATCTCCTCTTTCAAGAGGAGATGGGTCACAATCACTTTTTTTGTCTGTCCCATACGTACGGACCGGGCAATCGCCTGATCCATCAAGGCACTCGTCCACCAGGGGCTCATAAAGACAACACGGCTGAACTCCTGCAAATTGAGGCCGCAGCCGCCGCACTGGATCTGGATCAGCAGAACTCGGCAGCTAGGCGACCTTGCGCGTTCCAGAACAGAGCGGCGAGCCTTCTCCGTGAGGCCGCCATGGTACATCTCTACGCCCAATCCTAAGAACTTCTGCAGAATCTCCATCTCCTCCTGGAATGAGCAGAACACCAGGAACTTCTCGTCCTCCGCCTCCACCAGCTCTTTCAGTGCATCCATTTTGCTACTTGACTCGTTCCACGCAGGCATCAATATCTCAGGCGTCACGGAACTTTGCCGCAAGCGCAGCAGGAGTGTGAGAATGGACATATTGTCGCCCTTCTCGTAGGCGAACTTGATTTTCGTCTTCAGGTCCTGGAGCTGGCGATAGAACGCCTCCTCCTTTTCGTTCTTGAAGACCACGACCTGCTTGTTGATAATGGGCATGGGCGGGCAGGTCGCCAGTATAAGGCGCATCTCATCCATGGACCGGTGAACCACCATCTCGTTCATAAGGGGCTCGTAGTAGGCGGGGAGCCACGTCATGGACTCCTTCGTCGGAACGCCGAGGAACGCAAAGAGGGTGACGGCGTCCTTTTGATTATTAACAATGGGCGTGCCCGTGACTGCCCACTTGATCTCCACGTCGGCAGCGATCTCTAGAATCTTTTTTGTCTTTTTTGTTTTATGGTTGCGGATGCAATGGGCCTCGTCGAGCACAATGCGATCCCAGGGCAGCATGAGCATCGACTCCCTGTTGAGAACGGCGTCGTAGTTGGCCACATAGACCTCTTCGAGGCCACCGTCCTGATAGGGGGACCAGTCCGACCCGCCCTCGTCCTTCACAAGGACGGTGAACCCGCCCTTTGCAGCGTTCTGGGTCCAGTTGTCGATCAGGGCTAAGGGACAGAGCACGAGGGTCCTGGGCTTCGGATTCTGACGCATGGTTGCCAGGATCTGAATGGTTTTGCCGAGTCCCATGTCGTCGCACTGGAACCCGCCTTTCACGGTGCCGGCTGGCGTGTCGTCGAGCTCGTCGAACAACGTGCCTTTGCGCTCCAGTTGGAGCATTTTGCGGATTCCATCGAGCTGGTGCTTGTAGTACACGAGCCCGGGCCAGAGAGTCTTGATACGACTCAGAGACATGATGGAAATATGGATGATGGAATCGCGCCCCTCTTTGTTCAACGAACCCCTTCAATTTTTTCTACAAAAAATAGCCGACGGTTGTCTGCTCTTTTTTTGTTTTTGTTTTTGTTTACATGTGCGTCTCTAACGCCAGCAGTCCCTTCTGAATGGCCTTCCCGTCGAAGAACCCAACGTACTCGCCGATCCCGTCTTCGGTACTCTGCCAGACCTGGTTGGCAGGGTTCTTCATGTAGACCTTGCCTCGGTTCTTCCACTCGACGGCCTCTGCGGCGGCCTCGGCGGATGGCTCGGGCTTTGCAGCCTTTGCCTTTGGCTTAACAGCCTTTGCCTTGGTGGCCTTGGGGATGTCTGGCTCTGTAGCCTTCGGCTCTGGCTTCGGCTCAGCCTTCGGCTCTGGCTTCGGCTCAGCCTTCGGCTTAGCGTCGCCCTTCAGGTGCTCGAGCTTCCAGATACGCTCATGCTCGTTCCAGTCGTCCACGAAGAGCTCCTTGCGGCACTTTGAGGCAAAGCCCATCGGGTCGACCTTCAGCAGAATCCCCTTCTTGTTCACAGGGCCCGTCGCCATATGGGTGGCATAGGCATCCTTGTACTTCGTCATGACAAGGGCGGTCCAGGCAGTCCAAGCGCTATCGGAACCCTCCTTCTTGGCACGGGGCTTCTTGGCCTTCAAGAGTGTCGCAAATTCCTTGCGCAGTTCCTTGAAGGTAACCAAGGCCGCATCAAAGCGCGCCAACACATCGGAAGCAGTCGAAGTAGAAGTGACAGACATCTTGAAGGTGTAAGTATGGATAAGAGTGGATCTTATTGGCTCAGGTGGGCAGCCTCCAAGTCAGGCCGGCCGGCCCTTCAATTTTTTTTGCACGAAAAAAGAAACGGACGGCGCGGCTCATCGCGGAACGAGCTTTGCAACCAGCGTCTTTTTCCCATCCTGGTAGGCGTCCAGGAGAGCCCCCATCCGCCTCACAGCCTCTATCCGTGCTTTAAGGAGAGCCATGCGTCTTGCGTGATCCTGGCGCCTCTGCTGATCGGCGTCGGCAATCGCTTTCTTAATGGATGCGTACATGCTAGTATGGATAGAAAGGCCCCCTTCTGCAGGCCGGCCCGACCCTTCAATTTTTCTGTAAAAAAAGGACCCCTCCGTTCCCATAACCCCCACCTGGGTTTTCATGGTGCAAAGCACCCTTTGCGCATAGCGCCGTATCCCCTATAGAACCCACCAGGAGGGGGGGAGCGAAGGCTAGGCCCCCATAGACCAAGCGGTCGTATGGGCTTCTAGCCAGGGAATGGTCCCAGAGAACTGGTGTTCTGAAGGACAGCCTCTTTCTAAGGCCGGCCCTCCTTCAAATTTATTTGCCGTTTGAGGCATTTCAGCCGTTAAAACGGCCCTAAAAGGGTCCCCTTTTAGGGCTACTTCAAATTTTTTTGCCGGTTGCGACTGGGCCCCTAAAGGGTCCCTAGCCCCCCTTCAAACTAGAAAAAAATTTGAAGTAAAACGGCAAAACTACCCTTAAAGGGTACTTTTGGGGCCGCCCAGCAGCCTCAAGTTCGAGAAAAATTTGAAGTTGCCCCCCTTCTCTTTTTTGGCCGGCGCGTATTCACCTCACGCACCCTCGCTACTTCCCAGTAGCGACTCATCTCCATCCATATTTGCCAGGCCGTTCACACGGTATCTAGCCTAACGATTTCAAAGATGACACGAAGCAAGACCTCCAACAGGTATGGTGCACACGCCGCGAAGGCGGGGGGTGCCGCGGGCTTCTCGAACCTCTCTCTCCCCCTTCAGGTGGCGGAGTTCAGGGGTCGGGCCATTGCGGCATTCAATGCTCTCTCCGACGGAGAGCAGGAGAAGGCGATCGCACGAGCGACCGCCTTCGCAGGCAAAGCCATCGGTGCAGAGATGGCCTTTGTCAGCAAGGTGGACGCCCTTGCAACCAAGCGCCGTACCGACGCCACATGCGCAACCGACACGAACGGGAGCGTCTGGGTCGGTGAGACGGGGGACAGCCACGTGGACGACAACGAGGCAGTCCTGGAGGCTGAGAGCACACTCAGCCGCGGGGAGGCCCTTGCCTTCAACGCCCTTCGCACGTGGAAGGGCGCAACGGAGGGCCTCGCCTTCTACCGCAGCCTCAAGGCCAGGGGCACGCGCCTGAGGGATCGGGAAGTGGAGATGTTCAAGGAGGCTTACCGCTGCAGCCTGACCTTCGACGCGAAGCTCTGGGCTGCCGCAAAGGGCCCTGACCGATCCCTCACGGCCGCGCAGGCGCTTGCCCAGGGCAAGCACCTCGGCCTCCTCGGCAAGCACCTCGGCGCCGAGGCGGCCGCCAAGGCCTCGGTCGAGGCGTCCGCCAAGGCCGCCGCAGACGCCCTGGCGGCCTCCCTGGTCGCTTCGGCTGCTGAGTGTGAGCGCAAGGCTCGCATGCAGTGGCGCTGGCAGCGGATGTTCCAGTCCCTCATTCGCCTCGCGGCTCGTGTGCATGCCTCGGCCCCTCTCGAGCACGCCATCGACATGCGCTCCGTCAGCAGGGACGACTACCTCTTCGCCCAGGAGTGCTTCCAGCGGCAGCACATCCGTCGGGCCCTGTGCCCCGAGCCCGGTGCCTTCGCCAACCTCGACGCGTCGCACCAGGAGTACACGTCCTGGTGCGACGCGGTGGATGCGCTGGAGCTCACGTACATCGGCATGGCCTCCTTCGCGGCCACGTGGTGCCGTCGCGCGGCGAAGCGCGTTGCCGCTGCGAGGCCGAAGGTCGCAGCGCGCCGACCGAAGATCACCGTGTCGGAGCGACTGGCCTTCCACGTTCGCGCAGTCCCCGCGTACCTCAAGCCCGTCGATGCATCGGCTTATTCCAAGCCGGTGGAGGAGATCGCCTCGGTGCGCTTCGGGAACCTCCCGCTCGCCGACGGCGCGAAGCAGTGCGGGCAGCTTCGCAAGGCGATCCGCGACTTCGTCGAGGAGCACCACGGCGCCCTCGCCGAGTCCAAGGCAGGGGACGGTGCCGTCTTTGCCCCCCTTCGCCGCGGCGCGACCATCGGCTACGCCTTCGTCAAGTTCAGGGACGGTGCGTCGGCGACGGCCTTCCTCGCGCGCATGGTCGAGCCGTCGCTGATCGACCCTGCAACGGGGAATCGCACGGCCCTCTTCATCGAGCGCGCGGCCTCGGAGCACAAGTCGAAGGAGCAGATGGAGGCTGCGAAGGTCAAGCCTTTGACTGCCGTGAGTGCCGCCAAGGAGCGCATCATCGCCCTCATGAAGGCCGACGCGAAGGTCAAGGTCACGATCCCTCTCGTCCCGACTGTTCTCGGTGCAGCGGCCAAGGCGGCCAAACAGGCGGCCTTGGACGAGGCCGAGGCTGTCCTGAAGGCCAAGATCGACGCGATGTTCCCCGCCGCCCTCCCTTGCGCAGCCGTTGCCGCCAAGGAGTTCGAGGTGAGCTTCGCCGCCGTCGCCGCCAAGCCCGCCGTCAAGGTCGCCGAGGTCGTCTACGACCCCTTCCACACCGTCATCGGCGGCGAGACCTATGGGATCTTCCACGATCGTCGCACGGAGATCGGGCAGGCCCAGGCTGCTCTCCAGGCCGCCCTGGACACGGAGGAGACGAAGCGCAAGACACTTCACCAGAAGCGCCGCCGCTTGTTACGCGCGAAGCGCAACGCGGCTCTGCCGGCGGATGACCCGTGGGGCCCCGAGGCGGACACGGACGAGGAATAGAAAGAAAAAGAAAAAGAAACAACAGAAACAAAGCACCTAAAGAAAAGACAAAAAAGAGCAAAGACTCTTTTTTTATGAGCTTTCAGCTATTCGACGCGCCTCCTCATAAAATTGACCTCGTTTTGCTGTCAAGAAGCAAGTGTGCCTGAGTTCAATCCATAATCAAAATGTCTCTCGATTTCCTCGTAAGCATTTGCAACCAGGTAAGTCCCAGGGAGCTCGCCTACCAGATCGGGCTGACTGTGCACAAAGGTCTCGTAATAGAGGATGAGGTCTGGGTTACCCTGGAGCCCGTTCTCGACCATGTCAAGATGGCCCAGGTCATTCGCCACATGGGCTCTCTTCGGCGCACCGATGCCGAAGAGGAGGCCGAGCTACTCCTAGTCACCACAGGTCATTCGCTACACGACCTCTCGCCCCGTCTGCATATCCTGCTTCTACGAGCGCTTCTACGGAAACACCGGTTTGACGAGGACAAGTCTCCTATCATCTTGTTCACAGATCGCTTGCGCGCCTTCTGGAACGATGAGGTTCGCGTGGCGCGCATACAGGAGATTGCGGACATCTTAGTGGATATCCCCTTCGGCCGATTGAGTGCCGAGTGGGAAGACCTGCTGGAAAGTGCACTCCCTGTTGAATCCCATACGCCCTACCTGGATCAAGCGGCTGACTGGGCTCATGTAGCACCTACCTGGACAGATGATGAGATCTACAGGTTCATCCGGTCTTCCAAGGCCCACTGCCGTGAATGCGAAGAGATTGCCCTTGCAAACGTGGGCGAAGACCGCATGGATCCCATTGCAGAACGGATATGGCAGGCGCAGCTGGCGGAGGAGATGGTGGAGGGCGTCTACAGGGGCTACTAACAAGAAAAAACATCATTTTTCTGTCTGCAAAGAAAAAATTGAAAATCGGTGCCGGCTCTAGACGGGTGTCTTCACTGATATCCATATTTCTACCTGAAAATGTCATTCGAAGACCAGATTTATCATTGCTCTTTGGGCGAGAAGGTCTACTACAGCCAGTGGCATGAACAGGACCCGGCCCTCTCGTTCAGAGGCATGCTCCGCATTATGGGCGAGGTGCAACGAGAGCACGAGGAGGAGGAGTGGAAGCAGTATCAGGAGGACTGCGTCTACTACGATGAGGAGGAGAGACGCTTAATAGCCGAAGAGGCGGAGCGTTTTGCCGCCGAGGAGGAGCATAGTCGCCACATAGACGCCCTTCGATCCAAGGCCTACCATGGTCTAATTGACCAGGTGTATGCAGAAGAGCCGATCGATTGGGAAATACAATTCGATCTGGGCCTGGAGGAGGAATGTATCAGTCTACCGCCGATCCAGGAGGAGAAGGAGCTAATTGCAAAGCGACAGGCACGGGCCTGTGTAGAAGCCGATGCACTTCTAGCGGCGATCGAGGTGGCACGGCATGAATAAGACAAAAAAGACAAAAAAGATAACATGTTTTTTTCATAAAACCTTCCGAATAAATTTGAAAAGTACCGCAACTCAAAGGGGGGTGGCTGCATGTACATGCAATCCAATCCAATCCATATTCCAACGCTCAAAATGTCTGATTCTACGAAAGATCTGAGCAACAGAGAGCGTATAATGGCCCTTCGTGCAATGCTGGACACGTACGAGCCCATGCACCCTGAGCTACTCGCCTTCCGTGATCGCCTCGTCGCCTCCCTGTCGAGCGAACAAGACCTGGAGGCTCTCTGGGCCACCGCGGTTCGCATAAAGAATCACTTGGTCGGCAGCTATTTCTGGAACCTGCATGTAGATGCGTGTGAGCGTTTACTAGAGGCCCATGAGAAAGCCCGTTTGGCTGCGATGAAAGAGACAGACCTCATGCCGAGCTGCTCAGATGACGAGATCGAGCACTACCTTTATAGTCGTTCGGCACACTGCGACGACTGCGCCAAGATCGCCTTACAGAAGGTTCCTGACGAGCGTCTGGCACCGATCTGGGCAAATGTGAGGCGCATGCATCGTGCCGACGAGGAGGATGAAATGGAGGCACGTCAGTCAACATGGTAGAACAAAACAGCCATTCTGTTTTTTGTACCGGTTTAGTAGAACCATGTCCTCCAAGCAGTACCATATGACGGCGAAGGGCGTGATGTGCTGGGCAAAGAATGAACTGGAGCATGTGGGCTACCTGATCGGCGTAAAAGATGCCGATATCCAGTATTCGTATGCCCAGGCTACGGTGAACAGTATGCTCCACTTACGTGATGCCCTCTTTGAACTTGTGAACGACCCCCATTACAAACAGCACAAGGAAGAACTGTTGCGGACCCATGACAAGGTCGTCCGTGTCACGAAGCATCTGATCAAGGATTTTAATGTGGATCTCGGTGCCATTAAGCGCTTCAACACCCGTAAAGTCCTGGGGGATCTCTCCTACTTGAAGAATTCCAAGTCCAAGACACGGAAGAATCGTAAGGCGTAAAACTCGGCAGCAGAAATTTGATGATACTCTACCGTGCAGAGTATCATCAAATGATGGAAATTGCCAATCATATCTATCGGTCTACGAGAGACGAAATGGTGCTGCCGTATATCTCCCCCTTCGTCTCCCTCCTCGTAACATTTGTTACGTTCCTTCTGGGAGGAAGCCCCTTGCTCATGGGCGGCCTAGGCGTCTTTGTACTAATTATGATAGGCGTTTATAACAATATTATGGATACCATTCACATGGAAGAATATAGAATTCGGCTCTATCACTATTTGGATGAGCATCGCAATGTAGACCGGCTGCGCCGCAGCCCTCGGCTCGCCGAGAGAAAAATTGAAGAGATCCACTCCTACAAGGAGTAGTGCGCATTCATCCATATTTCCTATTAAAATGTACTATGTGCCGGCTCTCTATACAGAGGCGCGTAATCAGATTCGATTGCCGCTCATCTCGATTTCCTTCCTCTGTTTGTTCGGACTTGCCGTGGGCATGTTCATCAGCCGGCATGAGACGATCGAGACTATTGCCCGCGACTATATCTGCAGCCAAGTGTCGGTTCTCCTGATTGGCCTCCTCTACAATCTCTGCATTCTGCAAAAGATTCATGCGCGCTATGAGGAAATTGTAGAGTACTGCAAACAGATGGAGGAGATGAAAGACTATACCGCTCTGAGGACTGAGCTGTCTAAAGACTGATCAAGTCTCTCTTTTATTGAGAATGGCTGTCCCTCCCTACATTGCCCCTCTTCTGACAGAGGCTATTCGCACGAATCAACCCGCCTCCTTTGCAAAGTTCGGAGATGGTGAAATCATCTGTGTCTATGGGACATTGACACGCATGCTCCAACTGTCCTGTCAAGCCCCTGCCCTCCCTCCCGTGGGGCGCATGAACTGCGATCACGACAACTACTATGTCCCCGAAAAGGCCGTGGGGCTCGTGCATTCAATCAAGTATATGACCGAGGATTCAAGCACCTCTTTTTGTGGTCTCTGGGACAATTCACAGAAGCATGCACCCTTCTGGCAGCAATTTGTAAAGACGCCCATTCGCTGGGCCAATTACCATTCGATTATTATTGAAAAGGAAGATCTTGTCCTTCAAAACGAGGTTCTCAAGGATAAGATCGAGCTTTATAGAACGATCCAGCAGTCGAAACGCACAAAGGTCATGATCTGCAACAGATTGCTGGCAAAGGCCGAGCCCTTGCTCCAAGTCGACTATATGCACTATGTGCCCACGAGCAACTGGTTCGGCGAAATCCACACCTACGTTAAGACCATCGTGCAGTACTTAAAGGAAAAGGGCGACGAGTACCCGATCGTGCTAACTATGGCGGGTATGGGCGCGAAAGTCATTCTCTATGAGCTTCTGAAGGCATATCCAAAGGGCGTGTTTATCGACATTGGCTCGGGGCTCGATATTCTCTGCACCAAGCGTCGATCCAGGGACAATGGGACCTATTATGAGGATATGCGATCCGCTTTTGCGCCGATTCTCCCCAGTACATGGGATGACGAAAAATATGAGCCGCTCTACGAGCAGGCTAAGCAGATTATTGGAGTTACCCCCTATGGCCCCATTACGCAGGCTTAAAATTAAAGTCCT
>Ga0209597_1000339_pt1 | contig 31408 bp, 34 predicted proteins | sample M_140625_MF_Meta_FD_187316 | JGI IMG/M metagenome (GOLD analysis project Ga0209597, IMG submission 187316) | Freshwater microbial communities from Lake Montjoie, Canada to study carbon cycling - M_140625_MF_MetaG (SPAdes) (version 2) | ecosystem: Environmental > Aquatic > Freshwater > Lake... | reverse complement strand
AAAAAAAAAAAAAAAAAAAAAAAAAAAATAAAAATAAAAATCATATAAAATAAAACAAAAAAAGTAAAGTATATTTGTATTTGTATTTGTATTTGTATTTGTAAATTAATTAATTAAAATAAAAAATATATAGTTATCTATGTATTTTTTTATTTGATTGATTTTTTATTGATTAATTTTTTATTGATTTAAAAAAATTTTTAGTTATAAATATTTTGTACTAAAGAAAAAAAAAATTGAAATACTTTGTTTCTATTAGGTAAAAAGTATTAATAATCCCAAACCAACAACTCAAAGTTAACTCTTAAATACTCAAACTCTTAAACACTCAAACTATTAATATGTCTCGCCAGAATAACAACAAGAAGCAAGCGGAACAAAAGAAATTCTGCAAAGTATGTTTTGATGCAGGTAAGTCAGAAGCAGAATATACATCTCATTTCGTCAGAGCAAGTCCTGAGCCAACTGCTAAGGTAGTTTGCCCAGTGCTTTTGCAAGCAGAGTGCGGCTATTGCCATGAAAAAGGACATACTCCCAGCTATTGCAAGCTTGCAAAAACCCACCAAAAGGAAAAGCAGCGTCAGGAATATGAGGCAAAAAAGCGGGCGGAAGTTGCTAAACCCGCGAAAAAAGCAGATAAAAAGCCTATGAATGTCTTCGCGGCTCTAATGGACAGCTCTGACGATGAGGAAGAGAAAAAAGTAAAAAAACAGGTAAAACCTACAAAATTGACTACAAAACCCGAGATTGCAAAATCAAGCCCCAAAGTGACGTATGATGCCAGTGCCAATTTATGGCCAGCGTTGCCAACACCTTCTCAACCAGCAGCGAAAGCAACCATGAATCAAGCAGCGAAAGTATCCATGAATCAAGCAGGCAAGTCACAATTGACTGCGGCACTCAAGAAAATGGCTCCTGAGCTAGAACTTGCAGCAAAAACCCCGGAGCTCTCAGTCTACAGGCCACCAGCGGCTAAACTTGTGCGTCGCCCTCGCAAGCTGACTCCTCAAGAGGAAGAGGATCAGTTCATTAATAAATACATTGCCGACAAGCTTAAAAGCGACCCTCAATACCAAAAGGAGCAAAAGCAACTGAACAAGGAACTAGCCGAAGCAGCAAGATATCATGGAAGTCATTATGGAGAGGACGACCTAGCCTATGAACAGCAACAAATGTGCAACTCCAGCGGTTATGATGTCACTGATCTCTATGATGAGGCCGAAGAAGCCTACAAAAAAAGCAAATTGGCATCCTACATGGACTGGGCTCAAACAGAAGACTCAGACAGCGACGATGAGGACTGGTAGAAAATTATAAAAATAAATAAATTTGTATATGCATGTAATTATATTTATGTAATTTAATTAATTAAATAGTTTTTTTATTTTTTTATGCACGAAGCTTTAAATAATTTCTTAAACCAGGAATAAATCCAGTATGATTATTTTGTTCATTATGGCTACTATCTAAGATAGGTGTATTTCTTTTTTTGTCTGGTGGGCTAAAAATAGGAACACTTTTGGAGCCAGGAACAAATTGAAATTCTCTACGTTTTCTATATAAGTGTCTTTTAGTGTGTTTTTTATTATGTCTTTTATAATGTCTCTTAGTATGTTTTTTAGTATATTTATTAAACGATCTTTTAGTATATTTTATTTTACTCATATATATTATAAATATATATAAATAAATAAATAAATAAATAAATAAATAAATAAATAAATAAATTTGACAATAAATAAGAGTTTAATTATATTTTTTCTTTTCCCAAAATGTAATAACTAACAAATGAAAAAATATGAATTAACTCAAACAAATGAATTTACATATAATATAAAAATAAATAAAAATGCAAAGCCGATTTATGCATGTATAAAAAGATTTGTAAAAAATTCATTTTTCACAGAAGAAACAAATAGCATGATTTTTTCTGCAGAAGACGTAAAACCATTACCTACCTATTTAATTAATAAAAAGTTGTCTCATTTTAAATGCATAAAGATAATAGATGATTTAACAAAACAAATGGATTATTTAAAAAATATGAATTATGGTGTTTACGGATTTGATATACATGATATAATAGTAATAAATGAAAATATGTTTTTAATATGTAGTGGAGACTATTTACAAACTTTAACAGTAGGATCAGAAATAATATTTTATGAACCAATTAAATTTCCCTATTTTGGAAGTCCAGATATAATTACACTAACAAGTTTACCATCAATAATAGATTATACTTGTATATATTATAGTTTAGGTGCATTGATCGTATATTGTTTATTAAATGAATATTTGTTAGTAGGAAATGAAATAAAAAGTGAAGAGGAAATAGAAAAAATAATAAAGCCTTTACAAGATACAAAAATCTATTGGTTTTTGAAAAGATGTTTAAAAACAAATAGCAAAAAAAGGCTATTGTTATTAATATAAATAAATAATCTTTGTTTATGATATATATGTCACTTCAAACGTTTAAAAAAAAATCAATAAATAAGTATTCAACAGCGACAAAGCGATCTGGTATACCAACAAATGAATATTGGGTTTACCAGGGTCCTTATGGTAGAAAAGGTAGTTTATCATCAACTATTTTTTTGAAAAGTTTATTAGGTCCGGATGGAAAAACAGGAGCTCCATTTACAGCAGCAAACGCAGGATTTTCTTTGAACGGTGTATATAGAAATATTGGTCCAGTAGGTCAGAATATGAAATTTAGTCAAAGTCATACTCCATATCGCGGTGTTTATCCTAAGGGATGGGGAGGATCTGGGGGAAGATATCCATCTGGTCCTGATAATGTTGTATTAAATATAAATCCAGTTTCTACTGGTGTAGCTGCTCAAACAGCTTGGGTAAAACCTCCAGTACTTTCAAACAAGGGCATGTTGGCACGTCGTTTTAGATGGATAAATTCAGGTCAATATCCAAATAATTGGGTTCAACCAATTTATACAGGAAACCAAACAGATACGGCAAGTCAATGGTTATATATTCAAAATAAAGCCGCTGCAAATGATTGTTGGTTTGATGTGAATACTCCAGAGCTTTATGTGGATTATATAAAGAATTGCGGATCAACTGGTTGTCAAACAACTCCTGCTCGTGGATATACAATGAATGTTATGCAAGCAAATGCTCCTTATACAAAGACATTATTTCAACCAAGAGATGCAAGTCAATATACGCAACGAGTGCAAAGACAATGTCAAAATCCTGTTGGTTTCCAAAAGCCATTCCCATACAAAGTTCAAACCGGAACCGGAGTGTTAAGAGGAGGAATTGGTGTGTACAATGTAGCAAACGCATGCAATACATCAAATATTTACACTGTACCGCCACCTTGGTATACTGAGGAAGAGAGGTTGCCAGATGGTCGAGTAACAACATTAAAGGATCAGTTGATAAAATTAAGATCAGCGGTAAGAAAAATGACACCGGATGTGCAGGCAAAAGTATATGAACAAATATATTTGAATGGTAATTCTGGGCGATAAATAATATATATTATCGGTTTTGAACTTAAAGAGTCTTTAAATTAAAAATAATATATATTATTTATCAATTATAGTTTCTTTTGCAATATTTTTAATAATTTTATTATAATTTTTTTCTGATTCTTCTTTAGAAGATCCAGGCATAGATTCATAAACAATTTTCATATATTTATCATTTTGTTTTGACTCAGGATCCTTATATAAAGGATTGCTTTTCTGCCATGACTGAATTTGTTGCATATTTTTATGGGCAACCTTTTTAATAGCAGTTGTTAATTTGTCTTTATTTTCATTTTCTTTGGTCCATTCATTTGAGTCTTTAATATAAATAATTTCTCTTTTAAAATCAGAACAATGAAGAGGTCTCTGGTGGACATCAAGTTGATTTAACCCATTAATAAAAATTCTGGAAATACCTTGAACAAAACCTAGACGCCCAGTTTCTTCCAAATCGTTAATTTGAGGCTGTAAAGAATTAACAAAATCGGTAATATTTAAAGCGTCTTTGCATTGTTCGTTTAAAAAAAAGTTAATATTAAAATTTTTATTATTTGAATTGTTAATATTAGTAATTGTTTTTTCTTTGGATAAAAGACATATTTGTTGAGTAAGTTCTTTATTTTGCTTAACAACTTCTAAAACAGTCTTAGTAAGAGTAGATATATCTTCAATCAAGTTGTTATTACATGTTTTTTTGTGTTTCCACAAACCGTTCCGTGATAAATAATTTTTGCTGCATTTTGGGCAGATATTTTGTATGCAATTTTTTGCAACTTTTTTGTCACCAAACGTCACCTGGGAATGTTTTGATGTCAATATATGTTTATCATAACTACTTTTACGAGATGTAATATAGTCACATTTTTCACAAGAGAAAAAAGATTGCAACTTTTGTGTCACCATTTGTCACCTATATAGCTAACATAAAAAATCCCTAAACTGTTTTTGCATAAAAATATATAAAAATTATCGTAACAAATATTTTCACATGAATAATCATTTTTAGAGCATTATCGTAACAACTCATTTTCAAAACATGATTTTCAAGACTTTTTTAGACTTTTCTATTTTGGACATTTTTAAAATGTCCATTTTCGAAAACTGAATCACTTTTATAAATTGAAAAAAATGAAATAATATATATTAACGTTTTTTGAACTTAAAGACTCTTTAAGTTACTTTTAAATTATATTATTGATCTAATTATTTTTTAAACGATATTTTTTTATTGCATTTAATATAAATTCTAAATCCTCTTCGTCATCAAATCCATAAAATATTTCTATACCATCTGCTGTATATTTTGGTCTTAAAGCATGTTTCTTGTCTAATTTTATTTTCAAATCCCTTTCAATAATATAGATTATTTGATCCTTATGAAGACTAATTCCAGACCCTATTGTATATATAGTTTGACTATATACTAACAAATTTATAAGTATTTCAATTTTTTATAAATATTAATAGAATTAATCTAAATATATAGCATTATATATTTATATTATGATCATAGGTATTTGTGGGTTCCAATCGTCAGGAAAAGATACTATTGCTGAATTTTTAATAAAAGAATATGGATTTAAAAGGCTAAGTTTTGCTTCTGCATTAAAAGATATAGTTTCTCTTATATTTGGTTGGCCACGAGATAGATTAGAAGGTTTGAACGAAGAAGATCGTTTATGGAGAGAACAAATAGATCCCTGGTGGTCAAAATCATTAAAAATGCCACATTTGAGTCCAAGACATGTGTTACAATATTTTGGTACAGAATTATTTAGAAACCATTGGCATCCTGATATTTGGGTAAAAGTTCTAGAAAATAAAATCTTAGATTTAACACAATCAAGTTTAGATACTAACATAGTAATAACAGATTGTCGTTTTGAAAATGAAATAAATATGATTTTGCGATTTCAAGGAAAAATAATACATGTGCATCGTAATATGCCACAATGGTTTCATAAATATAAAATGGGAATAGACGTTGATGAAGTAAAGTATATGCATAAATCTGAAATTATATGGATAAGATGTTTTAAAGATTGGGATATAGAAAATAATGGAACCTTAGAGGATCTCTACAAAAATGTTCGCAAATATATTATTTAAAACTTTTTAAAGAACGGAACTATATATATTATTTAAAACAACTTAAAGAACGGAACTATATATATTAATTAAAACAACTTAAAGAACGAACCCAAATATATTATTTAAAAATCATGTATTTTTTTTATTGTAACTTGAGAATTTATAGAAATAACTTCTATAAAATTTTTATATTCATTTAAAAATTTATCAATTGCTTTTTTTGGTGATTTATCTCCTGTATTCCATTCATAATCATCAAATATAATAATTCCATTTTTTCGCAATATTTTAAAACTATAAATAGCATCTATCCAAACTGCATTTTCTGAGTGGTCTCCATCAATATATATAAAGTCATAAATTTGTTCTAAAGTTGGTAAAATATCACAACTTAATCCTCTTTTTATAATTATTTGATTTTTATTATAGTTAGTATTATTAATAAAAATATCATATGTATTTTCATTTATAAAATTATCCCATTCATCCATTTTTGTTATAGTTGATTCACTATATTTAATCCATGGATCAATACATGTAATTGAAGATTTATGTCCAGTTAAAAAGTTATCTACAAAATAATTAGTTCCCATTCCTTCAAATGAACCAATTTCTAAAAAATTTATACCGCTAATATTTTTATATTGATTCAAAATTTGAAAATTAGATGGATTAAACCATGATATATTATATTTTGTATTAGTTTTCTGTAAAATTGCAACATAAATTCCATTATGCCAAGTTTGGGATGCTTCTGGTTGAGGTGTATGAGAGTTATCCCAAGTTAATCTAATTTCTTTTTCATATATTACTTTTAAATTTAACTTTTCTATAGAATTAAGAGTTCCATCTCTAACATCTTTCCAGTTCCAATCATCAACTATAAAAATAAATACATCATCTAAACAATTATAATAATGTAATAATGCTTTATAATGACTTTCATTACTATGATTTCCATCATACATATAAATATTAAATTTAGGTAAAATGGAAATATCTACTTTAAAACAATCGTTTTCAATAAAAGTAGCATCATTATTTCCTTTAAATTTTTCAAAATTTGATAAAAATTCCGATTTGGGGCCTCCAAATTGACTCCAATTATCTATACATATAACCTTTGCTTTATTACCATACATTGCGGAACAAACAGAACTACCTTTCCAACTTCCAATTTCTAAATATCTTGCGTCTTCTGTGTTTAGTAAATTATTATAAAAATGTCTAGTTTTTGTACCGGTCATTCCTTCCATTTGAATAATATCATTTGAAATTTTGGATATATTATTTTCAGCATTAAAAAATGCTGTATTAATCAGAGTTTTATAAGATTCCATAATATATACAATTTTTATATTATTATTTAAAATAACTTAAAGAACGCAAACCAAATATATTATTTAAAACAACTTAAAGAACGAACCAAATATATTATTAATTATGTCAGAAAAAAAGGGGGACAGGTTTTTTCAATTTAAAACTAAATTTCAAGTAGGTAAAACCTACGAAACATTAAGAGTAAATACACCGCCTTACGGAACTTACAAAGTACCTTTGGAAACATGTGATGAAATAGGGATTATTATTCCGAATTCAGAGCGTTTTCTAGGAAAATATGTTAGTAGTCAACAATTAGGTTATGGTGATAATTCTAATAGACGCGATACTTTTATAAATGATAATGGAGAACAAATATGTAATTATTTGGACTATGATGGTTCAACACGATTTAGAGAAGTAAAGAGATTAATTGATGAACGAATTAATTATATAGCATTAGCTGAGGGTATAAAAAACGAAATAAATATAAATGGTGAAAATGAACATATTAACCGGTATGTATTTAATGAACTCATCGTAAAAGAAATTTGTAGCTTTATGAATCCTGAAATATAATACCCAAAATATAATATATTTAAAACAACTTAAAGAAAATCCAATATATATAATTGGGAAAGTAAGGTAACAGCAATTAACCAAATTCATGTATAGATTTAAAATGCCTTACTGCATTAAACCCGACTTTAGCTCATTTGGCAGAGCATTTGACTGTAGTAGTTTTCAACCTTTTTTATAAAAGTTGGTGTTATCAAAGGGTAGCTGGTTCGATTCCAGCAAGTCGGATTCATGGACGTTTAGCGTCCAAATTATGTCATCATACAGCAATTTAAAACTCTATTTAAAATTAGACTTTACTGTCTAACGGACCTAGTCCAAACAAACAATGATGACAGCATTTAGCATCAGTGGTATAGTGGTAGCATATCTCACTTCCAATGAGTTGACCGGGGTTCAATTCCCCGCTGATGCATAGGCGAGTAGCTCAGAGGCAGAGTGTTGGGCTCATAACCCAAAAGTCGGAGGTTCGAATCCTTTCTCTCCTATAATTTAAATAAGTATATAAAATTTTAAATACTTATTTAATATTTTATTTCTGATTAGGATTAGGAATCGGAATTGGCTTTGACTTTATGTTTTCATTTCCTTTCTCATTTATTATATCACTTTCCTCAAATTCTTCATCTACCCTATTATTTTCTTCTGCATCATCAGTGCCAACAAAGATACCACCCATGACAAAGAGAGAAATCAAACTCTAAATCTATATTTTTATTTGAAGATACAGAAGAACATAAAGCAGAAGTTAAGCAAGAAAAACGAGTAGACTCCATATTTATATATAATGATATTATTTTTTTACAATTTTTCTTTTTTAGAACTACTTTTTTTATCCGTTTTTTTTGTATTAAATATTCGTTTCAATTTGAATTGTTTTATTTCCGGTTCTTCTGGTTTTTCAATATTATATAATTCATAATATTCATCATAATATAAATCATTATCATTATCAATTGGAGCTATGGAATTATTAAATGGATCCATTAAATTCTTTATAAAATCATTCATTTCTTCAGGATTATTATTATCTTTATTATACCAAAAAGTAAATTGGTTTCCCTGTTTATCACTTGTTTTTATTTCTTTATGAAACATTTGATCTATAATTGAAAATGCTGACTTTAATAAAATTATTTGCTTCATTAAATAACGCTTTTTATTAAATAATTTAATTACTATTTTAGCAATTGTTTTAACTTTGTTATTATTATCTTTACATGTTATATCAGTTTCATATATAAATTTTAAATGTGTAAAATATCTTATTTCATTTTTTACATTTGTTAAATCAGTTATAATTCTTTTTCTTTGATCTTCTATTCTTTTAATAATAGCAAATATATTTGTATTATAAATAACTGGATATCTCATGCGTATAGTTCTAGGAATTATAAATTGATTTGTTTCTTTTAATTCACAAATCTTTTTTTCCACGTCATCTAATTTTTTTCTCATTTCTTTTTCTATATCAAAAGTTGATTCATCAATTGTTTTTCTTTTAATTACAATTTTATCATCATTTATCATCAACTCTTCTTTAAATTTGGTTATTATGTCATTACAATCTAAATTTTTGGTAGTTGATGCACATAAATCTTGTACTGCTTTATTTATATAAACTTGTTTTTCTTCTAGTTGTTCTAATTCATATTGATGCTTTTGTAAATCATTATATCTAAATAATAAAACCGATCCTGATGTAAATTCTACTGTGCTTTGGAGTTTATCATATTGATGTGATGATATTTTATGGGCCTCTGAGGCTGCGTCTAATTTTAAATAATTCACAATCGCTAACAAAATAGCTATTGTCCCATTTAATGCAGAAATAAATAGAGGTCCCCAATAAAAAACACTAACATAAGAAGATAAAACTGTGGCGGCAGTAGATATTAATATAGATGGAATCATATACATATTTAATCTAGATTCACAGATAAATTTAGCTTCCATATATATAATTTTATGTCCCTTCAAATAACTAGCTAAAATATCTAATGCACTGCTATATTTGTGATTTATATCTGAATATGCTTTATTTATTCTATATTCAACATCTTTAAATTCCAGCTTTTTAAATGGTGAAAAGCCTTTCATTCTACTGTTTTCTGTTAAATGAAGTAAATTTTCATCTTCTGAATCATAATCATATTGTTCTATATTCATCAAACTAACAAAATTGTTTAATTCTTTTTTTTGATTGGATGTATTACTAGCCAGTGAACTAGTTGTTCCCTCTTCCATGTTTGATAAAATATCTTTATCTTCTAATAATTTAGGTATAGACGCAGAACTATCATTTAAATAACCATCCGATATATTTAATATTATATTGTTTTGATTTATTGGTTCTCCAGTAGTATTTTCATTATTTTTAATAGACATCTCTATTTTATCTCTATATTATATATAATTAATGACACAAACACGAAAAAGTAAAACTGGTATTAAGGGTCGCGGAGCATATTTGCGTGGTTGGGCTATTGAACAACCAGGTACTCATCAACGCACTGTTATGATGCAAAAATGCGGCAAAAAATGCTTTCTTGGACCTAACAAATCATTTCCCATTTGCAGTAAAAATACTTGCACCAGAAATAAAAAAGGAATTCATGCTGCATATATACGAGCTCGCGAATATACAACAATTCGTGGTACAAGAAAATATAAAAATATAGCTAACAAGGCCTACAAAATGTTATACAAATAAAATTGAAATTGAATTTATTTATTTTTTAGTTAAATAAATAAATACTTATTATTATCTAATCCATTTTTAAATGGAAAAATTAACTACTTTAAATACTGTTAATGACAGTTGGGGATGGTTTATAGATATTGAAGCACCTTTAAGTAAATCAACAAGACCTAAATATTATTATTATAAAGGAAAATTTAGAGAAGTTTCGCGAACCGAAAATTTAAATAATTTATCAAATTTTGAGGAGGAAGAGGAGCCAAATAATAGTAGTCCATCAACTTTTGGCATCATTTGTTATGTTATTATATTAATTATTTTGTATATTTATTTATTATAGATCTTAAGTCCTAGGTAAATGAATTTTTAAGCAAGAGTACTTGGCAGTGTAGGAGGATAAAATACCATATAATCTGTAAAATTTAATTCACCACATTGTGTTAATCCAAATTCTTCTCCTAATGGGTCTATTGTATTATTATAGTAAAACGGATTAGTTGAATTATTTGGATTAATTTCAACGGGTAAATTGTTACATGAAGTATTTGTAAATGGTTGCAATGGGGGAGTTCCAGCATTTACAGTGCAAATATATTTTAAGTTTAATTTACTAAACTGCCCTGCTACTAAATTATTTTTATTAACAGGTAGTCTTCCACATTTACCTAAACTGTTAACATAGGTACCTAAATTATATAGGTAACGTTGATCATAACTTGTAGCAGAAGTGATTTTATTACAATAAGATGGAGATCTACAATAAGTTAGTAAAGCTTTTTTTCTGTCAAGATAGTCACTTTGATATAAATTTTCTCGTAATTTTCCAAATGTTGGAAATGCCGATATAGGAGCAAAAGCTTTCGCCATGTTATATAATCTTTAGATTATTAAAAAAGTAATAAGAGGATAAATAATACGTAAAAATATATTAAAAATTATAAATATTTAGAATATGAAATATTTTATTGATTTAGACAATACATTATGTAAAACCGAAGGCAATGATTATGGAAATTCAACTCCAATTTTAGAGCGTATTCAGTATATAAAAGATTTAAAAGAAAAAGGTCACCATATAACCATTTGGACAGCACGTGGTTCATCGTCTGGTTTAGATCATAAGGATTTAACTGAGCAACAATTAAAGGCATGGTCGGTTCCATATGATGAACTATTATTAGGAAAACCAAATTATGATATTTATGTAGATGATAAGTCATTTAACGTTGATAATTTCTGGCCGGTACCTATTAACAACCCATCTAAGAGTAAGAAATTACCTATAGAAATTGTTCCCAAAGGTTGGGGGAAAGAGGTAATTTTCGTAAATAATGATGAATATTGTGGAAAATTATTATGTTTCAATAAAGGAAAAAAGTTTTCAATGCATTATCATTTGAAAAAGAAGGAAACTTGGTATGTTTCTAAAGGAAAATTTATTTTAATTTGGGTAGAAACAGATAAAGGAACTACATATACTGAATATTTAAATGTAGGGGATGTAATTACAAATGAAAGAGGAGAACCACATCAATTGATCGCACTAGAAGATTCGGAAGTATTAGAAGTTTCAACAAAACATTATGACGAAGATAGTTTTAGAATGTGGAAGGGAGATTAAAATAAATTTTAAACAGTAATAAATTTTAAACAGTAATAAATTTTAAACAGTAATAAATTTTAAACAGTAATAAATTTTAAACAGTAATAAATTTTAAACAGTAATAAATTTTAAACAGTAATAAATTTTAAACAGTAATAAAATTATTGTTATGAAATTTTACACTTACTTTTGTAAATTTTGAATTTAATAAATTTATAGCTTCATTCATTGTTCCCTGATCATATAAAGAATATATCTTATTCATGGTCATTTTTGTCAATAATTGGGTAAATTGTAATAATTTATCTACATATTTTCTGCCATTACGTGCTATTATTTCAGCTTCATAATTATTATTTATAAAATAATTAATTTTATCATTTAAATCTTCATAATTATCTTGTATGGGAACATAATCAATATTTTGTCTAGGATTTAAATAAGTATAAAAATTATCATCATAGTTAGGATGAAAAACTACAGAATTTGATAATAAATTCCAACCAAATGAGCCAGCAAAACTATTACCATTAAGTGCTATTTGAAATTTATATGTGGTAGCCATATCTTTAGTATCTATATAAATACTACCTTGTTCTTTTGGAATTGTGAGTTCTCGTTCTTTCAATAAATCTGAATTTGTTAACAAAAATTTAACGTCGTGTTGTTTGTAAAATTTATTAATAAAATATCTTCTAGAATAAAATTTAAAATCCATAGGTTTATCCTCGTTTATTTTATATTTATAACTTACTTTATTTTCAGAGTTATCATCTCCCGATATCACACCACGCCATATTAAATTATTTTTCTTATTATTAAAATTTATATTAGCAAAATTATTTTGAAAATTTTTGAGAACTTTAAAACGTTGGGTGGTAGAATCGGGTATTAATACTCCAAAATCATTGTTGTTTCTTCTTGATGTTCTTAATAAACATGGTTGATTAATTGGAATGAAACTTTGGTCCCAACCGCTTCTTATTACTAAAAATGGAAATTTATTTATAGAACTATGAATTAATAATGATTGAGCCTTTATTATTTCTAAATTGTAATCATCGTTAATTTTAGTTTTGTTACACATTATATTAGAGTTTTCAATAAAAAATATATCAATAGAATCACGATGTATTATTTCTATCCAACAAGTAAAATAATTATTATTCTGCAAATTATTAATATAATCATTAACTACATCAACATAGTTATATATTTTTAAATTATTATTATAATTTTTAAAATAATGATTTAATTGATATTGAATAAATTGATTATCATCATCTAAAATATCCATTTTATTATATTTATATACAAAGATTAAAATATAGTTGGACTTTTTTTTTCAAATATACAAGAAAGTATATTTTCGGAGTTATTAAATGTTTCACGTTTTCTTATAGAATCTTCAAAATTTGATTGATAGATACATTTAAATACATAAGATTCAAAAAATGATATTAAAGATTTATCATTAAAATGCCATAAATGTTCATTTGGTCTTCTGTGAATCCAATTTTCAAACCATTCGTCGCTAAAATAATGACACCATGGGACTGAAATCATAATATATTTACATTTTAATTTATCAATAATAAAAATATCGTTGAAATGCTCTAAACTATCAAAAAATGTTATTACTTCAGATTCTTGTTTAAATATATCATTAGTAAAAATACACTTATCAGGCAATGGATATGTATTATGTAAATCACTACCATAACAAGTAGGAATAATTGATGATGCTGCTTTCAAAAAACTAGCATTTCCATAACCAACATCCAATATTGAATTTGGTATTTTATTAATGGCTCCAATTAAAACACCTAATCTTAAATGTGATAAATAATTAGCTTTTTCTTCATAATTATTATATTTGTTTGAATAATCAAAATCATATTCTATTTTATTTATATTAATTTGTCTAATTATTCCATGCGACAATTGTTCATAATTCTGTAAAATAGTAAAATCAGTCATTATATATTAAAAATTATAAAATAATTGCGTAATTAAATACGCAATTATTTTATAAAATAATTATTAATGGATGCAGATAATTTAATAACAGTTTTAGAAGAATATAATAAATCAGAAATAGAAGAGAAAGAAAAATATATTATTATTCTGGGAGGAATTGGAGATTTCTTAACTATTAACTATATATATAATTTTGCTGAAAATAATAATATTATTTTTATATCTAAACAATCATTAATTTTAAAAAAATTATTAAAAAGTATATCTATATTCAAAAACAAATATTTTTCAATATATTTTGATTTTGACACCATAAATAAGCCAGGTTTTAATTGTTCATTAGAATTATTAGAACATTTTCCTCAATTAAGCATGATACCAATTATTAATATTGGAGAATATTTTCCAAAAATTCGTGAAAATTACATTCAACAACCATCAAATAAATTAAAAGATATTTGTAAATTCACACATCAAAAATTAATACATAATATAAAACTTAAATTTAATTTGCCAGATAATATTGTATTTATATCTCCCTTTACAGAGGATAATAGAGTAAATTGTATAAAATGTAATGTAATACATTCAACAAATAGTAATTGTATTTATACTAGAAACTTCGTTGGAATTGATTATCACAATACATGTGTATTTTTAAAAAATCGTAATTTAATTGGTGTTATTATTTCATTGACAGAAATAGTAATTCCGGAAAATATTAGAAAACAAAATTTATTTATAAATTTATCAAAAAAAACTACATTATTAGAAGGTATAGAAATTTTAAAAACATGTAAATATTATGTTGGAATTGATACATTATTTTCTGTAATTGCAAGTAAAATATTATCAAAAAATAATATATTTATTAAATGCAATAATAAACACGCATATGACTATCAAGATATTTATTATTTTCCACAACAAAATTTAAATATTAATAGTTTTATCAAATTTCAATAATAATATCTATATATATTATGTCTATTGTTATTATTGGCGATATCATATTGGATACTAATTATATTTCAATAGTTAATAGAAAAGCACCGGAAGCTGATATTCCTATATATAATATTCTAGATGTAAATTATATTTTAGGCGGTGCGTCTAATGTTGCTCATAATTTAAAAAATTTAGATATAAATATTGATCTTGTTTCAGTTATTGGTAATGATGAAAATGGTAACAAAATAAAAGGAATATTAAATAATAGAAATATAAAAAATTACTTATTAATTGATAAAACACGAAAAACTACTGAAAAAAATAGGATATTTTATAATGATAAAATTACTGTACGTTATGATATAGAAGATCCAACTGATATTTCCAATGAATTAGCTGATAAAATTTTAGAATATATAAAGAATAAATCAGATATTCATTCTATAATTATTTCTGATTACGATAAGGGAGTAGTAACTGAATATTTATCGCAAAATTTGATTGAATATTGCAATAAAAATAATATTTATACTTTTGTTGATCCTAAAATAAAAAATGTCAATAAATATAAAAACTGTTTTTTATTTAAACCAAATTTTCATGAAGCTAATATAATTACAAAAAAAACGGAAATAAATGATATATTAAATGAATTAAATATTGTATTATCATGTAATAATATACTTTTAACAAATGGTGAAAAGGGTATGTATTTGAATAGTGAGGAAAATCATATATATCATGATAAAAAAATAACAGTGTCTGATGTTACTGGAGCTGGAGATATAGTATTAACCATTATAACTTATATATTTTATAAAGAAAATGACTTAATGTTAGCCACAAAAATAGCAAATTATATTGCTGGTAAAAGTGTAACCAAAATAGGTAATTATATCGTTTCAAAAAAAGATATAGATGATTATTATTTGATTACCAATAAAATTATTCACGAAAATGAATCAGAAAAAATAAAAGCATTATCTAAAAATAAGAATATTGTTTTTACAAATGGATGTTTTGATATAATTCATTCTGCTCATGTAAAATTACTGCAGTTTGCAAAAAAAAAAGGTAATATGTTAGTTGTTGGACTAAATTCGGACCAGTCAATAAAAAATATAAAGGGGGAAAGGCGTCCTATAAATGATCTAGACGAAAGATGTGAGTTATTATTAAATCTCAATATAATTGATTATATAATTGTTTTTGATAATAATACTCCATATAATATATTAAAAAATTTAAAACCACAAACTATTATCAAGGGAGGTGACTATACTAGGGAACAAATAATTGGTTCAGAATTTTCTGAACAAATAATATTATTTGATTTTATAAAAAATAAAAGCACATCATTAATTGTAGATAAAATTATATCTTTCTCCTAGTTTTATTTTTATAATTTTTTCTCATTTTCATAGTTTTGTTAGTATTATTATTCATGATCTTATCCAATTTTAAATGCTCAATCAAAGCAATTTTTAGATATTTTCTATTTGTCTTAGTAGAAGATACTAACAACTGATAATTATTGCTTTTTAAAAAACTTTCTAACTGTTTTCCTTGTTTAACAGTTTCAAATGGTATATAAAATGTATTAGGTCCAACACCGAATTTTCCAGTAAAATCCATTTTAAATGCATGATCAGTTGAAATTGCAAATATAATAGCTTTTTTTTTGCCTAGACCAGCTGCTAATTCATGTTTGTTAGTATACAAAGTTTTAGAAGATGTATAAATAATAGGAATTTTATTTCCTTTATATAAATTTACACTCTTGCCACGATTATAAACAACATGATTACGTTTTAAACTAACAAATTTTGTAACTAATTTTTCGGTTTTTGGAGTCCATTGTTTAACAGGATTTACTGGACGATCTAATAACTGAATTTTAAATTTGTTAGTATCATTGCTTTCTATAATAGTAAAATCATCAAATTTATCAGCCTTAGCCAAAAGAAAATAACACATAGATTGTTGAATTCCAGGAAAAAATGATTGTATAGAAGGATTAAAACTAACAAATGAAACATTAGATTTTAATAAAACCTGATAAGATTTGGATCCATTTCCGGAAAATAGGTTATCGGGAACAACAAAAGAAAGGTACCCATTAGCATGTAATAAATCATATGCTTTTAAAAAAATACGTTCATATAGTTTATTTTTTCCACCTAAAATACGTTTTCCTCCATCCGTGAGACCATAATCGTCTTGAAATGGAGGATTACCAACTATACAATCAAACGATAGATGGTCTAATTGTGGAAACCGAAAATCGGATAAAAAGTCGCAACAAAGTAGATTTACATTATCACCAAATAAATCCTTACATATTTTACAATTGGTTTTATTTATTTCTACCATAAATAACATATTTTCAATAATATGATCACTTCTTTTTTTTAGATTATGTTCCCATGATTTTAGACCATACATTAATCGTTGGTAAATTAAAATCATAAAAAATCCTGCTCCAACAGATGGATCTAACCATTTTAAGTGGGGATTTTTAAAGACTGATTGAGGAAATAAATCTAATAATTTATTAATCAATTTAGGATTTGTAAAAACTTCTCCATATTTATCTTTTTCTATCCTTTTAACTGGTAACATTTTTTGCATAAATTCGTTTATTTCTTCATTTGTTAGTTCATATATTTTTTTGGTCATTCTTATAATATTAATATAAATAAAATTGAATATTTTAATCATTCTATTTATACTTTATTATAAACTAAAGATGTTCCCAAAATTATTTTGTTGTTATTCTAATAATTCATCCAGTAATTTGAATGTTATCTCTCCTCAAAATTCTAATTTAGAAATAAATGTTCCAGGAATTGATCATTCATCAATCAGTGTATTTGATACGGTATCTTTGGGTGATTCATTAAATATTGAATGGAATGATACAATACCTTTTGTTCCTCCTATTTATAAAGGCTTCGTTATTAAAGTATATGATGGTGATACAATTACTATTGCATCTAAATTACCTTACAAGGATTCACCAATGTATCGGTTTTCTGTGCGGTTAAATGGAATAGACTGTCCAGAAATGAAAGGCAAAGAACAGGATGAAAAACAATGTGCTATATTAGCAAAAAATGAGGTTATTGAATTAGTTTTACATAAAAACATTATTTTAAAAAATATTAAAACAGAAAAATATGGTCGTATTTTAGCGGATGTTTATGTAAATGATTTCCATGTAAATCAACATATGTTAGAAAAAAGATTAGCTGTTATTTATGATGGTGGAACAAAAATATCACCAAAAAATTGGTTAGATTATTATTATAAAGGAGAATTATAAAATTATAGCCTCATGGTATGAAGAAAAATCTATAGGTCATAAATAGTTTGAAATGTTAAACAAAAGCTATAATCCATATTATTTAAATCCAAAATTCGTCCATATTCATCTAATAATTGAACATTAAGTTTTTGAACATCTACTGGACCAAAGTATTGTCGTGGAGTAGTTATTAAATTTAGATTATTTTGTGATAAAATGTTAAAAACGGATCCCTGTAATGATATTCGTGCTAATATATTTTTATTTAAAATGGAAGAATTGAAAGCTGCATAAAATCCATCATTTACATTATTATTATAATCGTCTACTACTAAATAAATATAACGTGGTCCAATTAAATTTACAATACCTTCAGATATATAAGTAAGTGCATTTTCATAATATCCTTCGCGAAATCCCATAATCCAACCTATTTTTAATGGTAATGGTGTTTGCCGATCATCATTACCGTATTGATTTGTCAAAAAATTTATAGAAAACTGTTGAGTTCCATCAATAGATCCAAAAATCATACGTCCACTTCCTGCATTATTTCCTAGACCCAGAGGTGTATTTATATCAGTTAAAACTTGAATATTAGAATAAGGAAGTCCTGTATTTGTCAAAAAATTATTAATATAGCTTTGTAATGATAAATAATCATAATTACCATCTGGAATAATAACCATTAAAGGATCACTACTATCTATTTGTAAAACAAAATAGTTATTGCCAAATGTTTTAGAAATCACATAAAAAGTATTGGGTAATTCAATAGCGGAAAGTTGTAAACTAACAACTCCATTTATTTTTATTGGTAAATCCACATGAAAATTAGATGCTAGACTACCATAATAATTGTCCCTAAATCGTGTATCAATATTAATATTTTGTTTTAAAATCCGTTTATTAAGAGGATTTAAAGAACCTGGATAAAATTCACTTGGTAATGATTGAGCATAAGGGGTTAAGGGTTGACGTATAGTATAAGTGCTTCCTGCATCAACAATCTCTGATTTATAAATTCCTTTGTCTAAGTTATAAATATTTTCTAAATTATTAATTACTTGATTAACTTTAGGTAAATTCCCATTTTTTTTATTATGTTTAATTAAAACATCTTTAACTTCATTAATAAATGATATGGTGTTCTTTTTGGTAGCTGCCGGTGTTGCGAGATCACTATTAATATTTTGTCTTAATTTAGTTTCTTTCATTTCAATTATAGAATCATCATAATTAGAGGGTAATTCAAATATATCCTCAAGTTCTTGAATAGTATAGTTTTTAATATTTAAGTCAAATTGATTATTCATTATAATATATAGTTATAGGAATAATTTTAGATATAAATTTAATAATACAATATAAAATATTATTAATTTTATATAATGTCAATTATAACACCATTATTTCCTAAAAAAATAATTGCAGTAGGAGCACAAGGAGCAACAGGAGAAACTGGACCAACTGGAACAACTGGTCCAATAGGACCAACAGGAACATCTGGACCAATAGGACCAACAGGAGCAACTACAGGAGCAACTGGACCAACTGGACAAACAGGACCAACTGGACCAACAGGAGACAGTTATTTTTCTCAAAATGCAAATGGGATATATTATCTTGGTAACGTTGGTATTGGAGCAACATCAACATCAACAGCAACCTTAAATATGGGGGGAAATATATCAAATATAACGAGTTTAGGGTTTGATCCAAGTGTTTCTAATTTATCAAGTTTTAAAATGATTACATTTTCAGAATCAAAAACTGGATTATCTATTGCTGCTAATGGAGTTGATACTTTTACAATAACATATCCTTTTGTTTTTTCTAATACTCCTTCCATTTTTGTTTCACTAACATCTTCTTCAGGCGTTGGATCTCCAAGTCGTTTAGGCTCGGCTACACTTACAATTACTAATTCTAATTTTCAATTGCAAATATATAATTCAAGTAGTAATACATTAACAGCATTTACCTGTAATATTTTGGCTATAGGATAAATATAAATTAAAAATTGAATTATAAAAAGAGTTTAAATATATTTTAATAAGATAAATAGAATGCAATTTTCAGAAGAACAAAAAACCGCGTTTAATAAATATATTGAAGGTAAAAATATATTTATTACTGGGCCAGGTGGTACAGGTAAAACAGCTCTTATTCGTCAAATTCAAGATCATGTTTCCAAGAAAGGGTTAAATAAAAAAAATATTCAAGTATGTGCATTAACTGGATGTGCAGCCGTTTTATTAGAATGTAAAGCCAAAACAATTCATTCTTGGGCTTCAATAGGAATAGGAAATGGAACAACTGAACAAATAGTTAACCGTATTCAAAAAAATAGCCGTGCTAAGGCAGTTTGGAAATCAACTGATATATTAGTAATAGATGAAGTTTCAATGATGTCAGAAAAATTATTTGAAATGTTAGATACGGTAGGAAAAGCAATTAGAAAAAATAAAAACCCATTTGGTGGAATACAATTAATATTTTCAGGTGATTTTTATCAATTACCGCCAGTAGGTAATAAAGATGAACCAGCAACGGCAAGATTTTGTTTTGAATCTCAATTATGGTTGGAAACATTTACCTTGGAAAATCATGTAATTTTAACAACAATTTTTAGACAAACTGATCCGATTTATCAGCGTATTTTGAATCAGGTTCGTGAAGGGCGTTTAAAGCGTTCATCAAATGAAACTCTCCTACATCATGTAGGGAGAGAATTACCTGCAGAATCAACTATCCAACCTACAAAATTATTTCCTACAAGGAATAAAGTAGATCATATTAATAATTCAGAAATTAGATCATTAACTGGTTTAGAATATGAATTCAAAATTAAATATCATATTGATTTGGAAATAAATGGACAAGATCGTCTTATTCGTATGGGTTATAATAAAGAACAAATTAAAACTGAATTAATGTATTTACAAGGTAACTTGAGATGTGATGAAATAGTAAAGTTAAAAATCGGATGTCAAGTCATGTGTATTGCTAACATTGAACTATCAAATGGAGATATATTATGTAATGGTGCTCAAGGAATTGTAACTGGACTTTCACCAGATGGGCTCCCAATAGTTAAATATAAAAACGGTTATCAAATGACTATGAGTTACCATATATGGCCATCAGAAAATATTCCTGGTATAGGCGTTTCACAGGTTCCACTTATTTTAGCATGGGCTTTAACAATACATAAAGCTCAAGGATCTACATTAGAACTTGCTGAAGTAGATGCTGGGTCTACAATTTTTGAGTTTGGTCAAACATATGTTGCGTTATCAAGAGTTAAAAGTTTGGAAGGACTTTATTTGAGTTCATTTGATGCTAGAAAGATTAGAATAAATAGAAAAGTTCAAGAGTTTTATGAAATGCTTGATAAATTTAAAAGTGAAGAAGTTATTGTACAAAATGATATACTCCATGCTGAAACTTTAGTAACAGAAATTCCTATTGCAGAAGCATTCCTTATTCAAGTTGCTATTCCGGAAAATATATTTAGTAGTTTTGAACTTAAAGAGGAAAATTATGATTAATTTAAATTACAGGAAAAAAGACCACCAATTGGTAGCCTTTTTATTTTAATAATTAAATTACAAATTACAATGATGATACACTATACTTAATTGCATATAAATATACATTTTTTTATATTTTAAATTTTATATTTTTTATACTTTATTTTAATTAATTAGTTGTTCCAATGTGGCCATTCATCGGATTCGTAGTCTTCTTCGTCTATGTCCATGTTCTCGTCGTCTGCTACTAGATCTTCATCCATGGCAAATGGATCAACAAACGCTTCTGGATTGATAGAGCAGTTGTAAAATGCTTCACATAAGCTGTCCTCGTCTTCGTCTACCTCAGCCGCGAGATCCATGGGCTGGTTTGCTATAGGAATAAATACGGTGTCACCAGTTCTATGTTTTTTGCTCATGGGTTCATCTTCTTCATCGCCCTCATAGAGACGCTTATTGACGGGTATATCAATATCCATTGGCTGATACCAGAAATGCTTGCGAGCCAGCAGGTTTGAGTCATGATCTTCCTCTTCCTCTGGCAATGATTGCCTGGATATATCTATGGGGATGGGCTCTGAAAAAGCTTGGCTTCGTTCTAAAGGCACTGGTTGAACCTCTAAATACTCTTGACCATCGTCCGGAGTTATATAAGCATTCCACATTTGTTGAAGCTGTTGATCAGCCCATGCCCATCGCTCTTGCAATAATCCGGCCTCCATCATGTCAGCTGCATTGTCGGCTGTTAAGGCATAGCGATGATATTGTTCTGCAAGGAGTTGATCTACCCAACTATAGTTCTCTCTTATAAAGATATTGGTAATATTGATAATAGGTTGTTGCATTGTGTTAAAAGGGATTGGATTTATAAAGTTAAGGCAAATAAGGTTTGATTGACTTGAAGGCATTAGGTTGTTTTAAATATACTGACTTCTTACCTACTTCAGTAAATTTCAATTTTTTTTTGATACGTGCAAAAATGAAAAAACTAAAAATTTATTTTTTTTTAATACTTGATTGCTATAAGTATTAAAAAAATATTTACCATATACATGCATAAAAAATTGAAATATATTTTGTAAAAGTATTTTAATAAAAGAATCTCAAATTACTAAGGATGTCATCCGAATATTTTAGAATGCGTATGTTAGCACATGATAATGCTATAAGCAAAATTGAAGAGCCTTTTTATTTTAATAAAAAAATTACGGGTAAGAAAAGAACATATTCAGAAGCCATGGGTAAAGATAATGATTATGAAGTCGTTCAAGAGCCATTTAATTATAACTTTAATCGCGGAAATAATTGGATAGATGCATTTTTAGAACAAAAAAAATAAAATATATTTATAAACGTTTACGACGATACAAATAGGCAGCCGCTGAAGTTCCAACCATACCATAATCATTATGAGGTTTATAAACAAATGTTCCTTTACTTTGAGTATAACATAATGTATTTTTACAATTATTATATTGTTTATTATAAGGTAAATCAACTGTATCAAATAATGTTTTGTAATAAGCAGTGCCACGATTTAAAAGCCCCTGTGGATAAGCAGTTACATTACTATTTGATGCATTTTGCAAAATAGAGCCGTTAAAAGTTTGTATTGCTGACATTATAATATTAAATAATATAAATTTTTTTAGCTATTTTTATGCTACTTTTTTGCCACAAGAACTACATCCTGGTTTTGCATTATAAACACGCCCAATCATTGGAGCATGTAGAGCTTGGTTTTTATTAGAAACAACTATCTTGGGTGCATTTGCTAATAAAGGTGCTACATTATTATAATAATTTGATTGAGTATATGAATTATTATTATTAAAATTCAATTTAAACCGTGCAGACATATTATATTATTTACAAAGATTTTAATTTTTATATATATAAATTTTGTTCCTAAAATACTACGCTTGCTGCTTCACTAGACAATATTGAACATAACAATTGTCCTTGTGAGTTTAGAAATTGGTTATTTATTTCGCCTTTTTGTAATCGTAATACCTGTTCTTCAAGCGATCCTTGAGCTTGACAATTGCAATCATAATATATTAATAATTTATCTGGAGATGTATGAATGATATAACTATCATTTTCAAATTGAATTACATAATCATTATAATTTATAGATAAAATTTTTGCTTTATATAATGACATATCAGTTGGGGTTTTTAATGCCCATACAAAATCTCCTACATTAAATTTATAGTTTACACTTAAAATTTGATCTTGAATTGCATTTTGGGAACTACCATAAATTCTTTCATCACCCGTACTATTACGAATTGGACAATTGCAATTATTAACAATAGATGTTTTAACTGTTTTACCTCCATAAATAGGAAATGCAAGATTAAATGGAATAGGAGCACCATAATTAGGTGGAATAACCCCACGTCTTACAGGTCCTCTTCCTTTTAATCTATTTAAATACCTATCATATGAATTGTGTTTAATATCAACACCAACACCGCCTGGTGACATAGCTCCTGGTCTATTTCTTACAATTGTATGCCGAGTACTACTTGCTCCATATGCTGAGCCAGAACCAGTTTTTACCACTTGAACTGAAGGAATTGGTCTATCACTCATTTGATTCCAATTTACTCCTGCGGGCACAACATAAGGAGTCCCAGCTTGTTGTACAACCTGAGGTAAAATGGATGGTCTCTGATATGCAGATAAACTGGCTAAATTAGCAGTATATAGAGACGCATAAACTCTTACAGTATTTTGAATTATTTTTTGTCGTTGATATTGAGATGCTGGATCAGAACTAGCTAAATTTTGATTACAACCCCTACAAGATGATAAATAATTAGGTTGTCCATATACTTGCGTGCTACCATTATATGTTTGTAAAGCACTTATTGGACTTTGATAAAATAAGACAGGAGATAACAAATCTATATCCATTAATTATATACTTTATTATATTATTATTTATTATGGATTATTGTTTTTTTTTATTTATTAAAAAATTGATTTTTTTATAAATTTTCATATTAAATCAATAATGATCATGGAAAATTCACATAAATATAATTGTATAGTTTGTAATAAGCAGTATACAAGAAAAAGTTCTTTGGAAAAACACAAAATTCTATGTGATTTTAAAATAAAATCACAAAGAGAACGTATTATTGAAACTGAGGAACTAGGAGATTTACCAAATCAATATGAATTAATAAAAATTGTTCAAGAATTATCATTAAAAATGGAAAAAATGGAAGAAAAAATGGAAGATATGCAAAAATGGATAGACAAAAAGAAAAAGAAAATTAATGTAATTGCTTGGTTAAATAGTAATATTAATCCGACCATAGGTTTCAAAGAGTGGGTCACTTCACAAATAAAAGTAACACAGGATCACTTTGAAATTTTAATGGAAAATTCGCTATTTCATACTATTCAAAGAATTTTTGAACAAAATTTATGTGAAAATACTGACTTTATATATCCAATTAAATGTTTTTCACAAAAAGTGGGAATATTTTATATTTGTGAAAAAATGGAAAATAATTTACCAGAATGGAGACCAATGGTATTAACAGACATGATTTTACTTTTAAAAAATATTCAAAATTGTATGATTAAAGAACTAAGTAATTGGAAAATGTTAAATCAAGTAAAATTCAATGATAATGTAAAAATATCAGATTTATTTAATAAGGCTATCATTAAATTAATGAGTATTAGTTTTAGTCAAGATGCAACACTAAGCAGAATAAAGAATGGTTTATATAATTATTTAAAATCAGATTTAAAGATGCATATGGATTATGAATTTGAATTTTAGTATAGTATTATTTTTATTGTTTAAAACTATAATACACCAAAATAGAAACTAACCATAAACTAAATAAAAAAATTATTATTGAAGATATACGAAAAAATAAGTCTAACCAATATTGATAGTTATCGTAATAATCTATTTTATCATGGTTATTTGATTCATCTTGAAAATTATATGCATTATGTTTAAACATATTTTTTTATATGAAAATTAATTTTAATCTTTAAATTGTTTTGTAGTATACTTTAGACTGTAGGGAACGAGGGATCCATTGCAATTCCGCAAATTCCAGCATCATTTGTTGATTCCGAACGTGCTATTTTAACATAACCCTTATCACCCCATGTAGTTGACCAACTATTTTTAACTAACCAATATTTTTGTCCATTTTCTTCTCCATAACCAACAATTAAAACACCATGATCTAAAGTTGTTCCACAGCTACTTGATGTTAATATACCACTTGAATAAGATTGAAAATAACGTGTATCTGCTTCAATTGCAATAGCAACTGGTTGTTTCGCTACTGCAGCCTTCAAAGACAATTGATCATTTGGTTTAACGTCAGAACAACTTGATATATGAACTACAGCACTGCATCTTTGACAATTTCCATCTACTGCCTTATATGGATATGTAGAAAGAGTACATTGGCCATTAGAAACAATATATTTAAACGCACCTTCCATTTGGCCTCCATTACATCCATGTGAACCATATGTTGGACCAGTGGCACAGTCAACCAATTGTTGTTCTGACAAATCTATTAATTGACCCTTAGCGATTGACCAAGCACCTTCAACTGCTCCAGTCGCAGAAAATGTCCAACATGAACCACATTGTCCTTGATCTTTCACCGATGTAACAGCTCCCTTTGAACGCCAATCAATTGATACTGGAGTTCCGTTTGCATCAGATTCAAAACTCTTACAACCATAAGATCCCACTTCTAACTTTGGAAGTCCACTAACATATTGTTCCTTAAATTCAGTAGCTGTTAAGTCTGTAAATTGATTTACTCCCATAGTAAAATTTTGTGCAGGAATAGAATTATGAGCCAAAATTTCTATAAAATTTTTCCTGAAGATTGCAAAACGTGTTTCTAGCTCTTCTAAACTATTATAACGTTTTTCAAATCTTTCTTGGAATACTGCAAATTCCTTCCAATAAAATGAATCATCTTGCAAACCTCTAAGACCATTACCTAATACAGTTGAAAAAAACAAAAAAAATAAAACAATTTGCATCATTTGTAATATATATTATTATAATAAATCTTTATTATCTTTAAAAAAATATTATAGATATTTATTATGAAAGAAATTTTATTTGGATTATTACATTACTTAATAGGGTTTATAATTGTTATTTTTCTTTTATGGGTTATTATTTATACCCATAATTATTTTAGTAAAGACATTAAGTCTATTGAATCAATACTCGAATCATCTAAAGATTCTTTATAGGTTAGAATATTGATCAAATAAAGAATTATTTAGAACATATTTAGTAAATATATTATGTAAAAAAGATAAACTATAGCCAATATGGAGTGTAAAATCAGAAGGTATAATTACTTGAAACATCTTATCCCTAAAAATAAAATCTTTATAAAAATCATTATATTTGTTGATTGTTACCAAAATTTCCTTAGTAAATTCATGGCAATTGTTTTTATAAGGATTCCAATTAAAAAAGTTTTGAATGCCCATTCTTTTTTGTGTATCTTCCAAAATATAATTAGGTGTATAATTTTGTTTATTTACGTTAATAACTAAGGTTTCTTGTATATTTCTTATATTAAAATCCTCCGATACATTTATACAATTATTTTTTTCAACTAACAAAAATTTCCTTTTTTTACCATTTTTAATTTCAAACATTGTAAATACATGATAAGGAAAATATTCATTAGATTCAGCGAGTAGTTCATTATATTTATAACCAGTAAGAATATTTAAAATAAAAGTTATATATTTATCAAATGGCTGTCTTATTAGATAAATTTTGTTTATTTTTGAATTACCATATTTATTTAATACTTGTTGACTTTTTTTATTATATTGATAAAAAAATAAGTTATATTGATCTAGACTAGTTTTTAATATTTTTACGATATAATAGCTAATAATTGTAAAAATTATAAAGCATATTATTATAAAAAGTAAAAATAAAAATATATAATTGTTTAAATACTTTGAATTTAAAAAATTTGAAATTAATTGTTTTGATGAATTTTTTAAAATATTATAATCAAAAGAAATCATTTATAATATTTATTAATTTAATTACTTTATCTGTTTTTACTTATTAAGATATGTGGATATAAATTCTTCCACTGACATAATCGGAATATTTAATTTTCTTGCTTCTTCAGCTTTTCCAGTATCTTCATCCTTATTCTTTGCAACTACCAAAAATGTGCTTTTACTAACAGATGTTCCCTGTATTGCACCCACATGTTTTAAAAATTCTATAATACTTTTATCCCGAGTTCCAGTCAAAACAACTGTTTTTTCAAATAATGGATGAGATTGATCCACATGATTAATTACTGGTTTTAAATATAGTTTTTCAGAAAGACCACATTCTTCAAGGAATTCTTTAAAATTATCAATTTTTACAACAAATGCTTCTGCTGACTTAGAAGCCATTCCTTTAACGGCTCCAACTTCTTTTATTTTTTCAGAATTTGGTTTTGATGATGTAAGTATATTAGGTAATTCATTTATAATTAGTTCCATTTTTTTTTCACTAAATCCACGTCCAAAGATATTGGATGCTGCCATTAATGAAATTATAGATGCTTCCTCTAATTTTTGATGAATTCCAGTATAAATTTTATGAGCTAACTTAGCTTTAAAACCCTCAACTGTTAAGAAATCTTGTTCTGACATTTTTATAATTTTGGGAACTGTATTAAATCCTGATTGAATTAAACGTGCAATATTTCCACTACTTAGTCCTTCTACTTCAATTCCTCTAAAAAATCCAGTTATATTTTTTTCCTTTACAGTTACATCATCTCCTATATTTTCAAGCATTATATCTACATGTGTATCATTCCATTTAAACGGTATATCAGGCATTTTAGCCTCAGGAGCCGGCATTACAACTGATTTAATATATGGAATTACGTCTCCACTGCGTATTAATTCTATAACTGCACCAATTCCAATTTTATTATCCTGTATAAATGAACCATTAAAACCAGTTGCGTATTCAATCGTTACCCCACCTAAATGGATAGGTTCAATTTGAACGCGTGGTTTTAAATATCCATCTTTACTGGGAGTCCATAATACATCTACGACTTTTGCTTCAGCAATTTGATCTGATAAAACCATTTTAAATGCAATTGCATGTTCTGGGTTGCCAGATTTACGTGGATATATCTTATCATCTGTAACAATTATGCCATCAATTTCATATATATAATTTGTTCTCAATTCCACTAATAAATTGGATAATATTTCATTAGATACAGTATCTACTATTTTATATAATACACATTCAACATTAACCGTTTCTAAAAATTTCATTTGATCTGATGGTTTTTTTTGGGGTACAATTACCTCATACGCTACAAAATGTAAATCTTTTATTGAATCATTTATCGTTTTATGATTTATTATTCCAGCAACCATATTACGTGGGTTAGCAAATTTAGTTTGATATTTATCTAAAAATACTGATTTAGGAATAATAAATTCACCACGTATAACAATTCCTTTTGTTTTAGGTAATCGTAAATAAGGAATTAAGTGACTAATATCTTGTCCTATTTTCCCATTTCCTCGTGTATATAATTTTGGCTTAGATCCTTCTGTAGTGTATAGCCCACTTACGCCATCTAATTTACATGAAAGTATATAAGGTCCCTTATATTTTGACATCCATGTAACTAATGCATTAGTATCTGGTTTAATCTTATCCATTGATGCCATTTCATAAGGTAATTTTACTTTATTTCTTTCTACATCTGCTCCAATTTCATGAATAGCTATATTACTAGGAAATTTTTGTTCTATATACTCTTTTACTATATCATATTGATTATCAGTCATTATTTGAAGATCATTATAATATTTTTTACTTGCAATTTTTATAATATCACTTAATTGTTTTTCATTTAATTGTTCTAATACTTTGATACCGTTATGATTAAAATTCTTAATTATTTCAATAGTTTCAGCATTAATAGGTTCTTCTATTGGTTTAACAATATCTTCTACAAGTTCCACAGTTGGAGCAGGTTTTTTGACCCTTTTTTTTAATGTTTTATTTTTTTTTGTCTCTGGCTCTAAATCAACTACAACACCTACATCACCTACATCACCTACTTCTTCTTTTGGAGTAGCTTTTTCTTGCCCTACATCCATGTAGGGTATAACTGCCCGACCATCTGTACGATCTATTGGCGTCTTAAATTGTAATCCTAGGAAATCAAATATATCTTTTTCAGTTTCAAAAACTTTGTCTATTTTTTGACCTTTTTTCTTATTTTCTAGCTTATAAATACCATGTTCATTAAATGTATAGCCTTTATTTAATCCATATTGTCTCATTACAGTGTTAAAAATTTTTGATCCTGTAAAATATAAAATTGCAAATGCATATTCATCTGGAGGAGCATATAAAAAGTCTATGCGACGTGCTAATCTTTTACTTTCTCCTGGTAATTTGGCAATCACCAATGTTTTAGATTGACCACGAGATAATATTTCTAAAATAATACCAGTTTTTAACAATTCATCTACAAAACGTTTATAAATTTCTCCCGTTTTACCAGTAATTATAACATCAATATCTCCAGATGTTTGTGCACCGCGTCTGTATGAACCAACTATTTCAAATTTTGCATCAGAAACTCCTGATGCTACTTTTGCAAAAATTGACTTAAAAATTGCCTCAAATTCTTGTATTTCAGAACGTGGAATGCGTTCTTGAATTTGTTCATAATATTTTAATCCTACTTTTTGTACATCATTTAAGAGTTCATTTTGTTTAACTCTTAGTTCATCTATTGTTTTTATACCTGCATTTACTAATTCCTGAGCTTTTTTTGGTCCTACACCATAAATATCACCTAAAATATTTATTGGATTATTTTTTTCTCTTTCTATTACTCGTAACGTTCCTGTTTGAACATATTCATTTAATTTTTCCATTATTGTTGAACCTATTCCTGGTTTACCTTCCAATTGTTTTGGATCTGTTATTTTATCAGGAAAAGCCATAATTGTTTCTTGAGCTTTTTGATAGGCACGTGCTCTAAATGGTTCTCCTTTTTTTAACATTATACTACTTAATTTTTCCATTATAAAAATAAAATCTTCATTATATATTTTTTCCAGGGGTTCCATGATTTCTAATACAACTGGCATTTTTGTCTTTAAATGTCTTTTTTTTGACACTTTTTTTTTCAATTCTTTTAATTCCATATCTTTTAATATAGGGTCTTCAACATTTATCGTTTCAATTATTTCTTGATTTATTAATGGTTTTACCTCTTCTTCTCCTACCAATTTTACAATCTTTTTTGTTTTATTTCCTTTTATTTTGGATTCCTTTTTTTCCTTTTTTTCCTTTTTAAATAACTTAAAATTTTCTATTTCCTCTTTTTTATAACAACCAGTTCCTATAGATTTAAACTTCTTTGTACCTTTTTTACATCGTGATTTGCCATGTGAAGAAGAACTAAAAGAATTTGTTAATGATGAAATGATTGGAGGTTCTAATATTTTTGATTCTTCATTTTTAATTACTTTTAGATCTTCTACTAATTCTATAATCTTTTTTGTTTTATTTCCTTTTATTTTGGATTCTTTTTTTTCCTTTTTTTCCTTTTTTTCCTTTTTAAATAACTTAAAATTATCTATTTCCTCTTTTTTATAACAACCAGTTCCTATAGGTTTAAACTTCTTTGTACCCTTTTTACATCTAGAAGATAATTTTAAGGATGTATTTTTTGGTGATATTTCTTCTATAATGATTAATTCTGGCTTTATTTTATATTTTTTGGTTTTTTTTTT
>Ga0209597_1000337_pt1 | contig 31472 bp, 47 predicted proteins | sample M_140625_MF_Meta_FD_187316 | JGI IMG/M metagenome (GOLD analysis project Ga0209597, IMG submission 187316) | Freshwater microbial communities from Lake Montjoie, Canada to study carbon cycling - M_140625_MF_MetaG (SPAdes) (version 2) | ecosystem: Environmental > Aquatic > Freshwater > Lake... | reverse complement strand
TGAGTTGATTGACGCCGTCAAGAGCGGCAATAAGTCTGCGGTGGCTGAGGCACTACAGGCTGCGTTCTCCGCGTGCTATTCAATGCACGAGGAAGAGGACTGACCAATGGCACGCCAGCGCACCTTGACGGAGTTGATTCTAGAGGTGCGCCAGCGGGCCGACATCGAGAACTCTACGCACATCACCGACGCCGAAATTACGCGCATGCTCAACCAGAGCACCGCGCGCCTCTACGGAGAGATTTCCCAGCGTTGCGAAGGTGATTACGCAGTCAAGACGACTCTAACGACGGTCGCAGGCACGGAGTCCTACTCCATGCCCGCTACGTTCTGGCGACTGGCCAGCATCCCGCCCATTACCGACATCAGCGGCAGGCGTTCGGACCTGCGCCGATGGAGCACCAGGGAGCGCGCTGCGTTGCTGGACCCTGTCAGGGGCTGGACTAGCGCACGGCCTGTGTATTACCGGCTAATGGCCTCGGACCAAATTTCGTTTCTCCCGGTCCCCGATGGCGTTTATAGCGTCGATGTCTGGTACATCCCGGCCTCTCCTGAGATGACGCTTGGAAGCGACAAGTTCGACGGCCGCAACGGCTGGGAGGAGTTCGTCGTCTTGGATGCCGTCATCAAGTGCATCACCAAGGAAGAGGGCGACGCTAGCGTCTTCGCTGCTGAACGCGAGACCATCCGACGCGAAATCCTAGAGCAGGCTGCAAGCAAAGACCTTGCGGACACAGACCGCGTGCAGGACGTCGAGCGCGCTCGATGGGCACCGTGGGGACTCTGGGAGTGACTCGCCGCTATCAACTCGAGCAGCCTGCAGCGCAGGACGCGGCCTCACAGCATCAATGGGGCAGCGTCCAGCGGCAGTTGCAGCGACTCGCTACAGATGTCGAGGGCTATTCGCCGGGGTCCGCTGCTAGTTGGGACCCTGCCGCAGGACCGCCTAAAACGCTGCAGGAAGCGCTTGATAGGATTGCAGCCCGTCTAGCATCTAGCGGGCTTGGGCCGTAGTCTGTAGAGGAATCTGGAGCCGCTATGTCGAAGACCAATACGTGGGAAAATGACCTACTTTTGCTGTTGTTCAACAACACCAACGCAAGCTTGATTGGAGACGCTACGGGTCTCCGTGGCTCTACCACAGTCGGGTCGTTTTACGTCTCTTTGCACACGGCGGACCCCGGAGAAGCTGGCGACCAGACTACCTCCGAGGCGACATTTACTAGCTACGCTCGGATTGCTGTAGCTAGGTCTGGAGCAGCGTGGACAGTCACGGCCAACTCCGTGTCTCCTGCCGCTAACATTGACTTTGCTGCATGTACCGGTGGCACAAACACGATTACTCATTTTGGAATCGGGACCGCCTCTACCGGAACCGGGAAGCTTCTCTACAAGGGCGCAGTAACGCCAAATATCGCGGTGGCCTCTGGCGTGACCTGCCGACTCACCACCGCAAGCTCCGTCACGGAGGATTGAGCGTGGCAATCACTACGCTGGACGGGCTCATCGCTGCGTCAAAGCAGCAAGTCCGAATCATCAAGACGGCAAGCGCGACTACCATCGCTGGTCTGCCATTTACTACGCTTGACCTCGCTGGATACCCCGGCGCTGGCTCGCTTACGATTGGCAACACAGCCAACGGGCTAGTGCCGACCGATGCAGACTCCGGATTTCCTCTCATCAACGCGTTTGGTGGTAGCGCTACTGGCTACCTCCAGGCGGTTGATTTCGGCTCCTCGGTGGCTGGTCGCATCACGCTATACGACCGCGTTTTTCACGCTGGGAGCTACGCTCTGACGCCTACCGGGACAACGACGCTTACCGCTCAGCCGTCTTACTCCGGCAGGATGCCCGGTGGAACGGACTTCACCAATACAGAGCTTTTCCTCGAAATCAACACCGTAGTCGCTGCCTCTGCGGTGACTGTCGCGGTGACCTATACCAACCAGGGAGGCACCACCGGACGCAGCACCGGAGCCAGCGCATCGCTGAGCGCATTTACGACCCGGCGTATGGTGCCGATGCCTCTCCAGGCTGGCGACTCCGGCGTGCAGAAAATCGAATCGGTCATCGTTGGCGGAACGGCTGCGGCGACGGGAAATCTAAACGTGGTCGTGGCTCGACGGCTGTGGTCAAACCGCGCGAAGATTGCCAATGACGGAGGGCTGGACGCGTTCGACGCAACTGGATTGCCGGTGCTTTTCGACACGTCTGCGCTTTTCCTCGTCATCGAGGCCGATTCGACGTCGAGCGGCGTCCCTGAGGTGATGGCGACCGTGGTTAGCGGCTAAGCCTATGGGATATCTCCGCAGATATCCCATTGTCCGGAAGCGGAGCGTTGGACGTGTACGGCCGGTCCGCAGTCTAGCGGGGACCGGCACCGGCAGCGCATCGAAGCCGGTAGCGCTGAGCGTCTATCTCGGCGCCGCTGCGGTGGCGTCGAGCGCTGGAGCCGCTACCGCTGCAGCCACCGCTACCGCCACCGCTGCAGGAGTCGCCAGCGCCGCCGGAGTCGCCACCGCATCGGGTACCGGCGCGGCCGTAGCCGCTGCCGTAGCGTCGAGCGCTGGCACCTCGACTGCTAGCGCGGTTGGCGCGACCGCCGGGACCACCGTTTCTGGCGTGGCGTCTGCCAATGGCGTGGCCTCCGTAGCGGGCTCTGGAGCCGCTACAGCAAGCTCCGACGCGTCGAGCGCTGGCGCCGCCACGGTTAGCGCTTTCTCGGCCGCCACGGCTGCCTCAGAGGCGCTCAGCGCAGGCGCGTCAACGGCTGCGGCTGTGGGCGCAGCCATCACCATCTCGGCTGCGGTGGCCTCGGCTGGCGGGACCTCGACGGCTGCTGCTGTGGGGTCGTCTTTCGCTACTGCCTCGGCGGTCGGCTCGGCCGCTGGGAGCTCCTCCGCGGCAGCTTCCGGGATTGGATTCGGGACGATTGGCGTGGTTGGGTCCTCGGCAGGCGCCTCGAGCGCGGTAGCGGCAGCCATCCGCATCGCTCAGCGCTCGACGGACCTCGCGACGCGTCAAGCGGTCTGGGACTACGTCGCCGCGACCTCCGACTCTGCTCCGGTCCGGATGATTCTCAGCGCATCCACGAGCTACGGCTACGTGCAGACGGTCGGCTCGTTCTATCTGCCTGCCGCACGCTCTATCTCGGTGGCCTCCAGAGCCTACCTTGGAGCCAACGGAGCGTACTCGGTGCAACTCGACATCGTCCCGGTGGGTGGCTCTGCTGTGGCGAGTTTCTCGACGTCGTTTGGCGCCGCTGCGTTCCGTGACGTTCCGTTGTCTGCACCTGTGTTCCTGGCTGCTGGTTGGTATGATGTCCAGTTGCTTGCGCCAAGCGTTGGAAGCTCCACGTTTGTTCGCGGTCTCTATCTCGCTGCGTAGGAGTTCTGATGGGTTACGAAGGGCTCCAGAAGCAGACGCTAGAGGTCCGCATCGGTGGCGGTCTCGACCAACATAACGAACCGTTTTTGGTCGATGCACCTAGCCTCCTCGGCAGCGACAACACCCGCGTTGCCAAGGATGGGAGCATCGGCAAGCGCAACGGGGCGCAGCTAGGCGCTACGTCGGGACTGCCTACCGCTACCGGCACGCCTCCGGTTTGCGTCATCGACCAGGGTGGGTCTCTGGCGATGCATCATGCCGAGGGCACCTATCAGCTAGACGAGACCCGGAGCAATTGGCGCAAGACTAACGAACTTGCGCCACGCGTATCGAAGGTGCTTGTTGACTCGCTGGTACGTACAAACAACTCACTTCGATTCTGTGATGTCGCTGTGGCTGGGTCGCTGGTTTGTTCGGTCTGGTACGATGACGAGGCGTCGTGTTTGTTTTACGCGTTCTTTGACGCTGAGACGCTGGCGACCATTGCAGGCCCGAAGAAGTTGGTTTCGACCAATCTAGACTATTGGCCTCGTATCATCGCGTTCGACCCGTCCGGAGGAGTTCCCAGGCGCATCGCTATTGTTGGGACGAATCGAGCAAACACCGGGGTTTATTGCTCTATTTATCAGCTTTCGGCCGGGTCTTACACGTTCCCGGCGCCGGTCTCTGTTGGGAGTTACAGCCATCCCAGCATTATCGGCAGCGTCATGCACGACGTTTGCGATTCTGCAACGGCAGGCAACTTCACGGTGTGCTTTCCAAACAATGGAAACACCATCATCAACGATATCGGTCCCACAGGCACCGTGGTCGCTACGCAGACCGCGACCGGGTTTTACGCTCGGAGCATCACCTACAACGCGCCGCTAAGTTCGCTTGTAATGCCGGGGCTGTTCTCGCCTGGGTTTCTCTACACCGGCAAGCTCGCGAGGATGCCCGCTGACTACTCAGCGGCTCCGACGCTCTCCAGCCTGCACACGCCCACCGGAACCGACTCCGAGGCCGTGACCGTCGCCGTCGAGCAGCAAGATGGTCGCATGGTCCTTTTTTCGGACTATGACGTGGTCCGAATCAGTAGCTCTTATGTCAAGACGTCAGAGGGCACGCACAACTATGAACCTATTGCCAAGGCCGCCTACCTCTACTCAGCAACCGGAGTCGAGGAATGCGTCTGCCTATGCGCTGGGACGACCTCCGAGACCATCACCGGGCTTCGCTCGTCTGCCCCAGGGGCAACAGTTGGCGCAATGTTCCCGGCCACCAACGCGCTCTCGGAGTTGCGGCTTGGCCACCGCGCAGCGTGCTTGACTGACGCTGTTTATCATTACGATGAAACCTTCTCAACGCCGGTGCCGGTCTATAGCCTCCGGCATCTGTCAAGCTCTCCGTTCGTCGGCCGTGAAGCGTGGAACGTGGTCCCGGTAGCCACCGGCATTCGCTCCGCATCGACGGACGGGATTTACAAGCTCCAGATTGACGCGGTCCGGTCTAGCTACATCGTCCCAGGGACGCTTACGTCAGCGACTGCAAACGGCATTAGCCTGACGGCCAGCGGCTGCGGAGTGACGTGCCTCGACTCCCAGCAACACGCGGAGCTAACGCCACCGATGCCACTCGCTGGCGGGGTGATGCAGGGTGCCGACACGTCGCTTAGCCATGGTGGGACGGTCTGGCCCTTTGGATATAAGAATCCATCAAACCCTCTAGCGCCAAAGACGATGCGCTATGTCCTGGTATACGTCTGGACTGACGCGCAAGGGAACAAGCACCGCTCGCCTCCTAGCGCGGACGTGGTTGTTGAACAGGATTCAGACGCAGGGAATGAGTTTGGTGGCGTGGTATCGGCTGGCGCTCCGTACTACCCGCCTCGCATCTTCCTCGAAAAGCCACGTTTCAACGCGCTGAACGGAGACCGCACGACGCTTCTAGAGGTCGAGGTCTACGCCGGAAATCCGTTCGATACATCCATCTTGTATCTGCTCGGGACGTGTGAGCCGAAGCAACTAAACAGCCGCACCGATTATATCGCCATTTGTTGGGATGCAGCGGGTTTCGATACGCTGGTTTCGCACTCGGTGTGGACGCATGACGGTGACGGGTTCTCGACTCCTGCGCCCATCGAAACGCTGGGTTTGCCGCTGTACTACGGGGTCACCGGAGAGCTAGAGCCGTCCCGCGCGCCTGCGCTGCTGGACCTGTGCTCGACTCAGTCCAGGTTGTGGGCGCTAAGCGCGGAGAACCGCTTTCAGGTTTGGCCATCAAAGCCGCTTGTCGCTGGCATCGCTCCGGAGTTCTCAACCGACCTCGTCACCACTATCCCGGCCGATGGAGGCCCGTGCGTGGCGGTTGCTTCGCTAGATGACAAGGTCGTGATTTTCAAGCAAGACCGCATCTTCGTTCTCTTCGGTGACCCGGGCCTTGCCGATGGCTCGCAATCATCGCTGCAGCCTGCTCGACTCATCTCATCAGACGTCGGCGCCGACTCTCCCGCAAGCGTTGTCGAAGGCCCGTTCGGCGTGTGCTTCAACTCCGCGCGCGGAATCATGCTGCTAGACCGAGGGCTTGCGCTAACGCCCATCGGAGAGCGTGTGCTCGACTCGACAAGCGGGCTAGTCGTTACCTCTGGAACGCTGGTAGCAGCCGAGACCGAGGTTCGATGGACGCTCGATTCTACCGGCTATTCGCTTGGCACTTCCACAGCCGTCGTTTGGAACTACAAGCACAACGTTTGGCACTCTTACTCCACGTTTCCAACGTCGTGCGCCACGGTGTGGAATGGCGACTTTGCGCGCTTTGGCGCTAACGGATTGCCGTACATCGAGACTCCGGGGACGTGGACGGCATCCGACACCGCCAACAGCGTATTGACCACCGCTTGGATTCGTCCCGGAGGGCTCCAGGGATTCATGCGCTTGTGGCGCATCCTGCTTATCGGGCGCTGGTACACCGGATGGCTCAAGGTCGAAATCGGATATAACTACGAAGACGACTGGAAGGAGTCGCGGCAATGGACCGCGACGGAGCTAACCAGCTTCGCAACCCGTGGCCAAAGGCTGCAAGTTCGCATCGCTCCAAGTGAGCAGAAGATCGAATCATTCAGACTTCGAATCACGGAGCGCGCTACAGTTACGCAGCCTGAAGGCGCATCGGACACCGGCAGAGGCTTTGAATGGGTCGCCATCCAGCTAGAGGCCGGAATCAAGCGCGGGGGCTTCAAACAGTTGGTCGCGGCTGCTAAGAGGTGAAGAAATGGCGAACGCATACGACCGCACCATGCAGGCTCGGCAGCGAGTCCTAGAGCAGGCCCAGCCCTACAGTCGAGCAGCGCAGCAGGCAGCCTCCGAGGCGCGCTCTACCGCGCTGATGGGCGCAGCGTCTGGCACCGTCAATCCGCTCCTCGCCACGCGTCGAGCTACCCGCGCAGCCTCGGCCGCTCGCGAGCCTTTCCTGGCTCAGCAGGCGGCAGCGGTCTCGAGGGCAACGCAGGTTGAGCAGGAGAGGGAGCGCGCTATTCAGGAGCAGGAACGGACGGCGCAGCAGCGCCTAGGCGGCTCGCTGCTGTCTGCCGGTGGCCAGATTCTCGGGACCATCATGCCCGCATTCGCTCCCGCTGCAGGACTCGCCACCGCAGCCGGTCAGGCCATCGGAGGCCAGCAGGCCGGGGCCGGTATCGCCGGACTTATGCAGCAGATGCAGCCGGGACAGACTCCGAGGGCGCAGACGCAGACCGCGCAGCCGTCTACGCCTCTGGCCGGGATGTCGGCAGAGCAGGCACAGGAGACCATCGATGCTAGGAGGGCGCAGCGCATGGCCGCAACTGCTGCCGCTAGGCGTCCTCCCGGCGCCATCGGTGGTCGCATGGGTTCAGAGCTTATTGACCCGTGGGCCGCTCAGCGCGGAGGCTACTGATGTTCCCCGACGAGAACCTGCAGCCTGCCGATTTCTTGCGCCAAGAGGGCGACATCGGATATTTCCAGACTCCTGATGGGTCTCGCGTTTCCGTTGATTTGCGCCAATCGCCCTACGCTCGCCAGATTGCAGCGCGAGCGCTTGTCGAGCGTAGTGCGCAGGGCCAAGCGCTAGACGCTCCGGCGTTGCCTCCTCCGCCTCCGACGCCTGCACCGGGGCCGATGTCGCTGCCTAGCGATGAGCCGATGTCGCGGCCTGCTACGCCTCCCGCTGCTCCTCCGACGCAGACGCCGGACGAAATCCGGCGTCAGTACGCGCTTACCCAGATGATGCCAGCGTTTGCGGGACCGCGGCCTGCGCAGCCTCCGGCTCCTCCGCGCTTTGTCGGTACGCCGACCCCGTACGATATCGCCAACATGTCGCAGGCGTTCGCGCAGCCGACTCCGACGCCTGCGCAGTTCCAGCAGATGACGGCTCCGGCTCCCGTTGCCCCGCTGGGAGCTCCAGCAGCGCAGCAGCAGCCCTCGGGGCAGCCGATGCGCATCCGCGCTCCGCAGCCCTCGCTTGACTCGCTGATGGTCCCGCAGGGATACGCCCCAGGGCTCATCGAGGAGCTTGCTGGAGGCACTCCAGGCAGCCGGTCAATGGACCGGCGCGAGGCGCTTATCGGTCGCGAGGCAGACCTACTGGCTCAGCGTGCCAACGCAGCCGCTGCCGCTGCCGAGGCAGAGCGCGATGCCATCGACGCCAGCGCATCCAGAGCGCTCGAAATCGAGCAGGACAGACGCTCCGCAATGGCCGATGCGCAGCAGCGCTACCAGCGCTCCGTGGATGCTCTGGGAGCGATGCGAGAAGACCCCGCACGGCTGCTGCGTAGCGCTGCCGGTGGAGTGTCGGCCGCCATCGCAATCGGGCTTGGAGCCGCTGGCGCTGCGCTCTCCGGAGGTGGCGAAAACACCGCTCTTGCCATCGTTCAGAGGAACATCGACCGTGACATCGCAGCGCAGCGAACGGACATCCAGACGGCCGGGACGGCTGCCGAGGCGCAGCGCTCCGTGCTCGGCATGATGCGTCAGGAGTTCAGCGACCAGAATGCAGCGGAGTCGGCTGCTAGGTCTGCAATGCTAGCCGCTGCCGCTGCGCAGGCTCAGCGCGTTACCGCTGGCCTCGACAATCAGGCGGCGCAATTGCGTGGCGAGCAGATGGTCCAGCAGTTCCGCGACGAGAGCGCGGCAGCGGCTGCGCAGGCGCAAGCGCAGGAGGCAGAGGCGCAACTCCAGCGCAGGCTGCTCGAGGCGCGCGCTCAGCGCGTCGAGCTTGCCAACATCGGAACGGCTCGACGGCTCCAGGGCGGTCCCGGTCGCGCGCGCCCAACGACGGCACCACAGGCCAGATTCTACAATGCCACGTTTGATAGCCTCGACACGCGTCTCCCGCTTGGTGAGCGCGTGCGCATCGCCTCCGAGGCGAGCGGCATCCCGATGGGAGTCGCTGGAGCTTTGGCTGGTGGTCGGTTTGCCGAAGGTGCAGGCTCTGAGGAGCCACCGCAGCTAACCACCGCGCGCATGGATGTCGTCAATCGCATGTTGCTATCTGGAGCCACCAGAGAGGCTGCCGCTGCATCGGTAGGGTTGCCGGTATCAATGCTGCCGGAAGTTGGCCAGTTCGCAGCAGGACAGGACGACCAACAAAGCGCGAACGTGTCCGCGCTCTCTGGTGCGCTTGACAGGCTAGAGGCTCTTTTGCCTCCGGCTGGCGATGATATCCCCGGGATTGGCGCTACAGGAAGCCTACCGATGTCTGGTCTTTCGGACCGAGGCAGGCAAATCCGAAACGCCATTGAAAATGCCGTTGACTTGCTCGCACGGACAAGGTCGGGGGCTGCTGTGACCGAGGGAGAGCGGGAAAGTTTCCGTCAGATTTTGGGAGCTACGGGACGAGACGAGGAACTCCGACAAGGAATCAGCGCTCTTCGGCGCGATATTGAATCCAGGCTCATGCGTGCGCCGTCTGGCCAGTCTCCCACGGAACGCGCTGCCACTAGCCGCGCGCCCGGTATGATGGGAGTCCGCTGATGGACCCGGAAGACGCGGTCGCAGCAGCGGCGCCACCGCCTCCAGCGGTAGCGGCTACCGTCGTCCTCCGGGACGGCAGGTTGGCCGATTTCGACTCGGCCGAGAACGCGCAGGCGTTCATGAGCGCGAACCCTGACGCGGTCGTCGGTCTCGATACGCCGGAGTTGCAGCGCGCGCGCGAACTCTCCGCGGAGTACGGCAGCAGCCCGTACATTGCAGCCGGTCTCGGAGCACTCCGAGGGGCTACGGTCGGGCTCTCCAGCGGAGCGGCCGGTCTGCTCGGGCTGGGAGAGTCGGAGCGCGCCTACCGCGAGGCCAACCCAACCGCTGCTCTCGGTGGCGAGGCACTCGGTGTGGCCGGGTCGATGCTGTACGGTGCTGGCGAGGTCGGGCTAGCCGCCAGGGCCGCTAGGGCAGGGCTTGCGGCCCGTACCGCGCTCAACGCCACGCGTGCCGTCACGGCGCCTGCTAGGGCGCTGCTAGGCGTCTCCGAGGCTGCCGGGGCTGCCGTAGGTCGGCGCATCGCTGGAGAGGGCGCTGGCGCGCTCGCTAGGGTCGGCGCTGGGGCTGCTGCGCTGGCGACAGAGGGCGCTATCGAGTCCGCAGCCTACGAGGCTGGGGGCATCCTCTCAGAGCAGACGCTCCGGGAGCCTCCAGCGCTAACCGCTGAGAGCATCCTCGCTCGCATCGGGACGGCTGGACTCGAGGGCGGTTCGCTTGGTGCTCTGCTCGGTGGCGGGCTCGCTATCGGTGGCGCCGGAGCGCGCGCGGCTACAGCTAGCGTCGAGCAACTCTCGAGGTCGCTACGGCAGCGACTTGGGCGCGATGCTGCTCCCGGTGTCGCTGAGCTAGCAGCAGACGCCTACACGCGCGCGGCGGCGTTCGCGCGCGGCGCAGACCCTGACTCGGTGGGGCAATTCACCAGACTTACACCAGAGGCTCGCGAGGCTCGACGCATCGTCCAAGAAGGACCGGACGCTACGTTTGAAGTTGGGTCTCGCCAGATTCAATCGAACCTGGACAACGTCTTTAGGAACCTTGACGGCGTGCTTGATGAGGCCATCGGCGCGCGCAAGCTTGACGACGTCGAGCGCGTGATTCGCACCGACACCGCTCCGGACCAACTCCGTGTAGCGAACGAGGCTATCGAGCGTGTTCGCGCGATGGCAAACGACATCAGGACGGACCCCAATACGTTCGGGGTCGCTGGCGCTGCAGCGCGTCGGATGGAGTTCGCGTCAGAGGCTGCGCAAGCTCGAATCGCATCAGCGCTTGCCGATGAGGCGATGAGCGATGCGCGCAGGGCGACCGAAATCTTTGGGGCTACCGACGTCCTAAAGCGCCAAGTTGGACGCGCTCGACAAGCGGTTAGGGAGCGTGGTGCGCGGGAGATTGTTGACAACCTCTACGAGAGCATCCGCAGGCCGCTTGAAGATGAGTCGGTGTGGGGTGAGGGGTTGCGCGGAATCCAGACGGAAACCAATGCGGCCTGGAACGGGTTTTTGACGTGGGATGGCGACTTTTCTCGACGCTTCACCCGGGATGGCGAGGGCGACGGTTTCGACCGCTTGCGCGCTGCTAACTCCGGAGGAGTGAGTTCGTTTCTTGGCCAAATCGGAAGGGCAGCCAACGAAAGCCAAGAACAGATTTTCCGCGACTGGCTTACCGGCACGACAAGGTTGACGGACTCCATCGGCAGCAACTACGCCATGAGTCCGGCCAACGTCGCCAAGCTCTCCACGCTCCGGCGGGACATCGCATCGTTGCGTTCGGCCTACGAAACCACCGCGCGCCGCGCTGGAATCCTCGCCGACTGGCAAGCGGTCTCAGGCAGTAGCGGCTCCGGGCTCGCTGGCGTTCTTGGGAGCGCTGCTACCACCTCGGCCGTGCTCGGTGGCGGGGTAGGCGCATTCGGGCCGCTAGGGGCCGCCGCAGCGGGTCTGAGCGCCATCTCTAACCCGGGCCGCGTGGCGACTCTGCTCGGCAGCGTCGAGCGTGCTACGGCGCGAACGAACACGGACATTTCCGGGTCCATCCGCAGGTTCCTCCGTAGCGGCTCCGAGGCCGTTGGAGCGGGAGTTAGGACGACCGCTAGGGCCATCCCTGCCGCTGCTGCTGCCGCTCGTACCGAGGACTCTCGCAAGCGCTACCTAGCGCGGTCCAGGCGCATCGAGCGCGACCTAGCGGACCCTGCCGGGACATCGGAGCGTTTGGCGGTCTCTACGCGTGACCTCGAGCGCGTAGCTCCCAGCGTGGCTGCCGAGGTCCACGCTGCAGCCGCTAGGGGCCAGCAGCATCTAGCGGAGACCCTGCCGCAAGGCAGGCGCCTCCAGGGGCAGCTATTCGGCGCACGGACGCAGCCGCAGCCCTCGCCGGAGCAGATGCGCGCCTGGATGCGTCGAGCAGATGTGGTCGATGACCCGTTGACCGTGCTCGACTCGCTGCGCCGAGGGGACATTAGCCGGGAGGAGGTAGAGACGCTCCGGGCGGTCTATCCCGCGCTCCACGCTCGCATTGTCGAGGAGGCTACTCGGCAAATCGTGGACGCAGCGGCTCCGCTCTCTTATCAGGACCGAATCCGACTCGGAATCCTGCTCGGGATTACTAGCGACCCCTCGCTAGACCCGGCCACGCTTGCTACCCTGCAGGCCACATATCAGCAGACAACGGAGCAGCCTAGTCCGCAAAGGACGCAGCCAGCACCGCGCGTGGCCTCGCAACTCGCTACAGGTACAGAGCGCATCGAAGCGCGGAGGTGATGATTCATGGCTCTACAGAATGCAGCGGTTTCCGATGGGGCAGTCAACACTATCCGTGGCGCCGGTTTCGGTGGCTTGTCGGTAACGAACGTTGGGACCACCGCGACCGCGTTTGATGTCAGCGCGTGGCAAGGACAGCTTATCGAAATCGTCACGCACAACGGATTTGGCTGGTACCTATTTGCCGAGTCCGCCAGCGCCACGATTGACCCGACCATCACCGGAGTCACGTCGGCTGCATCGGCTAACGCTGGCGTTCCGGGGCTCATCGGCACAAGCGTGCCCAAGCAAGTCTCGGTGCCGATTAGCAGCAACTCCGGCACCGGCAGCACCGTTACTGGCAAGGTTTTCCTGCTCGTCCGCAGCCACACCGGAACGGTGGATTGCAAGGTCCACCGGGCATGAGAGGGCGCATTGTCTCGATGACACGTCGCAACGGAGCCCGATTCGTCTCGGGCTCCGGAGGTGGCGCGTTTCCGGTTACTCCTAGCGTGCCAGTTGCCCCCACGTTCACAGGCACGTTGAGAGTTGTTGACGGGACGACGTACTCCACAATCACGGCCGCTCTCGCTGCGTCTGCCGCTGGTGACCGGATTCGACTTGATATCAACATCAGCGACGTGGTGACCGTCGATAAGTCAATCGAAATCTTCTCGACGTCTGCAAAGAAGCTCTCTTCCACCTCGTTCGGAACGACGCTGACTATCAGCGCAGGCGTTTCTAACGTCTACCTGCATGATTTTGAAGTCGAAAACACCAACGGTCCCGCGTCGTTCGCTTCGTGCATTACCGCTCTAACGCAAACCGCGTCCGTCCCTAACGGTTCAACCGGACTTCGCATGTCTGGACTGACTGTGACGTACCCATACACCGCGCTTTACATCGCCGGAAACGGGTGGGTCATCAACGGTTGTACGTTCAAATGCAACACGACCACTCCGGGACAAGCTGTGTATCCGGTTGTCAACTATGGCTCTGCTGGGACGTGCATCCTAGCCAGCAACAATTTTCACTCAACGGCCGAAAACGGGCGCGTTACCTGCGTCTACCAAGCCAAGAATCTGGTTGGCGGGTTCTACTCTGGCCACAGCGGGACGTTGGTAGTCAGGGACAGCACAATCACGCTCAATGCGGCCGTGTCGCTGTCCCACTTCTACTGGATTCTGTCTGTCACTCCTCCCGGCGCATCTCCTGTCCCGGTGGCTAATGCGCTGGAGTTCTATCTAACCAATAACACAATCTCGACTTGGGCAAACGGTGGCATCTGTCGCATCGTAAACGACGCTATCGAGGGGCTAGACCCGCTCTCGTTTTTCTCGTCGCTTATCCTCGACGGAAACACCCAGGGTGCTTCGACATCGACCGAAATTGGTCTATTCGCAGTTGACAAAAACACCGAATCGGTGCCCTCGGTGTTGCGTCCTACCGGCAGTCCCGGGACGTTCTACGCGCGCAACAACACACGCTCAACGCCTATCGGCGCAGGCTGGACAAACTGCAGTTCCACCTCCGCTTTGGTCGGATGTCTGTCCGCGCACTACTACGCCACCAACCCGCTGTTGGGTTCATCAGCGACATTTGACCCGCTGCTGGTTCCCTCGCTGCTGCTCTGGTACCGGAGCGACGCAGCGACCGTGACGGGTGGCGTGGTGGACGCTCTGACCGACCAGAGCGCCAGCGCCATCAATGCGACCTCGAGCGGCTCCGCACGACCCGCTTACACCGCGTCCGATGCTGCGTACGGAGGACGTCCATCCCTGTCGTTCGACGGCACGGACGACACCGTGTCAGCGACCGGCGTCAACTACTCCAACCACACGATTTTTCAGGTCTGCCGCTCTGCTGGGGCTGCTGGCTATCGGCCATTCTGGAGACGGCAGGCCGCGGTCGGAAACGATATCGACTACTGCGGACACCGCGTGGACGCTCTGTTTGTACGGAATAACCTGCTCACAGCATCCTACAAAACCAACGCCACCAATTGGGGTGTGACTGCCTCACCAATCACTATTAGGGCGCAGTACGGAGGGACGCATGCGACCCACCTGCTATGGGCCAACGGTGCATCTGTGGCGCTATCGAGCGGTACCGCCAACGACCCCGGCGCGCTTGCCTCTGGCACGCTGCGTCTGATGTCCGATACAGCCACTTGGACCAGCGGAACGTGGGCAGAATTCCTCTGTTACTCTCGAGTCCTGACGGCAAGCGAGTCCGCGCAGGTAGAGGCGTACCTCCGCAGCCGCTTCAATCACTACTGAGGTTCCATGTCATCTGTAAGCGCGTTCCGCGTCGTCTACCTAGAGACTCCATCGGGCTATCAGCCCGGGGACGAGTATCTTCGCCACATTGCGTTGACGTCTCTAGATGCTCCAAAGGATGACGTGGTCGCGCTCCTCGACTCGCCAGCGGGTCAGCAGATGCGCTCTAATGCGATGGCTATTTATGCGGTCGTGCTCGACGTCGTCGCCACCGATGCAGGAGACGGGACCGAGGCGCTAGAGTACGTCGTGGCCTCTCCGACGTTCCTCAATGGAGGTAGCATTGAGACGCAGACCACCGGGCTTTGTGAGCTAGTGCGGGACCTGCTAGTGACGCATTTTCCTTGCTCTCCGGTGGAGTATCTGAGCGGATTTTCCAGGTGAAACGCTACCGTCTAGCAGCCACGCTCGATGGTGAGCGCGCATGGCTAGAGGCTGCCCGTCAGGACGGGACCGCTTACCTCTGCGACGATGTCGAGGAGGCTCTAACTATGCCTCTGGCGCAGGCGATTAGCCTCGCGTGTTTCTTGTCCTCTGGCTCCGAGATGACCTTTGAGGAGGTATGCCTTGCCTAAGTTGGACTGGCCCCAGGCGGCTGTGATGGTTGCTCTAGTCGTTGCGGTTGCTGCGGTCTGTCTGTTCGCTCCGGAGGACCTCCGTGCGCCCATTGCAGCACTCATCACAGCCTCTGCAGGTATCCTGCGCTCGCCTGCTAGCAGAGTTGATTCTTGACGCGGTTTCTCGACCTTTGTGCGGAGCAGGTTGACCCGTTTCCAGCCAAGGGGACACCACCTAAGCCGCAGTCAAGGCACGGCCGAGACGGCAAGACGCACAAGCGTAGAGCCATCGACGTTACGGGCATCACCGTCCATCAAACTGCATGCGTTTTTGGTCCTAGTGCAGACCGCGAAAAAGCCTACCGTCGAGCGCTAGGGATTCCTGCTCATGCGGTAGCGTTTCGGGATGGCGTGGTTGCATTGCCAGCCCCGCTTGATTGGTACCTTTATCACGGCAACGAACTCAACGGCCGCACGCTAGGGCTCGAAATCGAGGGCGTTTATCCGGGCCGTCCAGGCGGTCCAGTCTGGGGGAAGCAGCCTCCTACGCCGCTTGATGCGCTAGCGGTGGAGACTGCATGCGCAGCGCTGCGCAGGCTCGTCGAGGAGGGACGTGCGATGGGCATGCCCATCGAGTGGGTATACGCTCATCGGCAATCAAACGGTCAGAAGCCAAGCGACCCAGGCTTTGAAATCTGGCGTGACGTCGTGCTCGGATTTGGCGTTCCGACACTCGGCCTTAAGACACGCGTTCGGGAGATTGTCGGAGATGGAAAGGCCATCCCAACCATCTGGGACCCTGACGCATTCGCCTCGTACTGAGCGCGCTGCTAGATAGCGGCATGAATCGCTATCTATTGGTCGTGCTACTGCTGGCGTCCTCCACAGCGTCCGCTCAGCGCAGGGACTCCGATGCGCTCGTTCTGGCGCGTGTCTGTGCCCACGAGGCCGGATGGGATGCGCTGGAGGATTGCGCCGCCATCCATGCAGTCTTGCGCGGTGGCGCTGAGCGCCACGGCATGACGCTCCGTGCCTACGCCTACGCCTACAGCGGCAGAGCGCTCCGGGGGCAGACGTCGCGACCGTGGATGGCTGCGCTACGCGAGGACGGCGCAGAGCCTGCGGGCTGGCCTCGAGTGCGCTACGTCGTCCAGCGCGACGGCTCGGCGCGCGCGGCAGCGCATCCCGCCTGGAGCGGCTATCGGGCGCAATGGCTTGCGCTGCTGGCCTATGCACGCTCGCTAGTGGCTGGCGACGTCGCATCATCATGCGTCGAGCCTCCGCACGATTGGGGAGGCTCTATGGACGCTGCAAGGGCTACCCGAATCGGACTCGTCCCCGTAGACTGCGGAAGGACGCGCAATCAGTTCTATTTGCGCCCATCCATCATCGCATCTCGGGAGTAGTAGCCGTGGCCTGGACAGACACACTTATTGCCGTTGGGAGTGTTGCCTCTTCCGGCGTGGTCGCATCGATTGTGGGCGGATGGAAAGGGAAGCAGCTTGCGGAGCTTCAACACGCCCAGACAGCCGCCAAGACCATCGAGTCAATGGAGCGCCGGTTGACGCGTAGCGAAGAGCGCCACGAAGAGTGTGAGCGCCAAAACGCAGATTGTGAACGGCGCTACCGTGAACTCCGCGCTGACATCGATGTGCTTCGGGCACGCTCCATCTCTCCGGGTCCGCTGTGAGGACCGCTGCGCTAACGCTCGCGCTGCTGGCCTCCGGCTGCGTCTCAGCGCAGCAGACCGCACGGCACTCGCTGGCGGTCGCTGCCGTAGCACTACGGGAGACAGACGAGATACTAGCGCCACGCTACGCAGAAGCCTCTAGCGAGGCGCTGGGGAGCTCCCAGACGCGCGCGGAGTACGATGCGACCATGCGGCCGTGGGATGCCGCCGAGAGCGCGGAGCGCGCTGCGCTGCTGGCGCTGCTGTCGCTGGAGTCTCTCGTCGATGCGTGGACCGACTCCGGTCGGAGCTTCATGGCAGCGGCTCCGTGTGGCCTGCAGACGCTCTCCAGGCTCGCGCAGGCGCTGGCGGCAGTCGGCGTTAGCCTCGGGCCGCTATCGGGCGCCCTGGGCGCCCTGTCGAGCTATGCGGGGACGTGCCATGACGCCGACTGAGATTGCGCGTACAGCGCTCGACGTGGTTGGCGCGCTCATCGAGGTCATCCGCGCAGCCGAGGAGGCATCACGCGGAGAGGACCCGGCGCGTGTACGCGAGGTCCTCTCCGGAGAGTTGCTGACATCGGCTCGACGTGCCCACGCTGAGCTAGAGGCTAGCCTCAAGTTTCGCGAGCGCTAGCAGCAGCGATTACTGCTGTTAGCCATTACTTATTCGCTTGCAAGCTTTCATTTGCTGCGCGCAACCGGAGCACCTCTGCTTCCAAACGCTCCCCGGCCCATCCGCCTACAGGCTTTCCGGTGTCTGCGTCTCTCGTCAGCAGCATCCCGGTGTGGTGTAGGCCCCACGAACGGAGGGTGAGTACAAGCTCTGTTGCCGCCTCTAGAAGTTCATTGTTATCGGTCATTCGCTGTCTCCTCGCTTATTATGATGGATAAATGCGTTCCAGAGCCTCCCTGAGCCTTTTGTTCTCTTTTTCGGCGGCATGAAGACGCTTAATGTAACTCTCCCGCATTGGCTAGCGCGTGGGCGTGCGATGCGTCTAGCTCCAGCCTCGCTCTGACTCTGCCGTCCACCGGCTCGACCTCCCATAGCTCTAGCTCTATTGAGACCGTCCCAAAGCGTGCGCTTGTTGGCACTCTCAACGCTGAGCAATGGTCGGAGTCGATGACCTCCACAAGCGTTCGCTTGATGCTCATGGCCTCCAAGACCTCTTGGTGCGCTCATCGTAATCTGTCTCCGCAGCCATTCTGTCATCAATCGCACCCGCCCATCGAACCGCCACAGCCGCGACTTGGATTAGCTCCTCTCGGAGCCTCTCCTCATCGTGCTCCTCGAGCGCTTCAAGAACTTCCTCGAGCAGCACCAGCGCCCACGGCACCGCGAATGCAGCCTCGGCGCGCGCGCGCACTGACGCAGCGGACGGCAGCGGGAGCGCTTTGTCGAGATGCTGCCCCGTGCCGTCCCAGTAATCGTGGGCGTCGAGGTAGCCTAGTGAGCGCTGCCGGTCGCGCTCGGCGTAGACGTCCATCATGACGTAGATATCACGCTGGTTCACAATGACCTCTTGGCATAGAGCCGCACGGGCTATGCATTGGCGAGCCTCCGATATGTCGCAACCACCGTCGCCATGGACGCTTCGGAGACTCGTCTGCGTCCACTCATAGCCATTTGTACCGTCTTTATGGATAGCCCGCATGCACGAGCAATCTGCGCATTCGTTGGAGCTGGAGAGTATGGAGCAATCACTCCGGCCTCTGTCTCCGAGAGCATCCTACGTGCTCCCTCGATAGCCCCGCTCCGCGGTACGTACAAAGGCGAAAACCGCCTGCGCATCTCGTAGAACGGCCATCCCTTGGCATGTAGTGCGCGCATCAAATCGAGCATTATCTCGACGTCCCGGAGCGCTTCCTCTGTGGTCCGTGGCCTATTCCGCATCTCGCCACCTTCCGGCCGCTTTGATGGCTGCATGCGTTGTCCTCGCCATGCGTAGATGTTGCCGATACCGCGCACCCTGCGCCCAGATGGCCTGCCGTCTCTCCTCGTCTGGCTGCGCCGATGCCTCCGCGTCCGCTGCGTCTGCCAGCCTTGCTAGGCGCTTCATTTCGCCCTCGAGTGTCATCAGAAGATAGCGGACTTGGTCACGCTCCAGAATCGCCATTGGACCCCCTAGCAACGTGCGCTGCGTAGCGTTGGTCGGCCGTGTCAACGGATGCCGTCACAGCCTCCGAGGCGCGCAAGATGGCGCTGCTGTCCGGAGGCGCCACGCCTGCCGATGCCCACGCTAGAGCGCCAGCGAGTGCCCGGTGCGCGGCGTGCATCGTTGCCCTGGTTTCGTTGAGAAGCGCGTATGTCTCCGCAAGCTCTCGCTCTGCCTCCATGCGCTGGCGCATGGAGAATCGGACGTGAATGTCATCCACCATCGGAGTGCTTCGGCGTGCCGCGCGCTGCGCCTCATCGCGCTCGATTTGACACTCTCCAAGCCTGCCCTCTGCCAGCAGTAGTCGAGTTTTCAGGCTGGCAATCTCGTTCCACATGCGCTCGAAACTATCCATCAGCGTGTCTCCTAGTCTCTAAGAGTCGGACCAACTCCAACTCCGTTTGCATATCCGTGTCCAATCGGTGATGGGCGTAGACGATGGCCTGATGGGCGGCAAACTTGCGCACCCTGGTAGCCTCTCTCTTGTCGTTGCACGCTGCCGCTATGCGCTGCGCCGAGATGAAATCTCCACCCCGACGCAGCGCCAGCGACACTACTAGCTCAGCCCTCGCGCTGCCCATAGGCAGCGGCTACTAGTGACATCCAATCGGAGGCCAGCATGGTCACCAACGTGTCCCCTCGGTCCTGACGCGACACGACCACCGGGGCGCACGACTCGGCGCAATCTCGCATCGCTTGACGCATCGCGCTTTGAATGGTTGCCGCTCCACGCTTGCACTCGATATGGAACGGGTGGGTGTTTTGAACGTCCCCGCCTTCCACCTTTGCCGTCCTCGTTTGACTGAGATTCCGGCGCGCTGCTGGCCACACCGGGCGCAGCATCTCAGCGACTTCTCGCTCAAACGCTGCGCCCTTATCTCGGCGCCCCTTACCGCTGATGGCCATCAAAACGGAAGGTCGTCGTCGTTGCCACGACGCGGAGCAGAGTAGCTACTGCGCTGCGCAGGACGGCTGCCCGTGGGTCCATCGTCGTAAATGTTGATCCAATGCGAGGGCTTCCCCGCGTCGTCGCGGGTCACCCTAACGACGGTGCCGTCTTCCATCTTGATTGCAAGCTGCGCCACACGCTTATCGAGCGTCGCGCTGAGCTTGCCATCGTCCTTATCCCAAGCGGCGAAAATGCTAATGCTTTCGCCGCCGTCCTTGTGCTTGAGACTGACCTTGATTCGGGGCTTATCTGCCATGTTCTATTCCTCTCCAGTCACTCTGCCAAACCAGCAAGACCGAGAATCGGCCCCGCATCCAACTGAATATCGGCGCACGCCGACTGCAGACGCTCGAGAGCGGCACCGCGCTTGGCTCCGGTTAGAGCCTCGAGCGCGCTAGCGTTCTCGCCAATCCATCCTCGAAGTTGCGCTTCGGTCCTGCAGTCTCCAAGGCTCCGCGGAATCATCGTGGACTCTGCTGGGATGGCTGTCGCGCTAGGCGCCGAGACCACCTCGACTCGCTGAGGAATAGACTCCGCTTCCTCTGGCGCGTAGAGCCCTCCACCGCCAATTGCATCGGGGCAAAAAGCGCGCACGGCTGCGCTGATGCACCGGCTCCGCAACATGGCGTCAGGGTACGTCTGCCATGGTCCGGTTTTGCCGGTCAATCCAGCCCGCTTGGCCATGTCGATGTCCCAGCGTTGTTCATAGCTGGAGCCGTCGCGACTCAGACGCAGCGTGGCCTCCGTGGACGTCGAGCAGACCCATTCGACGCGTACTCCGGCACGGATGGCCCTCGCGAGCATGGCGCCAGCGGAGAGCGTTGGTCGGCCCTGCACAACATGGATTTCCCGGAGCGATTCCATCGGCCCCATACCAAGCTCCGCACCCGTCAAGATGCACGCCGCAATCGCGTTCGGCTGGTTGATGTACTGCGCCGGAACGAAGCCCTTGCTGGTTGCAAGCGATTCCGCGAGCCTGAAAACTTCAGGAACCGAGGTCGGAACTAGTGCTAGCGAATGATTCATCGTCTTTTGTCTCCCTTATAAGCTCAACCGTTTCCCAAAAGTCTGCACACAGTTGCCGCGCGCGCCTGATAGTCGTCTCGTCTCGCTCCACCTCCCAAACCCGGATAGGCCCGTCTTGGCCATGATGCGCTGCCCAGTATTCCCCGCAGATGAGGTATCCCCCGTCCGCTCCTAGGCACGCCATTTCGCCTTGCACCTGCAACGCCCAATACCAGGGCAACGCAGCGCGCTCCGTAACGCTGCATTTTAGCTCCAGAGCATGCAGGATGCCGAGGCTGTCACGTCCCCACGCGTCAGGCGTGCAAGCCAGTCGCGGTTGGTGTCTGTCGATAATCGGCAGCATCTCGGACGGCATTGAGTCGGCGTGACGCACGCTCTCCGGGTCAATACCGCGCGCGATTCCGCGCCGAAGTTGCTCGACGTACTGCTCCAAGAGTTCACGCTCCCGCTCGGTACCTCGAGCCGCAGCGCCTCCAGCGGGACGCGACTCGATGACTCCTGCTTTCTCCAAAACGAAGCGCATCCTTTTGTGGCCACGAGGCTGTCCGATGCGCTGCCTGAGATAGGCCGGAGCCTCCAGCGACGGGTCCGCAGCCAACCAGAGCGCGGGAAGCTCTGAGCAGCCCCAGGCGTGCGCTCGACGCGCTAGCCAGGCGGCACGCGTCACCAGCGCACCTCCGCGTCCGTGTCGCCCCAGTCGGACACGTCCAAGTCGTCGTCATCGGGCTCGTCATGCGTCCAAGAACCGGCCATCCCGGTACCTCCGCAGCTAGCGCATTCGCAGGGATATCCGCTGCCGCCGGAGCCATCGCAGGCGGGGCACAGGTTGTCGTCGTCGGCGGTCATGTAAGCTTCCCGGCGCGCGCTGCCGCACGCGCAGCATCATACGCCCCATGCGATTCCGCATACTGCGTACGCGACACACTTACAGCCGCATACGCACGCGAGCGCGCATCCGCGCGCGCTGCCGCACGCGCCGTTGAACGCGCCTCCCCATACGCGTCCGCAATGGCTAGCGCATACGTTTTTGCGTACTCTTCCGCATACGCCTCCGCATACGCCTTTGCATCTGCGGCTGCCGCCTCACGCGCCTTCTTATCGTGTTCCATCATCGTCCCCTACATCAACATCCACAGCATCGAGCACACCACAGCCAGCGCAGCCGTGGCGAGCCACGCCAGAGCCTCTAGGACCATTCCTGGGCGCAGCATGGGCGCAGGCCGCACGCGTCTATTCCGGCGCGTTGGCGGGGCTGCTGAGGGCTCCCAAGGCGTGTGACGGCGCCTCATGATGCCTCCTCGCAAGTGACGGTGATGGAATCAACGTCTCCGTCCCGGAGCGATGCGAGGTCCCAGAGCAGCGAGGACATATCCTCGCCATCTCCGAAGGCGACGCGGGACGCTCCGACGTAGACCGCCTCCCGGTAGCGGCAGCCACCGCCACCGCTGGGGCTGCCACCTACCGCTCGGACCTCGCTATCGCGTAGCTCCAGCAGCGTGCGCGGGGTGAGCCTGACGTGCTGCCTGACTGGCTCCACGATTCCTCCGTCACGCGTGGCGTGCGACGTCACTCCGTAGCCAAGGGCTCGGCAGCCCCGGACGATGCGCATTGCAAAGCGGCTCATGACGCCACCTCCGAGAACTCGCAAACCATCCTCCGGACGTAGATTCGGCGCACCTTGGCGATGGCTGCGTCCGTGTCGGACGTGCCGGCGTCGCGCAGCATCGTCGCGATGTCGCGGTCCGACCACTCGCAGTCGAGCGTGCCGTCGGCCGCCTGGGCGGCGACGACGTCGTGCGTCTCGAGGCGGTCAATCTCGGCGCAATCAAGCGCAATCAGCGCGTCCGCTACGTCGGCCTCCAGCGATTGCGAGGCCGCGGAGTAGTAGGTCTGGTAGGTCATCGTCGTTCGTCCCTTTCTCTCGGTCACCGTCATCGGCGACCACTCGAGGAGCATGCAGGACGTGCCGGAATCGTGCAAGTTTTTTTTCGCATTGGCATCGAAAAACATTTTTCGCATGGTTTCTTGCCTCGCAAGCCCCGCGCTGGTATTGGCATCGGGCGCATCTGTGCGCGGGAGGATGGAGCAGGCATGGCTAACAAGCTGGCGAGGTGGCTACAGGTAGAGGGGCTCGGAGCATCGGAACGCGTCATTAGAGCGGCAGGTATTAGCCGCCCGACGCTGGCGACGTATGCAGCCGCTACCCCCGGAGAAATCCCCGGAATGCGCGTCGCGCGCGCCATCTCGAGGGCTACCGGGCTCTCCGTTGCCGACGTGCTGCGGCTGACGCCGGGGGAGCGCCGATGACCCTCGCGCTAGTCCGACTCGCTGGGCGCGCGGCCCGTCGAGCCGCGGTGCTGCTGGCTCGACTGGAGACGCGTCTAGAGGGCGCAGAGAGGCTGGGCGTATGAGTAGCGGATGGGCGAGATGGGTATACCTAGCCAATAGCGGCAAGGCAGCCAGGGCTGCGCAGCGCCAGCGTGCGCTGCCATGCGTCGAGCTAGGCCAGCGGCCTAGCCTGACTCCAGAGCAGACCGCAGCGGCTGCCGAGGCGATGCAGCGGCTTCTCCGTGGCGAGATGACGACCGCTCAGTATGCGGAGGCTCTGTGGCGGCTCTGACGTGCGCTGACCCCGCGCTTGAGCTTCGTTACCTAGCCAGCGTCCTACATCGCGCCGAAGCGCTGGAGCAGGCTCCAGTCACCCACGGGGACCTCACCAGCCCAGCACACCAAGCGCTGCTCGGCGCACTAGTGGCCATTCGCGCTCGACGCGAGGAGGTCACGCCGTCAGCGCTGCGCCTAGAGCTGGACCGCCAGGGCAGGCTATTGCAGGTCGGCGAAGACCGGCTGCTCCAGCTTGAGTCTACGCTGGAGCTAGACCCACACGCCTGCGCTCGACGGCTCCGAGAACTCTCGCAGGCCAGGACGCTCAGGGACGCTAGCCTCCAGGCTGCAGCGCTTGCGGAACGCGGGTCTCTGCTCGAGGCGCGCTCAGCGCTGGCCGCGGTGGCGTTCTCCGAGGACGTCTCCGAGGACCCGGTGTTGACGTTCCGAGAGCTTTTGACGGAGTCGGTTTCAGCACTCTCCGAAGCCAGCAAAACCAAGCGATTCGTGCGCCTCGGCACACCTAGCCTCGACGATGTTTTCCGGGCTGGACCGGGTGACCTAGTGGTACTCGGCGCAGCCACAAACGTCGGCAAATCCACGCTTCTCTGGACGTGGGCGATGTCGCTGGCGCGCTCCGGGACTCCGGTCGGCATCATCAGCATCGAGGACGGCGCCGAAGATTTCGGCTCTAAGGGCTTGGCCGCAATCTCCGGCGTAGACACCTCGGCAATGTGGTCAACCGGACTCCGAGCGGAGCACTCTACGCCCATCTCAGCAGGCATTGACCGAGAGGCCAACCTCCCGATTTCATTCGCAAAAATCAGGTCCCGCAGCATCGAGGGCGTGGTGTCGCGGATGGCCTACATGGTCCGAGTGCGTGGCTGCAAGGTGCTCCTCGTGGACTACCTCCAGGCCATCAGACACCGGGACGTGGGAAGCTCAACGCGTGAAAAAGTCAACGATAGCCTCGCGACCCTCATGGCTGCCGCAGCACAACTTGGCGCAACGCTGGTGCTCGCCAGCCAACTCAGGCGCGCCAGCGAAGGCGGCAAATACCAGGAACCAGGGGACGGTGACCTCAAAGAATCCGGAGACATAGAGAACTCCGCGCAGGCTATCGTCTTGCTCTGGCGAGAGACTGACGAGGAGTCGGACCCTCGATACGGCTGCGTTTTTGGCAAGGTCGCCAAGGTCAAGCGCGCCAGCGCTGGGCGACGATTCTGGATGCGCCGAGATGGCTATGGATTGCTTCAAGAACAGGGCGGACCAGCCCCGAAGAAGGCCAAGGGCGGCTGGTAGCGCGTATGCGCGCGCATACGGTTTGCGCGCGCGTTAACCGGGCATAAGCGCGCGCATAATACTCCAGCCCCTCCGGCTGGATAACTCGAGCAGCCCCTAGAATCCCCCAGAAGCCTCGCTAGCAGCCTGGGTGCTACCTGCGGCCGTCTTGACGGCTGGGAGCGCTTCTAGCGCCATCCTAGGCGCTCCAATCGGCCACGCTGCCGGACGGTGCAACCAGCCAGCGACCAAGACGACCCTCGCGCGCGCGCCCGCGCTTCTCCGTAGAAGCTCCTATGAGAGCTTCTAAGCTAGCCTCTAAGCGGTTTTTAGTATTTAGTTATGGGTTTTCTCTAAGTGCAGCATCTTATTTACGGGTTTTCTCCAATATGATGCTGAACTTAGAGGAAACCCTAACAACCAAAATAGAAAGACGCTTAGAGGCTAGAGTAGAGGCTAGGATAGAGGCTAGAATAGATGATAGAGAATAAGAATAAGAGAGCGCGCGCACGCGTAGCACTCTCCATGCCAGAGCTTGTGAGGGAGTGGTGTCGGGTAGCGGTGGACGAGGTCGATGGAGCGCCCCACGGGCTGCTGGAGGAGGGCGATTGGCATGGCTGGGGACGGCTCGGAGCATGGTGCGAGCGGATGGCCTGCCGGGGCCTGGGGGACGGCAGAGCGGATTGCATTGCCGCCGCGCTTGCGACGAGGTGGGCGCACTCAGCAGAGGCTCGAAGCTCCGGTTGGCATCCGGGAGAGCTTGCCGCCAATCCGGAGAGATTCTGGGTTGCTCTGTTGTGCTATTCGGTGCCAACATGAGCGGGAGCGCTGCCGCCGATGCGGAGCGCTAGAATGCGAGCGAGCGCTAGACGCGGGGACGTGCGTGCCCTGCCAGCTCAGGAGACGAGATGCGCAAGAAGAGGCCGGTCTCGGCTGAGAGCGTCCCGGAAGTTGTCCAGGGTGCTGTGAGGGATGTTGTTTCCATTGACCTCGTGGCGCACAGTCGCGCGCGCGCAGAGTGGCGGAATGATGAGCGAATCGGCGCCTTGGTGGCCATGCTGGAGTTGGGCATCCCAATCGTTGCGGCTTGTGCCAAGCTCGCGATTCCCAGGCGCTCTCTTTACGATGCGATGGGCGCAGACGAGGCGCTGAGGCAGCGCATCGATGACGCCAGGGCATCGTGGGAGGCGCAGGCGGTTGGGCGCATCATGGAAGCGGACGACTGGAAGGCGCAGGCATGGGCGCTGGAACGTCGAATCCCGGCGAGGTGGGCGCCTCCGAAGGAGCGCAAGGAAATCTCAGGACCCGGAGGCGGTCCCGTCCAACTCGCTGCCGTCGATGCCGTCGATAGGATGACCGATACGGAGTTGTCGGCAGCGGCTCGAGCGCTGCTGGACGGTGGCCGATGACGCTGCCTTGGCCGTGCCTAATCCGCGCTGCGGAGCCTAGCGATACCGGACTCGTCGCTCACTCATGGGTGGAGAGCTACTACAGGGGCTCCAGGGACGTGCGAGGCGTCAAGGTCTCGCACTACAGGCAGCCAATGTTCCGACGCGTGGAGCGCATCCTAGCGTCATCATCGACGCTGGTAGCGTGCGAGCCTGATGACCGCGACCACCTTCTCGGCTGGGTCTGCTGGCGAGGTCCGACGCTCCATTACTGCTACGTGACGCAGCTCCGGCGTTCAAGCGGACTCATGGCCGCTCTGCTCGACGCAGCGGACCGGGATGGCCAAATGGAGACCTATTCTCATCGGACAGACCGTTGGATGTCGATGGAGGATAGTCGGACTCTCCGCTTCAACCCCTGCTCGATTTGGCATCTGTGAGCCTCGAGCGCGCCATCCTGCAGCGCGTGGTCCGGATGGAGTTGGACCGGCGCGGTCTCTCCAGCCTCGCCAGGTGGTGCCCGCATCTCCCCACGGAGCGTCAGCTAGCGTTCCTCGCCTCCGAGGCTTTCGAGGCGCTCTATGGAGGCGCAGCCGGTGGCGGCAAGTCCGATGCGCTGCTGATGGACCATGCGCGCTTCTTCGACGTGCCTGGATACGCTGGCCTGCTGCTGCGCAGGACGTACACGGACCTTTCGTTGCCCGGAGCGCTGATGGACCGCGCTAGGTCGTGGTGGAGCGGCACCGGGGCAAGCTGGAATGACCGGGAAAAGCGCTGGACGTTTCCCAGCGGGGCAACGCTCTCATTCGGCTATTGCGAGTCTCCCGCAGACGTATTTCGATACCAGGGAAGCGAACTGCATCGCATCGGAGTCGATGAACTCACGCAATGGGAGGAACGACCGTATCGTTACCTCCTCGGCCGAATCCGGCGCGTGGCTGGCGTTTCGGTGCCGCTCGGGATGCGCGCAGCGACCAACCCGGGAGGCGTAGGCCACTCATGGGTCAAATCGAGGTTCATTGAGCCTCCGGACACCTCTAGGCCGTTCATCCCAGCCAAGATTGACGACAATCCTCACCTTGACCGTGCCGAATACCGGCGCGCGCTATCCCTGCTCGACGACACGACGCGGGACCAACTCGAGCGCGGTCTCTGGCTGCAGGATGAGGCTGGACGCATCTATCGCTACGAGGCAGAGCGCAACGCCGTCAGCGCCATCCCGGAGCGTGACGATTGGCGCGTTATCCTCGCGGTTGACCTTGGCGCATCGGAGCGTGAGCCCACGTCTGGATTCGTCGTGGTGTTGTGGCATCCGCACGACGAGGTCACCTATATCTCGGAAGCCTGGAAAGAGGCGGGGCTAACGCCGTCGAGCTTGGCAGAGCGCATCAAAGCCACCGAGGCTCGCTACCGGGAATCCGGCTGCGTCTGGGATGGAACCATCCTTGACGAAGGCGCGCTTGGTCGTGGCTACGGAAACGAGATGCGAGCGCGCTATGGAATCGCAGCCAGGGCAGCAGAGAAGCGAGACAAGCTAGGCTATCGGAAGCTCCTCAACGGAGCCTTTCGGGACGGTCGCATCAAACTCCGTGCGGACTCCTGCCGAGAGCTAATCAGCGAGTTGGATAACCTTCTATGGAACCCTGCCGGGACCGATGCGGCACCGGGACTAGCGGACCATATCTCCGACGCGCTATTGTACGGCTGGAGAATGGCGCGCTCCTATGCGAGCCAGACCCCAGCGACACTCCCGGCCGCAGGCACTCCAGAGCATTCAGCACAGCAGGCGAGAGAATGGCGAGAGAGAGAACGTCAGGCGTGGAGCCGGAAGCAGGACTCGGCACCGGGAGAGGATTGGTGAGCGAGCTTGCATCGCTTATCGAGCATCTCCGCGCATCGGGAGCCGTCCGAGTCCGCGTCGGCGATGTCGAGGTCCAATGGGCTGGACCGCCCACGCGCGCTGTTGAGACTGACCGGCCGGTGTCGCTTGAAGAGCGCCAGACCCGCGCACGCGACGACGAAGAATCTCTACTTTTTGCAGCGAGCGGGTGATTAGATGGCCGTCGATTTGCGTCAATTTGCAGGCGGTCGTGTCTCTGACCGTCGCTGGTGGTTGCAGGACCCCGGCAAGTCGCATCATGCGTTGGTGGGAGTCGCTGCGTTTCTCGCTGAGCGCTCCCGCAGCCGTCATGAGATGGACCGGCGCCATCTGCGCCTCTACGGAGGCGCCGAGTATTTCGGACTTTTCCCCGGGTCCTACTCTCGAGTCCTGCCGACTGACCTCCGCGTGGCCTGGAACGTGGTCCAGGCTTGCAGCGATACATACGTCGCCAAGATGGTGCGGAGCACTCCTGCGCCGATGTTTCTTACCAGCGGCGCCGACTACGATGTGCGCCGAAAGGCAGAAAAGCTCAACAAGTTTGGCAAAGGCTGCCTGCATCAGTCGAACGCCTACCGCATCGCTCCCACCATCGAGCGTGACGCGGCAATCTTCGGGACTGGATGTCTCCACGTCTACTCCGATGCAGAGACCGGCCGAATCCGTTCGGAGCGCGTCTATCCGTGGGAAATCTTGGTCGATGACGTCGAGGCGATGTACGGAGAACCGCGCCAGCTAATCCGACGCAAGTTCATCGACCGTGGCGTCCTTGCGGAACTCTACGGTGCAGGAGACTCCGAGGAGGCAGCGGAGCGGCGTCGAGCAATCGAGCGCGCTCCGGAGCCCTCCAGGGAGCTTACCGGACGAGACACGCTATCGGACCAAGTCGAGGTCTGGGAGGCGTGGCATCTGCGCAGCAGCCAGAGCGCACAGGACGGTCGCCACGTTATCGCCGTCCAGGGTGCAACGCTCTTCGACGAACCGTGGGAGCGTGACCGATTCCCGTTCGCTTTCCGTCGCTACGTTGACCCCGTCGTCGGGTTCTGGGGCATCGGCATCTCGGAGCGATTGACCGGCATCCAACTCGAAATCAACAAGCTGTTGATGCGCATCCAGCGCGCGCACCACCTATTGGGGCGCCCTATCGTCGTGCTCGACGAGACCTCGGGCATCCCCAAGACGCACATCACAAACGAGGTCGCTGCCGTCCTCGTTAGCTCGCATCCTGGCGACCCCATCAAGGTCCACGCGCCTCCCACGATGCCTCCGGACGTGTATTCGCACTTGATGACGCTGAGAGCGCAGGCATTCGAAGAGGTCGGCGTCTCTGCGCTTGATTCCAGCGCTCGCAAGCCTGCTGGGCTCAATAGCGGAGCCAGTATCCGAGAGTATTCCGACATCGGTAGCGAGAGATTCCTACTTCAAGGCAAGAGGCGCGAAGAGTGGTTCCTTGACGTTGTCAGGCTCTGCCTCGATGAAGCTCGCGAGCTTGACGGTTTCTCGGTCGATGTACCCGGCCGGAGCACCAAGGAGCGCATCGATTGGTCGTCCGTTTCGCTGGAGGACGACGCGTATTTCCTGCAATGCTACCCGGCCGCGCTGCTGCCTTCTCAGCCCTCGGGACGCGTCGAAAAAGTCCAAGAGTTGATCGCAACGGGCATGATTCCTAGGGAGCAGGCCCTCGAGCTTCTCGACATCCCGGACCTGGACGAGAGCCGAGGCAGGCTACTGGCTGGCCAGGACGCAGCGCGCTCCCAGATTGCGAGCATTCTTGACGGCATGCCTGCGCCGGTCCCAGAGGCTCTGGACGACCTCCGGGCGATTCTCCAGCTAGGTCAGGCAACGTACCTGCAGGAGAGGACCGCAGGCGCTCCAGAGGAGCGGCTAGAGGCGCTCCGGCAATACCTGATGCTGGCTGCTGACATGATGCGTCCGCCAGCCGCTGAGACTGTACCAGAGGCTGCGCCGATTCCCGGCGCGCCTGCTGGACCGGAGATGATGACAGCATGAGCGCAGAGATTGACAGCGCACCGACCGAAGCGACGACGATGGAGCAGGCTCCGGCCGAGGCTGCCGCAGCCGTCGAGCCTGCTGCCGAGGCAGCGGAGGAGGAGCGCGTAAGCGCGAAGTTGCTCGCAAGGATTCGGGCCACAGAGCAGCGGACACGCTCGCAAGCCAAGGCTGCCGAGGCGAAGGCTCGCGAGGCGGAGGAGACGCTGCGCTCCGTTGCCGCTGACAGGGAGCTCCAGGCGAAGGCCAAGGCTGGCGACTGGAAGGCGCGCGAAGCGCTGCTAGAGGCGCACGGGATTAGCTACGATGACTTGACCAGATGGAAGCTCACGGGTGGGCGCGTTGACCCTGCAGAGGAGGTCAAGCGCGAGCTTGGAGAGCTAAAGGCGCAGCTTTCGGAGCGTGAGAAGCAGGCGCAGGAAGCCGCTACTAGGTCGGCATGGGATGAACGTCTATCGACGTTCGCGAGCGTGGCGCAGGACCCCTCGAGCGCTGCGCCGTTGGTTGCTGGCGAGTTGCAGGATGACCCTGCATTCGTCCATGAGACCGTCAAAGCGATGGTCGAGCAAAACCCGCAGATGACCTATTTGCAGGCCGTCCAAGCGTTTGAGTCCTACCTACGCCAGCAGACGGAGCGCCGATATGGGCGCATCAAGCCTGCTATTGACTCTGCACCTGCGGAGTCGAACAATGCTGTTGCCGATAAGACTACAAGCGGCAAGCGTCCCAGAGACTCAGCGGGACAACGCAGCACCGGGGATGGTCCTCGGCGCCTCACTAACGCATCATCGTCGGAGCGTTCCAAGCTCGCCACGCCCTCTACGCCGCGAAACGCGGTAGAGCGTGAGCAGCAGGAAAAAGAGCGAATCCGACGCGCAATCGATGCAATGTCCCGCTGATTAGGAGTCTTTGTCATGGCCGCTTTTGGAGCTATTTCCGCTGATTTGGTTGCAGTCCTCAAGGAGCTTTACCCCACGGGTGTTCCGAAGGACGTCCTCTACGCGAAGTCGCCCTTCCTCGCGATGGTGCCGAAGAGCACCGACGAGGCGTACGGCGACACCATCAAGTGCCCTATCCTGTGGAGCGACCCGCAGGGTACCTCGGCTGCTTTCGCGACTGCTCGGACGAACTCGAGCGGCTCAAAGTACAGCGCTTTCAAGCTCGACACGGTCGATCAGTATGGTGTGGCGACCATCACGGGCAGGGCGATTGACAAGTCGAAGAATGACCGTGGTTCGTTCGTCCGTGGCGTGAAGTCGCAGATGGATGGAATCATGCGCCAGGTTGGCCGCAGGTTGACCCACAACGTCTTCCGCAACAGCGGTGGTGCGATTGGCCAGGTCAGCGCGATTTCGACTAACACCATCACGCTGACCAACGTGCGCGACGTGCGCTATTTCGAGGTCCAGCAGGTTGTCAACTTCGCGACGACTGACGGAACCTCGGGCGCCATCCGGACTGGCACGCTGACGGTTTCGGCCGTCAATCGTGCGACTGGCGTGGTCACGTTCACGACCAACGTCACGGCTGGCATCGCTGCTGCTGCGACGTCGGATTACGTGTTCG
>Ga0209597_1000332_pt1 | contig 31796 bp, 27 predicted proteins | sample M_140625_MF_Meta_FD_187316 | JGI IMG/M metagenome (GOLD analysis project Ga0209597, IMG submission 187316) | Freshwater microbial communities from Lake Montjoie, Canada to study carbon cycling - M_140625_MF_MetaG (SPAdes) (version 2) | ecosystem: Environmental > Aquatic > Freshwater > Lake... | reverse complement strand
CTTTCTTGCCGTAACCGTTGCGTTCGAGGGCGCGGATCTGGTTGAAGGCCACGCGCAAGTTGGCTGAGCCGAAAGGCTTGTCTTGATCGAACTTCAAGCCGTTCTGATCGTTCAAGTGTAGGGACCAGAGCTTGCCGAACGACATCGCGAAATCGATTTCATCGGCCGGATCGAGGCCGGCGAGGATGGCGTGGGCCGACTCAATGACGCAGCCCACTCGCTTGGAATCCTTGGTCAGTTGGGCAATAGCCAGCGCGTGCCCGGTGGTGGGCAGGTAGGCGTGGTCCATGGGCTCATTGGGCTTGGGCTCGATGGCTAGGCGGATCTTCTTATCGTGCTTGAGCATCGCGTCGAAGGCCTCGACCAACAGTTCGGTGGAGCGCGCTCCCGACTTGGATTCGCGCAGGTAAGTGCCTTCGCGGGCCAGCCACAGCACCAGGATGTCGGTGCCCAGTTCGTTGGCGATGTCGATGCTCTGGCGGGAACGATCGATGGCGTAGCGGCGCAGCTTCGGATCGTTGCTGGTGTAGCCACCGTCGATGGTTTGCGGAGCGAACCACAGGCGCGGGGCGACCATCTCGGCCACGATGCCCTCGTTGTCGAGGCGCTTCTTCAAAGCCTTGGCTTCTAGCAGAACTTGCTTCGAGGACTTCGTGTCGATGTCCGGCACGGCGTCGTCGTCGTGGAACATCATGGCGTCGAAGCCGAGGGTCTTGAGCTGGGCGAGCTTCCAGTCGAAGCTCTCCTCGCGGCGGACGGTGGGGCCGTAGGGGTCCTGACCCTGGCTGAAATTCCACGGGCCTACACAAAAGCGGTATTGCTGTTTCTTGGACATGGTAAGTGCTGGAAACACTTTGAACGCGAGGCCGGGGCAGGGCAATCGGGAATGCAGCCTCGACGACGGATCGACGGAGCGCTCACCCACTTCTCAACGGTTGGGCGGTTTGCTGGGTAACAAGGCACTGCATCTGCTGCGAACGGATGTCATGAATCTCGCTGGCTTCCTTGCCGACGGTTGTCGGGCGCGCTGTGTCGCGACTGCGCTGTCGGTCGCACTGTGTTTGGGAGTGGTGAGTGGTTGCTCCGGGCCGTCGGATCAGCAAGAACAGGTGCTGCGTATCGTTGCCCATGGAGTCGCCGGGGATCGTTGGATAGCAACTTTGCCTAAGGCGGGCCCCTTGGCGATGCGGTGGGTTCCCGCCTCTCGGTTTGTCATGGGCAGTTCGCCTCAGGAGCAGGGTCGGTTGGTCGATGAGCCTCAACATCTAGTTCAGTTGACCTCCGGTTTCCTCATTGCTGAGACCGAGCTGACCCAACGCCAGTGGTTGGCGTTCATGGAGACCAATTCGAGCCCCAATCCAGGCATGGATCTGCCGGTGACCCAAGTCTCCTGGGAGGAAGCTCGGGAATTTTGCCGTCGACTCACTGTGCAACAGAAGGAAGAAGGGCATCTGCCTAAGGGTTGGATCTGGGATTTGCCCACCGAGGCGCAATGGGAATTGGCCTGTCGGGCCGGGACCCCAGGGGCCTACGCTGGAGAACTCGACCGCTTGGCGTGGCATGCGGGTAACAGCGGGGGAAAGGTGCATCCAGTGGGTCTGCGTGAGGCCAATGGACTCGGTCTTCGGGACATGCATGGAAACGTGGCTGAGTGGTGCGTGAATTGGTTCTCTTCTTACCCAACCAATATTCCGGTCTTTGTGGATCCTCTCGGTCCGATCTGGAGCTTCGCCCCCACCTATCGGGGCGGTGGATTTAAGTCAGCCCCCGCAGCCTGCCGCTCAGCAGCCCGCTCAGCGGGTATCCCTGGGGAGGCACCCAACGAGGCTCTGGGTTTTCGATTGGCCCTGCGGTATCGGCGCGAAACGATGTGATGCGGTGGCGCTGCCGGTGCTTGCAGTCGCGGGGGCTGATGCAGTGCTCACGTCTGAATTTGGGAAAAATGCTCTTTGGGAATGGTTCTTACCTCGAAGGCATCTGCTTCCTGTCCTCCGGCCGTTGGGAGTGTTAACGTTTCCCACGTGGCCGAAACATTGGTCGTTAACGAGATCTATCTAAGTCTTCAGGGCGAAAGCACCTTCGCGGGGTTACCCTGCGTTTTTGTGCGCCTGACCGGGTGCAATTTGCGGTGTTCCTACTGCGATACAGCCTACGCCTTCACCGAAGGCAAGCGACGCTCTCTGGATGAGGTTCGCGCCGAGGTTCATCGATTGGCAGAACCGTTTTCTCGTCCTGATCGAGCCCATTTTCCGCCGGTGGTCAATGCGGGTGATGCTTCAGCTCAGCACAAGCTGCCGTTGGTTGAGTTGACTGGGGGGGAACCTCTTCTGCAACCCAATGCCGCTCGCCTGATGCGCACCTTGGCGGATGATTGTTTCACCGTGTTGGTGGAAACCAGCGGGGCTCATGACATTTCCAAGCTCGATCCGCGGGTGCGGCGCATCATGGATCTAAAATGTCCGAGCAGCGGCGAGGTTGAACGCAATCGTTGGGCCAATATTCCCCATCTTCGTGCGACGGATGAGGTGAAGTTCGTCATCGGGACCCGCGAGGACTACGAGTGGGCTAAGGCGATCATCCTCGAGCATCGGCTCGATCCGGTTTGTCCGATTTTGTTCTCCTGGGTGGCTCCGCTTTCGGATTCCCAGCGCGACAAGGTGCTCAAGCCCGTACCCAAGGGGCTTCATCCGATTTCCCGGAAAGATCTTGTGGAAGCCATGGTGGCCGACCGGGTGCCGGCTCGGTTCCAGTTGCAAATGCACAAGTTCATTTGGCCTTCCGATGAACGCGGCGTGTGATGAGTATCCGACCTAAAGACTCCACCCTGGAGATGCTCCGCCGATACGAGTCGCGGAACATCACGTTCCTGGAACCCAATGCGGGTTGGCCAATTGTTTGGAAGCGGGCCAAAGGATGCCGTGTTTGGGATGAGGCGGGTCGGCCTTACCTAGATCTCACCGCCGCCTTTGGTGTGGCCGCGGCGGGGCATGGCAACACGGCCGTCGTGAGGGCTGGCCAGCGGCAGATGGGCGAATTGCTGCATGCCATGGGGGATGTGCATCCCCATGCGTTGAAGGCCCGTCTGGCCCGCGAATTGAGTCGGCTCACCTTCGAGCGGTGGACTCGTCGCCGTGGGGCCACGACTGCAGTTGAGACGGGCAAGGTTATCTTCGGGTGTTCCGGCTTCGAAGCGGTGGAGGCAGCGTTCAAGACGGCGCGTTTGGCTACTGGGAAGCCTGGGGTCATCGCGTTTCGTGGCGGATACCACGGGGTTGGATATGGAGCTCTCAATGCGACGGAGCGATCCCATTTTCGGGAACCGTTCCGAGACCAACTCCGTGAGTTCGGGTGTTTTGTAGACTTTCCCGAGGCCGATACGGATGGGCAGGGCAGGTACCGATTGGAGGCGGCCCTCGATGCAGCGGAGGCGGCTTGCGATATCGGCGCCGTGGTCGTCGAACCCATGCAGGCCCGCGGTGGGATTCGCATACCGCCTCCCTGGTTTCTGCCCTGTTTGCGGCAGTGGGCCGATCAACGGAGCGCCTTGTTAATTTTCGACGAGATTTACACCGGTTTTGGACGGACCGGAGCCTGGTTTGCCTGCGAGCACTCGGGTGTCATCCCTGACCTTATTTGCTTGGGCAAAGCATTGACCGGAGGTTTTCCCCTGAGTGCCTGCGTGGGGCGGGCCCAGGTGATGGACGCGTGGCCTCCGGCGATGGGTGAGGCTATTCACACGAGCACTTATCTCGGACATCCGGTCGGGTGCGCTATGGCTTTGGCTCAGATCTCTGAACTCCGTCGTCTGGCCTTACCGCAGCGTGCGGCTCGGTTGGAAACGGTTTTGGAATCCGGTCTGAAATCCCTCCAAGCCCAATTCCCGGAACGGGTCTCGAGAGTCTCGGTTGTCGGCCTTATGGGTGGCATCGCCTGGCGGCGTGCCGATGGAGGCCCTGACACTGGGTTGTCGGTCGCAATCATGCAGGAGGTGCTGCGCCAAGGGATCCTCCTGCTCCCGGAAGGGGAGCATTCCGAGGTCACTGGGATCACTCCGCCACTGACCATCACCGAGGCCGAGTTGCAACGGGCCTTCCGCAAAATTGCGCACGCGGTCAGCGCGCACCTTCAGGTATCCATTCCTGCCAAAAAACGTAAATTGTCCCGCTCTCCCAAAAAACGGCCATGACCTTGAATGAGATGCGTTCCCTGCTGGAGTCGCGGGGGATCCAGTTGACGAAGTCGCTGGGTCAGAACTTCCTGCACGATGGCAATCAGTTGCGGCGGATTGCCAGCGCTGCCGACATCGTTCCGACCGACCGCATCCTTGAAGTGGGGCCCGGATTGGGGCCCTTAACCGAGTTGCTGGTGGTCCAAGCCGTGTCGGTGTTGGCCATTGAAAAGGATGCCCGGCTGGTGAGCGTTCTCCGCGAAAACTTCTCCGGCGCCCTTTCCGGGCAGGGCCCGGGCACCCTCGAATTGTTGGAGGCCGACGCAATGCGTTGGGTGGAAGCCAATTCGCGGGATTGGAGCGGATGGAAACTCGTCGCCAATCTGCCCTATTCGGTGGCGTCAACCCTGATGGTGGAGTTGGCCGAGGCCCCAGTGCCCCCCGATCGCATGGTGGTGACCTTGCAGGCAGAAGTGGTGCATCGCATTGCCGCTCCGACCGATGGGGACAACTACGGAATCCTCACCCTCTTGCTGGGCCTGCGCTACCAAGTCCGTGACTGGTTTAACATCAAACGCGGATGCTTTTATCCGATACCGGATGTGGACAGTGCCTGCATTAGCCTCGTGCGGAGGCCGACTCCGCTTCTGGATGCCGCTGGCTCGGTGATTTTCACCCGACTCGTGAAGCGTGCCTTCTCTGAGCGTCGGAAGATGATGCTCAAGCTGCTCAAGACTGTGTGGCCGGCGGAGATCTTGCAGGCGGCCTTCACTGAGGTAGGCATTTCCCCGACCGAACGTGCTGAGAAGGTTTCCGTCGAGGGCTTCGTGGCATTAACCCGGATTCTTCAACGGCAAGCGCCGGGCGAGGCATGCGAGGGTTCGCCGGCGTCGGATCCGCGGGCCTGATCGCATTCGGATGCTCTGCAGGGAATGGCGGAGCTTGATCGTAGAACTGCCGATCCGTGGATAGGCGGTGTGCGATAGAGTAATTTGTACCACTCAAGTTTCAGCACGACCTGCCGATATGTGGCCGTCGGAGGGAGAGGTTTCCCTGAAGCGCTTCTATTGAGGCGCTTTCTAGCGTACGCGATGAAAATTGAATCCTTTGGAAAGACCTTAGTGGTCAGTGGACTGTCCGTCCTGAATGTGAGCAATGCGGGTTCATTCCGGGACAATGTCCGGGCTTCGGTCCAACCTCACCACACCCGCATTGATGTCGATATGTCGTTGACCCGGGCTATTGATAGCACCGGATTGGGCGCCCTCGTTTCCGTGAATCGGTTCATTGTGTCACGGCAGGGTCAGTTGCGGTTGATTAACCCGGTTCCGGTGGTGCGCAAAGTGTTAGACCTCACGCAGCTGAGCAAAAGCTTCGAGATCACTCAGGGTTGATCTCGCTGGTCCGGCAGCTCACTTGTCTTCGAGAGTGATCTGACCACCGGCTTCGATGTTACGAATCTTGCTGGGCGTGGTGGCAGTCGGGCGAGCGGCGTCGGTGCAGTTGCCGATGTTGTAGGTCTCGCCCATCACGGAACTGGGAAATTTTCCGCCCTGAAAGTACGGAGCGAGATCATCGGAGGAGGGTTCTGCCGTGTCCGCCTTGCGATACTCATTCTGCCAGGTCGTCTTGGCTAGCTCGATGGCCTTCAGATTGGCGAGGACCGCGTTGTATTTTCCGGTATCCATGAACTTCCTGACGTTCGGAACGGCGATCATGGTCAGAAGGCCCACGATCATGACGGCGATCATGACTTCGACGAGGGTGAAGGCGGCACGGAGCGACGAGTGACGCAGATGCTTACGGGTATTCATGGCTGAAGAAATCGTCATTGGAGTCCGAACACCGGTCCGATGGATTGGTTGCGCAGACCGGCGAAAGGTTTTGTTTCGACGGCCTTGATGAAAGCCGCAGTGGCTCTTCAGAGCAAGTCGAGGGTCTTCTTAGGTTTTAATCGCTCTGAGGTAGAAAGAGGGCCTAAAATAGAGATTCAGCTTCCCTGATTCAGAGGGCGGCAGCGGGATTGATTGGGACATTGCCGAGTCATGGACTGTCTCCCACTCTTGTCCCGCTGTATGAATGAATCTCAGAATCTCGACGAGTTGCTAGTGTCCCGGTCCGACCAGGCCCGGCGGCTCGCCGAGCCCTGCACCGTGGTCATCTTTGGTGCCTCCGGCGATCTGACCTCGCGCAAGCTGATTCCAGCTCTCTACCACCTGACGCTCGAGAAACTGATGCCGCAACCCTTCCGCATCGTGGGTTTCGCACGGCGGGAGAAGAATGACGAAGCTTGGCGAACAGAACTCCGTGAGGCTTTGAACAAGTTTTCCCGGACCTTGCCGGTCCAGGAGGATGTCTGGAATGCCTTCGCAGCCAATATCCACTACTGTCAGGCCGACATGTCCGATGCGGCCGGATACCAGAAGCTTAAGGCCCTAGTGCATGGATTTCCGGACGAACGCCTGAGGAGTAATTTGCTGTTTTATTTAGCGACTAATCCCAGCCAATTCGGTGAGGTGACCGGGCATTTGAGCGCGGTGGGACTGTTGCAGAAGGCGGAGTCCCGTGTGACTCCAGAGCGGATCGTCGTGGAGAAGCCCTTCGGACACGATTTGGAGACAGCGGAGGCATTGAATTTAGAACTCACCCGCTTCGCCCATGAGAAGCAGATCTTCCGCATCGACCACTATCTCGGGAAGGAGACGGTTCAGAACATCCTGACCTTCCGGTTTTCCAACGCGATCTGGGAGCGGTTGTGGAACCGCGAGTGCATCGACCATGTCCAGATCACCGTGGCCGAGAAGTTGGGCGTGGGTTCGCGCGGCGGTTACTACGAAGAAGCCGGTGCCATACGAGACATGGTGCAGAACCATGTGCTTCAGGTGCTCTCCCTCGTGGGCATGGAGCCGCCGAGTTCTCTGGAGGCTGAAAATGTCCGTGACGAGAAGGTTAAGCTGCTCAAGTCGATTCGACCGATGACGCCGGCTCAGGTGGCCGAAAACGTCGTTCGCGGCCAGTACTTCGCGGGCGAAGTTGATGGCGAGCTACGTCCGGCCTACCGCAGTGAGACCAAGGTGAAGCCCAACTCGCATGTCGAGACCTTCTTGGCGATGCGCCTCTTTGTGGATAACTGGCGCTGGCATGGTGTGCCTTTCTACATTCGGACCGGCAAGAATCTGCCCCTCAGCGCCAGCGAGATCCGCGTCCAGTTTAAGAGCGCCCCCAACATCCTCTTCGCGGCCAAAGATCAGCTCGATGCCAACTCCCTGACGCTCCGGCTTCAGCCCAACGAGGGCATGACCCTGCGTTTCAACGGCAAGGTTCCGGGCGGTGCGGCTGAGCTGCGGCCGGTCCGGATGCACTTTAGCTACGACACGGAATTTGGAGCCTACACCCCAGAGGCCTACGAGCGATTGTTGCTCGAGTCGATGGCGGGCGATGCCACGCTCTTCATCCGCCGCGATGAAGTGGAGACGGCCTGGAAAATTGTGGATGCGATCCGCAGTGCCTGGGTGGGCAAGCCGCTGACCAACCGCGAGTTTTACGCGGCCGGCACCTGGGGACCCGCCGCCGCCGACGACCTCTTAGCCAAGAGTGGTCACGAGTGGCGCAATCCCCAGTCGAAGCACTGATCTTGGGGTGCCGTGTGATCTGAACGGTTCGATCGCCGCCGCAACGAGGATCGTCCGTGACGCCGAGACTCCGGTGCGTCGCTTATTCCTTGTCGTACTGCCGGCTGAAATCAAGGACCAGCTGGCGCTGCTCGCCATTTCGCAGCAGCACCACGATGACCCGATGCTTTTCGGCAACATTGCCGAGGGCCTCAGAGTGGATGACTTTCACGTCGGCCGGTGTGACCACTGCTTTGCCGTCGATTTTCAGCAGGATGTCTTGGGGTGACAGGCCCGCTTGGGCCGCGTTGCCCGGGAACTTCACGCCATAAATGAAGACTCCCTGATTGCGGTGGAAGAAGAGGTCGGGGTTGTCGAATTGGTTGATGGCTTTGACCGTGAAATCCCAGCGGCGGCACTCAATTTCTTCGCCCTCCACCTTGCCCTTGGCGCGCGGCACCATCGAGGTGGTCTGGGTCTGTCCCTTGCGGACGAACTCCAGCGCAGCGGGTTTGCCCTTGGGCAAGAGGCCGATCCGTTGTCGCACTCCCGGCAAGTCTTCAACCGTGAGCCCGGTGACCTCCGCGCCGTTGATTTTCACGATGCGGTCTCCGGTCTGAATCCCGGCGCGTCGGGCAGGGCTTTCTGGATCGGTTTCCGCCACCATGACGCCCTCATTCTCGGGAAAGTAGACGTTCCGGTTGAAGTCCTTCAGGGGCTGCAATTGGAGGCCCGTCCAGCTCCAGTCCATCTTGCCGTGTTCCCGGATTTGATCCGCAACCACTCGGGCCACCTCGATGGGCACAGTGAATCCGAGATCGCCCCCGCCGCCCATCATCCCTCGAGTATTGAGGCCGACCACCTCGCCGAGCGTGTTGACCAGCGGGCCGCCGGAGTTGCCCGGGTTGATCGATGCGTCGGTCTGGAGCCAAGAACTGTATTCACTCGATCCAGGCAAGTAGCGGTGGGTGCAGGAAATGATACCGATCGACACCGAGCGGGAGAGTCCGAAAGGAGCCCCCATGGCCATGACAAAGTCGCCCTCCACCAAGTTGGTCGAGACGCCCAACCGCGCGAAGGGCAGGGGAGGAGCATCGGCGGGCCGCTCCAATTTCAGGAGGGCGACATCGGTGTCTTTATCAGAGCCGAGAACCTTCGCCTTGAAAGCCTGACCATCGGAGAGCAGGCAGCGAACCTCGGTCGCCTTGTCCACCACATGCCAGTTGGAGAGCAATTCGCCATCGGCTGAAATGAGCACGCCGGAACCGGATACCTCTTGGGCTTGGCGCTTGCCTCCTTGCATGTCTTCACGGACGCACTTGATGAAGACCACCGAGGGGAAAACTCGATCCTTCGCCGATCGAACCACCTTTCGAAAATCCAGTGTTTCCATGCCCTTAGGTAGAGCATCGTCAGCCAGGACGCTGAGCGGGGAATGTTCCAAGAGGAGACCCAGTGCGAGAAGGGTTGAGAGTATCCGGTTCACGTGTGGGGTCATCCTACAGTCTGCTGCGGGCCTGTCGAGTTGGAGGGGCCTCGCAAGCGATCGACGCAGAAATCTGTCGCTCCTTGGCTCGTTCTCTGGCAGTTCCATATGATCCTGTGGAGCACAACCGGCGGCGGTTCGGGGAGGATTGCCAAATTCGGTTGAGTCCCAGGAGTTTGCCAACGATGAGCAAGACCAAAGCCACCGCATCCGCATCCGTAGCGCCCGCACCCAAGCTCAAGCTCGGGTTACCCAAGGGTTCGCTGCAGGAGGCCACCCTCGAGAAATTTGCCAAAGCCGGGTGGAACATCACCGTGTCCAGCCGGAGCTACGAGCCCTACGTCGATGATCCTGAGCTGCAGATCCGCCTGATCCGCGCCCAGGAAATTGGACGCTACGTGGCACTCGGCTATTTAGACGCCGGTCTGACCGGTGTGGATTGGATCCACGAGAACGGCGTGGCCGGAGATGTTCACGAGGTGGGCGAATTCGTCTTCAGCAAGGCCACGCGTCAGCCCACTCGCTGGGTGTTAGCCGTGCCCGAGGAATCGGAGATCCGAACGGTGAAGGACCTCGAGGGCAAGCGCATCGCCACTGAAGTGGTGGGCATGACGCGCCGCTGGCTCCGCAAGCACGGGGTGAAAGCCGAGGTTGAATTCTCCTGGGGTGCCACTGAGGTGAAGGCCCGTGAGTTGGTCGACGCGATTGTCGATGTCACCGAGACCGGGTCGTCGCTGCGGGCCAACAAACTACGCATCGTCGATACGTTGATGGTCTCCACGCCACGCCTAGTGGCCAACAAGACGGCCTGGAAGGATCCGTGGATCCGCTCGAAGATCGAGACCATCGCATTGCTGCTCAAAGGTGCCATCGAGGCCGAGATCAAGGTGGGTCTTAAAATGAACATCCGAGAGAAGGACTTGCCAAACCTGTTGCAAAGCTTGCCCTCGCTCCGTAATCCTACTGTCTCAGGCTTGAGTCAGTCGGGCTGGGTAGCCGTGGAAACTATCATCGACGAACCGGTGGTTCGTGAGCTGATTCCTCGACTGAAGGCTTTCGGAGCCGAAGGCATCATCGAATATCCGCTGAACAAGGTGGTTTACTGACAACGACGACTCAAGACCGACACTGATATGGGTTCACTCAAGAAACGTCGCAAAGCGAAGATTAATAAACATAAGCGCCGGAAGAAGCTTCGGCAGAACCGGCATAAGAAGCGTACTTGGCAGAAGTAACGCGTCCGTTTAGGCCGTTTCTCCCAACATTCCGCTTTTCAGAGCGCGGCCTTGGTTTTCAACGACCGGGCCGCGTCGTCTTTTAAGGCAGGTGATTTTTGGGCTGAGTATGACTGTTTCTACCCGTTTGGGTCCGTTCCGGGCGCACCGCTTCAGGCCGGTCCCGGTTTTGGTCATGGTTTTGGCCATGGCAGTTGCTGGGTGCCGAACGCCCGGTTTGGGCAAGCTCGCGGGCACTCCGTCAGCAAAGCGTTCTGCGGCCGCTCCCGCCGACTGGGAGCGACGCGCGGAGGCTCATGCGGCATTCGCGGCGGGTTTAGTCCGCGGCATGAACGGGGATTCGGAGGGGCTCCTGCGTTACTTCGAGCGGGTCACCGAAAACGATCTCTCCAACCATGAATTGGTGGCGGATGTCGCCCGCCGACTTTTGCAGCAGGGGAAGATGGATCGTGCGCTGAAGTTGCTCGATCGGGTCTCGGCACGTTCGGACACCCCAGGAGAACTCCATGCCCTCCACGGCGTGGCTCTCACGCAAGCCGGTCGTCCCGCCGATGCCCTGAAAGCGTATTTGAGGGCAGCCGAGCGCCCTCCGGTCATCGTGGCTGTTTACCAGGCCGTGGTCCGCATCTTGGCTGAAGACCGTCGGACCTCGGAGGCGTTGCCGTTATTAGCTCGAGCTCGAAATAGTTTTGCTGCGGAACCGGGTCCGCTCTTGGAGATTGTCGATCTTTATCGGGTTATCGGTGTCGCGGACCCCAAGCTGCAGCCTCAGACCCAGGCAGCGGCTCTCGAAGTCCTCGCCCAGGTTCGTGCATTGAAGCCCGAGGATCCTGGCATTTCGCTCCGTCTGGCCGACCGCTATGTGCAGTTCGGTCAAGCCGATCAATCCGAGGCGGTGCTCCGGGAACTCCAGGAACGGGCTCCCCGCAATCCCGCAGCCCTTTCGCGCTTGGCCGAACTCTACTTGCGCTCCGGGCGGATTCCGGAAGCCAGTCGGCAATTGGAGGCCTTGCGCAAGATCGATCCGGCCAATCCCGTGACCTACTATTTTCTCGGGGTTGTGGCTCTTCAGGAGAAGGAGTTTGAGAGGGCTCGCAATCATTTCGAGCGGGCGATCCTCCTCAATCCCACCTTGGAACCGGCGCAGACGGATTTGGCCGTGGCCCTGTTGAGTTTGCAGCGTCCCGAGGATGCGGTGAGCGTCCTCGACCGGGCTCGCAAGGAAGTCCCCCCCTCCTTTCGTTTGGAGTACCTCTCTGGGGTGGCTCGCTCGCAGCTCAAGCGCTTTGATCTAGCTCTGGAGGCCTATTCGGCGGCTGAAAAGCTGGGGGCCACCAACCAACCACCGCTCACCGACCATCGTTTTTACTTTCAGGTGGGGGCGTTGCTGGAACGGAAAGGCGATGAGTCTAAGAGCATCGAATACCTCGAGAAGTCCCTCGAACTGAAGCCTGATTTTGACGAGGCCTTGAATCATCTGGGCTACATGTGGGCTGAGAAGGGCAAAAACCTCCCGCGGGCACGCGCGATGATCGAGCAAGCTCTCCAGGCCGAGCCCGAGAATCCGGCCTACATGGACAGCATGGGTTGGGTGCTCTACCGGCTCGGGCGCTATCCGGAGGCGCTGGAGTGGCTGACCAAGGCTCGCCAGCGGTTGACTGAGCCCGACGCCACTGTGCTGGACCATCTCGGTGATGCGGCAGCAGCCAGCGGTCGTTGGGATCTTGCGCGCGACGCTTGGGCAGCGTCCCTCAAGGTCGAGTCATCGGCCTCGATTGCCAAGAAGTTGGCCGACGCTCCGCCCGCTCCGGTCTCACCTAACTCACCTCGGAAGTAATTCTCCGCAGGCCCTCGGGTCGGTACGCAAGAGTGGCCTCGCCCCGTTTTCAGCCCCCCCTGAAAACGGACTCAGACCGGTTCCCACTCCCGCTCACAGCATCGCAGGAATGCATCCTGAAGGCATGACTGTCGGGCTTCGGTTGGGATGATTTGGGAGTCCAGCGCCCGCACCGGGACGAGCCCCCGTGTGCTGAAGGTCAGGAAGATGCCTTGGGCGGTGCCCAGGCGCGAGGGAAGGGCCGCGGTCTCGGTGACTGTCCAGCCCAGTTCACGAGCGGAATCCAGGACTGCACCTCGGGTCACTCCGGGCAGGACACCCGCTGTGAGCGGGGGCGTATGAAGCGAGCCCTCTTCCCACCAAAAGACATTCCCGCTGGAGCTTTCGGTGACGACACCGTCGGTGTTCACCAAAAGGGCTTCGTCAAAGCCCTGAGCTTCGGCCTCGGCCCGGGCGAGCACATTCAGAAGTTTGTTGGCCGATTTGTAGGTCGCCAAAGGGTCGCCAGTGGCCACGGCGAAGGTGCGGCAGGTTTTGAGGGCAATCGGTGGCCATCCACCCGGTGGCATCGCTGGGGCCGGGTGGACCGTCAGGATCAGCCTGGGAGCATCGGCTCCGCGCGGGGAATACCCTCGAGGGCCCACTCCCCGACTGAGGTGCAGGCGCACGGTGGCTTGTGGAGTTTCCAGCAACGCGGTGATAGCCCGGATGCCGGCCCGAATTTGGGCATCGTCCCAGAGAATTCGAATCCCGAGGAAGCGAGCGCCGCTGGTGAGGCGATCCCAGTGCTCGCGCCAGCGAAACAGGCGACCAGAATCCCAAGGAATGCTTTCGAAGAGACCGTCCCCGTAAAGAAAGGAGCGGTCGGAGACAGAGACGACGGCCTCTGCCGCCGGCAAGACCCGTCCATCTATCCAGGCTAGAATACTCACGGTTGCCTCCTGCTCGAGTGGGCTTCGGGAACCGCCACGGAGGACCCTTGCAGCGCTCGCAGGAGCCCGCTCGCCTTGGCTAGGGTCTCGTCGTATTCGGCCTCAGGCACCGAGTCGGCGACGATGCCCGCCCCCACATGGAACCAGGCTCGGTCATTGAGGGTGATAGCCGAGCGAATGGTGATGCTCAGTTGGCTTTCTCGGTTGAATCCGAGATATCCGAGACAGCCGGTGTAAGGACCTCGGGCCACGGGTTCCAGCGCATCGATGATTTCCATAGCCCGGATCTTGGGCGCACCGGTGATACTCCCGCCGGGGAAACACGATTCGAGAACCTCTAGGTGAGTCAGGGGAGAGCGGATGCGTCCTTCAATGGTGGACACCAAGTGTTGGACTTGAGTGAAGCGTTCCAGTCGGACCAATTCAGGGACTTGCACCGTTCCGTATTCGCAAACGCGGCCGAGATCGTTGCGCAGCAAATCGGTGATCATCACCAACTCCGCCATCTCCTTACTGCTGCGTTGAAGTTCATACATCCACTGTGCGTCCCGAACCGGATCGGTGCTGCGCGGCCGTGTTCCCTTGATGGGGCGAGTGAGGACGTGGGATCCGCTGAGGCGAAGAAACAACTCAGGCGACGAGGATGCGATCGTGAAGTCTTCGCCATCTAGGAAGGCGGAGAACGGGGCGGGGGACACCTCCAGCAGTCGTCGGAAGAGCGCCCATCCTCCCGCAGTCCAAGGTGCACTGAGGCGCTGGGACAAGTTGACCTGATAAATGTCGCCACTGCGGATCCACCGCTGCGCCGCCTCGACGGAGCGGATGAACTCCGCACGCGTCACTGAAGCGGTGATATCTCCGGAGGGCATCTCGAGAGTGGGTTCTGGATCGTCGGAGGGCGGCGTGGTCAGGCGTTGGCGCCACCACTCCAGGTCTTCGCGTGCGGTTTGCTCGGATCGGTCTCCGTTTGGGCACAAGCCGGTGGCAATGACGGTCGCGGTGCCGAGTCGATGATCAAAGACCACCAAGCTCCCGTGGAATCCAACTCGGCAATCCGGGATCTCCAGGTCGTGCACGGCATGACGCGAGAGACGGGGCTCGACGAAGCCCTTCAGGTCGTAACCCCAAAAACCAAAGATGCCGCCCAGGGGAAACGGAAGGTCGACCTCATCGAGAATCTCGCAGCGCTCGGACAACGCGCCCAGGATGGCCCAGGGATTGCCGAACTGGATCTCCCGCGTGCCGTCATTGCGTCGGGTCTCGCACCGGGACCCCATGGATTGGAAGGTTTGGAAGGGGCGAGCGGTGACCATCGAGTAGCGAGCCGAGGGGACCTCGAACATCCCTGTCCGAAGGACGACGCGTCCGGGTTCGTCATGCAGGGCTGCACCCAGTGATTCTGGGGTGTGCGCAGTCTCTAGGGTCTCGAGGAGAGTTCGCATGGGTGCGGTGAGGAGTTCGCTTCCCGTAACCGTGGGCGTCTCCGGCGCGGAGTCAACCGGTACTGCCCCGAGGAATGCAGTCCTTGTCGGATTAAAAAAGCCGGAAGCGCTTGGAAGCGCCTCCGGCGTTCAGGAAAGAGACTGCAGGTCTATTACTTGCCTGCTTCGATTCCGAGGAGTTCCACCTCGAAGATGAGGGTGGAGTTCGGCCCGATGGCGCCGCCCGCACCCTGCTCACCGTAGGCCAGGGCCGACGGGATGGTGAACTGGAACTTGTCGCCCACTTTCATGAGCTGCACGCCCTCGGTCCAACCCGGGATTACGCCATTCAGAGGAAAGGAGATCGGTTCACCGCGTTGCACAGAGCTGTCGAAGACGGTCCCGTCGATGAGGGTGCCGTGGTAGTGAACCTTGACCGTGTCGGTCGCCTTCGGGCTCTTGCCGCCGTCGGGACCCGCCTTCATGACCTTGTACTGGAGGCCGCTGGCGGTGGTTTTCACGCCTTCTTTCTTGGCGTTGGCGGCCAGAAAGTCGGTTCCCTTTTTGGTGTTCTCAGTGGCAGCCGTGGCCTGACTTGCCTGACGCTTCGCCATCAATGCGGTTTTGAAGTCATTCATGGCTTTTTCTAGTTCAGCGTCCTTCAGTTGCAGCTTGCCGCTCATGCCATCGACCAACCCGGCCGCTAGGGCCTTGTTGTCTAGGTCGAGCGACTGGCGCTTCATACTGTTGGCGATATCCGCCCCGATGGCGTAACTGGCGCGGGTCTTCTCAGCCGTGAGGTCGAGCTTGTCCTGTGCGAGTGCGGCTGTGGCCGCGAGCGTGGTGGTCATCAAGAGGCGAAGGGTGTTCTTCATGGGTTGAAGCCGGCGGGCGCCTCAGGCGCGGCAACGGCCTCGGGAAGCTGCGGGAGATCCCGTTGCACGGGAAGCAAAATGAGCATCCAAGGTCTCGGAATTTCGCAATGGCTTTCCGCTATTGGCGTCGTCCTTCAAAGGATCAAACTTTGGCCACAAAGCAGCTTAAACAGCAGGCCAGTGTCGCCGGGAGTCGACCCTTGGGATCAAGATTCCCCCAAAAAGAAGGGGCCAAGTCGCTTGGACTTGGCCCCGGAGAAGTTGCAGGACAATCGACTCAGTGTTCGCGCTTCTTGGTGAACACGTGGGTGGAGTGACCAAAGAACACTTCCGCACCTTCCATCAGCGTTTCACTGAGGGTGGGATGCGGGTGCACGATGGCACTGAGATCATGGACCGTGGCACCCATTTCAATGGCCACCGTGCCTTCACCAATGAGCTCACCGGCACCATGGCCGACAATTCCGACACCGAGAATCCGCTCGGAAACTGGGTCGATGATGAGCTTGGTGGAACCATCGGTCCGATCATAGGTGAGGGCCCTGCCGCTGGCACCCCAGGGGAATTTGACCACTTGGACCTCGATGCCCTTGGCCTTGGCCTCAGTTTCGGTCAGACCCACCCAAGCCACTTCGGGATCGGTGAAGACCACCGCAGGAATGAGGTAGTCGCGATTCACCGCGTTGCCGTCGCCGGCGAGGTTTTCAACAGCGATGCGGGCTTCCTTGCTGGCCTTGTGCGCCAGCATGATGCCGCCAGCGATGTCGCCGATGGCATAAATGTTCGGGTCGTTGGTGACCATGCGTTCGTCCACCTTGATGAACCCCTTGTCATCCCGCTGGACACCCGTGTTCTCAAGAGCGAGGTCTTGCCCGTTGGGCACTCGGCCGACGGACACCAACACTCGGTCATACTTTTCGTCCATCTTCTGGCCGTTGAACTCGGAAGTGACCTGGATTTGCTTTCCGGAGGTCTTAATCTCCAGAACCTTCGACTTGAGGCGTACTTCCTGGAAGGCCTTCTTGGCGTAGGCCGCCACGGGTCGGACGAGGTCGGGGTCGGCTCCGGCCAACATCGTTTCCATGGCCTCGATGACCGTTACCTTGGAACCCATCGACGCGTACACCGTGCCGAGTTCCATGCCGATGTAGCCGCCGCCGATGACGAGCAGCTTTTCCGGGATGTCGGCGATTTCTAGGGCCTCGGTCGAGGTCATTACTCGGGGGTTGCCGAGGTCGAATGCTTTCGGTAGGGCTGGTCGGGAACCCACGGCGATGATGGCCTTGTCGAAGGTGACGTACTTCTGACCTTCGGGGGTCTCCACCCGCAGCTTGTTCGAAGACTCGAACATGGCCTTGCCGTGCATCACGCTCACACCCCGCATCTTAGCTAAACTGGCGATGCCGGAACCGAGTTTCTCAAGGATCGACTCCTTCCAGGCCCGCAGGCGGTTTAGATCGATCGTGGCTTCGCCGAAGCTGATTCCGCGGTGCGCGGATTCCTTTGCGGCGGTGATCATGTGTGAGGCGTTGAGCAGCGCCTTGGAGGGGATGCATCCGCGGTTCATACACACCCCGCCGAGACGAGGATCCCGCTCGATGAGCAGCACCTTTTTGCCCAGGTCGGCGGCGTAGAACGCAGCGGCGTAACCCCCAGGGCCTGCCCCGATAACAACGATATCAGTCTGGATCACTTCCATGTCGCTTGGGCTGTTAGAGCTTCACTGCGGAGGCCGGGAATGTCTCGATGGCTTTGACCAAGTCCACCGTGAATCGGGCGGCTGATCCGCCATCAATGACCCGGTGGTCATAGCTGATGGTCAGCGGTAGGATGGGACGGGCTTCGATCTTGCCCTCGGCGGTGACAACGGGCTTCAGCGAAGTCTTGCCCAAGCCGAGGATGGCGACCTCGGGTTTGTTGATAATCGGAGTGAAGTGGGAGCCACCGATGGCACCTTGGTTGGAGACGGTGAACGAACCTCCCTTCATCGAATCAGGCGACAGCTTGCGATCTCGGGCTAAGGCCGCGATCTCGGTCAGTTCTTTGGCAATTTGCAGCAACGACTTCTTGTCGGCGTCGCGCAGCACCGGAACGAGCAACCCCGCGTCGGTATCGACTGCGATGCCGATGTGGTAGTAGTGCTTGATGATCAGGGTCTCGGCAACCTCCTGCAAACTGGCGTTGAACTTCGGATACTTCTGCAGGGTTTCAACCAACGCCTTAATGAGGAAGGGGGTGGGCGTGAGCTTGGAGCCCGCCTTTTCGTAGTCGGCCTTGAACTGGGCCCTCAGAGCCTCGATGCCGCTCATGTCCGCATCGGCGAACTGGGTGACATGGGGAAGGGTGACCTTGTTCTCGACCATTCGGGCCGAAATAATCTTCCGCAGCGGAGTCAACGGCTCGCTGGTGACGGGGCCAAAGACAGCGAAGTCTTGGTTGACGAGGGGGAAGCTCAGTCCTTGGGGGGCTTCGGCGTACTTGCCGGCGCGAGCCACTTTGGCCTCCAGTTTGCCGATGTAGCGGGCGAGATCTTCTACGACCACGCGGCCACCGGAGGCGGAACCACGGACTCGGCTCAGGGGGATGCCGAGTTCACGGGCGACCTTGCGGACATACGGGCTGGCCGCGGGGACTGGGCCGTCGTCTTCAGTGGCGGCCGGCAAGAGGTCGTCGTCGTCGCCGTCGTCAGCGACCACGGGACGCGCCGCCCGAGGGGCTGCCGCCTTTTTGGTCGCCGGCGATGCGGATGCCGTTGCGCCGTCGCCGTTCCCGCCTTCCAGGCTCAAGAGCACCGAGCCGACGGTGATCGTGTCACCCTCTTTGACGGAGATGGCGGTGATCTTCCCGCCAGCTGGAGAGGGGATAGGCGCGATGGCCTTCTCCGACTCGAGCTCGAGGATTGTCTGACCGGCGCTGATGGTGTCGCCGACCTTGACCAGAACGCTGACAACCTTGCCGCTGTCAGCGCCTTCTCCAACCTTGGGAAACCTTACGTCCATAATTTTGACGCGCTAATGTGTGGCAAGTGCTCTCCCGGGTGAAATTGTTTTTTTGTGGGGTTAGGGTGGAGAGAGTTTGACATCTGGCCAAATTCCAAGGCCAACACCGCTCCGATCTTCGGCGTAGATTTTCTTCAGATCGAGAGCACCTACGGAGATCGGGAACACGGCGATGCGACCTTTTCGCGGGATGAATTGTGTCGGGTGGTCGCGAGCGCTCTGGCCCGAGGGGGTAAGGTGATCATTCCGGCCTTTGCGGTGGGGCGAACCCAGCAATTGGTCTATGTCCTGAATCAATTGACCGAGTCGGGCTGTTTGCCCGAGGTGCCGATCTTCGTGGACAGCCCGTTGAGCGTGAACGCGACGGAGGTCTTTCGCTTGCATCCGGAGTGCTTTGACACGGAGGCCTATGAGCACTTGCGGACCAAAGGCAACCCCTTTGGCATGGATCATCTTCTCTACATTCGCGAGGCCGCGCAGTCTAAGAAGCTCAATGAATTGAACCAGCCGTGCATTATCATCAGTGCCTCGGGTATGGCGGAGGCGGGGCGCATTCGGCATCACTTGAGCCACAATCTCGGTGATCCGCGCAACCTCATCCTTTTCGTGGGTTATTGCGCGGAGCATACCTTGGGGCACCTCATCGTTTCGGGCCGCAATCCAGTAAATATTTTCGGCGTTCCGCATGAGGTGAAAGCTCAGGTCGCCCGCATCGATGCGTTTTCTGGTCATGCCGGTCGGTCTGAATTAATTGGATACGTGAAATCGCTCTCTGGTTCATTGCGCAAGATCACAGTCATCCATGGTGAGGAGTCCGCGTCATTGGCCTTCGGGCAGGCCCTTCAGGTGCTGAAGCCTCAGGCGGAGGTGGTGGTGCCACAGCCAGGCCAAATCGTGAATTTTTGAGACCTGCAGTGGGTATTGTCGGCTGTAGGTCAGAGCCCGATGACTCAAAAAAGTCGATTCAATCCGGGACGAGACTTCGACTGAGATTGAGAGTTTCGGAGGGGTCACAGCGGTTTGAGGTTGTTTCCAACGCTCGGGTCCGCTTCAAACCAGTCGTGCAATTCAAGTTCAAGCCGATCGATGGGGCCGTGGTGGCTCCTCAAGGGTTCCTCGCGGGCGGGGTTTTCTGTGACATTAAGCGTCTGGGTACCGGCAAGGGCTCCGATAAGGGGCGCAAGCGGGACCTTTGCCTGCTGGTCAGCGAGACTCCTGCGGCGGTGGCGGGTCTCTTCACGACGAACCAGATTTGCGCCGCGCCAGTGAAGGTCTGTGTCTCCCGAGTGGCCAAGGGGGTCGCCCAGGCCGTGGTGGTCAACAGCGGTAACGCGAATGCCTGCACCGGGCGTCAAGGCATGAAGGACGCCCTAGCCATGACGGGATTGGCGGAGAAGGTGTTGGGTCTTTCCACCGGACGGGTGCTGGTCGGATCCACAGGTCGGATTGGCGTACAAATGCCGATGGAGCAGGTGGCTGCAGGGATTGTCGCAGCGGCTGAGGTTCTGGGTGCTACGCCAGAGCACGCGGCCCACGCGGCCGAGGCCATTATGACCAGCGACTCGCGCCCTAAGACGATCGGGATCGAATTCAAGATTGGGAGGCGGATTGTCCGTATTGGCGGCATGTGCAAAGGGGCCGGCATGATCCAACCTGGCATGTCACCGACCGGAGCCCGTCCGGCAACCGCTCCGAGTGGGGTGCCGGCCGGATTGCATGCCACCATGTTGTGCTTCATCACCACGGATGCCGACATCGCTGCCAAGCCTCTTCAGAGCGCCCTCAACGAAGCGGTGGCCTCGAGCTTCAACCGAATCACCGTGGATGGGGACATGAGCACCAATGACACGGTCTTGGCCCTCGCTAACGGGTTGGCTGGAAATCCCGCTATCCGGAAGGCCTCTGGCAAAGACTTCGAGACCTTTCAGGCGGCTCTGTCGCATGTGTGTCTGTCATTGGCCAAAATGATCGTGTGCGACGGCGAGGGGGTTCACCGCGTGGTGACGGTTCGCGTCGAGAGTGCGCGGTCTTTTGCCGATGCTGATGCCGCCGCCCGAGCGGTGGCCAACAGCGCCCTGGTCAAGACCAGTTGGCACGGAGGAGACCCCAATTGGGGACGGATCATCGATGCCTTGGGATACAGTTCGGCCAAGATCGTGGAGGACAAGGTAGACATCGGCTATGCTGCTTCGGGAACCCGAAAAGTCCTCTGGAGCTTGCGCCGAGGACAGCCGACCAAGACACCGTTTGCCGATTTGTGGAACGCCGTCCAGGCCGACACCTTCGAGTTGCATATCCGACTCAACCTGGGAAAGGCCTCGGCCGTGATGTACGCGGCGGACTTGACCGAGGAGTATGTGGATTTCAACAAGGGCACCATCGCAGACCCGAGCCAAGCAGGAGCGTTGGGCGGCTAAAGACCCTGTCATCCGACAGAATTCCTCGACACCGACTTCTCGACTGAACACTGCGGGTGGCAGACGCTCACCTTCGACAAGTTGCCTGTCAGCCGGAGAGGCCTAACAAGGATCTCAAATATCGGCGGGAGCGACTGCGTCGCTCCGGCGCGGGCGCTCTCCGAAGAGGGCCGTTCCTACTCTCACCAGTGTGGCCCCTTCTTCGATGGCGACTTCCAAGTCGCCACTCATTCCCATGCTAAGAATGGGCAATGGGGCTCCCAGCAGGTCGGCGCAACGATCCCGCAGCTCGCGCAAATGGCGAAAAACGGGGCGCACCCGTTCCGGATCCACTGCGTACGGGGCGATCGTCATCAGGCCGTGGACCTCCAGTTGGGGTAGGCCATTGAGTTGCAGCAACTCGGTCAATAGGCGATCGGGGTTCCATCCGAATTTGGAGGACTCACCCGCGACATTAACCTCGAGCAGGATGGGCAAGGAGCGAGCCTGTTTGATGGCTTGTTTTTGGAGTTCCTCGGCCAGTGCAAGCGAGTCCACCCCCTGTACGACATGGAATAGGCTGACGGCATCGCGTGATTTGTTGGACTGCAAGTGCCCGATGAAATGCCACTCCAATTGGCTGGGGCTCTGGGCAATCTTCACCTTGGCCTCTTGGATTCGGTTCTCTCCGAACAGGGTCAGTCCGGCCGAGGCTGCCTCAGCCACCCGCTCGGGTGACTGATTTTTGCTCACCGCCATAAGCCGGACCGAGTCCGGTTGGCGACCGGAACGCTCGCACGCCTGGTCGATGCGGCTACGAATGCGGGTGAGGTTTTCCTGAAGTTCGGACACGCAGCAATGCTACACCAGAACGGGTTTCTGCGGGATCAGATTTGTGGGAAACGGGTGTCTTCGGATGCCAGCCCGAGTCGCCTCGAATGGGTGTAATGGGGCAGATTGGGCAACCAGGGCTTGGAAAGCCGCAGACCTAATTGACGATGGCCGGCAGAGCGGACATGGACGCGATGGGGCAGCGCCCGCCGCTCAAGGGGAAGGTGCGCACTCCATGGCTTTTGGTGTTGAACAGTGCCGCATCGGGAACAGATCCCCTCACCAACTGGCTTCGGAAGGGGTCTGTGCCGGGATAGAGGCAGGCAAACGCCATCGCCGTCAGCAATTGCTCGATGGGATTGGCCGGAACCAAGCCTTGATGGTCCACAATCTCCAACTGTTCCTCGAAGGATTTGTTTCGGGTGCCCTTGACGATGAAATGAATGGGAATCTTGCGGGGTTCCTCAATGTTTCGCTGTCTCACACATTCCAATTTCATTAGCCACGGCAGGTCGGCCGAGTCCATTGCGTCTCGGCGGAGTGAGGTGAAGCGATCCCGGAAAAGGCAGTTCAATGAGTCGATAGCGTCGAAGTCGCTGACGCCTTCGAGGATTTTTATGTAGAAATAATTAGGCATCAGTTTCGCGGTATCGAGGATGGCAAGAGCCACTTCGAGCCGTTGATTTTGAACGACCGGATCCAATGGGGCTTTCAGGATCTTTTGGCGGGCGTTGCCAGAAAGTCCTTGAAGGCTCTGAGGCGGAACCTCTTGAACCAGATGGTTGATCAACTCGACTTTGCCGACAGTTTTGAGAGACGACGCAGCCGCGAAAGCGGATCTGAGCGAGTCGGATTCTGGGGTGTTGTCGGACATGTCAGCGAGACGCGGAACCGGATGCCTTGGACGTAGTCAGGAGGTCTTGGGGACACAGAGTGTCCGTTTTTAAAGGGTACGCGGACAAAATCTGGGCCCTGTGGGCTTGGTGAGCCTTCATTCGCGAATGTGTTGACCTCAAGTGATGCTCTGCGTGGGTTGATCGGCGTTCCAGTGAGGTCCCTTGAAGATTTTTTGAAAGTTTTTCGAAAAATAAACACGACTCGGTAAGCCTTGATGGATTTGTCAGCCCGCACGGTCTTGCCCAGACTCATTCTATGGAAAATTTGTCGGCCGATGTGGTGGTGCTGGGCGGCGGCAGCGCTGGCTATGCCGCAGCCAGGACCTTGGCTAGCCAGGGCGCCAAGACTCTTGTGATCGATGGAGCTCCGGAATTGGGGGGCTTGTGCATCCTGAAAGGGTGCATGCCTACCAAGGCCTTATTGCATGCGGCCGAATTGCGCCATGGGATCTTGGAAGGTGAGCCGTGGGGCATCACGGCTGAGCACGTTCAGGTGGACCCGAAGAAGGTCTTTGCCAGGAAGGATGCTTTGATTGCTGATTTCGCCGGCTACCGGCGTCAGCAACTGGAGGACGGTCGATTCGGGTTGCTCCGCTCCCAGGCGCGCTTCGAGGGGGTAGGGTCGCTTCGATTGGAGGACGGTCGGTGTGTTCAATTCGGTCATGCGGTGGTGGCCACCGGATCGACCGTCGCCCCGACGTCTCTGCCTGGATTGGAAGCCGCCGGCTACCTGACCAGTGACAGCGCGTTGGCCGAGGCCCGGATCCCCGAGTCTCTGGTGGTTCTCGGAGGTGGCGCTGTGGCCCTCGAGTTTGCGCAGTTTTATTCGCGGCTAGGCAGTCGGGTGACCGTCATTCAACGCGCTCCACAGCTGCTGTCGGGATTTGATGCCGATGTTGCGGGCGAGTTAGAGAAGGCATTCCGCAGGGAGGGTATTGAGGTGTTTACGGGCACCGTGTTGGATCGGGTGGAATGCATAGGATCCCTGAAGCGGGTTTGGTTCCATCACGGTGGCCAGGAGCGTTTTGTTGAAGCGGTCGAGATTTTCCTTGGGTTGGGCCGGGTTCCCAACACGGCACACCTGGGATTGGAGGCGATTGGAGTGACGTTGGAGCGGGGCCGGATTAGGACCGATCCGCACCAGCGATCTTCCCGAGGCGAGGTATTTGCTGCGGGTGACTGCTGTGGCCCTCATGAAGTGGTTCACTTGGCTGTTCAACAGGGCGAGGTGGCGGCCCACAATATTCTGAACCCAAGTTGTCTGCGGGCGATGGATTATCGGTTGTTACTTTCAGTGGTCTTCACGTCGCCTCAGGTGGCTCAAGTGGGTCTTTCGGAGCGGGAGGCCCGGAGTCGTGGTATCGACTATCGATCCGAGAGCTACCCGTTCAACGATCACGGAAAATCGATGATTCTGGGAGCGCAGGAAGGTTTTGTGAAGGTGCTGACTCATCCTGTCACTGGAGAGGTAATCGGGGCTGCTTGCGTGGGTCCTCAGGCTGGGGAATTGATCCACGAGCCCACGGTTGTTATGGCGGCCCGGATGACTGCGGCCCAATGGGCTGCGGTGCCACACTATCATCCGACCTTGGCTGAGATATGGACCTATCCGGCCGAATCGTTGGCTGAGTCATTAACCTCTCAAGCGTAACGACAGAATTGGGAGATAAGTGATGGCAGGGCGGAAGCTCTCGCAACACGCGACATCCGAAAAAACGATGCTCTTGCGGAAGAAGGCGCAGCCCGTGCAACCACTCCGACGGTGCCTCACCAGCTCAGTCGTTCGACGACTCAAAACGCGAGGTGTTCGGACCGATGCTGAGGTGATGTCGGAGCGCTTCCGTGAAGGCGCAAACAAAGAGCATTCCCGACATCATCCCCAGGGTCATGCCGCCGTAAGCGATTAAGAATTGCCACGGATGCCCAGGCCCCGCCCAGCGCAGCACCAACGAAGCACCCCAGTTCATGCCACCCGCCATCGACAGAGCGAGCGCCGTGGCGATGACAATACGGATACTGTTCTTGGGCCAGGGAAGGATCGCCCCTTGCATGAAGAATAATCCGCTCACCAGCATCGCCCCGGTCATCCAAGGAATGCCGGCGCCCCAGCTAAAGAATCGGTGACCCGAGCAACAGAGGCAGACTCCTTCTCGCATGACTGGACCGAAGCCGGCATCGGCCCACCAACCGACAAGCATGGCCAGATTAGACGGCCCGAGCATGCCCCAGATCATGGGGTTCCAGTCCGTGGGACGGGGCCTTGAAACGCCCACTCCTGGGGAGAAAAACCTTCGCTCCGATGCCCACGCTCCCAAGGCCGCGATAGTCACCACCAGCGCTGCGGGTCCCGTCGACAAGTTCCCCAAGCCAATGAGGAGTGGGGCCTGTAATAAGAAACTCATCCGGAAGGCCCATCGTTTCCACCCGGTGCGATGTTCGGGAGACGGTTGGGCCTCCGGGTGACACGAACCCGCTCGCCAGGCCCGCCAACTAACGACCGCACTGCTGCCAGTCATGAGGATGGCCGCCACCACGGGGTGTAAATAGCCGGTGGCGGCCAAGAGCATACCGACTCCGTTGTAGACTACGGCAAAGCGCAGGTTTTTTTGAATTGAATCTCGAACCCCTCGGGCTAGGGCCACGGCTTCTGGAATTTCACGGAGATTGCCCCCGCACAGGACCACTTCGGCGGTGGCGGTGGCCAAGGGAGCCCCTTCCAACAGGCCGATACCAACCTCGGCGGCGGCGAGAGCGGGGGCGTCATTGATCCCGTCTCCAATAAACATCACTCGGTGCCCCTCGGCCTGCCACTGTCGGATTTGCTCCGCTTTTTCATTCGGGGTCAGGCCGGCCTTCAGATGTCCTGCTGTTGTCAGATTGGCCAAGAGTTCTTGGGTCCGTGCGGGTTGGTCGCCCGAGAGCACCCGGGAGGTGACTCCTAGTCGACCTAAGGCTTCGAAGGTCGCTGCAGCGGAGGATCTGAGTCGCTCCCGGACCAAAGCGACAGCCACAGGTTTACCCGAGGCGGAGATCCAAACCCTGGTGCCTGTCCCCTGAAGGCGGGCTTCTAGCGCGTCGTCGTTTTGTTCTTCCCATGCCCAATCCTTGCGGCCAATGCGTACGGACATGGCCCGTTCTCCAAGAGTGCTCACGGTGGCTTGAACCCCGCGGGCTGGAACGACCACGAAGTTCTCGACTGCAACTTCTCGTGCCGCATCGGGCTCTCGATTCTGAAATGCCTGCGCTACGGGATGGTTGCTCCGGGATTGCACCGCACTGATGACGGACAGCCACCCGTTTCGGTCGGAGACTTCCCCTGCGGTGACCACATCTACCAAACTCATTTTGGCTTCGGTCAATGTGCCGGTCTTATCGAAGGCCGCGAGACTGACTGATGCGAGGCGTTCCAAGGCGGAGGCACTTCGGATAATCACCCCTCGCGCCGCGAGTGTGGCCATGCCTTGCCAAAGTCCGAGCGGTGTGGCCAGCCCGAGGGCACACGGACAAGCGACCAGCAGCACGGAGAGTGCGTTGAAAATCCCCGGCTCCCATTGGCCTTGCAGACCGCTCCAGAACAACGCGCCCAATGCGGTGAGGATCACCACCGGCAGAAACTGTTGAGCCAAGCGGTCGGCCTGACTTTGGGTTTCACTCGTAGCCAGAGTGGCTCGGGATTCCTCCACCCGCCGGATTAAGGCATCGATCCCTCGGGTCTGTCCTGAGGCACGGCTCTGGACGATGAGTTCGGCATCTTCGCTGAAGCCGCCCGCCATGACGGGATCCCCCATCCGTCGAACAACCGGTTCGGGTTCGCCGGTAAGCGGTGTCTCTCGAACGAACCCTTCGCCCTGGATGACCACTCCATCGACCGGGATGGGTTCTCCGGGCAGCACGCGTATCCGGTCGCCCACGCGGATTTCCCGAATACTCACCCGAAGGTCTGGTGGTCCGATGCGCCGGGCGGTGGCGAAGGTGTCGCTCAGACGTCGAGTCTCCGAGAGGGCTTGTTCTCGCGCGCGGGCCGTGAGTGCCTTGCTTGCGCTGTAGACTGTGAGGAGCACAGCCACTACTTCGTAATACACCGGCCCGCTCCCGCGGAGGCTCGACATGAACGAAGCCCCAAAGGCGCCCAGGACCCCCGAAACGAAGAGCAACTCGAGGCCGAAGGTGCGGCGGCAGGCACACTCCCAGGTGGCACGGAGTAGGGGAAGGCCCAGCAGTCCAAAGACGATTATTGTCAGAACAATAAGCAGCGCATGAAGCCCGTTTCGCAAAGTCCCTTCGGGTTCAGACAAATTGAGCGCGAAGCCGATCAACATGGCTTGGCTGGCAATCACCGCGCCCAGGATAATGCGAAAGATGGCCTTGCCACCCTGCGGGTCGGGGGCGGAGGAGTTTCTGGGGCGTTCTCCTAAGAGACGACAACCGTAGCAGCAAAATTGCTGCAGCGGGCCCTCGGAAGATGGAGGTCGAGGCAGAGGGCCCTGACAATGTGCGCACCCGGTAAAAGTCTCGGAGGAGTCGGAAATGTGGTCGGCTTGGGGCATGCAGGGGGGACCCCTATTCTTCAGAACCACCGATGGAGGACTGTCGATGGTTGAGCGTCAGCGACCCGATCAACACGCTTCGGAGGAGGTCGGATTTCTGGTCGGCCGCCGCCAATTCCTCGTCGATCTGCCCGGGTGCGTCCACCCAGAGCTCGGTTTGTTGCCGTGAAATTCGGACGGAAACTCTGGTGACGTGTTGGAGATGGCGACGGTCCAGCCCATCGGCGGTCCGAAGGCAGGCGGCCAGCCACTCCACGCGCGAATGATCGGCCGGGGACAACGTCTTCAAATCCTCGTGGTCGGGCTGAGGTAGGGCCTTCCGGTGATAGCGCGCCACGGCCGCCACACAAAGCACCTCCGTGGGGGTTAGCGTTTTCCATGAAAACTCTCGGATGAGACGGGACGAGGCTTTGTGGTGAGCGCGACCCTCAGGACCAGAAACAGACCAGCCAATGTCGTGCAGCAGCGCCGCGCATTCCAATAATCGTCGTTCGCTGGCACCATATCGATGGAGGGGGCTCAGCCCCTCGAAGAGTGCCAATGCCAGACGGGCGACCTGTCTCGGATGATCAGGTTCAGTCTCATGCCGATCGAGGAGGATCTCGATTTCGTCAGACAATGAATGGTCGGTGGCAATCATACCCTCAGGGCTTCATGGAATCCGAGTCGGGTGCTGTTGTCTCCCCCGGATTGCAATCCGATGCTTTTGCGCTTCCGAAGGGGGCGTCCCGTCCCGATTCTTGGGCCATGGAAACACCAGACCAGTTGCGCGAACTTTTTCGGATGCAGAAAGCCCTCAACGCTCGCATCGGTGTGCATACCGATGCCATGAACGAGGCTGAGAAGACCCAGTGGATTTTAAACTACTGCCGGGCCATGTCTCAGGAGTTGGCCGAATTGACCGATAGTGTCCCCTGGAAATGGTGGGCCAAGTACCAGAAGTTCGACGAGCAGAACGCTCGGGTCGAGGTGGTGGACTGCCTGCATTTCCTGATAAGCATGGCGCAGGTGCTGGGAATGAGTGCCGACGAAGTCTTTGCCGCCTACCTCAAGAAGAACGAGGTGAACCTCAAGCGCCAGGATTCAGGATATCAGGCCAAAGATGCCGATGATTCCCGTCACATCTAAAATTTATTACGCCGATAGCTGAAGGGTGGATTGGACAGGGAGGGCAAGCTGTGGCAGTTCATCGCTGGCGTTGGACCCAGCGCCAGAGCAACACCTATCTTCTCCCGTCGTTCATCACCCCCCAATAGAAAGGAACCGATGCCTCTGTCGAAACCGCGTCTGATTCAAGAACTCATCCGCCGCATCCCGGTCAGCCATCGCGCCGACTTGGCCGGAGTGCTGATCACGGAGGTCGACCTTCAGAAGCGCATCGCCTTGATGGGTAAGGCCATTGCGAAGGACTACACGGGCAAGGATGTGCTCGTCGTTTCGCTGCTGAGTGGCACCGTTCTGTTCTTGGCCGATTTGCTGCGACGGTTGGATTTCCCGCTGCGCGTAGATTTTCTGGGTGTCTCCAGTTACGGATCGGGCACGGAATCGGGCAACCTGGTCTTCACCAAGGAACTCAAACTCGATGTCCGTGGCGTCCACGTCTTGGTGGTCGATGACATTCTGGACACGGGCAAAACCCTTCGGGCCGTGACCGAGAAGATTCTAGCCCTTAAGCCTGCCTCCATCCGGACGTGTGTGCTTCTCGACAAAAAGGAGCGTCGTGTAGGCAACTTCGAGGCCGATTATGTCGGCTTCCGAATCCCGAATTTGTTTGTCGTCGGGTATGGGCTCGATTTCGCGGAGCGGTATCGGAACCTGCCCTATGTGGGTGTGCTGAAGCCCGAGATCTATGCGCCGAAGGAGACCCAGGTCCCGGTCCGCAAGGCTGCGCGATGACCATCCAGGTGACGTTCTGGTCCTACTTCGCGGAGTTGGCAGGGTGCTCGGAGACTGTCATCACGGTGTCCGAGGCGACCTCGGTGGATGGGCTCCTCTCTATCCTGTACCAAGCCCATCCCGCGTTGGCCGAACTGCGCCGTTCGACTTTGATTGCTGTGGGAGTCGAGTATCAGGATGGCGAGTATGTTCTGAAAGCCGGTGATCACGTATCGTTGTTCCCTCCCGTCCAAGGCGGATGAAGCGTTTTCTTTCCATTACTCGCGATCCGATCGATGAAGCGGGCCTCGTTGCAGACCGGACCCTCTCATCCGGCATGGGGGCTGCCGTTTACTTCTCGGGCGTCGTCCGGGGACAGGAGGGGAGCGATGCGATCGTGGCGCTCGATTACAGTTGTTTCGTATCCATGGCCGAGCACCAGTTCCATCGGCTCTTCGACCGGTTGGCTGAGAGAGGGTCTATAGAATCCGTACGGTTGGTCCACCGCATCGGCCGGGTGGCGGTGGGTGAGTCGTCCCTTTGGATCGAGGTGGTTTCAGCCCATCGGGCTGGGGCCTTTGCCGCCTGTCAGTGGGTGATCGACGAGATGAAGCAAGTGGTGCCTATCTGGAAAACCCCAGTGACGGCCGCAAACGCCTCGAGTCCGTCAAATCCGAACCCAACGGCCTGATCGACTGGAGCGCAGCACCGCTTCGCAGAGCCGTACTTCGTAGTGTCCATCCTGGGCGGTCGCGAAGAGCAGCGGGGTCTGTCGCCCGCTGGCGATGTGCTCATAGATGGCTCGGTACTGCATCTTGTGGCTGTCGGGGAATCCCTCGGGATGTCCGCCCGGAGTATCCGTGAAGCCGGCCACATCCTCCAGGAAACCGGGCGTTCCCCGCTGGAGAATCTCGTTGGGTCCGTCGCGACGTCCGATGAGAATTTCATTGGGTTGCTGGAAGTCCCAGCGGGCACTTCCCTGAGTGCCATAGATTCCGAGGGACAGGCTGCATTTCCAACCGGCAGCCACCTGTGAGATGGAGGCGTTGGCGTGCACACCTTCCGCGTAGCCATGGTCTGATTTTCCGAAACGCAGCAGGACGCTGCCGAAATCCTCGGTGTCCACTGGGTAGGGAATTGTAGAGGCCGGGTCCGGGGTGGCGAAGGTCTTCAGCGCCCCCGGCGGTCGGAAGCGGGTTTTGTGGAAGGTCTCCAGGTGCGCAAAGACGCGCTCGGCCCGGCTTCCCAAAATGAAGGAAACCGCATCGATCCAGTGGGTTCCAATGTCGCCGACCGCACGCAGCTTGCCGCCTTCGGAGGCGATCAACCGCCAGTTGTAGTCCGTGTCATGAAGCAGCCAATCTTGAAAGAAGTGCCCTTGGACATGAATGATTCGGCCGAGATCGCCGCGTGCGACCATGGCTCGCAGTTGAAGGATGGCCGGGAAGAATCGGCACATGTAGTTCACGGCGAATACCGGTGCGTTGGGTTTTTGAACCGCAGCAACCACACGGGCCGTTTCCCGTGAGTTCATGCCCAGTGGTTTTTCGCAGACGACGTGTTTGCCCGCCCGCAGGGCTTTGAGCGACTGCGCCACATGCGCCTTGTTGGGTGAAGTGATGTGGATGACATCTACCTTCGCAGAGCGAACTAGTGCATCGACGTCATAGTCCCCATAGACCTCCGGGATGCCCCACCGATCGGCGCACTCTTGAGCTGAGGCGGTTGAGCCGCAGACGGCGGTCACCTGAACACCGAGGCGCTTGAGAGCTTCGATGTGAACGGGTCCGATGAAGCCAGTGCCGATGACGCCGGCGCGAAGGTGGTGCAGGGGGATCATGGGGTTTGCCAGCGATCGATGTTACTTTGCGATGTGCCTGATGGGAATCCGGGTCTTCCGGGTCTGGATGCACGGAGGAACACCTGAGGAGACACAACAGGCCGTTCGGGGAACCTGTGCAGCGTGTCTGCAAGAAGGAGTGCAGGGAAGCACGGAGCCGGGGCGCTGAGCCGAAAAACGAACGATGAGGTCTGCAATTTTCCTTGCGGGCGGATTTTGGAACGAAGCAGTGCAACTAATAAATTAGTGACTGTCCGTAGGCCGAACGCACACTTTGCATAGGAAAATCTCACCGATAAGGCGCTGGCGAGCAGGAGGGCAAAGATGATTGATTCCAATGCTACTAATATACATTTGACCGCCTTCAATGGATTGCTATAACTCGGCTGTCCGTTTGGAACATGTAGTGTCGGCGTCACGTTGACGGTTTGTGGAGGTCGCTCAGTTAAGTCCCCGCAATTGAAGTCTGCTGGTGCAGTTTCCCTCACTCGGTTGAAGAGCGGCCAAAAGTCGTATGGATAACAATTCCCGTTTGTTTGTGGGAAACCTGTCCTACCAGACGCAGGAACGTGACCTCCAGGATCACTTTTCGGCGGCCGGTGTGGTTACCAATGTCAACCTGATGCTCGATCGCGTGACTGGAAAGTCCCGCGGATTCGCCTTCGTCGAGTTCTCGACGGCGGACGAAGCCAATCGTGCTGTGGAACTCTTTCACGGCAAGGATCTGGGTGGTCGTGCGTTGACCGTCAATATTGCCCGTCCCCGTGAAGAGCGCGCCCCCGGTGGTGGTGGTGGCGGCGGCTTCCGTGGTGGTGGTGGCGGCGGCGGCGGTGGCGGCTACCGTGGT
>Ga0209597_1000331_pt1 | contig 31822 bp, 47 predicted proteins | sample M_140625_MF_Meta_FD_187316 | JGI IMG/M metagenome (GOLD analysis project Ga0209597, IMG submission 187316) | Freshwater microbial communities from Lake Montjoie, Canada to study carbon cycling - M_140625_MF_MetaG (SPAdes) (version 2) | ecosystem: Environmental > Aquatic > Freshwater > Lake... | reverse complement strand
CCAACCAATGCGATGCGACCTATGCGAAGCAAAGCATCAGTCCAAGCGCAACAAACTCCGAACGCACTATCAAGGCGATTACAAAACAAAAGCAAAATGGGTGAGGGCTAACGCCACCGTCTGTCACATCTGTGGCGAAGGAGACCGAGGTGCTGCTGATCCTTGGACGGCTGATCACATCTACCCTGGCGAGCCTGACAGTTTGCTCTTGAGTGCGCATCGATCTTGCAATTCTTCAATCGGGAATCGGTCTCGATGACCCCCTGGCATTCTCGGGGGGTGGGGTCAAAATCGGCGACCCGAGGAGCGCAGGAACCCCTGCCGTGCATCGCAGATGCATGGTCGGCTGGACACCCCCGACTAGGCTTGGGGAATGGGCAGGCCGAGGACGGGAACTGGTGGAGGTACCAAGACACTTCCAATCGAGCAGAAGCGGTTGAAGGGTTCGCGGATTCGGAAGGGTTTGCAGGCGCAACCGATGTCATCGAGTGCGCTTGCGCTGGTGGACATGACCGTTGTTCCTACCGTGCCGGAAGACTTTGGGCTAGTCGGCACGTCGTACTGGCAAGTGTTGTGGACTGGTGGAAGGCGGCATCTGTCGGAGCTGCACGACACACCGTTGATGACCAGGTTGTGCAAGAACTTCGACAAGATCGCGGAACTGGAGTTGTGGTTGGGCAAGGATGTGGAGCGCAGGTGGTACACCAGTCCGAATGGTCAGGTGGTGACGCATCCTGCTGTGAAACAGATCGAGCAGATGGATGCGCAGAACACGGCTTGGATGTCACTGATGGGATTCACCCCTTCGGATCGAGCGCGTCTAGGTCTTCAAGAGATAAGGGTGGCGAATGAACTTGATCAGTACAGGCAACGCAAGTCCAGCGTGGTCAACGCCGAGATTGTACAAGAGGTCTAGCGGTCAGTCAGTCATAGATTTTGCCGAGACATTCCTGCACGTGAGCAAGGGTGTTCGGGCTGGGGAGCGGTTGATGTTGACAGACTGGCAGAAGGAGTTGTTGGTCAATTTGTATGAGCGTCGTGATGACGGTCTGCTTCGGTACCGTCGTTCCATCGTGGGTTTGGGGAGGAAGAACGGAAAAAGTTTGATTGGCTCCATTGCTGCGCTCTACGGTTTGATTGAGGGTGAGCCTGGGGCTGAGGTGTATTCGGCTGCTGGTGACAGGATGCAGGCACGGATCGTGTTCAATGAAGCGAAGTGGCAGATCAGTCAGTCACCTGCGTTGTCTGGTATCTGCAAGGTGTATCGAGATGTGGTGGAGGTTCCGTCAACCGGTGCGATCTATCGAGTGCTATCGGCTGACGCAAAACTTCAACAAGGTCTAAACGCAAGCACGGCAATTCTAGATGAGGCTCACGTACAACCCAATGAGGAACTCTATAATGCGCTCTCGTTGAGTATGGGTGCGCGTAAAGACCCGAACATCGTTTGCATCACCACAGCAGGGTTTGACCCTGACACGTTATGTGGCCGACTGTACAACTATGGCAAGCGTGTCATTGCAGGCGATCAGGTTGATGAGCGGTTTGGTATGTGGTGGTGGGAAGCACCAGAGGGTTGTGCAGTTTCGGATCGTGATGGTTGGGCTGCTGCGAACCCGAACTTGGCTGAAGGCTTGCTCGACATGGAGGACATGGAAGTCAGCATGAATCAGACGGCTGAGGTGGCCTTCAGGAGATATCGTCTAAATCAATGGGTTCGCACGGATGGCGAGTCGTGGCTCCCAACATCAGCCTGGGAGTTGTGCCGGTCAGATATGGAGTTGAAGCCTGATCTGCCCACGTTCGTTGGGGTGGATATGGCATTGAAGCACGACTCGATTGCTGTTGTCATTGCCCAACCGCAAGATGGTCGTGTCGTGGTACGCGCAAAGATTTGGCATCCTGATGCGAACGCGATGGATGTGTCTGCTGTTGAGCAGCACATTCGTGACATCAACCGTGAGTTCAACGTGGTGGAGAACGCCTATGACCCTGCGTTCTTCCAGCGTTCGGCTGAAGTGTTGTCGGAGAATCATGTGATGGTTGAGTTCCCTCAGTCAGCTGCACGAATGATCCCAGCGTGTGGCAACTTGTACGAACTCATTGTGAACCAAGTGATCGCGCACGATGGTGATCCGATGTTCGCTGATCAAGTGTTGTCGGCTGCGCAACGACAAACTGAGTCAGGTTGGCGATTGTCCAAAGGTAAGTCGAAGCGCAAGATTGACGCTGCGATTGCGTTGACCATCGCATCAGATCGTGCGACATCCAAACAGGAAGTCGCACCTACACCTGGTTTCTTTGTAGTCTAGGGAGATGACAATCTTCCTGCTAGAACTGTTCGCTGTTTCACTCATCGGTTTTGGAGTATTCTTGGTGTCGGTACCCATCGGGCTGATGTTTGTCGGCTTTCAAGTTCTATTGTTCGCATTCGCTTATGAGCGCGGTCAGAGGAAGGTCAAAAAGTAAATGTTGTCACGACTTCTGAACCAAGGCACCGAGGATCGTGCAATCTCATTCCAGTCTTTGTTTGCAGCCGGTGAGGGTTTTGCCACGTCAACAAATGCTGGAACCACAGTCACCCAAATAGATTCACTAAAGATCGAAGCAGTGTACGCCTGCGTCCGTCTCATCTCCGATTCAATCTCAACTTTGCCAGTCGATACTTACATTCGCGTAGGTGCAGAACGCAAAGCATTCCGTCCTCGACCAACATGGCTGGACATTCCTGAAACTGGTGTGACACGTACCGAACACTTCCAACAAGTGCTGGTGTCGTTGCTGTTGAACGGCAACTCGTTCACACGCATCGTTCGTGACGACCAAGGTGTTGCAGCGTTAGTGGTCTTGAACCCCGAGAAGGTTGAATGCAGCCGTGACCAAGTGACACGCAGACCGATTTACATCTACGATCAACGCGACGTGATCCAGTCGGAAGACATGATTCATATCACCGAGATGCGTTTGCCTGGTGAGTTACGTGGCCGTTCCAAGATTGATCTGATCAAAGAGAACCTCGGTTTGGCTAAAGCGTTGGAGGAGTTCGCTGCACGATTCTTCGGTCAAGGTTCAAGTGCGTCCGGCATCATTGAGTTCCCAGGCAACCTCACCCGTGAGCAAGCCAAAGATTTGGTGTCATCGTTTGAAGAAGGTCATCGTGGGTTGCGCAGATCACACCGTCCAGGTGTGTTGTTCGGTGGAGCCAAGTTCACTAAGACAACTGTTGACAACGATTCGGCACAGTTCCTAGAATCACGCCGCTTCGCCATCGAGGAGATTGGTCGCATCTTCCGATGCCCACCATCAATGCTTGGTGTCACCACAGCTGGAGCGATGTCGTATGCGTCGGTAGAGCAGAACGGCATCCACTTCGTTCAACATACGTTGCGTCCGTACATCTCCAAGATTGAAGATGGATACCAGAAGTTGTTGGACAGTCGCGCATTCTTGAAGTTCAACGTGGACGGTCTGCTACGTGGCGACCAGGCTTCACGGTATGCAGCGTTCTCAACAGGTTTGCAATCAGGGTTCTTGTCAATCAACGACATTCATCGCATCGAGGACATGGCTCCGACTGAGGGTGGGGATGTGTATCGGGTTCCGTTGGCGAACGTGGATATTGCTGCTGCGAACTTGTCTGAGTTGGATCGCAAGTCGGTGATTGCTCAGCGTTTGATTCTGTCTGGGTTTGATCCTGCTGAGGTGATGGCTTCGTTAGAGTTGCCAAAGATCGCGCACACTGGTGTTCCTTCAACACAGTTGCAAGCGTTGTCAACAATCAATCCTGCTGATCCTGCTTCGGTGTATGAAGTGAAGTCGCAGGATATGAATATCAATATGCCTGAAGTGGTGTTGAACTATACGCCTCCGGCTGTGAATGTTCCTGCACCGATCATCAATGTTCCTGAGACTGTGGTTCGTGTCAACATGCCCCAGTCAAAGCCAACGATCCGCACTGTTAAGCGTGACGCTGATGGGCGTATCTTGACGATCACTGAAAGGGTTGAAGACTAATGGCACACGGAATCAGCGCATACTTGGGGAACGCTTGGATGGATGCGTTAGGCAACAACACGTCGTTCGCTGTTGCTCAGCCGTACATAAAGTTGCATACGAATGATCCTGGTGCTGCTGGTACGGCAAGCCCTGCAACTGAAACAACTCGCAAGGCTGTGTCGTTCAGTGCTGCGACGGCTGGTGGTTTGACATCGGACGCTGATGTGTCTTGGACAAACATTGCTGGGTCACAAGATGCAACGCACTTCACCTGTTGGGACAATATCAGTGCAGGCAACTTCTTGTTCTCTGGAACAATCGTTGCTGGTGCCTATACAGCAGGCGACACCTACACAATCAGTGCAGGCAATCTCACCGTCTCATTGACGCTCGCATCGTAGGTTCGTGATGGCCGTTCAACGGTTCGTCCTCGACTCAACCACACTTGACAACGCAGGCTTCGGTCTTGGTGGTGGTGCAGCGTTCATTCTTGACACTTCAACGCTTGACGGCGCAGCTGTTCTTGATGGCGGTCAGTTCCTAACACCTGCGACATGCTCATCGTCTTTGGGTGGGCTTAGTGCATCTGCGACTGCACGTGTGACGGTGAAGGCTGTTGCGTCATCGTCTCTGGGTGGGCTTAGTGCATCTGCATCTGCGCAAGCAACAATCTTCCCTGTTCTGTCTTCAAGTTTGGGTGGGCTGAATGCGTCTGCGACTGCACGATCAACTCTGTTCCCTGTGTTGTCTTCGTCGTTGGGTGGACTGGATGCAACCGCTTCAGCGTCAGCGGTCATCTTCCCTGTACTTGATGCACCGTTGGATGGGCTGGTTGCTTCAGCAACAGCAACAGTGATCCCACCTGAACCACCTGTCATCCCACCTTCGGGGTCACGTTGGTGGAGACAACCTGCCACACCAGTCAAGAAACAAGAACTACCAGAACAGATCGTCATTGAGATTCCAAAACCGAGACGGCCTGTGTTGGTGTCGGCTCAGGCTGGGTCGCGGCTTGGTGGTGTTGATGTGGGTGCGTTGGGGTCGGTGACGTTCTCCATCGTGGATGATGATGCTGAAGTATTGTTGTTGGTCTGATGCCTTATTTCATAACTGACAAGTCACCTGATTGTTCAGGTTGGGCAACCATCAAAGAAGACGGCGAAGTGATTGGATGCCATCAAACCAAACAGGATGCAGTTGATCAGATGGTTGCTGTGTCATTGGCTGAAGATATGTCTCCAGGTGGGGAACGCAACTCCGACGCAGATGAAGTGATCATCGTTGACATTGATGGCACTCTGATTGCTGGTGGTTCAGGTATCCAAAAGAATGTGGGCTATGTGAACTCGTTGTATCCCGATTATTACATCTACATTGTCACTGGTCGTCCAGAATCTGATCAAGAGAAAACGATGCAAGAGTTGGCTGATGCTGGTGTTCAATTCAACGACATCCAATTCAACGAAGATATGAGCATCCCCACCTCCGAATATAAGAAGCAAACGGCTGCTGACATCCTTGAAGAAAACCCTGTCAAGTTGGCGATTGACAATGATGCTGCTGCTCGACGTGCGTATGCGTCACTTGGCATCGCAACTAAAGACCCGAAAACAATCAAGGCTGATGAGGTGCCTTCAATTCGGCAAGTGTCGTTGGATGTGCCTGCCTATATTCGTGCAGCTGCTCGCAAGGGCTTGGACTACTACGGTCAAGGTTTGGCTGGTGATGGTTTGGTTGATAGGACTGTGCGTGAGGCACGGGACATGGCGCGTGGTGACATCACAGAAGACAAAGTGATTCGTGCGAACGCTTGGGGTGCAAGACATCTTGTGGACTTGGATGCACCAAAGAACTCGAACCCTGATGACAAAGAGTTCCCTGGTGCCGGTGCAGTTGCCTTCTATCTCTGGGGCATCAACCCACTCGATCCGAAACCTGCGATGGATTGGTTTATGGGGAAGGCTGAGGCAATCAAAGCGGAACGGGCTGATGCTCCTGCCCCACCAAAGGATCAGGTCACGGGGTCAGATAAGAATCCTGCTGGGTCTGCGAAGGCTCCTGCTGGGTCTGGGACGATTGAGTTGTCTGGTGCGATTGAAGAAGGTTTGGCAAACAAAGCCAAAGAACACAACGATGCAGTCGGTGACAACCCTGCCAAACGTGCGACTGTTGGGATGTTGCGCACAGTGTTCCGTCGAGGTGCTGGAGCGTTCTCAACTTCGCATCGTCCAGGAATCACCCGTGACCAATGGTCGTATGCACGGGTCAATGCGTTCTTATATTTGTTACGCAACGGCAGACCTGAGAACCCAAAATATATTGGTGACAATGATCTGTTGCCGAAGGATCACCCGAAGTCATCTAGATCGCATAGCCAATTTGGTACTAGCATTGGCGACATGGACACAACTGTTGAAACACGTCGCATCACATCAAACGACTTTGAACTCCGTGCAGACCCACAAGGCAACGGCATGTCGTTCACAGGTTATGCAGCCGTGTTCAACTCACCTTCGGAACCACTGCCATTCATTGAACGGATTGCACCAGGCGCATTCGCAAGATCACTCAAATCAAAGAACAATGTGCGCATGTACATGAACCACGATTCGAGCATGCTTCTTGCCACAACCCGTGCCAAAACACTGCGACTATCTGAAGATTCCAAAGGCTTGCTCGTTGACGCATCGTTGCCTGATACCACGATTGGTCGTGACCTGTCGGTCTTGATGCAACGCGGTGATGTGAACTCGATGTCGTTCGGATTCACCGTTCCTTCTGGTGGCGACATATGGTCAGATGATGGCCAGTCACGTGAACTTCGTCAGATCAAACTGTTTGAGGTGAGCGTTGTCACAGGATTCCCTGCATACACAGCCACGACTGCGATTGTACGCTCGTTGGATGCACTCTCTACTCGCACAGGAATTGACGCGGATCAGCTCGCAGCAGCGATCACGACACTCGAAGCAGGTCAAACCTTGTCGCAAGATCATGCAATGTTGTTGCGTGAAACTGTCGCCAAACTTGAACCGGTGCAAGACACCGCACCAGCTCGTCTAGGTGTTATGGCGAAGCACCTTGATTTGTTGAAGACAATCGCCTAATATCTGTTCACTGCATCGTTGACGGAGCCGTCAACCTTGTTGCTGTATGCGGAGCCGCATCAGGTTGAGAAGTAGTACCTCCCTGCGTATCCCCATTCACAACAATCCGAAAGCAGAAACAAACCATGAAAGAATATCTAGACCGTCAAGTTGAGATTCGTCAGCAAGCCTGGCACCAAGCCAAAGCAATCATTGACGTGGCCACAGCCGAAAAGCGTGACCTCTCAGCAGAAGAAGAACAGACATACACCCGTTTGAACAACGAGTTGAATGACCGTGCAGCAACCATCGCCAAACTTCGTGAAGATGAAACACGCGAACTTCGCATGGACGCAGCAACCCGTGAGATTGCAGACCAAGTTCGTCCTGTTGCTTCGGCACCAGTGAACGAAGATGTTGCAATGATCCGTGCGCTTATCAAGGGCGAATCACGTTCGGCCAATTTCGAGCGTCGTGACATCCTCAAGACCAGCACTGGTTCACCAGTACCAACTTCGTTCTACAACCAAGTGATTATGAAGGCACGTTTGATTGCGCCAGTCTTGGCAACATCAACTGTCCTCAACACCGCTGGTGGCGAGAACCTTCAGATTCCACGTTTGTCGACCTATTCAGTAGGAACTGTCAACGCGGAAGCAGCAACAATGGGCGAATCCGATCCAGCATTCTCGGCATTCATCACACTCGGCGCATTCAAATACGGTTTCTTGACACAAGTATCGCAGGAACTTCTTGAAGACTCTGGTGTTGACATGCTCAGCTTCTTGGCTGATCAAGTCGGTAACGCACTCGGTTACGCTGTTGGTTCAGCGTTGACTGTTGGAACTGGAACAAATGAGCCAACCGGTATCGTGACAGCTTCGTCTGTTGGTGGTACTTCAGGCACAGCAACTGGTTTCACAGCAGACAATTTGATCGACTTACTCTACGCCCTTGACGGCGGTGCGAGATCCTTGCCAGGTGTGGCATGGCAGATGACTGGTCAGTCGATTGGTCGCGTTCGCAAGTTGAAGGACACGGCAGGCAACTACGTGTTCCAACCTTCATTGTCGATGGACTCCCCAGACATGCTCTTGGGCAAACCAATCTACGAGAATCCGTCAATGGCTGAAGCAACCACTGGTTTGAGGTCTGTAATCGTTGGCCACATGCCTTCGTATTTCGTGCGCAGTGTCGGCGGTTTGAAGCTGGATCGTTCCGACGATTTCGCTTTCAGCGCAGGTCTCGCAACCTTCCGTGCAACATTCCGTGTTGACGGCAACTTGCCACAAGTCAGCCACGTAAAACATCTCGTCCAGCCATAAGGCTTGAGGGGCTTGTCCCTTACATCCCATAATTCCCATTAGGCTTGGGATCGTCGCGAACACGCAGGGCGCGGCGATCCCATTTCTATTTCCCCCCTGCGATCTGCGAAGGAGAAGGAAGTGAAGAATGCTGGTAATAATCCGAAACACAATGGTCGAACTACCACCCCTCGAAGCCGAGATGTTGTTACATCGGGGAATAGCACACTTGCCAGAAGTAGCAGACCTACCAATGGGGACGCGCTACGAATCCTCTGGTACAGCAATGCTCCCTTCGTCCCCACCGGTTACGGTACGCAAACCGCGCAAGCCGTCACAAGGCTCGTCAAAGAAGGTCACGAAGTAGCAATCCATGCCATGTACGGACTTGAAGGAGTTTCGTCAAATTGGAATGGAATCAAAATGTATCCACGTGGGATGGCACCATACAGCGATGATGTGATGGTTGCTCACGGAATGGATTGGTCGAATGGTAATCCTGAGTTGCCATCGTTGTTGATGACTTTGTTTGATGTGTGGCCGTTGAAGTCAAAGTCGTTGGAGATGGTTGCGAACATTGCGTCGTGGGTTCCGATTGATCATGCGCCTTGTCCAGCAGATGTTGTTGAGTGGTGTGCGCGTCCGAATGTGAAACCGATTGCGATGTCTCGGTTCGGTGAAAAAATGTTGAATGATGCTGATGTGGAATGTTTCTATGTTCCGCATGGGATTGAGTCGGTGTTCAATCCTGATGTCAAGTTTGCGAATGCTGGTAGGGAGTTCACTGGTCGGCAGTTGATGGGTGATGTTCCTGATGACAAGTTTGTGGTGATGATGAATGCAGCGAACAAGGGTGCGTCTCCGTCTCGTAAGTCGTTTGCTGAGAACATGTTGGCGTTCGGTATTTTTGCCCAAGATAAACCTGACGCATTGTTATATCTGCACACCGAGAAGGATGGTGCGATGGGTGGCATCAATCTGATTGCGTTGCTCCATGCCTGCGGAATCCGTGAGGATCAATACAAGATTGTTGATCAGTACGCATATCGCACTGGGTTCCCTCAGCAGGCATTGGCATCCATGTACGCATCAGCTGACGTGCTGTTGTCCGCAAGTATGGGCGAAGGGTTTGGGTTGGCTGTGATCGAGGCTCAGGCGTGTGGCACCAGAGTGATCGTCAGTGACTTCACTGCTCAGCCGGAGTTGGTTGGGTCTGGGTGGGCTGTGGAGGTGCAACCGTTTTGGGATAATGCTCAGCGTTCTTGGTTCTGTACTCCCCAGGTGGGTTCCATTGTGGATGCCCTGAGACACGCCTACGACGCTCCTAGAGGGGTTGATCAGGTGGCTGTGGACTTCGCACAGGCATACAACGCTGACGCTGTTTGGGATGCTCATTGGAAGCCTGTGATGAAGGGACTTGCTGAATGGTGCCGTGCATCATCATCCCAGTCCTGAACAGGTATGACTTACTAGAACGGGCGATCCGCTCGCTGGACTATCCCGTCGAGCAGCTCATCATCATCGACAACGGCGATGGATATGACGCTGACATGTTGGCTTGGACTGCGCCTTGGCAACATGTTCAGAACTGGTATTTGTGGAGGATGCCAACGAATCTTGGTGTGGCACCATCGTGGAATCTTGGTATCAAAGCAACACCTCACGCGGAAGGTTGGATTCTGTTGAACTCTGACGCATGGTTTGAACCAGGTCAACTAGAAGCGTTCTACAAAGATTGCGAACCTGACAACCTCACGTTGACTGGTGCGGCGCAGCCTTGGTCGTGTGCGTGGGTGGGTGCTGGTGTGGTTGAACGGGTTGGTCTGTTCAGTGAATGTTATGTGCCTGCATATTTTGAGGACAACGATTTTGAGGATCGTGCGCGTCGGATCAATGTTGATGTGAAGGTTTCGCAGGCGAAGATTGCTCACGATAATTCTTCAACGATTGCTTCTGATCCGTCGTTGGCTGAGAAGAATGCCAAGAGTTTCCAAGCGAATCAGGAGTTGCATCAGTTGCGTTGGCAGTCAGGTTTGCCTGACGCTGGGCATTGGGATTTGAAGCGTCGAAGGGAGTTCGGATGGGATTGATCGACTACCGCAATAGGCATGAGTTTGAGACGATCTATGTGTTCGGGTCTGGTGCGACATTGAACTATCTGGCACCGAGTTTCTTTGATGACAAGATTTGTGTGGCAACAAACTTCGCTGGGTCAGTGTTCGGTCTGCGCAGGTATTACGTGTTCAGCCACTATCACGCTGACGCTGTATTGGAAGCGAGGCGTGACGAATCAATCGCTGTGTTCACGCCTCATCGCGAGCATGGCACGGATGCAGAGTTCTTGGTGGAGGTGTCCAAGGTTGTCACGTTCCCAACGACCACTGGTCGTCCTGGCACTTCGTTCAATCCGTCCGGCAAGGACTGGCCTACGCTCGACAACTCTCTGGTGATCGGCTCATCTGGGATTCATGGTGCGATGCACTTGGCTGCGTATCTGGGTGCGAAGTTCATTGTGTTGGTCGGTGCTGATTGTGGAACTTTGGGTGGTGCTGAACGGGTGGATGGTTATGTGCAGGGTGAGCATCCTTGGGAGTTGTATGAGTTGCACCTTCGAGACATGAAGCAACGCTTGTTTGAGATGTACGGATGTCAGGTCTATTCGTTGAATCCGTTTATCAACTACAGTTTGGAAGGTACGCAGTATCGTGGAGCCGCGTCCATAAACTAGGATTGGAACACTATGGCAACCAATGCGTATGCAACCACAGCACAGATCAAAGCAGCGTTACGCATCGGCACCGCCGACACTATTGATGACACACTGATTGACAACTGTGCAGGAGCTGCTTCACGCCTTATTGATGGTTTTTGTAATCGCAAGTTTTGGGTAACTGGCTCCGCAACTTCTCGCGTGTTCCAAGCAGAGGATTCGTTCTTCTGTTCAATAGATGACATCTCTGGAACTGCACTCACTTTGCAAACTTCAACGAATGCTGATGGTGTTTTTGATACAACTTGGACTCCAACCGATTGGCAGTTGGAACCGTTGAACGGTGATCTTGATGGCATCACTTGGGCTTACGACAAGATTCGTGCTGTTGGTGATTACCTGTTCCCAACTGTGAATGCCAACTATGGTTCTCAAGCGTTGGTGAAGGTGACAGCAACCTTTGGTTGGCCTGCTGTACCTGAAACGATTACTCAGGCAACAATCATCCAGGCATCAAGACTTTTCAAGCGTTACGATTCGCCGTTGGGTGTTGCCGGATTCGGTGATTTTGTTATGAGAGTAACCCGTGCGCTTGACCCTGACGTGGCACAGCTCGTCGAGCCGTACCGACGCATGCGTCTATTCGCATGAGTTCAACCACTACCGTCTCCCAGATCAAAACTGGTTTGGCTGCGAACCTGGCAACCGTGTCAGGTCTTCGCGCTTACGCCTATCAGCCTGACAATGTGAACACCCCGTTCGCTTGGCCGTTGCTGGATTCAATTCAGTACAACGGGGCTATGGGTGGGGGTTTGATTACCCACAAGTTCACGATCAGTGTTGTGGTTGGTCGTTCGGCTGAGCGTACTGCGCAAACTTTGTTGGATGGGTATCTGTCATACAAGGGTGCTACTTCGATTCGTCAAGCGATCGAATCGGATCGGACTTTGGGTGGGGTTGTGCAGGACTTGATTGTCGAGTCAGCAAACAACATCTCTACCCTTGAAGCGAATGACGCAACGTATCTGGCGATTGACTTCGTTGTCACGGTGTACGCCTGACCCCTTGCCGAGTGTGCGTTGTGGCGTGTAGTGTTATCGCATCGGCTCTGCCGAGCAGACATCAACTCAAACGCCGATAGGCAGGAGCAGACATCATGGCAAAGCAAGTTCTCACAAACGTGGCAGTCACCTTCGGTACTGCTGCAACCGACATCAGTTCATACGTCACAAGTATCACTCTGTCGACGACAGCTGCTGAAGTTGTGACTTCGGCGATGGGGTCTTCAGCCATGACGCGCATCCAGGGGATGATTGATAACTCGATCACGCTTGAGTTGCAACAGGATTACCCAACGATTGAGAAGTTGTTCTGGGATGCGTTCACTGCTGGTACTGCTGTACCGATGACAGTGAAGCCAAACGGCACTGCTGCTGCTAGCTCTACGTCGCCTCAGTATGCGTTTTCCGTTCTGCCTACAAGCTGGACACCCGTAAATGGTGCCATAGGCGACCTAGCCACCGTCTCAATCACGTATCCAATCTCTGGTGCAATCACCAAGACTGGCACCAACGGCTGATTTCAATAATTCCAACCCTTACCTGCGGAGGTAAAGAATGAAGATCGCACTCAGTTTGACTAGTGCATTAGATGGCAAGCAACGCACAATCATTGCTGCGTTCCCTGACTTCATTGCGTTTGAGAATAAATACAATCGCAGTGTCGCCAAGTTTGAAGACGAACTCACCTTGACCGATCTTGCATACCTTGGATGGCATGCAGAGAAACGGTTGAAGAAAACTGGGTTGGACTTTGAATCATGGTGCGAGGAGATTGAAGCACTCGAAGTGGGAGATAGCGCAGACGCAGTGATCGTCCCTTTGGAGACAAGTCAGCACACTGGGTAATTTCCTATCTCGCTTGCGAGACTGGAATATCGCCGAGTTCACTGCTGGCAGAAGAACCACGAATGCTGTTTACAATGTTGGCGTACCTTCGATGGAGAGCCATTCATCTAGGCAAGTAGTATCGGATCATGGCAGGTCTTAGTCGAGGTGGCACGTTCACAGGTTCGGAGGATTTATCCAAAGACCCTGTGATGATCAAGGGGATTGACAACTTCCTTCGTGATCTTGCCAAGACATATCCTGACTTCAACAAAGAAGCTCGCAAGGCTGGTGAACGGGTTGCTGAACTTCTAGTTGTTGCAGCGAAGTTTGAAGCTGCATCTGTGGAACGCAATCGGCAAGCAATGGAAGTGATGAAGGGTATGCGAGCGCAACGCGACCGAATCCCGATCATCAAGTTGCAGGAGAACTCTGCGTTCCAATCAAAGTCACGGAAGTTCTCGTCTTCTTACAGCATCAAGACACGACGCAGGGTAAAGCGCAAGGTGACCAGAGGTGATGTGTTCTTTGGTGCCGAGTTCGGTGGTGGTAAATATGGTTCATCGAATAGGACTTCGGCTGGGGCTAGATCACGGGCAACAAGAGTTGATTCACAGGGCAACCGAGTTGCTTCAGATGGCTTGCGTAAGGGTGGGGGTCGGACTACCCAGTTCCTTCCGCATCGTGGACAGAAGGGATACTTCTTCTGGCCTGCTGTGCGCAAGAACAAGGACAACATTGCCAGGGTGTATTTGGATGCGATTGATGAGGTTCTCAAAGGGCTTGAAGATAAGTCTTGACTTTGGCTGTGGTTTCGCTACCCTGTAGATAGGGAGGCGTTCATGGTTGTCTATTTTGATTCGGTCAAGTCTGTTCAGCCGAAGCCGTTCGCATCAAATTGGGTTGACCTCAAGGAACGCTTGATGCACCATGAGGAGAATGCGCACAAGTCTGATGGTGCGTTGTGGTCACCTGTTGAGTATTACCCAGGTAGGACTCGCGGTAATACTGCGGTTCGGTTCATTGAAGCGTTGGTTGTTGACATGGACGGTGAGTCGTTTGCGAATGCCAACCTTGACGGGTTTGAGTATCTTGCCTATTCCACATACTCACATCGACTAGATGATCCTCACTACCACTTGGTTCTTCCGTTGGCTGAGCGTGTACCGGCAGGACTGTGGCGAGCTGTGTGGGCTGAGTTGCATGAACGAATCAACTTGCAAGGTGACCCTGCAACGAAAGATGCTGCGCGTATCTTCTATCTTCCGCAACATGCACCAGATCAACCGTTTGAGTTCCACGAACAATCAGGTGCATTCATTGACACAGACTTCCAATACGAACCTGCACGGAACCCAACACCTGCGTCACCACGTCAGTCTGCGCAACCTCGACGCAAGCGCACTATCGGTGTTGAGATGAATGATGCGTGGTGGGATGCAGGCAAGGTGATAACGAAGTACGACGGTCTTGAAGGTAAAGCATTGTGGTCTGCTGTGTTGGCTGACTTCCGTGCCTTGCGCTCGGCTTGTGAGGATGTCATCTAGAATTGGCGCATGGCTGGCGCACGTACCTTCGTAGTTCGATTCCTTGCTGACGCTGAGCAATACAAGAAGGGGATCAAGCAAGTCAACGATGGCATGGGTGGGTTGAAGACCCAGGTGTCAAGTCTGTTGCCGTCATTCAAGACAATGGCGATTGCTGGTGCAGCTGCGTTCGGTGCTGTGAGTGCGTTTGCATTCAAGGCTGTGCAGGCTGCTGCTGAAGATGAGAAGTCTCAAGCGTTGTTAGCGAAACAGTTGCAAACAACCTTCGGTGCTAGTGATCAGTTGATCGCATCTACAGAACGATTGATTGCAACTCAACAACTTTTGACAGGTGAGTCTGATACGAATCTTCGAGCAGCGTTGGGTGGGTTGACTCGCGCCACTGGTGACTACAGCAAAGCGACTGGTCTGTTGAGTTTGGCGCAAGATATTGCCAGTGCTACTGGTAATGACTTGACGGCTGTGAGCCTCAGTTTGGGCAAGGCCAGTTTGGGCAACTTCACAGCATTGAAGAAGTTGGGTGTGCCAATCGATGAGAATGTTCTCAAGTCCAAAGACTTCCAGAAGGTGTTGGAGTCGTTGACTGCGACCTTTGGTGGTGCATCTGCAACTGCTGCTGACACATTCAGTGGCAGACTCAAAATCATCAAAGGTCAGTTCGGTGAGATTGTTGAAACGATTGGTGCAGCGTTGCTCCCATACTTGGATCAGTTTGCCAAGTTTCTAACAGAGAAGGTTGCTCCTGCCGTATCTCGAATCACAACTGTTATTGGAAAAGATGGTTTGATTGCAGGGTTCCAGCAACTGATATTTGAATCTGGAGGTGCCGGAACATCGGTTGTCGCAGCCTTCAAAACTATGGCTGTTGCAGGTGCCGAATTAGTCAATGTTCTGTACAAGGCTTATTACTTTGCGAAAGCTACCGCAGAGGCACCATTCGCAGCAGGTCAAGCAGCCAAGGATGCATACAAAGCGTTGACTGGTACAGCAATCAATATTGACAATTTGAAGGCATCATTTGACAACATTGCTATTCCTGTCAACCGTTTCAAAACTGAGTTGATGTCTGCTGATGCTGCTGAACGGTTCTTCAATAAGACTGGCAAGATCACAGCGGACACGCTCGGTGATGGGGCTGGGGGTGGGGGCGGTGTGGCCAAGGCTGTGAAGACCGCGACGGAGAAGTTGAAGGTTTATACCGATGCGTTGAAGTCAAGCAATTCTGCACAGAAGTCCTTCACTCAGGCGCAGAAGGCTTCGGTGCAGGCTGGTAAGTCGTTGACGGCTGCGAACCAAGGTGTGGCTGATGCGCAGGCTGCGTTGGATCAGGCTGTGGCTGGGTATGGTGCTGATTCGCCGCAGGCTAGGAAGGCTGCGTTCGAGTTGACACAGGCTCAGCGTGGGTTGGAACGTGCTGGGTACAACGTGGAGGGTTCGTTGTTTGCGATCAAAGATGCTGAGGAGGCGTTGAAGAAGGTTCGTGCTGATCCTGAGTCAACACCTCAGATGATTCGTGAGGCTGAGATTGCGTTGGCTGAGGCGAAGTTGTCGAGTGCTGATGCGATTGATCAGCAGACTGAGGCGACTAAGAGTTTGACGACTGCGACTGGTTTGTTGAATGAGGCAGTCTTTGGTGCGTCGGCTGGTTCGGAGATATTGAAAACTTTGTCGGATGCGTTGACTGATGCGAAGCAGAAGCAGGCTGATGCGACTGATGCTGTGGCTGAGGCGATTGAACGTGAGACTGAAGCGTTGGACAACTATCGTGAGGCGATCAAGAAGGTTGGGGAGACTCAACTGTTGTATCCAAAGGTTGTTGCTGCGAACCCGATGGCTGGTGTGGCTGCATCTATTCCGGCAACGGTGACTGGTAACTCGACTGGGTTCATGGCGAATCCTGCTGGGGGTGGGATGGTGGTGAATGTGAATGCTGGGTTGGTGGCTACGCCTTCAGATGTTGCTGATCAGATCGCTGATCTGTTGACTCGACGTGGGAGAGTGAACGGCGGCAATGCGTTCTTTGCAGGTAACTAATGGCTAAGGCTGCGAAGTGGGGTTCAACATACAAGGTCTTGTTGGATGTCGGTTTCTTGGCTGATGCGTTCACATTGGATTCCAGCAAACTTGACAGCACGGATGTGTTGGATGGTTCAACAGAGTTTGTGGACATCACCGAGTATGTAACAAACATCAATATCAATCGTGGTCGTGCCACCCAACTTGATTCGTTCCCATCATCATCTTGCACAATCCAAGCCGATGACCGTGCAGCTGCACGATACTTTGATCCACTGAACACAGCATCAGAATGGTATTCAGGTGGCACTGTTGGTATCGCACCACGACGCAAGTTCCAGGTGTACGGCGGTACAGCCGGAACCACAGCAATGTTCACAGGCTTCGTGTACGACTTGAACATTGATTATGCCGAACCCAACCTGTCAACAGCAACAATCGTTGCCACCGACGCGCTCGGCCAACTCGGTCAAACCGTGCTGACCGCATTCAACCCTTCATCACAACTCACATCTGCGCGTGTGTCAGCAATCTTGGATCGACCAGAGGTGGCGTTCTCCACTGCGTTGCGAAACATTGAGACTGGGGTTGCGACATGTGGAACGGTTGCGTATGAGGATGCCACGAATGTGTTGCAGGCGTTGCAGGATGTGGCGACGGCTGAGGGTGGGCGTTTGTTTGTGGATCGTTCTGGGATGGTGTCGTTTGATAAGCGGATTGCGGTGTCGTTTGGTACGGCTGTGGCTTCGTTTGGTGGTACGGCTGCGATTCCGATTCAGTCTTTGGCGAATGTGTATGGGGCTGAGACGGTGTTGAATCGTGTGGCTGTGCAGATTGATGGTGGTACGGCTTCAAGCATTGCGTCTGGTACAGCTAGTCAGGCTGAGTATGGGATCAAAGCGTTGTCGTTGACTGGGGTTCCGTTGGCCACTGATGCTGCTGGGTCAGCGTTGGCTGCATCGTTGTTGTCACGGTTCCAAGACCCTGTGGTCAGGTTCTCGGAGATGGATGTGTTGTTGAATGCGTTGACTACCGCACAACAAGCACAGATGGCAGGGCTAGAGATTGGTGACATCCTGTCAGTGACTAAGACATTCTCTACTGGTACACCGGCAACGGTGACACAGAACGTAGTGGTCGAATCCATACGGCACACAGTCAACCCATCAACACATCGCGTCACCATCGGAATGGGTCAAGTCCAACTTGTACTACCATTCATCCTGGACACCTCAGCCCTCGACGACACCGACTTCGCACTACAATAGGAGCATTATGGCAACACCATTCCCATTCGGTTCAGGCAATACCCTCCTGGCATCGCAGCTCAACGCAATCACAACTTTGCCTGTGTCAACCAAGACGGCCAGTTATGTCTTGACAGTTGCTGACGTTGGTTATCGAATCGTGATGAACTCGGCATCGGCAACCACCATCACCGTCAATACCTCAATCTTTGGTGCTTCGGATGTCGTGGAGATTGCCAACATTGGTGCAGGCGTTTGCACAGTAACGGCTGGAACATGCACGGTTGGAACAACCGGTACCTTGGCACTGGCACAAAACGCATCAGGCAAGTTGGTCTTCATTAGTGCATCAGCAGCAATCTTTATTTCTGGCGGAGTTGGTCTGACATCAAGCGGTGCAACAGTAGCAACAACCCAAACGACTACTAGTACAAGTTATACAGATTTGGCTACATCCGGCCCAGCAGTAACTCTTACAACAGGGACAACAGCGTATGTGATTGTCACTACTTACAGTTACAACGCAACATCAGGCACAGCAACCTATATGAGTTTTGCGGTATCTGGTGCAACGACTATTGCAGCAGGTGATGCAACAGCAGTTAGTTTGCTAGGCATGAAAACAGGCGGACAAGAGTGGTCAAACAGCGCGGTTTATCCAGTCACATTGACCGCAGGGTCAAACACGTTTACCGCAAAATATAAAACATCATCCGGCACAGGCACATTTGGCAACCGTTCCATTATTGTGATTGCAGCATGAACGTAATTTTATTGATTGCCGCTGCCGTTGCATTAGGTCATCAAGAACCAATAAGCGTTGAGCCTGATGGCACGATATGGATTGGCACAAGTGACAACAGAACAGATTTGACAGATAGAGAATTAGATGCCGTCAAGAACAAAGCCGAACAATTACAAATTGAAAAGGAACAGGCAAGACAAGCAATTCTCAATCGTTTGGGAATCACGGCTGATGAGGTTGTTCTCCTTCTTTCGTAGCCGCTGGTTAGTTGTTGCTCCTGCGCTTCTAGCCTCGATCTTTAGTTTTATTCCGTCAGCGTCAGCTGATCCGGCACCAGGGTTGTTCACGTCGTATTACATGATTGATCTTGTTCCTCCTGTCATGTCTGACAGTGAGTATCCATTGTGTGGGTCGGAGGTGGAAAACAACATCAACCGCTCGTATGACGGTGAACCGTATCTAGATTGCACAGGCGATCTGTTCATGGTTCACATGACTGGGTTCATCACTATCCCTGAACACAACACGATTGAGTTCTGGTTGGCTTCTGATGATGGTGGCCGTATCAACATTGGTGGCAACGAGTGGGGCTACTGGGGTGATCAGGGTTGCTCTTGGATGGAGTCTGGGCAGATAGACATTAGTGCAGGCAGTCAACCACTCGACTTGTGGATGTACGAGAACGGCGGGAACACCTGTGTGATGCTCGCATGGAACATCAACAATGAGGGATGGGCAATCGTTCCGGATGATGCGTTCACAACCAACGGTGAATCAACTACGACAACTATCCCTCAGACTACGACAACTATCCCTCAGACAACGACAACTATCCCTGAGACAACTACAAGCAGCACGACTACGACTACAAGTTCAACAACTACTTCTTCGACGACCACAACTTCAACAACAAGTACAACATCGACACAGCCACCACCACCTGAAACGGTGCCTCCACCACCCACAACAATGCCAGCCCCACCAGAGACAATCCCTGAGCCACCACCCACCCTGCCATACGTACTACAACCATTATTCCCTCCCGTGCCAAGCACCATGCCTGAGCCACCAGCCACGATACCGACAATCCCATTGCCCCTAGACACAATGCCATTGCCCCCAGCGACCATGCCCCCACCCCCAGACACCCTGCCAGAAGCACCACAAGCCCCTGAGACAAGCCAACCAGCCGAAGACGCACCACTCCCACCCATCAGCGATAAGGCTGTTGTTGAAGCCCTCGCCAACATTGAGCAAGCAACCCCAGCAGAAGTCAAAGCCATCGTCACCGAGCTGCTCACCTTCGCACTTACCACCGACCAAGCCGTCTCCATTGCATCCGAACCGGCAATCCTTGAGGTGCTAACGAACGCTGAAGCCGAGCAAGTATTTGAGCAGGTAGCGGTTGAAGAACTATCAACGGAGCAGGCGACTGAGTTGGTGGCTGCTGTACAAGATGCACCGTCATCTGTGCGTAAAGCATTCGAGGCCGTGTTGAATCTGTTCCAAGGTTTTGCTGATGATTATGTGATGACGAATCAGACTGTGCCTATCAAGACTCGACGTGCGCTGATCGCTCTCAGTGCTGTATTCTTGGTGTCAGCCCCTGCACCAATCCGAAGGAATAGACGATGAAGATATGGGGTGAGTTCCATGCGTTGCTGTGGACGATTGCTGCATCTGTCACGACGATCCTCACGTTGTCTGGGGCTATCCAACGAGTCGTGATCTGGCTTACTGTTGGAGCATTAGTTCTGCACCTGATCGGCGCACTCACCAAGAAAGAAGAATCAGAATGAAGAAGTTCCAAGATGTTGCAGGTCGTATCGTTGCAGTGTTCCTATCGTCAGCCTTGGCGATTGTCGGCGGCAGTGCCGTCATTGCACCGGAACTGGAGATATGGAAGTCGGCAGTTTTAGCAGGTTTCGCCGCTACTGCCACCGTGATTCAGAAGTTGGCTCAGTCATCGCTTGATGGCAACCTGACGATGGATGAAATCAACGACGCATTCGGCGCGAAGAAGAAGTAACTCAATGACCAAGATGCCTTGGCCTGTAGTCCCTATCAAGTGGTGCGAACATCTCAAAGGCAAGAAGCCTTCTGAGGTTTCGCTCACGATGTTGCGACCCATCACAGGTGGCGGTCAGTTGCATCACTGTGCTGCTCGGGCTTGGGAAGCAATGAAGCATGCAGCGATGGCTGAGGGTGGGATCAATCTGAAGCCGACTAGTTCCGGTGACACGTATCGAAGCATCGCTCAGCAGAAGGCTGGGTTCTTGCAACGGTTCCAGTTGGAAGTTATTGAAGGCGCACAGACCCGAACCTATGACGGCAAGAAGTGGTATCTGAAGAAGGGCATGGCTGTTCTTGCCAGTCCTGTTGATGATCCTGCGAAGTGTTCACGTCACATGATGGGCATCGCAGTCGATGTCGCAAACGCATCTGGGAAGGTTCTTAGTTGGTTGCTAGAGAACGAGCAACGGTTCGGATTCAGTCACGAAGTTGTTGACATGCCTGGTGCAGAACCTTGGCATCTGAGGTTCACCGAAGGTCAAGCAATGCCACAAGCCGTCCTCGACTACGAGACAGCCAACCCAACGCTGGGCGCATAATGGACTGGGGCATTGTTGTCGCTGCGTTGATCACGGCTGTGGGTGGGGTTTTGACGACGCTGATGTTGGTGATGCGTAAGGAGAACACGCAAGACCATGCAAAGGTTGTGGATGCGTTGGAGGTGCTTAGTGGAAATGTGACGACTATCGGGACTAAGTTGGACGGACACATCGATTGGCATCTCAAGGGGGTACCTAATGGCAAAGTTTCTACAGGAAATCAAAGCCCAAGAACTAAGAGGCGCGTCAAAGATTGACGACATTATTGCCAAACTCTCTGCGGAAGATGGCAAAGACTTGCGCGAAGCATTGAACGATCCAACGATCAGACCAATGCAGATCATCCATGCACTCAAGAAGCGTGGATTGAAACTGTCACCATCATCGATCACCCGTTACAGAGACAACCACAATGTCCCTAGCTGACGACCTGCGCGAAGCAGGTCAACCAGCATGGCCAGTGATCCAACCTGGCAAACGATACACAGTCCCCACCCTCAACCCACAACCCATCAAGCACGGCGAATACCAGACGGCTGTGATCCTGCCGGACATGCAGATCGGATATTTCCACAGTGCCACAGGCTTGGAAGCAATCCACGATGAGCAAGCGATAGAGGTTGCGTTACGGATCATCAAAGCATCGAAGCCTGCACAGATCGTCATGGTTGGCGACAACTTAGACCTGTGCGAGTTTGGCAAGTACCGCTACACCCCAGCGTTCGCACGAACCACACAAGCTGCGATAGATCGTGCAACAGAGTTGTGCGCACAGTTGCGCAAACTCGCACCGCAAGCCACCATCACGTGGATTGCAGGCAACCATGAAGAACGCCTTGGCAATTATGTTCTGGACTCGGCTGCTGCTGCGTTCGGGTTGCGACGTGGGAAGGTTCCGTCGGAGTGGCCTGTGATGTCGGTGCCGTATCTGTGCCGGTTGGATGAGTTTGAAGTGGAGTATCTGAGTGGATACCCAACCGGTGCGCATTGGATCAACGAACGCCTGCACGTCATTCACGGCGACAAGGTTGCCAGTGGTGGCAGTACCGCGCACAAGTATCTGTCAACACAAAAGACTTCGGTGATCTTCGGACACATTCACCGACGCGAATGGGCTGAACGAACAAGAGATGACTACGACGGTGCGAGAACAATCTTGGCTGCATCACCAGGATGTCTTGCTCGCATCGACGGCGCAGTGCCATCGACTAGGGGTGGGCATGATCTTGACGGACGACCATTATTCAGATCAGAAGACTGGCAACAAGGTTTGGCTGTAGTCGAGTACGAACCAGGTGACGGTGACTTCGTGCTGGAGTTGGTACCGATCCGCAACGGTTGGGCTAGGTGGCGTGGTGTTGACTACCTCGCATCCCAGCCGTGAGCAACACAATGGTGTTGGTGACTTGGGCTGATGCTCATTCGGGTGTGGCAACTTGGACACCGATTGAATCACTCGACAAAGATGAAATGATTGTCTACACGTGTGGGTTCCTGCTGCCGACCTGCGATGGCGGTAAGCCGAATCACATCACCGTGTACCAGTCACGGACTATGGATGACGACATCGACCATGTTCTCCATATTCCATGCGCAATGGTGCGCAAAATAGCAATCTGCACTCCTGATCAACTAGGGTAGGTCTTGGCTCGTTCGCACCCGATTGGTCGCTGAACAGCCCCCACACCTTCCTCCTTGGGTGTGGGTTATTTACCCATCAACCTGCGAAGATCGGACAAGACATGAGACGCATTACAGCAACCATCGTCACCACAGTTCTACTCACCATCGGCATCGGAACAGCACACGCAGTCCAAGCCCCCGAACCCACCCACAGCCCTTCCACAACCCGAAGCGAAGTGATACCAAAAGAACGCCAACCGAACATCGTGTTCCAACATGGCGACATCAGTTGGTTGCCACAGCTCGCAGCCGAAGCAGGATGGCCACCTCGCACATGGAAACGGCTCGGTCAAATCATCCTTCGAGAATCGGGTGGATGCCCGAACCGAAGGGGCGGTGACATCGTGAATAAGAACTGCGAAGTGATCGGGCATGACAGCTCGAATCATCGCAGTGATGCTGGAGCCCTCCAAATCAATGGAATAAATTACGACCCGAAGCGAAACAAGTATGCGCCTATTTGCACCCAGATGAAGATATGCACCCAAGAACCCTTGCTTGACGCGCTCACCAACCTCAAGGCTGGTCTGCTCCTGTTCAGGGCAACAGGTTCTGATTGGTCGCCTTGGATCGTCCCAGAGGGCGGTTGGTGACCATCCACCATCTTGCACCATCAATGCCCTACAGTCGAAGACGACCCATAGGAGGGCAAACAAATGGAACCACTAACAGACAGAATCAAGGCAGGCTGGATCATCGCATTCACAATGATTGGATGGTTGTTCTTCCTGTTACCAATGACCGGTGAAGATATTCCAGAAGGACAACCAACACCAGTATCCCAACAAGCGTGGGTGACTTGGATCATCATCAACTTCGTGATGCTCATCCTTGTTCATCTACTCATCAGCAAAGAACATCGTGCCAACAAACGCGCCATCAAAACTTTGAAGCGTGTTGCCAAGGCTCGACTCAACCATCCAACACACAAATGAGCGAAGGTCACGTTGTTGATAGTTGGTCTGAAGGCGCACATGTCTTCAGACCAACACAACCTGAATGGATGACTCAAGCGAAATGCAAAGGTCAGACTGATCTGTTCTTCAACGAAGGCAACAGCATTTTTGTTCGTGCAGCAAAAGTTATTTGTGGCACCTGCCCTGTGCGACGCGAATGTTTAGCGTTCGCAATGAAGAACGATGACCAAGGTATTTGGGCTGGTACATCAACCAATGAACGTGAACGCATACGACGTGCGCTCCGAAAGAACATTAGAGTCTTGACATCGTGACATCACCTCAGAAGCGCAAAGGATCAGCAGCAGAGTTGGCGGTGGCTAAGTGGCTCAACCGTCTTGGCTGGACTGGTGCTGAACGCTCCCGTGCCGGATGGACAGATGATCGAGGCGACATTGACGGCATGCCAGGTGTGTGCATCGAGGTGAAGAATGAGAAAAGAATTGACCTGCCTGGGTATCTCCGTGAGCTGGAGGTTGAGATGAAGAACGCCAAGGCTTGGGCAGGTGCAGTCATCGTGAAACGGCGTGGATCAACCGATCCTGCTGACTGGTATGCGGTGATGCCTGCACAGAAATGGGCTGAACTGCTGCTCGAATTAGACCAACCAAACAACCCTGCAACACCCCCAGGTGAGTATCCCCATCGGCACACATAACAAGTGCTACAGTCACAATCCTAATAATTCCCAAGCACTAAGGAGCCTGCGAAATGAGTACAGAAGACTTCATTCAAGAAGAAGCACCGAAGGATCGTTGGGGCAGATACCTGATCCAACAACCTGAAGGCAAGTCACGCGGATACACCAGAGTCACAACTGTCGCAAAGACACTTGATGACACAGCATCACTTGCTGATTGGAAAGTACGCATGGCAATCACAGGATTGGTACAACGACCAGACCTACTTGCACAAGCATCAACAGCGATTGATGATCGCACTCGCATGAACAAGATTGCAAACGATTGTGTAGAAGCAGCAGGTGCGTACAGTCGTGCCAATCTTGGAACAGCACTACACGCAATCACCGAACAGATTGATCTTGGTTTGAAGCCTGCAATCTTGCCAGGTTTGCAAGCAGACATCGATGCGTATGTTGCAGGAATCAAATCACACGGCATCATCATGCACAACGAGTTCATTGAAGTGTTGCTCATCAATGATGAACTTGAGTACGCAGGTACAGCAGACCGCATCGTCACACTCATGGATGGCCGACTTGTCATCTTCGACTTGAAGACCGGCACAGACCTGTCGTACTCCTACGGCAACATTGCTGTGCAGCTCGCCATGTATGCGAACGCAGACTGGATGTACAACTGGAAGACAGGCGAACGCACACCAATGCCAGCCATCGACAAGACAGTGGGCATCATCTGCCACCTACCAGCAGGAGACGCAACAGTTGCCTTCCACGAAGTCAACCTTGTAGCAGGATGGGAAGCAGCGAAACAATCATTCACCACCCGTGAATGGCGCAAACGCAAAGACCTATTCAAGCCCTACAAAGCCGACCAACCCACCAAAGTCGTGGAAACACCCAAGTCCTTGACTGCACGTAAAGGTTGGATGAAGGCACGAATCGAAGCCTTGACTGTTGAAGCACAGAAGATGCTGATCTTGTCATGGCCTCAAGGGGTGCCACACTTCGACCAATGCACCAACGAACACTTTGATGCGCTGGTACGAGTCATCGAGTTGGTGGAGGCTGAACACTCTGCACCGTTCTTTGTTGTTGATCCAACGAAACCGAAGCCGAAGAAACGCAAGATCGCAGGCTTCGACAACCCAGACGATGCGTACCCAGGATGATCGACCCAATCGAAGGTCGTGCATACGACGTGCGCAGCGAAGACATCTTGGCGTTGAATTACATCAAGACACAAATCCAATCGCTCGATCACGAACGACGCGACCAATACGCAACCTTGCTCATTGATGCCCAGTCAGCGAAACGGAACATCAATCTGAGCGCAAACAAATCTCACAGACGATACGAAATTGCTAGGGGCATTCTGCTTCTCATGCAAGACGGACAGTTTGACCGAGACTTGGTGAAGGGCATCTGCTCCCACATCACCAAGGAGACATACCAAAAGGCAGGCGAAGCACTAGGTCACCTCGATGTCAAACAGGCTGAGCTGTTCGCTCAAATCTGTTACGGCATCACAGTTGATCAAGTGACAATCCAATACATCCCAGAACAGAACACATTCCGTGTTCAGGAGGAAAGCAAATGACAGACATATTCCTACAAGACGGAGGATCAAAGTATCCTGCGCTCAAGTTCGAGACACCAGGCGACACCCATTCGGGCAAAGTTTTGGAAGTCAAGAAGTTGGAAGACCGTGACCCACAAGGCAACACGAAGACTTGGGACAACGGAGACTTGCGATACGTGTTCGTGTTCACGATCAACACCGGCACCGAGATTGGCAACCTTTGGGCGCGCGGCAACATGGTCAAAACAATCCGTGAAGCAGCCACAGCTGCGAACGTGACCGCAATGGTCGGTACCAATCTCACTGTGAAGTACACAGGTGATGGTGAGAAGAAGACCAAGGGCTTCAACGCACCGAAGTTGTACAAGGCCAAAGTTGAGCCTGGTGCAACTGACGAATCAGCATCGATGTGGTAACCCACACTCGATGACACAAGTTTGCTGGGTGGGGAGTCGCTCCCCCGAACCGTTGAACCCCACCCAGCAATCCCGTACCAACAGGAGCAACATGACAAAGCAAGACATACAGAACGCAATCCAATTCTTAGAGAAGATGGTCATCGGGGTAGCAGACCAAGACAGATTCTTCGCCACCTTAGAAGCACTCAAAACAGAACTCAATAAAAGGAGCAAACCAAAATGACACCAGACACCGTGAACATCATCACCGAACTAGAACAACGCATCAGCGAACTCTCAGTCGCACTTGAGTTGGTCACCGAAGATCGAGACAACCTGCGAGACGCAGGCAACAGCCTCATGCACGAACTCGAAGCATGTCGAGTGACACTCACCCAAGCCCACTCAGACATCTCACGCTTGCGCGTGTACCTAGCCCAAGGCGCAGAGTTGTAATGGGCATCAGTGACTATGACATGACGATCAAGAACCAACAGTTCCGCATCGCAGAACTGATCTACGAAACAGCACAACACCAGTTGGCCACACGTAAAGCACAGATTCAGATTGCAGAGTTTGGCATTGAAATCGCTCGACTCAACTCGCACATCCAAGTCTTGGAAACGACCTTGGCTGCGATGTCCGGTGAACTACACGCGCTACGAATGGACACACAATGATGAATCCGAGTGAACATTATGACCGACTGCACGATCACATGATGGCGATTGCGCGTGAGCGTGACTGGTACAAATCAGAAGTGGATCGTCTGACCGATGAGCTGCACCTCGCGCATGAAGCATTGAAGCGCGAGTTCGTGCATCAAGGCATCATCAAAGCGGTAGCGGAATGATCATCCAGGTACGTTGCAACGCCTGCAAAGGTGTAGTCAAATTAGACGACCAACGCACCACCGGATGCTTGTGCGACTCGGACAGTCCAACGTGGATTGGCTTGAGTCCAGCAGGCAAACTCATTCATTACTCTCAAGTTGACCTCACCATCCTCGAAGGCAAAGCACCATGATCATTGAAGACCCTGTTGCAGAGTTCATTGAAGCAGCAGCAGACGGACTCTGCACGGCCTATGTGGTGGTGGCAACAGTTGAACGAATTGATGGTTCACAAAGTTTTTGGATCACGACACTGAACAGGCAGACATCGAGTACTACGCTTGGATTGCTGGTATCAGCAACATCAGCGGAACAATATCGGATAGCAAAAAGCCTTACCGAAGGCACCTAGTAACCCCCTAAGGAGGGCGAATGAATAAGCAAGAGAGCAAGTTCGTGGACGCATTGTTCACGGAGACACAGAACCTTAGACACTTGTGCGACACACTCGCGCAAGCATTAGTCGAAGGTGGCGTTGATCGCCAATGGGAAGCACTGAGCCTGCACGAACAGATTCGTGGCGGTGTAGTTCACTTCCCGACCGAAGCCAAAGCCCAGATCAAACGTGCGCGCAAGCCACGACCAAGCCAAGGCACACAAGGATTCACGCAACGTGGATTCAACTGCGAACCATTCCAACCCAAAAAAGACGAAGACCAATAGGAGGACTTCAATGAAACAGATATACATCAACACGATGCTTGGCACAACACGCATCAACTTCGATGAAACATTGCCAGGCGATGTCATCATCACAGCAACACAACTCGGATCAATCCTTGGTGTCGTGCAAGACCACATCGAGGCAACCGGTATCGATTCACTAGACATGGAGACATACGATGCGGAGCAGGCATACTGCATCATCGCCAAAGCCAATCTGTTCTCCGATGAACAGATCACAAAACTGGCATCAGTGTTTGAAGACGGGGAGAACTACTAATGCTCATCCCTATCTTGCTCACAGCCAACCTTGCGATGCTCATCCGTCGCAGACGCAAAGCCACCGAAGCCAAACTTCGTGCAGCTGGAGTCACCACCGTAGGCGCATACAACGCCTTGCGCGATCAAGACATGTTTGAGACACTCGCCATTCACGACGAGGTATCAGCATGGCAACCATACGCGCAACCAATCGGTGCGCTCGATGGACGAACATGGAACCACAACCAACCCACAGCAGCATCAGGTGAACTTGGCAACGAGGCATACCTGATTGATCTGTTCGGTGAAGGTGTGTACCACGATCTTGCCCAAGCAAACGACTGGTGAGCGGCTACATATATCCAGCGATCAACCTGATCAAACTGTACCCACCAGACTCTCATGCCTCATTCTTGGCTGAGCAGTTTGGTGTGGGCAGGGCAACCATTGTCGGCTGGCGCAACGAAGGACGAATGCTGAACGAACGACGTGCAGATCAATACGCCTGCAAGATCGGCAAACATCCAGCAGAAGTCTGGCCGTCATGGTTCTTGGATGTTTGCCCATGAGAACACATGATCATCGTTGCAAGAAGTGCAACATCATGTGCGAAGGCGATGTCGTTCAACGCCTATGCAACCGCAACGTATCCCACTGGTACATCATGTGTACACATTGCGAAGGCAGAACACAATTCATCGCAGGCAACACAATCAAATGGCTCGACATTGATGACCACCAAGTCATTGATGATCGATGCCAACATTGTGCCGGACAAGGATGCCCCAACTGCGAAGTTAACCCATGCCAATACCAAGGCTGCACAACACCACACCATCTAGTCGAGCGTCACCACTTCGCACCCAAAGCACGATTCGGCTATGAAGAAGCAGACCGATGGCCACAGGGCTATCTCTGCAAACAACACCACGACGTATGGCATGAGGTGATGCGGTGAAAACTATCAAAAATAAACGATGCGAGTATTGCCCCAGCCAGTTTCAAACGCGCAATGGTAGGCAGCGTTTTTGCACTGAGAAATGTCAGAACGATTCATGGAGAGAAAGACAAGGCCAAGATTATATTCGAAGCAAACATTACAAATCTTTACTGAAAGGTAAAGGATTGACCTTGGAGGATTATGAGTTGGAATTACAGAAACAAAATTATGTTTGCGCAATTTGTGGTCAACCCGAAACTGCTCAGCAAAAAAGCACCATCAGACGATTGTCGGTAGACCACAATCATCGGACTGGTTGCTATCGAGGATTACTTTGCACAGCATGCAATCTCGGACTTGGCAAGTTTCAAGATGACATTGGAATACTCAGGCAAGCAGTTCAATATTTAGAAAAGAATAGAGACCCGCGTGACAACACTTGAGACAGCAATCGCTTATACACAATTAGGTATCAGGGTGATACCGATTCGTCCTGGACACAAATACCCTGGCATTGATGCTTGGCAAACCAAAGCAACCGATGACACCGATGTGGTCACATCATGGTTCACTGGTGACTACAAGAGCTACGGCATCGGCATCGCCACAGGTCGCACAAAGTACGGACAAATCTTTGTCGTTGATGTGGATGATCGCGACGAGTATCGAGGCTCAGACACGTTGCACGACTTGGAGCAGCGTTACGGTGCGTTACCTGAAACGGTCACAGCGATCACCGGCACAGGAGGACAACACCTGTACTTCTACTCACCGGTTGAGGTGCGGAATGATGCTGGGTCACGGCTTGGGGTGGGCTTAGATATTCGGGGTGAGGGTGGGCAAGTCTTGGCTGCACCAACGGTGCATCCAAACGGTAAGCAGTACCAGTGGGTTGATGGGTGGTCACCTATGGACAGACGGCCTGCCAACGCACCACAGTGGCTCCTGACGCTTCTCACGACCAACCCACAGATGGTCAAGCCCCAAGGCACGACCGACCTGTTCCTCGCTGACCCAACGACACCGAGCGCAAGATACTGTGCGCAAACCACATGGGAGCAGCTCCTCATCCCAGACGGCTGGACACTCGCCAAAACAGACCGACATGGTGAACAACATTGGACTCGACCAGGCAAAGACTCGCGTGATGGCATCTCGGCCACGATTGGTCACAACGGCAACGATGCACTCATCGTGTTCACCTCAGCCGTTGCATGGCTCCCCGAAGGCGGATACAACCGATTCGGATACATGGCTGCACGTGACCATCACGGCGACTGGAAACAAGCAGCCAAACAATTCTTAGCCCACAACACCACCCCAGCCGACAACACCACCATCACACCCGACGAGATGCTCGGCATGCTGGTGGATTGGAAAACATTCTGGACACAAGAACACGTCATCGAAGATTGGATTGCCAAACCGTTGATCGCACGTGCAAGACAGACAGCGTTGTTTGCCGGTGCAAAGACAGGTAAGTCATGGCTCACACTCAACGTCGTTGCAGCACTTGCCACAGGCAAACAAATCCTCGGACACCCACCTGTAGCACATGTCCACGTCTTGTACTTGGACTATGAAATGGTTGAAGCCGACCTGTATGAACGCCTAGAACAATTCGGCTACACAGAAGAAGATGACCTGTCCCACCTCCACTACGCGCTCATACCATCCCTACCCCCACTGAACACCGCTGAAGGTGCCTCAGCCATCATGCGACTGTGTGAACTGACCAAGGCTGAGGTTGTAGTGATTGACACAACAGGACGAGCCATCGAAGGTGAAGAGAACTCTGCTGACTCATATCGCGAGTTCGCACGAACCACAGGACTAGCCCTCAAGCGCGCAGGTATCGCCTGTGTGCGCACAGATCACGCAGGCAAAGACGGTGGCAAGAAACACGGCCAACGCGGATCATCAGCCAAGAACGACGACGTGGACATCGTGTACCGGCTCGACAAGACCGACGACGGACTGATGCTTGTAAGAACCCACACACGGATCAGCTGGGTACCAGAGAAGATTGACCTCATCGTCGAAGAGTTTGACGACATCACCACCATTCGACAACGCACCAGAGCAACCAAAGGCTGGACAGTCCAAGAAATCGCCCTAGCCAAACACCTCGACACATTAGGCATCCCAAAGAACGCTGGAGTCAACGAAGCACAGCGCATCGCCAAAGAACTCGGAGCCAAACTCGGACGCAAATCTGTACTCTCCCGAGCCATCCAATGTCGCCAACTACCCACCTCAGACCCCCTAGAATCGGGAACCACCCTCGGGAACCACCCTCTAGACCCTATGGTGGCTATGGGAACCACACACCGTACCGATAGGTACGGGGTGGTACCAGCCCGTTCCGACAGATTACAAACCATTGATGACTTCGATCTAGACAACAACTACTAGCACCCACACACCCACCCCCACCCCAAGCCCATGCCACCCATCCAGCGTCCATGCCTATCGTGCAGGCAACTCACAACCCAACCAATGCGATGCGACCTATGCGAAGCAAAGCATCAGTCCAAGCGCAACAAACTCCGAACGCACTATCAAGGCGATTACAAAACAAAAGCAAAATGGGTGAGGGCTAACGCCACCGTCTGTCATATCTGTGGCGAAGGAGACCGAGGTGCTGCTGATCCTTGG
>Ga0209597_1000330_pt1 | contig 31846 bp, 51 predicted proteins | sample M_140625_MF_Meta_FD_187316 | JGI IMG/M metagenome (GOLD analysis project Ga0209597, IMG submission 187316) | Freshwater microbial communities from Lake Montjoie, Canada to study carbon cycling - M_140625_MF_MetaG (SPAdes) (version 2) | ecosystem: Environmental > Aquatic > Freshwater > Lake... | reverse complement strand
CGAAAAGATGGTCAATCAGTTTGTAACAGGCGTGTTGGCTACCAACGAAGAAATGGTTGCTCACATGCGTATTGCAGGGTGGACTGCACCTATCTACAACATCTCCGGTCTTGCATTCGGTAAGGCGGAAGTACTAGAACGCATTGGTGGACCAGGTAATATTCGACCATTTGGTGCTCGGCCACGACGTGTGGGGTTTGCAGCAAGATTTGATCAAGAAAAGCAACCAGGCTTTTTTATGGATCTGATTGAAATGTATAGCGAACTCACAAGCGAACCATGTGAGTTTGTGATCTATTCTGGTGGACCACTGCGTAGCAACAATCCTGAATACGTGACCCGTGCCAGAGCAATGGAAGCAGCCGGCAAGTTAAAAATCTACGATAACATCAGCAAGAATGAATACTATGCTCACCTTAATAATACTCGTGTGTTGTTTAATTGTGCTTTACAAGACTGGGTCTCTAACACAGTTTCCGAGGCTGACACTCTTGGCTGCAATGTGCTTTATCCTGCCTATCGCAGTTTCCCCGAAACTTTTGCAAACGATCCAAACCGGCTTTACGTTCCTTGGTCAATAGATGATGCTTATCACAAACTGCAAAATCTCTTGCGTGACCCACATCACAACATGGGATTGATTAGTGACTGGAACAACGGCACAGTGGATCGTGTGGTGGACATATTGCAAGGCACAGGAGAACAATGGAATCGTGCTGGCAATAGATATCGCGATCATGTTGCTCACGAAAAATATCAAGTTGTAAAGATTGAATCATGACATGCAGCCAGATGTTGTAAAATGGGTGCATGCTGAAGTTAGCTCAAAATGTAATGCATGGTGCCCAGCTTGTTCAAGAAATAATTATGGGTTTGGTCTTGCACCAGGATTGATTGAACAAGATCTAGACCCGGATATTTTTAAAAATATTATTTTGCAGTTGCCAAATCTGTATGGTGTTCAATTGTGTGGCAATTATGGCGATCCTATAGCATCAATGCATGTCAATGAAATCATTGACATTTCAAAAAAATATGCTAAAAAAATACAGATTCATACCAATGGCGGATTGAGAAGTGTCAATTGGTGGAAAAAATTAGCAGCCAAATTAGAACATGTTGAGCACGATGTTTGGTTTGGGATTGACGGGTTAGCCGGTGTTCATGAGATATATCGTCAAGGTACAGATTTTAACAAAGTGATTGAGAACGCACAGTCTTTTATCAGCAACGGAGGGTATGCAACTTGGCAGTTTATTCCATATTTGCATAACGAGCATCAACTGATGGAATGTATGAAATTAAGCCAAACATTAAATTTTAAAAAATTTAAATTGGCAAAACTTTATCGAACTCAAACTGTAGCAAAGCACTACAAAACTGGAGAGAAATTTGATCTGTTACCTACAACTAAATTTAGATCAGTTATCAACATTGACTCGATAAAAAAAACAGCTGAGCCCAAAAACTGTATGCATTTGTCAATGCCTAGCATATATATTTCAGCCAATGGTGCTTTAAGTAGATGCTGTTATTTTTCTGAAATTGAACAATTTCAAACCCTAGAAGATTTGTCAAACATATCTCTCAATTTAAACGATACAAAATGCATCAAGGAGTGTGGATAATATGAAACAAAAAATTGTAGTAACCGGTGCCGCTGGGTATATTGGCGGCCAGATTTCATTAACATTGACAGATGCTGGTCACGAGGTCACGGGTATTGATCGTAGACCTTGCCCAACTCATCTCAAAGAAGTATTCAATCAGTTTGTATTAGCTGATTTTGACAGTGATACTACTGCTAAAAAATTGATACAGTTTCGACCCGATGTTATCATACATTGCGCTGGCACCAATTTAGTAGGTCCCAGTATCCGATATCCATCAGACTACTATCATAACAATGTTATCAAGACCATACACATGTTGGATCTTGTGCTGGCTGCATTACCCAAGACTAGAGTTATTTTTAGTTCATCAGCCTCAGTGTATGGTGAACCGTTTTCAATTCCGTGTACTGAAACAGATATTTGCAATCCCATAAATCCATATGGCGAAAGCAAGCGCATGATAGAACAGGTATTGGCCGGCTATCATCGAGCATACAACTTAGACTATGTGGCATTCCGATATTTCAATGCATGCGGGGCCGATAGTCTAGGTCGGCATGGAAGTGAACCTGGCGGCACTCATATTATTTCACGAGTGTTAGAAAGCATCAGAGACAATCAAGAATTTGTACTTAGTGGTATTAATTATCCCACAAATGATGGCACATGTGTGAGAGATTATGTACATATAGAAGACATTGCCAATGCACATCTTAAAGCATTGGATACCACAGTATCTGCTGGTGTGTATAATCTTGGCAACAATCAAGGTATCAGTAATTTAGAAATTATTGATGCTGCACAACGAATCACAAAGCAAATTTTAAATTTTAGATCAGGACCTAAACGTGAAGGTGATCCAGCTATATTAACTGCAAGTTCAGAAAAATTTAATCAGTATGGAAGTTGGAGAAAATATTCATTGGATGACATGATACAACATTCTTGGGACTGGTATGTTCGACAAAATTCTTGAGTTTGAAAAAGCATTAGCTGAGTTCACTGGTGCTCCTTATGCAATCATGACCGATTGCTGCACACATGCAATTGAATTATGCCTGCGGTATGATCGTGTGCGTGGTCTCAAAATGACACCTTACACTTATCTTAGTGTGCCAATGACCATGCACAAGTTGGGCATCGACTATGTGTATATGGACGAACCTGAACAAACTTGGATAGGCGAATACAATTTTATGTATACCAGAGTATGGGACAGCGCCCGGCGACTGGAAACAGGCATGTATCGGCCTGGACAAATGCAATGCGTAAGTTTTGGCCATGGAAAACCTTTACAAGTAGGTCATGGTGGTGCTATACTATTAGATAACAAAGCAGCATATAGTACCATAATAAAACAACGTTATGATGGCCGTGACCTAAATACAATACCCTGGGAAACACAAAAAACTTTTCATATAGGGTATCATTACAAACCCTCAATTGAAGATGCAGTGCGCGGATTAGAATTATTAGAACAATTCAAAACTGATCCTCAAGTGCCTAAGTTTGTACAATATCCAGATTTAAGAAAGATAACAATAGAATGCTAATAAACCTACATCAATTAGATTTAGACTTTGAATTATTTTTACAGGCTGATTACACCCAACACACTGGCAGTTGTATCAAACATCAAGTTTATGAGCTAACAGATATTCATGAAAAATTTGGTGGATTTCCAACCACTTACTGTTTAGAAAATACCATTATACACCAATTATGGTGGACGCCAGATCAGATTGATTACGCGGAACTGGGCAATAAGTTGAACATGGAGGTGGTCAGTGTGAGCAGTATTTGCCAACCTCCCGGTTGTGTGATTCCTTTGCACAGAGATACATTCTTTCGAATAAAAGAAAAATTCCCCAATGACACTAGACTAATGGTGAGAGCCAATGTATACTTAGAAGATTATAAAGTTGGACAATTTATACAATATATTGATGAACAATCTAATTATCAAACCAGCACTGATTGGCACCAAGGAGATGGATTTTTATGGGATAGCGAGCCATTACATCTTAGTGCCAATGCTGGAATGCAAAACAAATACACACTTCAAATTTCAGGATTTTTAAAAGAATAACATGACCGACTTTGTACCAGATCCACTACTGACTCCACTAGATCAAGAATTTGTTCCAATGGAACAAAAACTATATGTAAAAAAAGAACCAGGTACCACTGGCAAGTATCTCAGTGCTGCATTGCGCGATCGAATGAAAACAGATGGTAAGAGATTTTGGGCTGGAGATAATATCAGTGATTACATTACAGAATCCGATCGAGAACATTTGATCAATGAAGCCACAGAAGCATTTGAAAAGGTGCTGGACACATTGCTGATTGATCGTGAAAATGATCCCAACTCAAAAGGCACAGCACGCCGTTTGGCCAAGATGTATTACAATGAAATAATGGCAGGACGATATGAACCAGCACCGGACGCAACAGCATTTCCAAACGATTCGCAGGACCGTTATGAAGGCATGTTGGTGGTCAGAAGTGAACTTCGCAGTATGTGTAGTCACCATCACCAGCCTGTATCTGGTGTCGCTTATATTGGGATCATCGCCGCAAATAAGCTCATTGGTTTGTCTAAGTACACTCGTATTGCTCAATGGTGCTCGCGTCGTGGTACTCTTCAGGAAGAACTCTGCAACGACATTGCCCGAGCGATCATGAAGGCAACCGACGCAGAAGATGTAGCAGTCTATATCCAGGCGGTGCATGGCTGCTGTGAGAATCGAGGTATTATGGCACATTCAAGCCTCACGCAGACCACAGTGCTCAAAGGTGCATTTCAAACTGATCAAAGCACCAAGAAAGAGTTCTTTGACAATATCAAACTGCAACAGGAATTTGCACCGAGGTAATTATGAACAACATGGAATCAGATTTTTTTAAAGACTCAAAACTTTTTTTCAAATCGTTAGGCGAGTTATTACACAAGTATGCGGGTGATGGCGGAATAACCTTTCAACGTGATATGCAGTTGTTTTTGCACGGCAGATATTCTATTCTGAATAAAAATCTACAGATACATGAGGATCAAGTATTTGGCATTGACGAAGCCGCATATCATCTGGGTAGTGCATTTGCCAGTTTTATTCAAAATATAGCAGACATGTCAACCGATATGGGCCAAGAAATATCAGCAGATGATATACAACGGATGGGCGAGATCTTTGAAAAGGAGATCTTGGAAGGATTCCGTGACAAGAAAAAAATGTTAGCAAACGACCCAGACGATATAATTGGTTATCCTCAAACACTACAATAAATTAAACAAAATGAAATCTCACGAAACACTAGATGATGCACATGCTGCTGGAGCAGCACCGTGGGATCAACAAGTCAAAGACCTCTGTGATTTTCATGTTAGTGTATTTCGAGACCGTTATCCAGTCACACCCGGGCACTTGTTGTTTGTACCAAACTATAACACTCTCACAGTGATTAACGATGCCTTTGAAAGTGCATTACGTTATGGTGAAAGTATGGTTAGTCGTGGCGAATACGATGGCTACAATATTGGATTCAATTCTGGAACTGCTGCTGGCCAAACAGTAATGTATCCACATGTGCATTTGATTCCTCGTCGGCATGGCGATTGTGAAAACCCTGTTGGTGGTGTTCGAGGTGTGATTCCCGGGCAAGCTAACTACAAAGCTACTGGTTATAAACAGCCAGAATAAATATTTCTATGCATAACATAAATCCATATAACGAACAAAAGTGTCGTGCTTATTGCCAACAATTGGAATTTTTTAATCAGATCAAATCAGACTTTGAACAGCTTACTTGGTCAAAAACCTTCGTCGGTCCCACACCAAGAGAGATAGCCGGGCGGCAAAGAACTCGATTCTCAATGGTGGCATTTTATTACTTAGAAAAATTACTAGAAACCAACCCAACCAACATCTATGATCTAGGTTGCGGGTGGAATATCTTCAAGAGCTACATACCTAATATAATTGGCGTCAGCCCGACTCACGACATAGATAACTATGCAGACATTCATGATTTCGTAGATGATGATTATATCAAAGGGCATCAGAATTATTTTGAATCGGTATTTTCCATATGTGCTTTACATTTTATTCCTTTATCAAAATTAGAAGAAACGGTAACAGGATTTGCATCTATGGTAAAACCTAATGGGCGGGGATTTTTATCACTTAATATGTCTCGCATGATTGAGCTCACTCCTCGTGAATTTTTAGAAAAACATATCGATGCTTCTCCTACCAGGCATGATTATGAACAATATGTATTGAGCGTATTAGAAAAACTCAATATCAATTACATAATTTTAGATGTAGATTTTAGTGAACACATTGACGACTCTATGGACGGTAATGTTCGACTAGTGTTTGAGAAAGAATAAATATCCATACAGCGGCCTATCGGCATCGTCCCGCTATACAAACTCCGCCGCCTATGCTATAATCTAACATAGGAGAAAATCATGGCAAAGAAATATTTCAGTACAAAAACTTACAGGCAAATTGGCCCTGTGGCATATCGCCAATGGCGTGCGGACAGCCACTGCAATCTAATACACGGATATGCAATGAGCTTTCACTTTGAATTTGAAGCAGACACCTTGGATGCACGTAACTGGGTTACTGACTTTGGTGGACTAAAGCCTCTTAAAGAAAAACTAGAAGAATGGTTTGACCATACATTGCTAGTGGCACAAGACGATCCCATGCGTGAACACTTGTTAAACTTGGGCAAACTAAAACTGGCCAAGATTACTGAAGTAGAACGCACCGGCTGCGAAGGCATAGCTGACTTCTTGTATGAATACATTAACACAATCTTTTTGCCCAACTGCGGCAGCGAGGAAGCTCAACGAGTTTGGTGCACCAGAGTAGAAGTGCGCGAAACAGATTCAAACATGGCAGGGCGTCAAGGACATAGAGAGGACAACGAATTCAATGACTAAACCTCGCTATAACATAGCCATGCTACTGGCCACTCGTGGTCGCACTACCAGTCTAGATCGTAGTATACGAAGTCTGGTAGAGCTAGCAGATGATCCTAAAAAATTGCAATTGATGTTTGCATTTGACAAAGATGATGAAATAGGCACAAGTTTTTTCAAAGAAACATTGCAGCCTTGGCTGGATTTGCAATCAGTTACATACGTTGCCATGAGATTTGATCGGTTGGGCTATGTGAATTTGCACAAATACAACAATGCATTGGCCAAAGTATCCAACAGCGAATGGTTGATGATCTGGAACGATGATGCTGTAATGCAAACCCAAGGATGGGACAGTGTGATCATGAGCCATACTGGTCCGCATTTGAAATTGCTGGGCTTTTGCACTCATAACATGCATCCTTACAGCATTTTTCCAACTATACCTCGTGCTTGGTATGACTTGCTGGGATATATTTCTCCGCATAGCACACAAGATGGTTGGGTAAGCCAACAGGCATATCTATTAGATATCTATCACAGAATCCCAGTCAATGTGTTACATGATCGATTTGATCTTACTGGCAATAATGGCGATGCTACATTCTTAGACCGGCATATCCTAGAAGGTAAACCGTTGGACCCAAATGATTTTCACAGTTTACCAAATCTTCAAATCCGGCAAGGCGACTGTGCTAAATTGGCCATGTACATGCAACAACACGGGCAAAGCACTGAATATTTTGAAAACGTATTCCGCGGTACTCAAGAACCGTGGCAACGTTTACTAGAAAATGATCCTAACAACCAAATGAAGCAATTTAGTAATCCACACTTTGGCAAGCCGGTTAGTTCTGAATCAATAAGTACATAATGAAACACAAAATTGCTTGGGTACAGCCCAATTTCCAACAGGGCCCTAAAGAGCTTAATGCATACTACCTACCGTACTCAGCAGGAGTAATTTGGAGTTACGCCATTGCTGATCCGGCAGTAAATGATCAATTTGAATTGACAGAATGGGTATGGAAAAGAGATCAAATTGAACCCATAGCACAACGATTGGCACAAAATGACATAGTGGCATTCAGCACTTATGTGTGGAATCACAACTACAATTATGCTATTGCTACCAGAGTTAAAGAAATCAATCCCAATGTAATGACTATCTTTGGTGGGCCCGAGCCAGCCATCACAGATCCTGATTTGTTCCGTAAAAATCCGTTTATGGACATTGTGATCACATTCGAAGGCGAAATTACATTTCGCAATCTCATGTTGGCATACGAGTCAAAACAGTTTGATCACATTCCGGGACTGTTGATCAATCGCAATGGCGAAGCGGTCAACACCGGTGATGCTAAACGCATCGAAACATTAGATCAAGTTCCTAGTCCATATCTTAACGGAGTGTTTGATCAATTGATTGCAGACAATCCTGGCATCACGTGGCAAGGTACTTTGGAAACCAGTCGTGGTTGCCCATTTGCTTGCACATTCTGTGACTGGGGTAGTTTGACCTATAACAAGGTCAAGAAATTTGAATTGCAACGTGTGTTTGACGAATTAGAATGGATGGCCCAACACAACTTCGACTTCATCTCAATTACTGATGCAAACTTTGGTATGTTTGCCGAAAGAGATAGCATGATTGCAGACAAAATCATTGAGTGTCAAGAAAAATACGGATCTCCAAGAACATTTAGTGTGGCCTGGGCCAAGAATCAAAAGAAAGAAGTAGTTGACATTGTTAAAAAACTTCTTGACGCACGTGGCTTCAATCAAGGCCTAACACTAAGTGTACAAAGTTTAGATTTGGATGTGTTGGAAAATATTCGTCGTAAGAACATGGAGATGAACAAACTCAATGAAGTGTTTGAATTGTGCGAACAACGTAATATTCCCACATACACAGAACTGATTCTAGGACTGCCCGGTGAAAGTCTTGACTCTTGGAAAAAGAATTTTTGGACTTTGTTTGACATGGGTAATCATACTGGGCTCACTGTGTTTCAAGCACAGTTGCTGGAAAATGCCGAGATGAATCTGTTACAAAAGAAATTGTTTAAGATTTCTAGTCAACCAGTTACTGACTACTTTTCTGGATCTTACAGCAATGAACACGTGATTGAAAGCATTGACATTATCACCGGCACCAAAGATATGCCGTTTGATCGCATGTTAGATGCACACATCTTCTCGTGGTTTATTAACACGTTCCATGTGAATGGCGTTAGCACATTGTTGTCAAGACTGGTACGCAAATATTTAAATGTACCTTACGGCGAATTCTACGATGACCTGTTTGAATTTATTCAATCTGATCCTTGGTTATATCACGAGCAGGAACAGGTACGCATGTACTACACAAACTGGATGACTCGTGGAAAAATTGATCATCCCGACATTGGTATAGAAATCCACGGATGGAATCTCATACATCGCACCATATTAAATATGCATCTAGAAAAACAATACAGCAATATTTTTGATGTGCTAGAAAGATTTATGGCTAGATACGACTTGCCCAAGAACTTGCTAGATAATATAATGAAATTTCAACGCAGATATCTAGTGGCCTACGATGCTATGAACACCTACCCTGAAGATATGAAACTGGATTACAACATCTGGGAATACCTTACATTTGATCATGACTTGGTTGAAGAACCCAGTGTGTATCGTTTGGAATTCCCCGAAGACAAGACCATGAGTTTTGCTCGTTTCCTTGAACTGTTTTATTTTGCTCGTCGTAGAAACTTTGGCAAAGCCATGGTAGAAACTGTAAACGATGCTGTGAAAGTAATTAACCGAGCCAAACGCGGCCAAGCCAGTGCTCGCGCTATCACAGCATAAAAATAATTGCGAGAGAAGTTATGGATACTGAATTTAAGTATGATATCAGTGTGCTGTTGCCCACACGAGGGCGTACTACTGCACTGAGGCGAAGTGTACAATCACTTTACGATAATGTAGCCAACCCAAAATCAATACACATAATGCTGGGATTTGATCAGGACGATCAAGTGGGCACAGATTATTTCAATAACAATTTGAAACCTTGGTTGGATTCTATTAGAGCTAACTATACTGCAATGAAATTTGAACCCATGGGGTATATTCGGCTAAACGAATATGTGAATGCCATGGCACGGATGGTCAAATCTCGTTGGTATATCATTTGGAATGACGATGCAGTAATGCAGACGCCTGCATGGGATAGTGAAATTATGAAACATGACGGCCAATTTAAACTATTGGCTTTTTGCACACATAATTTGCATCCTTACAGTATATTTCCTATAGTACCACGCAAGTGGTTAGAATTGCTAGGATATCTTTGCCCACATCAAATTTCCGATGCATGGTTGAGTCAACAAGCCTACATATTAGATGTGTTTGAACGTATACCAGTCAATGTGGTACATGAACGTTACGATCTCACAGGAAAAAATAAAGATGCTACTTTTAACAACAGACCCATGCTCGAAGGCAATCCCAAAGACCCTAGAGATTTTTTATACATGGATGTGATAGAACTACGATACAACGATTGTAGGAAAATTGCTGCATACATGGAAAGTATTGGCATGAGTACTGAGTTTTTTAAAAATGTACTTAGAGGTACACAAGATCCTTGGGAGAAACTCAAGATCAATGATGTAAATCATCAACAATCACAATGGAGCATGGAGATCAAACGATCTATCATAGAAGGATAATTAATGACTGACGAAAATCTTGAACAGCGCATCATACGCTACTGGGACAATCAACCTTGTAATATCTTGCATGGTACTAGCGAAGTAGGAACATTGGAGTTTTATCAGCAAGTGTCCGAACGTAGATATCGCGTGGAATCGCACATGAGAGAATTTGCTGGGTTTCATCTTTGGCAAGGCAAACGTGTGTTAGAAATTGGTTGCGGTATAGGAACTGATGCTGCTGAATTTGCAAGATACGGTGCAGATTACACTGCTATTGATATCAGTCCCAAGACTGTTGAATTGGCTCAGCAACGATTCAAAGTTGAAGGTCTAGAAGGTCAATTCATCTGTGGTGATGCTAGTGATCCTGCGGTATATCAAGGCTTGGGTAAGTTTGATTTGGTATACAGTTGTGGAGTCATGCATCATTTTCCACGCATTAATAGTATGATACAAAATGCATATGACGTATTGGTGCCTAACGGTGAATTTAGATTTTTAGTGTACGCCAAGAACTCCTGGAAATACAGTATGATACGTAAAGGTCTAGATCAATTTGAAGCACAAAATGGTTGTCCATATGCCAAGGCCTATACCAATGAAGAGGTATATGAGTTACTAGGTGAACAATTCCATATTGAACGTTTGCGTCAAGCACATTGTTTTATGTACAATGTGCCAGCTTACAAGCAAGGTAGATATGAATTAGAACCTTGGTTTGAAGCCATGCCCGCCGAAATGCGAGATGCCATCAAAGAATATCTTGGTTGGCATTTGTTGGTCAAAGCCCGGAGAACATGAAACGACTGTTTGCATTTGGTTGCAGTTTTACCAACTATCGTTGGCCTACTTGGGTAGATTGTTTGGAGCCCGAGTTTGACCAAACACAGAATTGGGGGCAAGCTGGCGGCGGAAATCACTACATATTCAATTCAGTAATGGAATGTGATCAACGCCATACGTTTGGCCCTGGAGACACTGTGGTTGTGTGTTGGACCAGCATAGATCGAGAAGATAGATATGTAGACCATCGTTGGCATACTCCGGGCAATGCATATTTTGCCAAAACAGTATATCATCCAGACTATATTCGTTCACACATTGATGAGCGAGGATTTTTAATACGAGATTTGGCGTATATCAAAGCTGTCAAAACATTGTTAGAATCACGACTTGGTGTCAATTGGAAATTTTTAAGCATGGTTGAGATCATGGCAAGACCCAATGACAACGACAATGTGAGTCAATATCGTGATGTCATGCGACTGTATAGTGATGTACTAGATTGCATTTTACCCGGATACGATAAAACAGTTTTTAAAAACAACTGGCCCAAACCTGGACCTGACCCACACCCTAGCCCGGAAGAACATTTGGCTTATTTGGATGCAGTATTGCCAGGTTGGGTGACAAAACCACAAACTCGTGTTAAAATGCACGAAGCCAGTATCAATCTAAATAAAGATCCAAGATATTCAGGAATGACCAAGGTAACAAGATTATGAGCAAAATTAAAATAGCAGAACTATTCTACAGCATACAAGGCGAAGGCAGATACATGGGTGTGCCCAGTGTGTTCTTACGCACATTTGGTTGCAATTTCAAATGTGCAGGCTTTGGTATGCCGCGTGGTGAATCGAGTGCGGAAGCAGAATTTATTGACCCTGCAAAATTCCGCACGTACAACGAATTACCATTAGTAAGCACAGGGTGTGATAGTTATGCATCATGGGATCCACGGTTTAAAGACCTAAGCCCAATGCTGACTACAGATGCAATTGTAGAACGCATTATGGAAATACTTCCGCATGGTGAGTGGCGTGATGAGCATCTTGTGATCACAGGTGGCGAGCCATTGCTGGGATGGCAACGACAATTTCCAGACTTGCTGGATCATCCCAAAATGGCAGGACTCAAAGAGATCACCTTTGAGACCAATGGTACCCAAAAACTAACAGAAAAATTTGCAGGTTATTTGCATACATGGAAATGTCATCATTATTATGATTTCCGTAGAGAGATCACATTCAGTGTCAGTGCCAAACTGCCTGTGAGTGGTGAGCCATGGAAAGATGCTATCCGTCCTAAGACTGTGTTGGATTATGAAGATTACGGAACGGCATATCTGAAGTTTGTGATTGCCACTGAAGAAGATTTAGCAGATGCAGAACGTGCAGTTGAAGAATATCGCAAAGTTGGGTTTACTGGACATGTTTATATCATGCCCATTGGCGGTGTTGAAAGTGTGTATGCATTGAACAACCGGAATGTAGCACTATTGGCCATGCGTAAAGGTTGGCGTTACAGTGATCGATTACAGGTGCCGTTGTTTAAAAACGAATGGGGCACCTAAAGAAGTGGCCGACAAGTCAAATATAATAAAAGGCCGCAACAGTTACGATAGTACCAGTACAGGATCGCTTGTTCCTTTTTTAAATAGAAATGTTACCCCTTACGCTACCGAGAGCAGTGGTCCTAAGTTTGATTTGATTCCGGTCACTGAGCAAAAAGATCTAATGATCAATCATGCTAGGATGTATGCCCAGCAAGAGTATGATCGTATAATGACCTTGGTTCATGTGTTGGAAGACCAAGCAAGACAAATCAAACGTAGATTAGAAATAACAGATGCTGTACACGGAGCAGAGTTTCAGTTCAAACTGGTAATGGGCAACTGCTACTGGTTAGTTTGGGAAAAAAGACTAGAAAAAATGTTGCTGGTTCATAACGGACCAACTAACTGGAGCAGTAGTGCTCCGGAAGATTATGAGTATGTGGCACAAGTAAAGTACATGGGCGACCATACTTGGATGGAAATAATAGAAGATCAAGGATCATGACATGAGCGAAACCAAAAAACGAACAGTGGTAAGAATGCTTACCTATAGATTAACTGCGTGGGTGTTTACAATTTTTTGGACATATCTATTCACACATGACCTAGGATCCTCAACAGGATTTGCCACAGTGTTACATGTTTTGTTGAGCATAGATTATTATATTCATGAAAGAATATGGTTAAAAATTAAATGGGGAAAATTAGATGAACAAAGAACTGCTTAAAAAATTTCAGCTTGAAGCTGGCGGTAGTCATTATCCTAGTATCAATCCACAAATGCAAGAGCAATTTGCAAAATTGATTGTTAACGAATGCATTGACATTTGCGAACAAGGCACAGCTACTCAAACAACCAGCTCAGGTGCTGCCAGCATGATCCGGCAACACTTTGGTATGGATCCTGGTGCTGGTCCGCTGACTGACTGGAGTTAGTATGGGACTACTTGATATTTTTCGAAAAAAACCACTACAGGTGCCAGAGCCAAAAGCACCAGTGGTACCTAAAGTTCGAGCGCCTAAAGAAGAACCCAAGTCTGCTAAACAACTGGCTACCGAAGCAAACGAGCCATATGTAGCTGTGTTGCGGATGGATGTGGATCCCAACAATTTGCATCAAGGTGCATTTGAATTAGACTGGAATGAGATCTTCGTGGCACGACTGGTCAAGGCAGGATACATGATCAAAAAAGATGATGCTGATTCAGACATAGTGGACCGTTGGTTCCAAAATGTATGTAGACATGTGGTCATGGAAACATGGGAACAAGAACAAGCTATCAAGAATTCCGGAGTGTATGTACAGTCAAGAAATATCGGCGATGGCCGAAGCGAGATATCATGATATTCAATCACATCAAACAACTCAAAGCTGAAGGCAAACGCATTGGCATCACATTCAGTACATTTGACATGTTACATGCTGGCCACATTGCCATGTTAAGTGAAGCCAAGAATCACTGTGACTACTTGATTGCGGGTTTGCAAACTGATCCCACAATAGATCGACCAGATACCAAAAATCATCCTGTGCAAAGCATTGTAGAACGTCAAATACAATTGGCTGCATGCCGTTATGTGGACGAAGTTGTGGTGTATCAAACTGAACAAGACCTGTGTGACTTGCTGTTGATCTTGCCTGTAGATGTACGTATCTTGGGTGTGGAGTATGAAAATAAACAATTCTCAGGTGATGAAGAATGTTTCAAACGTAATATCAAACTGATATTCAACAGCCGTGATCATTCATTCTCCAGTTCAAGCCTGCGACGACGTGTGGTCGCAGCCGAGAGTCACAAGGTGCTTGCACAAAAATGATATTGTACGTAAATGGATGCAGTCATTCTGCGGCTGCAGAAGCTGCCGGTCCATGGGGTTGGGCGTGTGATGATGGCAAATATTGGGAACATGGAAACACCGAACCTCACCCAAGAAATTTAGCAGTGAGCTATGGCCAACGTATAGCAACTGCATTAAATATCAAATTGATTTGCCAAGCAAGTTCGGGTGGCAGTAATGATCGTACTATTAGAGTTACTACAGATTGGATTAATAATAATCCTGATCAATTGGCTGATATTTTTATAATTTTACAGTGGACCACCTGGGAACGAGAAGAATGGTTTCACGAAGGTGCGTGGTATCAAGTTAATGCTTCAGGTGTAGACAGTGTTCCACCTGCATTGGTTGACCGTTACAAAGAATACATAACAAATATCAATTGGGAAATTAAAACAAAGCAAGCCCATAGTAAAATTTGGGCTATGCACCGATATCTTGAATCTTTAGATATACCGCATTTGTTTTTTAATGGGCAAAGCACTTTTAGCGATATATCATTGCTAGACCAAAAAGACTGGGGTACAAGTTATATACATCCGTATTCTCAAGCGCATTCTTACCATAATTGGTTAATAAACAACGGTGGCACGTATTCTAATGCCAAAAGTTACCATTTTGATGCCAAAAGTCATAGACTTTGGGCCAATTATGTGTTACAATACATTAATGATAACAACTTGATTGTGCCCAATGAAATATCTACTGATTGATACAGCTAACATGTTTTTTCGTGCGCGGCACAGCGCTCACCGAGCATCTGATTCGTGGACCAAACTGGGGTTTGCATTGCACGTCACATTGATGGCAGCAAACAAAGTGGCTCGTAGATTTGATGCAGATCATGTGGTATTCGCACTAGAAGGACGCAGCTGGCGCAAAGACCATTACAAGCCATACAAAGCCAATCGTGCTGTGGCACGTGGTAAGATGACCGAGACTGAAGCTGAGGAAGACAAGCTGTTTTGGGAAACTTATAATGAGCTGACCCAATATCTGAGCAACAAGACCAATTGCAGTGTTATACGCCATGCCCAGGCCGAAGCAGATGATGTGATTGCACGATGGATTGCATTGCACCCCCAAGACGAACACATAGTGGTCAGTTCAGACACTGATTTTGTGCAACTGATCGCACCCAATGTTCAGCAGTTCAATGGCATCACAGACGAACTGATCACACTGGAAGGAATATTTGATGCTAAGGGTAACGCTGTTAACGATAAAAAAACTAAACAGCCAAAGACCATCCCGGATCCGGCCTGGCTGCTGTTTGAGAAGTGCATGCGTGGCGACAGCTCAGACAATGTGTTTAGTGCATATCCAGGAGTTCGTGAAAAAGGCACAAAGAATAAAGTTGGTCTCCGTGAAGCGTTTGCTGATCGAGACAAACGCGGATATTCTTGGAACAATCTCATGTTGCAACGTTGGACCGACCACAAAGGTGCTGAACATCGTGTGCTAGACGATTACGAACGCAATCGCACCTTGATTGATCTTACTGCTCAACCCAATGAAATCAAACTGTTGGTAGACACAGCCATCCGTGAACAGATCAGTCACAAGGATGTGGGACAGGTGGGCACACATTTCTTGCGATTTTGCGGCAAATACGATTTGGTCAAACTCAGCGAATCTGCAGACAGCATTGGTCGCTGGTTGAACAAAACATACACAGGAGAACTAGATGATATTAGCAATGCCAGTAATAGCTGACCGCTATTGGATACTTAAAAAAGACAATCGCAAGGTTGGGCAAATTGAAGCACAGGACGATGGTTATACTGTCAAAATCAGCAACACAGTAAAAAAATACAAGACCATCAAGATGATGGATCGAGACATTGAGTTTGTACCGGCTGTTGAAGTCCGACCCAATCCAGAAAATCAAGTGTATGGATACGACACTGGACAAAAAGTATTCAATGCCATGTGGGATATACAACATCGATTGCCGCTGTTCACACAAGAAGAAAACAGCAAGAGTTGGTTTGCTGCTGGATGGTACTATGTCAAAAAACATCGCGCCTGGAAGATGGTACAGAATCCCAAACTGATCACACTACAACGATACAGCTATCAAGGCCCGTATCACAACAAAGAAGAAGCTGTTGCTAAAGGAACACCATGATACTCAACCCATTCAAAGACCAAGAAAAATTCATGCTGGCTTGTGACCAAAGTGTCACGGGAGATCAAGCACAATTTGACATGTACATCAATTTGATTGCAGAAGAATTTCAAGAACTACAAGACGCCGACACCGACGTAGACACACTGGATGCATTAATTGACATCCTAGTTGTCACAATTGGTGCCATACACAGCATGGGTGCTGATGGCGAACGTGCCTGGATTGAAGTCATGCGTAGTAACTTTGCCAAAATTGATCATGACTCTGGCAAGGTACGCAAACGTGAAGATGGCAAAGTGCTCAAGCCCGAAGGATGGACACCGCCTGATCTGGAACAATTTTTGAGAAAGAACTAGTATGAGCTTGCACATAAATCGTTTTGTAGATAGCATCAAAGCACACGAATCGCGCAATCAACGTGATTTTACCATGACCATGAGAGATGCCAAAGATCTGCATGCAGACATAACCAAACTGCTGCTGACTCTGGAAACCATGCGAGCTCCTGCTGCTAGCAAAAACGAAGCTGTTTCAATAGAACTTGATGGTGGAAGTTTTAAATCTGCATAGATTATGTGATAAATAATGCTATGAGCAGGCCACGTCCACAGGTGTTAATTGAACACACCAATAAAGTAACTTACAAAACAGAACAAGTTTTAGCAAGTGAAGGAGTGTGGGCAGTGTTTTATGATGCCAAACCCATCAATCTCAAAACCAGTCACATGCTCACACAGTACCCCGGACCCAAGTACAAAAAAGTAAGTTTTTCAAATCCAGGACATGCTAAGAATTTGGCCCGCAAACTCAATACTCAATTCAAGACTGACAAGTTCACAGTGGTCTTGCTAACTCAGGGGTCACAAGTATACCCCGATGTCACATAAACTCTATTACACTCAGCAACTGCTGAAACAATTGCCCGATGATGACCGGCCAACTGAAGACACGGCCATGAAAGAATGGTGGCAAGATATTCGAGAAGATAGTGGGTTACGATTGAGTTGGGAAGGATATGCAATCATGAATCAATTGGAAATAGAATCTTGGTCATTTGATACTGATTTTGCAATAGGGCCAGGACAGTTGATATTGTTAAACAACAAACTTTCTTGTCCGTATTTTATCATAATGGGCAAAAAAATGTTGGCTAAAAAACAGCCTCAAATAATAATGTATGGCAGCCAGGAAGCCACCATGTATGCGTTGTATGGGGATTTGAAACGTTTCTTAAAATATTTAAAGAGTATCTAAATGAATATAGGTTGTGATATAATTGCTGTGGCAAGATTTCAAAATTGGCCGGACAGAAAAGTTCAAAGAATTTTCAACGATCAAGTTTACACACAATGGGTTCAACGTCGTCGTCGCCCTGAATACCTAGCTTCACGTTGGGCAATCAAAGAAGCCATATTCAAATGCTGCGGTATTTTGGAAAATGTCATCAATGATGAAAATGGACAACCAACCAGCGCAAATTGCAGTGTTTCATCCACTCATGATGGTGGTATGTGTTGGGCGATTGCAGTTCGAGCAATTGTAGATTGACCATAAATAGTTTTCCTGCTATACTATAGCTTAGGGACCTTAGCTCATTAGGTTAGAGCAAGCGACTCATAATCGCTGGGTGGTGTGTTCGAATCACACAGGTCCCACCAAACAACTGGCGTTCGTATAATGGATAATACAGGGGATTTCTACTCCCTAAATAGCAGTTCGATTCTGTTACGCCGGACCAGATTATAAATTTATGAAAATTGCCCATTATCAATATTTAGGATATGCAAGATCGGGATCTACGTTTTTGCACGAGGTATTCCAACAGCATCCTTATCTGCAGGCATGCACCAGTTCTGTACCAAAAGAGGGATTATATTTGACAGAGGCTCAATATAAACAAACTTTTGATAAATTTGATTATAGCATCAATATGCATCCAGGGGTGATATTACCAAACTTTGGAACTGATGATGATTTTTTTAAGTCAGCAGATTTGGTAACTACAAAATTTTTTACCTGTGTTCGAAATCCATACGATATGATAGATAGCTTCTACATGTTTGGGTTACCTCAAGATTGGAATGAATTAACCATTTTAGCTCTTTCAGATTATAGCAAGCATATTTCTCGACTGCAATCATTACTTACTAAACCTTTTAAAATATTCTACTTTGATGATCTAGTTGCCAATGAACAAGAATTTATTACCAATGTATATAATTGGTTTGAGATACCGTGTGTGATTCCCAATAATATAGATCAGATTTATCGGAATGCATCTAGTCAGAATTACCTTACTGGATTTAGACGGAGCAGTATTCGTACCGATCAAGAACCGGTTATACATTATGAGTTTTCTACCCAGGATATTGTAAACATCAATGCAAACATTTTAAAATTTGAACAGTTGGTTAATAAGAATTTTGACCATTGGAAACGCTAGGCTATATAATTTTAAAGGACCCATAGTATGACTGAAATTGAAGAAAAAATTGTAAAAATTATCACCAGTGAAATGCGGCTTGATGAGCCAGTGGCATTGACTGATAATCTGTCAGATTTAAATGCAGATAGTTTGGATCGTGCAGAAATCATTTTTAGCATCGAAGACGAATTTGGCATTGAATTGAACATCCCCAATCGTGAAACTGCTATGAGTATATTTGTTACAGTACAATCCGTAGCAGATTATGTTAAAGATGTATTACAAAAACAATCAACTGTGTGACCATGACTCGGAACAGGACACCGTCTGACCATGATTTGGAACAGGACATTCGAACATGTGACTGGATGTTGCAAAAAGTGCAGGACAGTGAAAACTACGCACAAAATCTCTACGCAGCCATGTGCAACAATGTGTTTCAAAAAAACGAAGTATGGACCTTGCTTAAAGATGAATACTGGTCTTGCAGTTGGCGCGGCGCCGGCGGCCTAATTTCTCGTTTGCGTAACGAAGGCGATTACATGGACTGGTACTGTTCGGGCATAGGAGATGGGCTGGGCAACGGTGATGCTGACGGAACCAAAGGTTACGTGAGTGAGAGCGTGGTGACAGATGAAATCCGTCAAGATTTATTTGCCATTGGCTGGATTGTACAACCATACGATGACAAAGTTAGCTAAATATTTTTTTAAAGAGGTAACATTATGGCAACACGTAAAACAACAACCCCACGAGCCAAGAGCTTGAAAACCATGGCCAAAAGAGCTGCCAAAGCCTATGTGCGTAAGCGCAGCAAGTAATTGCAATGATAGTAAAACTAGCAAACAAAATTGGTCAAGCGCATGGACGATTTTTCATGTGGTTGGGACAAAAAGCAGAATCAAATCCCTGGTGGGCGGTGGCGCTCACAGTGTGGGCATTGTACGAAATTGGCGAACATATTGCAGGCCCTGTGATGGCAGTTCTGTATGCCACTGGACATATAACATTTAATTGAACATAGACATGCATGCATATTTAAAATTATTCATTCTAGCAGTATTCCATTTGATCTTGGGATATGGATTATTGACCAGTGACCAATGGCCATTGATAATAGTTTGTGGCATAATTTTGTTTTATCCATTACATCACATTGGGTCAAGCATAGGATATCATAGATTATTTTCACACAATGCGTTTACTCCACGACCCTGGTATCCGTATTTGGCTACATTTTTATCTTCAATTAGTTTTTTTGGAGATCCGTTGTTGTATGCAATGGTACACAGAATACATCATAGACATTCTGACCAAAAAGGTGATCCGCACAACCCCCAAGATGGTATATTCCATGCGTACATTGGATGGATGATAAAATTTAAGCCAACATATCGTGACCATTTGGTAATTGCAGATCTGGTAAGGAAATATCCTTGGATGGTACCATTTGGAAAATACGAGCCGGCTGTGCCAATGGTATTTTATTTGTGTTTGTTTGCTATCAATCCCACTGTGGGATATATTGTGTTGTTGGCTTCTTTGCTGGCAGTCAACTCAGGATTCTATGTGAATGCATTTGCACATACCACTAAAAATGATACTGGGCATCAGCACAATGCATTTGACAATGTGTTTTTGGCAAAGTGGGTCAATCCTATTTTTCTTCACAAACAGCATCACGATCGAGGCAATCTAATAGATTACTCAAACGATCAAGTCAAGGATATTTGGGCACCATTGATTAGAAAATTCTTTATGAAAATTGATGAGCCAAAAATATAAACTTAGGTATCAATTTATTCAATGATGTCAACCAAATGCATGTCTTGTGCGTTATATACTGTATAGGAGATAAGTTATGAAAAAGTTACTATTGGTAATCACATTGTTAACAGCAACCGCAGCACAAGCACAATGGCGGCATGAGCATCGTCATTGGGAACCTCGCACAGTTGTTGTTGAACGTAACGATTGGGTGGCTCCGCTGATCATTGGTGGTATTGCCGGAGCCGTGATTGCCAATGCCAATCAACCACAACCAGTTGTTGTTCAACGTGAGCAAGTGATTGTACAAACACAGCCGCAGACCATTTGCACAGCGTGGAAAGAGATTTTACAATCTGATGGTCAGATTTATCGTGAGCGTAATTGCTATCAACGATAAAATTCATTCTTAAGGGAATAATATGTTTATTGGGTTAATGGGAGTTGACAATGATGGTAAAACCATGTATACACCTAATGGTACAAAGATATTTTTCACACTGCCCCGGGGACTAGCGTGGCGAGTACAACGGATACAACATTGGATCGCTCGGAAAACTTGGTGATAAGTAAGAGTTATTGCTGTATGAAGCAAAGAGAAAAGTGTTCTGGACGGGGGTGCGAATCCTCCCAGGTCCACCATAAGCATACTAGGTCGTTGAGTCAAAAAGTCGCATGTGATGCGCTCAGACTAAAATAGTATGCTTTTGATGGGCCTGCATAGTTTCGACAGGGCAAAGAGTAACAGAGTGGACAGCACAAGAGCAACCTTGTAAAAAGAAGAAAAACCGTAAACGCAAACGACGAACTGTTCGCATTGGCCGCCTAAACGCTGCCTAGGGTAGGAAATACCTCGTAACAGAAACAACCAAGCCCGCTTCGGTGGGCTTTTTTTTGGCTGCAATAAATATCTACAAAGGAGCCAGTATGAACAAACAAGCACTGGCGTTCCTATTCTGCTGGACCAGCACCTTAACCAACGCCCAACTCTTTGAAAGTAAAACCACTATTCAGTGCGGTGAGACCAAATACATTCTCGCCAACTTGATTGGTGAAGAAATTGAAGAACATCCACTTTGGGTAGGCACCAATGACACCAGCAAAACCAGCACTATAGTTATGGTAAACAACAACACCCAAACTTGGACTGTGGTTCAATTTGATAAAAAGATAGCCTGTGTGTTAGGCGTGGGCGAAGGATTTAAATTCAAGAAAGAGTAAAATTTTATTAGGTTGTGTCAACGCATTGTCCTGCTGTGGCGTTATAAATGTATGCAAGACAATAATCAACTTGACTACGATGACACAAAGAAAGATAAAACTGAACCGTTTCAGGAACAGTATTTGCCTACCAGTTATGATTGGAGATTATCCAATTGTGACGAAAAACGCACATGTCGTTGTAAACTCAAAGATGATGTCAAACATAAATTTCATTAACTCTAAAGGAACCTTCAAATGAAAACAATCGCTACTGTTATCGCTACTTTGGTAGCAACTGCTGCTTTCGCTACTGAGCCTGCTAAGACTGCTGCACCTGCTGCCAGCGCCGCTGCTGCTCCAGCCGCTACAGCCAAGTGTGATCCTGCTAAAGACAAGACCTGCAAGGTAGAAGCAAAGGCAACGCCTGTCAAAAGTGAAGCACCTGCTGCCAAGGTCGAAGCAAAAACAGCTGAGCCTGCAAAGAAGTAATCCATCTGATTTAGATGACGATGACGACGATGCACTTGAAGACTTTCCTGACTTACAAGTTGCATATCGTCGTCCAAGTCTGATACCATGTGATCATCATTGTGATCACGATCAAGATGAATTGTCAGATTATGTGTTAGTTAGATTGGCACTAGCCCGAGCAAAAGCCCTAGATCGTTATCGCACAACTCATGATTAAAAGCCTACTTCGGTGGGTTTTGTGTTGACTGAGACTTGATCTTGCTATATACTACAATCATGGGCAAACAAACTGAATATTTTGACAGCATTGGCTATCAACCCAAGTACTGGATTGGCGATCGGGTGTTTGGACACTGGAACAAAATACCATTTGTGGGCAGCGTGGGCAACGACACTGTGATTGACAACACTGGTCCACGTGTCTCAATACACTTGGATTTGCCAATTCGGTTTGAAGATCGAACACACAACATCATAGTGGTCCGACACAAAGATATAAAAAAGCTGGTACTGATGGATTAGTAAATAACAGTATGAAAATTGACACAGCATACAACAATCAACTGCATCGGCTTCAAGAAGTCAAGCATGTGGACCAACGGCATCAAGAAAAAGTACAAGAAGCTGCTCTTGTAAAATTTCAACACCAAGTTGAAGAAGCTCAACGCATCGAAATCAATCGTCGCATGAATCGTCCTGGACAAAACATTGACAAGATTGCTTAGTCATATTTTTCTAGCGTAAACAGATGGAATTTTTTATAGTGCTTCTTGCGATCCCAATGGGATTGCTAGTAGGAATGCTGCCAGCAATAGGAGACAGTGTGATGATGATCATGTTGTATCCATTTGTGTCACATTTAGAATTCAATACTTTGATTGCATTTTATGCCACCATGATCACTTGCGGACAGTTTAGTTCAAGTGTGGTTGGATTGTGGCTTGGCTTGGCTGGAGACGTCACGACAATTCCAGTGCTTAAAGAACGTCGCGAAATCATCAATTCCAACCTGTTATGGACTGCATTATACAGAACTGGACAGGCCAGTGCTGTTGCCACGCTAGCATCGGTAGTGATGCTTGGTATATTGATGCAGTTTGGTGCCGAGTTTCGACAATTTCTTCGCACTGATGTTTTCTTTGTTATTTTGATCATGGTGGTATTTTCTGCTCTGGGCTGGGCCGGAAATAGATTCCGTACAAATTTATTGCTGTGTGCTGCAGGACTTGTGGGTAGTTTGATTGGGTATAATCAGTTTTTGGGCAAATCTATCCTCACAATGGGAGTTGAGTTTTTAGTTGGCGGACTTCCGTTTCTGCCTGTGTTGCTGGGCATATATGCTATCCCCATGTTGTTTGCAGCAATGTCAGACATGTCCAAAATGAATCTTGCGGATGCTGGTTCAGTTGATACTACCCGTCCAATACAACTAGTGCCCGCAGCAGTAATGGCACGTGGAACTGTTATTGGATTTTTAACTGGGTTGTTGCCCTTGATTGGAGTGACTGTAAGTGCGTCTACTGCACATTATGTTGAATCTAAGATCAATTCTAGTACAGCACTTTCACGGATCAGTTCAGCAGAAGCTGCAAACAATGCTGCTGTTATATCTGTTCTTTTTCCATTGTTGATATTTGGAGTAGCCATACAACCAAGTGAGGCCATAGTGGTCAATTTGTTAACCGATCGTGGTTGGTCAATCAATCAACTCAGCATGGACACTTATTTAAAAATGGGAGTGGGCATACTATTTGGAATAGTAGCATGCCTTGCATTTTGTGTACATTATGTCACACAAATGATCAACTGGTTTGTTAGATACAATCGATATGTATTTTATTTTATTTTTGCACTAATAGCTTGTGATGTTTGGTATCTGGGCATGGACTCAGATCGCTCAGTCTTTTACATGATTGTTTTTGCAATTTCTGTCGTGATAGGACGTTTTTTATACTGGAAAAAAATTGATCCTGTTCCGATGATCTTTGTGTGGCTTATTGGACCACACTTTTGGCCAACTGCATATAGACTTTTGCAACTATATGTTCTATAATCAACTTTAAAGGATACTCTATGATTAAAAAACTATTGACTCTCGTGACTGCTATGGTTATTGCTGTTAGCGCATCAGCTGCTGACAAAACATTTACATTTTTGATTCCGTGGGGCGGCGGAACAAATGATCAAAATATTGCTGAACTGTTGACTCCAGGTCTTAAACAACTGGGGTGGGACACATCAATTGTGTTATACAACGGCAACTGTGCAGCCATGGCGCAAGAGCTAAAGGTTACCAAGAAACCCACAATAGCAGTATGGTCCAATCGAGATCATCTGCTGCCGTTAGATCACGAATGTTATCTTGCGCCGCCGGCTGCACAAAACATGATATCAATTTGGTACTATGCACCAGACTATCTTTGTGCTGTGGGCAAAACTGCGCCCAATGCTATTTTTACCACACCCGGTACATATCGTATCAGTGTTCAAGCGTTTCCAAGCACACTGACCTGGGTCACTGATGCTATCAGGGCTGCTAGTCCGGGCACAGTCAAAACTGTGATTTATACCGGTAGTGGGGCGCAGATACGAGGTGCTGCTGCACAAGAAACTGAATACGTATTAGGAACTTCGGGTAAAGTTATCGAACGCAATGGTCAGGCAGTGTGTACTCACAATACTGGTCCAACTGAGTTGTTGGGCACACGCCCGCTGGGTGAAATCAATCAAAGTGTCATGAACTACTACATGATGGTATATGCTGCTTCTAAAAATATTCCTGCCAGTCTTCAAACTGAATTACGAGCTGATATGGCTAGATTGTTGCAGACACAACCGCTGCAAGACTATTTCAAGACCAGACAGTTCATGACAAAAATGTCCACGGCATCAGCTGATGAGCAAGTTGACTTTCTGTTGAAATCAATTAAAAAATAATGCACTACGTCAACAACACAAAACTTGTGTATTCTCAATGGGATATCGACTACACTGCTGACTATAAGTTTGTGTTGGGTAACGGATTTGACGATTACAAATTTTCAATCAACCGTGCTGTTAGTTTTGAACATGCTGTTAGAGATCATTTGCTTCATTTAAGAGATCAACATTCTTATTTGCGTTTTTGGTTTTCTGGCGGCCCCGACTCACGTATAGTTCTTGACACTGCGCTCAAGTATGACATTGCGTTTGACGAAATTGTGATGGTTCGATACACTCCAACTGATCCATTGGTGGTGTTTTGCAACTTGGCCGAGGTTGATCGATGTGCTATCCCGGTTGCACAACACTATAAAGAAAAATTTGCATCAACCAAACTGACCATAATCAATTGCGACAACGATTATTTCAATTGGTTTTACTCTGACCCCGAGTGGCATAAAAAGTTCATGCATTTTTGCTATGTAGAGCCAGGCATGATGAAAGGTATCTATGAATACAACAACCAGTGTCGGTCCGTACTAGACAATGTGAATCAGTTTGATTTGTTTGGATTTCAACAGCCTAATATATGGTTTGATTCAGCCAGTCAACAATGGAAATTTTTATATGTAGATAGAGCATTTAATCAGGTCATGGATACTCCAGAATCAATCTGCACAGGTTCAGGCGCTGCTGTTCTAAATGCTTATCTATCTGACCTTGTACCACAGTTTGAATCCCAAGGGTATTATCCAGAAAAATTCAAAGAAACTATCACAGGTAGAGAACAGAAAAATATGTTGTCTTTGTTTCAAAATTTAACATATCCTGCTGGCTCAATCCTTATGCCCAAGAGAACTCATCAACCACAAAAATCATATCCCACCGCTGATAAATTTTGGCATGCAACCGGTGACTTTTCTGACGAGCTACATACCTTGATATTTTATGGATTAGACCAGCGGCCAAGCTCTTTTGAGCGTTGGGCATTTGAATCCAACTGGGACGAAATTTTACTTAATCTTCGCAGGGGTGGAATTGTGTCTCAGGAGTTTGTGTTTCAAACTTGATTGTATGCAACAGAAATATGCAATAGTCTATCCTGCGTGTCACGGTGGAAACTTTCTGGGAGAACTACTCACACTAGGAGAAGATTGTTATTCATCCAATGCAAATCTATTAGAAAGCACAATCTCAAATCGGCTAGCAGCATGCATAGCAAGATACACAGTTGGTGGTGACTGGATTGGCGGTGAGGGTACTTTTAGAAGTAGTCATATTTCAGATTCAGAAAAAATAGATTTAATTCAAGGGCATGTATATAATGTAAAGCTATCTAATAACTTTAAAATTATTATAGCTGATGCATTTAGTAACAACATTGGAGTTCAATGGACCAACGCAAGCAGACATTATCTGTTTTCTTTTTCTGACAGTTACGGCATGCATCACGACGAAGCTAAACATTATGACATTTTAAAAAATTCTAAATTACCAATGTTATATGTAGATATGACAGAATTTTTAAATCCTGTGTTTCCTACAATGTACTACAAAAAATTATGCCATCAATTAGGAATCAAACCAGTCACTGAGTCAGCATCTCAACTTCATAATGCTTGGTTTGAAAAACGTGTAAAACTTTATCAAAATTTTCCAAAAATGTTAGACAATTCGCAGCAGTTGTGGTCAGCCCGGAGGCAACAGCAACTACAAGACAGATACGTATTGCAATACAACACGGCAGTTAAACGTAACACCATGAATATTGAAAAAACATATCATAAAGTTAAAGGCCCTGATTGGCCTGCATATGATACGTCAGACGATTTTTTTGATCAGTTACCATTATGGGTAAAACAAGAGTGTAAAGATTTTGGCATTGACTGGAAAAAATTAAGCATTCCTGAAATTCATGATTACACTCAATTAGCTGCCAAACACGGATACCCAGTTGATCCTTACTATCAATATACTCATATTGTGCCTAATCTTTTATTCATCAATCAGCATACTCTATGACAACTATTATTAATTTAATGACGTATCATGAAACTATTGATACTGACAATATTGTCCCAGTGTTAGAAATTTTGAAACAAGACATTGCTAACTCTGACCGTGACCTTGTGGTTCTTATGTTGTCTGAATACGAACCGTTTCACTTTTATCCCACAATGTTGGCCACTGTTAATTTTGCTGCAGAATTGAACAAGCGACTGACATTTCTTCTTGATTGGCAATTTAAAAAAATAGAGTCGCTATGGTTACCGCATGCCAACATAAGATATATTAATTTTTTTTTAGTATGGCAATGGCACAGATATCCAATCAACAATCGCAGTTGGAATCAACAAGCTGATCATGCTATGCTACTGACCGGCGGATTAGAAAGAATAAATCGCATAGGTTTACTAGCCGAAGCTTATAAAACTAATTTTATAAAAAACTTATATTTTACCATTCCTTACCCAAGCGAATTGCCAAGTAAAAATGTCAGAGACATGATCAAGATGTGGGATATTGATGATCCTGATACATTTTTTCAATATTGCATGGAGAACAAAATAAGTGGTTCAACATTTGATTCAAATAATAGAGCCGGGTGGTCTGAATCTAAGGATGGTGATCTAATTGTAAATATTTTTAGCAATACCCGATTGAGTATTATATCCGAGACTGCGTATCCGCATAATATCGAGTCATTTATTTCAGAAAAAATCTGGATGACGATAATCAATCATCATCCATTCATACTAGTAGGTCATCAAGGATGTTGTGCAGCATTGCAATCATTAGGTATACAAACAATAGATCACTTGTTACCAGTTACTGACACAGACGGAGAAATGTGCATTGACAAAGTTAATGCAGCAATAAAAAACGCAGAGTGGTTAATGAATAACCGTCAACATGATGACGAAATTGAAAAAATATTATTCCATAACTTCGGCATAATAAAAAAATTACATCAAGAATCACTAAACATCATTGACGATCTAAGCATATCGTTATCGATACCACATCAGGAACTTTTTACAGCAATTATTAACAATGCTACTCACTATAGTGCAGAAGTTAAAAAAATTCGTTCTATCTTAAGAAATGATAGAAAGACTCGATGGTGCATTTTTTACGAAAACATAAAAGATCCCAGTTGGCCAAGTTGCGAAACACCTGATGATCTGGACCAGCTGCCGGGGTGGATTCAAGATGAAATCAAAAATGTGTTTGGGTGGCAAGATGAAGTTATAGTAAGGAAGCTGGCCTAACGCCATTATAGAAAATTTCAATTGCAAAACTGCTATTTGTAGTTGACATCTATAGTAAATATCTATACAATGATATTTTAACTGAAAGGGACTTATGTCAATTACCATTGAAAATTTAAAAAGTGCGTTGGCTGGCGAAAGCCAAGCGCACATCAAGTATCGCTATTTTGCTCGTATTGCCCGTGAGGAAGGGCATGAAGATGTTGCCAAACATTTTGAACACACAGCAGATCAAGAACTGCTGCATGCCTGGGGCCATTTGGAATTGCTGATTAACAAGCCATCGACTCGGGAATGTTTGGAAATGGCCATTGCAGGTGAAACTGAAGAATTCATGTACATGTATCCTAGAATGGCCACTGCTGCATTGAACGAAGGCAACACAGATTTTGCATCTGAAATTGAACAGCAGATTGAAGAAAGCAAGGCACACGCAGAACAATTCCAGCGTGTGTTAGAAAAGGCTCAAAAGCGTTTTGCAGCATTGACCAAGGTCGAGAAACGTCATGCAGCAGCATATCAACAAGTAATGGAGACACTATAATGGCCAAAGTAGAACACGTTTGCGTAGTGTGCGGTCACGTACACGATGAAGAAACAGAAGGTGCATGGAGCACCTTGAGCGATGATTTTGTGTGTCCTGACTGTGGTTGTGGACAAGAAGATTACGAGCAAGTGATAATTGATTGAATTTGTCGAAAACTATTGCTTTTTCGTCAACTGTCATATATAATACACTATGATTATGCAACAAGCCCAACTGTCCCGAGAGATACCCTCACTCAATTATTCGAGTAGTGAGGCGCTGGATTATGACTTCAGCGGGCCTAGTGATATTTGATACTACACAAATTTCACGAAAGACCCGCCAACTAGGCGGGTTTTTTTTTGGTGGTTGACCACTAATTGCCCAACTGCTACAATAGCGGCAAGTAGGGAAAAACAGCAAGATTTGTAAAGTCCTTCCAAATTGTAGGGTTTTACAAAACCGGTTGACCAGTATTGCACTTGGTGTTATACTAGAGACTAGTTAGAAAGCAGCACAGTGCATCGACGCAGTGCAGCAAGGTTCATTAAAAATACAATTTTGTATAGTGTACCCAGATCGAGTTCTGGGCACTATATGTAAACACAGTTATACAGGTTACCCACACCGTTAGGTAAGTTGATCAGGATTATGGGATTTGATGCGCCCGCCGTAGCTCGGCTACTCCCTCACTTACATGAAATAGGCACTCACTGAGCCTCAGTTGATCCGGAAACGCGACGGAATATGTGGGCAGTAATGACAGTTGATAAACATAAGGGTAGCCATCTGATGTTTGTTAGCACGTTCCTGAATAAGTGTGTTTTCATATAGTGAATCATGGAGCATTCGTCTATCGGTTAGGACAGTGGGTTTTCAGTCCACTAAGAGCGGTTCGACTCCGCTATGCTCTACCAAGTTATGGAGAAGCGGGTGCTACGGCATCTGTTATCCACCAAGTTTTGTAAGTGTAGATGTTGAGAAAGCATGGTGTCGAAAGCCATGTGAGAGAATGGTACGAGTCCAACAAAATTGCAACGCTCAAGTATCAACTATTACTACGTACCTCTATCCTGTCGGCCGCGTTTAAGAAAATACAGGTAGAATGGCAGCAATGAGTGAGGTGCTGCTACTTACAAATTCAATTGACATGGTATTATATAAAAACACATTGTCCTAGGCTGTGACCTAGTCCATCAGAAGTCCTCAGAGACAGAAGCAGTGTGTTTCTATATGGTAAATGTAATCTGCAGGTTACATCCATATTGGGGAGTAATTAACCTCAAGAACTCGCGGTCTTCTAATTGGCTAGGATGCTGTCGATATTAGACGGCGATGCAGGTTCGAGTCCTGCCCGCAATGAGTTTGCCATATAAGAACATACTCCAGGTTGGGTTAGATTCGCGGTCTAACTATTTGGGTCTGTAGTGTAGCCCTCCAAAACTACACGTGACTAAGATACGTAGTGTGTTCCTATATGGTAAGAATCCCGTTACTACTTTCGTTAAAGTAGCGTTTGATTAGCGATAGAGATCCGGTGGCAGAAGACCGTTAGCGGGGAAACCCTGAATCTGATAGGCAGTTCCCTCTGCACACAGACGTTAGAATAAAAGGGATGGACAGAGTAACTGCTCAATCAAGGGCTGGTGTGGAAACCAGTAGCTTGTCCTTATTTGGTCTTAAAGTGTTCATGGACGCACGACGGCTTGTCACGCCGTAAGAGTGGGGATCGTTACCCCCTAAGACCGCCAAGTTTTGTAAGTGTCAGCAAGAGAAAGTCACGCTATAAAGGTTTCTTCGAAGGACTGATATAGTAGAAGGATGCGGGGTCGTTACCCGGCTGATCGCTTGAGTGGGATCGGCATACAATGAGTATCATCTGGACAAGTATCCCGAGTGACGTACCGAACCCCGCTCGAGCTTGTTAATTCGGGGGAATGGTAGCAATAGTGTGGTGCTACTACTTGCAAATTCAATACCAAATTAGGTGTGCTATAAATATCAGCATGCCATATTATTTAGAATTACCAGATTTTATCAACAGTTTTATAACTATTCCGCAAGGTGCTGATTCAGAATCTATTATGTTTTCTGGATATCCAATGATTGCTGATGCCGGGCATAGCCCTAAATCTGTTGATATTAAAGACTTTGTAAGTGACGAAGGATTATTGTGGTTTGCCAACAAAGGTATAATTTTACCTCAATGGCGTGCAACTCTTTTTAAGTGTATACGTAATCATACCGGTACCATTCATACCGACGAGCACACAAGAGAATTTGCAATTAATTTTATAATCTATGGTCACGGCGAAATGCAGTGGGTCGATCTAGATGTACCACCAGATGACTTCATTGAAGATCAGTCTTCACATTTTCGATGGAGCAATTCAAGAGTTGGCAATATAAATCCACTTGCTAAATGGTCAGGAACAGCAGGAAAAGCTGCGTTAGTTAATATAAACATTCCGCATCGAATTGTGACAACAACAGCTGACAGAATTTGTTTGAGTTTGCGGGCTACAAAACCAACAAAGTTTGAACAAGCAGCAAAATTATTGAATTTGCTCTAAACATAGAGTGTAATCTCATATGCCCCGGTGATGTAACTGGTAGCCATGTTGGTCTTAGAAACCAAATTCTGGGAGTTCGAGTCTCCCCTGGGGCACCAATCAAACAAGCGACTGTGGCGTAAT